>Ga0066709_100002209_pt1 | contig 13951 bp, 11 predicted proteins | sample GraSoiAngelo_158_FD_79665 | JGI IMG/M metagenome (GOLD analysis project Ga0066709, IMG submission 79665) | Grasslands soil microbial communities from the Angelo Coastal Reserve, California, USA - 14_1009_16_30cm | ecosystem: Environmental > Terrestrial > Soil > Grasslands | place: USA...
CGAAGCGCACCGGCAGCAGGCGCTCATGCGCGAAGCCGTTCTCATCGCGCGTGACGCGGACAAGTTCCTGGTGCATCAGCCCCTCTTCCAATGGAATGATCATGATGCCGCCAATGGCCAATTGATCGGCCAGCGCCTGCGGCACTTCCCTGGCCGCCGCGGTGACGATGATGCGGTCGAACGGCGCTTGTTTCGGCCAGCCCTTATAGCCGTCACCGACCATTTGCGTGATATTGGCGAGGCCAAGCGCCTTGAACCGTTCCTCGGCCTCCTTGGCAAGGGTGCGGTAGCGCTCGATCGTATAGACCCTGCGGCAGAGCGGTGAGAGGATGGCGGTCTGGTAGCCCGAGCCGGTGCCGATCTCGAGCACCTTGCAGCGGTCGTTCAGTCTGAGCCGGTCCGTCATAAAGGCCACGACATAGGGCTGGCTGATCGTCTGGCCGCAGGCGATCGGCAGCGCTTGGTCGGCATAGGCCATCGGCTGGAATGAGGGGCCGAGGAACATCTCGCGCGGCGTGCGCTCTATCGCTTCCAGAATCGCCTGATCGCGGATGCCCTGATTGCGCAGGGCCATGATCAGTTCGATCTTGCGATAGTCCTCGCTCACGTCTTCTCCAGCGCCACCCGCAACGGTTCTATAGCGTCAAGCTGCGTCAAATTCATGTGAAGCGGAGTCACCGAGATGCGCTTCTCGAAGGCGGCTCTCAGATCGGTCCCGGACGGCGGATTTCCGCGCTCGCGCTGGAAACCGATCCAGTAGTAAGGCCGTCCGCGCGTATCGCGCCGCTCATCGATGGTGAGGAGATTCTGGTCGCGCTTGCCCTGTCTAGTCACTTCGACGCCCGTCACCTCGTCGGGCCGGCAGTCGGGGAAGTTGATATTGAGCAGCACGCCCGGCCCGAGCTCAATATCGAGTAGCCGCTTGAGGACCTGGGCGCCGTGGTGTTCCGCTACGTTGTAGGTCAAGGCATCGCGATTATGGATGCCGATAACCTGCGACAGCGCGATCGATTTGAAGCCGAGGACCGTGCCTTCCATCGCCGCCGCGATGGTGCCGGAATAAGTCACGTCATCGGCGATGTTCTGGCCGCGATTGACGCCGGAGAGAACGAGGTCGGGCGCATCCGGCATTATCTTGCGGGCCGCCATGACGACGCAATCGGTCGGCGTGCCGAGAACGGCGAAGCGGCGCTCGCCGATCTTACGCAGGCGCAAGGGATCAGCCAGCGACAGGGAATGCGAAGCGCCCGATTGTTCGGATTCGGGCGCCACGATCCAGATATCATCTGAGATCGCGCGGGCGATCTTCTCCAATGAGTCCAAACCCTCGGCATGAATGCCGTCGTCATTGGTGAGGAGAATGCGCATCCGGAGGCTTAGCCTTTTATCGTTGTCTCATTGTTCATATAAGGGCGCAGCAGGTCCGGGATCGTGACACTGCCATCGTGATTCTGGTAGTTCTCGAGGACGGCGACGAGCGCTCTGCCCACCGCGACGCCCGACCCGTTGAGTGTGTGCACGAAGCGCGGCCCCTTGCCTTCCCTTGGCCTGAAGCGCGCATCCATGCGCCGCGCCTGGAAATCGCCACAGAGCGAGCAGGACGAGATCTCGCGATAGGCATTCTGGCCGGGCAGCCAGACTTCGATGTCGTAGGTCTTGCGCGCCGCAAAACCCATATCGCCAGTCGAGAGAGTCAGCGTGCGGTATGGCAGCTCGAGCCGCTTCAGCACTTCCTCGGCGCATTTCGTCATGCGTTCATGCTCATCGCCCGACTGCTCAGGCGAGGTGATCGAGACGAGCTCGACCTTGGCGAATTGATGCTGGCGGATCATGCCGCGCGTATCCCGCCCGGCCGCTCCCGCTTCGGAGCGGAAACAGGGCGTCCAGGCTGTGACCCGGATCGGCAGCGCTTCTTCCTCGAGCACCGATTCGCGCACCAGATTGGTGAGTGAAACTTCGGCGGTCGGGATGAGCCAGCGGCCATCGGTGGTGTGGAACTGGTCCTCGGCGAATTTCGGCAGCTGGGCTGTGCCGAACATGGTCTCATCGCGCACGATCAGCGGCGGAGCGATTTCGGTATAGCCATGCTCGCGCGTGTGAAGATCGACCATGAAATTGCCGAGAGCCCTTTCGAGCCTGGCAAGCGCCCCTCTCAACACTACGAAACGGGCGCCTGAGATCTTGGCCGCCGTCTCGAAATCCATGAGCCCGAGCGCTTCGCCGATTTCGAAGTGCTGCCTGGCGGAATTGAGCCTTTTGGGCTCGCCATGGCGGCGGATCTCGACATTGGCGGTCTCATCGGGCCCGACCGGCACATCATCAGCCGGGAGATTGGGAGTGGCCGCGAGCGCACCGTGCAAGGCAGCCTCGGCGGCCTTGAGGGCCTCTTCTTCCTCAGGCATGCCGTCCTTGATGCGCGCGACTTCCGCCTTGAGCTCATCGGCCCTGGTCTTGTCGCCCTTACCCATCGCCTGGCCGATCTCCTTCGAAGCGGCATTGCGGCGTTCCTGCAGGGCCTGGAGCCTCGCAATGAGGCCACGGCGCGTGTCATCGAGAGCGAGGAGCTCCTTCGCCTGCTCCGGCAGTCCGCGCTTGGCGAGGCCTTCATCGAAAGCCTGCGGATTGTCGCGGATGGATTTGATGTCGTGCATGTCCGATTCCTGTGGTGCCGGGATGCTATAAAGCCCCGGGCACGGAAGGCAAAGCCCGACGACAATGTGAATTTAAGGAAAGTTCGGCTCAGGCGGATTTGGCAGCTTCTTCGGCCTCAGCCTTCGCCGCCGCCGCGGCGCGGCGCTTCTCGAGGAATCGCACAGCCTGCACGGAAATTTCATATAGGCCCATCAGCGGTATCGCCATGGAGATCTGCGAAATCGGATCGGGCGGCGTCAGGACAGCGGCAACGATGAAGACGCCGACAATCGCGAATTTGCGCCCACTCTTGAGTTGCTCATAGGACACAATGCCGATCTGCCCGAGCAGTGTCAGAATGACCGGCAGCTGGAAGCACAGGCCGAAGGCCAGGATCAGCATCATGACGAAATCGAGATAGGATCTGACATCGGGCATCAGTTCCACCGGCGTCTGACCACCGCCGCCGGTGCCCTGGACCAGGCTATAGAAAAACCTGATCGCAACCGGCAGCAGGAAGAAGAAAACCAGGCAGGCGCCGAGCACGAAGAAGATCGGCGTAGCGATGAGATAAGGCCGGAAGGCATTGCGCTCGTTGGCATAGAGGCCGGGCGCTACAAAGCGATAGATCTGGATGGCGATCAACGGAAAGGTAATGAAGAGCGCGCCGAAGAAGCCGATCTTGAGCTTCACCATGAAGAAACCGAGGAGCTCGGTCTGAATGAGCTTCGCTGATGCTCCCGTTCCCCATTCGAAGGGCATGATGAGGATGTTGAAGATGTGGGTGGAAAACGCGAAGCTCAAGGCGAAAGCGGCAGCAAAGCCGATCATGCAATAGATCAGGCGCTTGCGCAGTTCGATCAGATGATCGAGCAGCGGGGCCTCGGTTGCATCGATATCGGCCTGGCTCATCAATGCACCACGGGCGGCGCTTCCGGCTTAGGCGGCGCGGCAGGCTCGGTCTTCCCCGGTTCCCCTGCCGGCGATGCGGATTCCGCCGACTCGCCAAAGTATTTCTTGAAATCATCGTCCTGCTTCTTGAGATCGGCCGTCAGGTCCTTCGCCACCGTCGCGATCGGATTGGCGGCGGAAATCGAGTTGATTTCGTTCTTCACATCCTCGACCGGATTCATGGTCTTCAAATTGTTGATCTCTTTCTTGATGTCATCGACGCCCGCCTCACGCATCGCCTGATCAAGATGGCCCTGGAATTCGCGCGCCATGCCGCGCACCTTCTGCATGGTGCGGCCGAATGCGCGCAGAACCTTTGGCAAATCCTTGGGACCAATGACGATGACCGCCACCAGCGCGATCACCACCAGTTCCGTGTAGCCGATGCCGAAATCGAACATTGTAGCTTCTCTGGCCCTGTCAGAATGGGCCTTAGGCCCAGGTCAGCTCTTGACCTTGTCGCCGACCTTGGTTTCGGCGCCCTGTTCGAGCGTCTTCACTTTGTCATCGTCGGCGCCGGCTTCGGCCGTATCATCGGCCATGCCCTTCTTGAAGCTCTTGATGCCCTTGGCGACGTCGCCCATGAGGTCGGAGATCTTGCCGCGACCGAACAGGAGAACGACCACCAAAATCACCAGAAGCCAATGCCAAATCGAAAGCGAACCCATTTAATACTCCCTTATTCCATAGAGGGCTTTTGCAGCCCATAGTCGCGCGCACTATTGCAGAAAGGGGTGAGTGCCGCAACAAAACTGCCCATTGTTAGATGGGGGTGGAACCATCGGCCGTAAAGAGCAAAACCTGCGCCGGATCGATGACAAAAGCGAGGCTCGTGCCCCTGCTGGGCGCGGCTGCGGCCGGCATGCGGATGGCAATGGGCGTCTAAAGCCCCTTGAAAATCACATTCAGCGACGTCGCATCACCGATGAAGCGGGAGCTGATGATGAAACCCTCGGGACCCAGTCCATCCGGCGCCACCGAGAAGGCCTGCGGCCTGATCATGGCCAGTACCGCCTCGCCATCAGCGCGTCCGGGAGCAGCAAAAGTTCCGAGTGGCGTTTCAGCTTGGCCGGCGCGGACGCGTCCGGTCATTTCGTTCGTGTTGCAAGAGAAGCGCGCCGCCTCGGCATCGGCCGGATGGCGGTACATGTGGGTAGGCGCACCCGCCTGGATAATACGCCCACGCCGCATCAGCAGGATACGGTCGGCAAGTTCCAGAGCCTCGATCGGATCATGGGTCACCAGCATCGCCGTGGCACGGGTTTCCTTGAGCAGAGCCAGGGTTTCGGCGCGCACGCTGTCGCGCAGGCGCTGATCGAGCCCGGAAAACGGCTCGTCCATCAGCATCACTTGCGGACGCGGCACCATGGCACGCGCCAAGGCCACGCGCTGCTGCTCGCCACCCGACAGACGATGCGGGTATTCGCGCTCGTAATCTTCGAGCCCCACCCGCTTCAAAGCCTGACGCGCTTCCTTGAGCGCATCTGCGCGGCGTAATCCGCGCAGCCCGAAAGCCACATTGTCGATAATGCTCATATGCGGGAAAAGCGCAAAATCCTGGAACATCAGGCCGATATTGCGCTTCTCAGGCGGAACGAAATGCCGGGGTCCCGCCATTTCCTGATCGTCGATGAGAACGCGGCCCGCCTCGGGGCGCTCGATCCCAGCAGCGATACGCAAAAGCGTCGTCTTGCCGCAGCCCGAGGGTCCGAGAAGGCAGACGATCTCGCCTGGCGCCAGATCGAAGCTGACCTCGCTTACGGCCGGTAAGGGGCCGAAGCTAAGGCTCACATCTTCGAAGGTCAGCCGGCCGGCAAATGTGGCAGCGGCGGTGCCCCGCGGACCCCAGTCATGCGGACGGGCCGCTCCTGTAATGAATTCAGCCTTGTTCATAGGTGGGATGTACACCATCCGCACCGCGCCAGCCAAGAAGACTGAGTAACATGGTCAGGAATTAGGCTCGCTTTCGCCCGAAGTGTCTTCAATAGTCTGCCCCCCTTCGGCGTCCTCAGGCAAATGCATCTCGAGCGGCATCTGCTCATCGCCATCGAGAGGGTCCTCATCCGGCGTCAGTTCGTCGCTCATCCTGGGAACCGGCATGTCGAAGCCGGACGGCATCGTCGCATCGAGGAGACCAGCTCCCCGCAGTTCCTGCATGCCGGGCAGATCGCCGATCTCGTTCAGGCCGAAATGCGACAGGAAAGCGGGCGTCGTGCCATAGGTCACAGGACGGCCCGGAGTGCGACGGCGGCCGCGCATGCGGACCCAGCCGATCTCCAGGAGAATATCGAGTGTGCCCTTCGAAATGGCGACGCCGCGGATTTCCTCGATCTCGGCGCGCGTGACCGGTTGATGGTATGCGATGATCGCCAGCGTCTCGAGCGCCGCCTTGGAGAGGCGCTTCTGATCGACAGCCTCACGGCGCAGCAGGAAGCTAAGATCGGCGGCCGTGCGCAAGGCCCATTTGCCGGAAACCTGAACAACATTGACTCCGCGATTGGCATAATTCGCCTTGAGGTCGGCCAGCAATGCCATCAGGTCTGCACCTTCCGGCAGGGCGGCACTCAATTGCTCGGTCGACAAGGGCTCGGATGCGGCGAACAGCAAGGCTTCGATGATGCGCAGATGGTGACTGCGATCGGCGCGCGGATGGATGGTCACATTGTCGCTCGCTTCGGACATGGTCTCTTCCGTCACCGATTCGTCGGTCCCGATGTCTGTGGCAATTGCCTGTGGCCTAGTCATGACTGCTTCCTTCTCACGCGGCGCTGACACGCCGGCGCATGTAAATTGGCTCAAAGGCCCGTTCCTGCCGTATTTCGATCACGCCTTCGCGCGCGAGTTCGAGGCTCGCGGTGAAGCTCGAGGCGATCACCGTGGTGCGGCCTTCGGGCGTGCCGATATATTCGGCAAGCCAGGTATCGAGACTGCCCCAATCGTCCATCCGTCCGACGAGGCGCTCGAGGAGCTGGCGCGCATCCTTGATGGTCCAGGCCTTGATGCGCTTAACCGTATAGGTGTTATGGCGCGCCCGCTTCTGGCGCCGTTCGGTATAGGCCTTGAGCAGGTCGATCAGGTTGTCGGCATATTCGATCTTGGTATCGAAGACGAGCTTCTCTGGCTCGCCGCGGTCGAAGACGTCACGGCCCAAACGGTCACGCGACATCAGCCGGGCGGCCGCCTCGCGCATGGCCTGCAGCTTCTGCAGACGGAAGGAGAGCTGGGCGGCAAGATCCTCTGCTGGCGCCTCCTCATCGCCCGGTACCCGCGGCAGGAGCAAGCGCGATTTGAGATAAGCGAGCCATGCCGCCATCACGAGATAATCGGCGGCGATCTCGAGGCGGCGCTGACGCGCCTGATCGATGAAAGCGAGATACTGCTCGACCAGCGCCAGAATCGAAATCTGCGAGAGATCGATCTTGTGATGGCGCGCAAGCTCGAGCAGCAGATCCATGGGGCCTTCGAACCCCGACACATCGACGATGAAGGTCTCATCGTCGGCCGGCGACGCCTCGTGGCGGACCGGTCCTTCGCCATCCGGCCATTTGGTTTCTGCGCTGTTGTCTTCGTTGTTCATCGCTAATGCAGTCGCTTCAATCCGCTTGTCGCAGAATGCGGAAGTGATTCGCCGCACCCCGGACAGATTATCCCCAGATTCAAAGCTTTTCGAGCGATTCTGGCGCCAGAAAGAACAAACCCGGCGCGGCCGATATCGGCGCGTCCAAGGATTTCGGTTCAATCATGATAGAATTCAGTTGCTGCGCACGAGGCAATCACGCTCGCCCGCGGCGATCAGCGAATTGCAGACTTTTGAGGCCGCGGAACGCGAGGCCAGCGGACCAACACCTAGGCGATAACGGGACGCACCGGCGACCGTCGCCTTCACGACGCGCGGGCTCAGGCCATTCAACACATCGCCATGCTTGGCACGAAGACGATCAAATTCCGCCATCGCTTCCGCTTCCGAGCGGAAGGAGGCGAGCTGCGCGACAAAGCCGCCACCGGTTGGCTTGGCCTGCTGGAGCGGTTGCTCGGGCTGAGGTGCGGGAACTGGCTGGGCTTCGGGCTGCGGCGAAATAGAGGCGATCTGCTGCTGCGGAGCGCTGCCGCTGCTGTCGGCGCTGACTTTTCTGGGATCAGGCGAATTCGTCCAGTTGCCGCTGGTTCCGGTTCCGCGGGCGTCCGCGTTTTCAGCCGCCTTGCCAGTCAGCTTGTGCTTGCCGCTCGATCCGAAACTGAAGAATGATTTTGATTTCTGCTCGGTCGCTGCATTTTGGGCACTCTGTGGAACGGCGTCGGGTTCGGCGACCTGAGTCTGATTATTGACGGTTTGATTATTGCCGGTTTGATTATTGACGGTTTGATTATTGACGGTTTGATCATTGCCGGACTGAGCCGGGGGAACGAGAACGAGTGGTTCGACGCCGCCGGTCTGCTGGTCATCCTCAACTGCCGCTACCTTCTGGATCGGCTTCTTTTCGGCTTTCAGCTTCGGCCTTGCGGGCTTCACTGTTTCGGCAAGCGGTTTAGGATTACTCACGGCCTGTTCGGCAGCAGGCGACGGCGAAGACGCGATCTGTTCGGTCGTCTTGGCAAGCTGGCCTGGAACGGGAGCGCTATTATCCGCAGTATTCGTCGATGTCGGTTCGGGGACTGGCTCGGGAGCCGTGCTTTTGTTTACGGCTCCCAAGGCAGCAGTCTGCTGATTTGAGTCGGTCGGTAGAGACCCTTGCGGCTCGTTTGATCCGGGCGGGGGCAAAGGCAGCGGCAATGGTTCGCTGCTGTTATCCTGCGCACCACTCGATGGATTGGGGATAGGCGCGCCATCCTGTCCCTCATTGTTTCCTGTCGGTTGGACGATCTGCGGCTGCTCCTGAGTCGGCACGACCTGATTGCCGTTCGCTTGGTCATCGCCCAGTATGCGGTCATAAATCTGCTTGCGCTGGTCGGAGGATGGTTGCGCCGAGCCTTGCGTTCCAAGCGTCGAGCCGGCGTTGTTATTCTCAGGCGCGGTCTTGGGTCCCGTTTCAGGGGCCTCGATCACCGGCACATTGGTGCTCGCCTGGCCCGTTTGCTTATAATAGGTCAGGTAATAATAGATGATCCCGCCGGCCAGGAGGGCGATGACGGCGAGTGCCGCAAGCCACGGCCAAGGGCCACGCCGACGAGGTGTTTCGCCTTCATAACCTTCCTCGTAATCACGATAGGCGCGATTATAGTCCTGAGCCGAAGCGCGGCGGCGCTGCGGCCGCGGCGGTTCTTCATCCTCGAAGACCTCGTTGATGTCTTCATCGTAGGCCGGCTGACGGGCGCGCGCCGGCACTGGCGGGCGACGGCGATAATCGGTGAAGGACGGCCCGTTACTCTCCTCGCCATAGGCCTGCTGCGAGGGCGCCAAACCCGCTCCGCGGCGATAGGAATCATACTCACGATTGACTGGCTTGCGGGCGAGCGGATCGTCACGGCGCTGCACTGGTTCCTCGCGAAACGCCGCAGTGTCGGCATAAGGCCGGGGCCTCGGTGCGAGGGCCCCTGGCGGGGGATCTAGGGAGCGATAATTGCCGCTCGGAGCCTGCTGCGGAGGGCCATTGTAGCGCGGCTGAAAGGTTGGCCCCGCTGGAGGTGGTGGCGGGCTGCCCGCCAGCGGCTTTGGCGGCTGCTGGCGCTGTGGCTGCTGGGCTCCGGTATTGCCGCCAAGCGCCGGACGGGGCGGCGTCAGGGACGGGGGCGGCGTGGCGCCGGTCGAGGACTTGCTGGAAAATGACGGAAATTCACGCTCCGGTGGCGGCGTCGTCTCGCGCTTGTCCTTGGCCAATTCTTCCGGCGAGAACGTGAATTTCGGCCTTTCGGGTGCGGCCGGCTTTTGACTCTGCGGCCTCTGGCTCTGCGGCGACGGGGTCAACGGTGGCGGAGCCGGACGCTCGGCGCTCTTGCCGCGCGCCTGTGCAACACGCTGCTCGGCCAGCCGCTCGGCAGCCTGGCGCTCGGCCCTGAGCCGGTCACCCAATCCCGCAGCGCCTTGTGGCACCGGAGCGATTGGACGCGCACCACTTGCCTGCGGCGTGCGTGGCGCCATTGGCGCCGGACGGGTCACAGGCTGGTGCCCATGTATGGTTGCTTGCGGAAGCTTGTTCTCCCTTGGCGGGGCAGGTCTTGGCGGTGCGGACGCGGGCTTGAACTCATCGGAAATCTTCGGCATTTCCTTGCCGGAATTTCCCATGCCCAACCTTTGGCGCCAACGGGCCTTGCCAGGACTGTTCGAAGTATCTTGATCCATAAACTTGTTCCCGCGCCTACATTTCCTCTACGGGCTTCACTCCGAGGATTCCTAGTCCGTTGGCCAGAACATAGCGAATCACGCGCAATAAAGCGAGCCGTGCAAGGCTAGTTTGCATGTCCGAACCCAAAATAAATCTTAATTGCGGCGACTCTTTGCCCTTGTTCCAAAGGGCGTGAAAATCGCTAGCGAGATCATAGAGATAAAAGGCTATCCTGTGAGGCTCGTGAGCTACCGCGGCGGCCTCGATGACGCGCGGATACTCGCCGATCCGGCGGATAACCTGGAGTTCCGCATCATCGCCAAGGCGTGAAAAATCGGCGTTTTCCACAGCTTCGGCCGCAGCGCCCGCATTGCGGAACACCGATGAGATCCGCGCATGGGCATACTGGACATAGAAAACCGGGTTCTCCTTCGACTGTTCGGTGACCTTCTTGAAGTCGAAATCGAGCGGCGCCTCGTTCTTGCGGTAGAGCATCATGAAACGCACAACATCGGCGCCGACCTCGTCGACCACGTCACGCAATGTCACGAACTCCCCTGCCCGTTTCGACATCCTGACCGGCTCGCCGCCCCTATAGAGCTTGACCAGCTGGCACAGCCGCACGATGACCTTCACATCGCGGTTGCCCGCGTTGGCGGCACCTATGGCCTCGAGGCGCTTCACATATCCGGAATGATCGGCGCCAAGCACATAGACCAGTTCCTTGAAGTCGCGCATTATCTTGTGGCGCGAATAGGCGATATCGGATGCGAAATAAGTATAGGACCCATCCGACTTGATCAGTGGCCGGTCGATATCGTCGCCGAATTGTGTGGCGCGGAACAGCGTTTGTTCGCGATCCTCCCAATCCTCGGGCGGTTCGCCTTTGGGCGGTGGCAGCCGACCTTCATAGATCAGTCCGCGCGAGCGTAGATCCTCGACGGTTCGTTCGACTTCACCGGTCTCATGCAGCGATTTCTCGGAGATGAAAACTTCCTGCCGGATATTCAGCGCCGCGAGATCTTCACGAATGAGATCCATCATCATCGCCAGCGCCCGGTCGCGCACGATCGGAAGCCAGGCTGCTTCGGGCATGTCGAGAAGTGCCTTGTCGTGATCATAGGCGAGCGCCTGGCCGACCGGCTTGAGATAGTCACCTGGGTAAAGCCCGGACGGAATTTCACCGATGTCCTCGCCCAGCGCCTCGCGATAGCGCAGATAGGCCGAACGGGCGAGCACGTCGACCTGGGCACCCGCATCATTGACGTAGTATTCGCGCGTCACCGAGAAGCCCGCGACGGCGAGAAGCTCGGCCAAAGCGTCGCCGAAGACGGCACCGCGGCAGTGACCGACATGGAGCGGTCCCGTCGGGTTGGCCGAGACATATTCGACATTGACCTTCTCGCCGGCGCCGAGGGTTGAACTTCCGTATCTTTGCCCGAGTGCCAAAGCCGAACTCAGTAGCTTCGGCCAAAAGGCCACCTTCAACCTGATGTTGATAAATCCCGGACCGGCAATTTCCGTAGACTGAATATCACGATTGCCGGCGAGCCGTTCGACCAGCAGTTGCGCAATGGCCCGGGGCGGCATGGCGGCTGACTTGGCAAGCACCATGGCGGCGTTGGTGGCGAGATCGCCATGGGCCGCCTCGCGCGAAGGCTCGACGACAATGCGTGTGAGGTCGAGCCCCAAGGGAAGCTTGCCGGAATGCGACAGCCCCGCGATTTCAGCGCGGACGATCTGTTGGAAATGGCCGAAGAGGTTCATGTAACTCTGGGAATGGCTTGGGTTTTCTATCGGCTCTGCCCTACCGGATGGCGTCGGATGCGTCAAACGGTGAGGCGCCGTAATGACGTTTCGTCATTATAGATGAAGGAAAGCCTTATCCATTGCGCTTCTCCCTGACCAGCAGGGAAAAGCTCCTTCAATAGGTATTTACCAGCGGTTTCTCCGCCATCATTAGCCTGCGGATAAATTTGTGCATGTGCCAGTGGATGGCGCATTTGAGGGCATAGATGCGTAGGACTGACGGCTCGGGCCTTGCTTTCAGGAACGACCAGAAACGCTGCCGGTAAACTTGGCGCAGCGAACCGTCGGGGACCTTGGCGAGAACCCTCAGAAGAAGTCCGATCGTTTCGGCCCATAGGCGCGCCTGGTGGGCGACATGCGCGACAGGATGCTGGCGCGCATAATCTTTCCAGGCGCGATCGATGATGATGCCGCCATCGCGATAGAGATCATCGACGCGATCAAAATAGGCCTTGGGTTCATAGAGACCGGCCATCAGCCTGACATAGCCCTCGCTCAGCGCCTCACGGCTCATATTGACCGGAAGCACATTGGTGCCATGCGCCGGGTCGTCATTCTCATCGAGCCGGCCGGCCAGCTTCAGGCGGTCATAGAGCGGCGTTCTCGGAATAGCCGACAGCATGCCGACCATGGCGGTCGAAATGCGGGCCTCGCGCAGGAAGCGTTCCTGGGCCGAGAAGATCTTTTCATCGTCATTGTCGAAGCCCAGGATCATGCCGGCCCAGACTTCCATGCCGCGATCCTGGATGCGCCGGACCTTTTCGGTGAGGCTGCCGCCCTTGCGCAGATTCTGCAGCTTCTTCGCTTCCTTGAGCGACTCCTCGTTCGGCGTCTCGATGCCGACGAAGACGGCGCCGATATTGGCATCGACCATCAGCTGCATCAGCTCTTCGTCATCGGCGAGATCGATCGAGGCTTCGGTCACGAACATCAATGGATAGCCGTTGCGGCGCTGCCAGTCGATGACGCTCAAGAGCACTTCCTTGATCGCCTTCTTGTTGCCGATGAGATTGTCATCGACGATGAAGACGAGCGACAGTTTCTGGGCGCGCAGAGCCTCGAGCTCGACCAGGACCTGCTCGGAGGTCTTGAGCCGAGGTCTTCTGCCGAAAATGACGATGATGTCGCAGAATTCGCAAGTGAAGGGACAGCCGCGCGAGAACTGGACGGAGCCAAAGGCATAGCGGTTCATCTTGAGAAGATCGAGGCGGGGTGCCGGGATCTTGGTCAGGTCGGTCTTCTCCGCCTGCTCGTAGCGTCTCTTGACTGTTCCGGCGTCCCAATCCTTGAGGAATTCGGGCCAGGTCTCCTCCGCCTCGCCGAGAAAGATCACATCAGCCAGTTCGCCGAAATAATCCTCCTTGACCGATACCCAGGGGCCGCCCACCACGGTATAGGCGTTGCGCCGCTTCAATTCGCTCAGGATTTCGCGCATACGGTGGCGCTGCACGATCATACCGGTGATGGCGACTATATCGGCTTTGGCGCAGCGCTCGAAATCGATTTCCTCGACATTCTCATCGATGAGCGAGATGCGATGCGGCTCGGGCGTCAGTGCAGCAATGAGCGGCAAGGCCGCCACCGGCATGTTGGCGCGCTTGCCGAGCAATGGCAGCGCGTGCTCAAGCCCCCAGAAGGAGATCTCGAATTTCGGATTGATGAGGACGATGTCGGCCATGTGTTGTCTCCGCGCGCCTCTCGCGAGGACTGTATCGAACTTTGGGTCACCTGAACAGCGGGTCGAGGTCGAACAGCTGCTTGTGCTGATCGAGCGCATAGCGATCGGTCATGCCGGCGATGAAGTCACAGACCTGGCGCGCAAATCCGCTTCTGTCGTCGGTAAACGAATCCTCGCGCCAATCGGGCGGCATCAGCTCCGGCTTGTTCATATAGGCGTCGAAAAGATCGCGGATGACGCGCTGAGCACGCTCCATGATGGCAAGCACACGCTCGTGGCGATACATGCGATGCGAGAGAAAAGCCTGCAAGACGCGGTTCTTCTCCCTCATCTGGGCGCTGAAGGTCACCATCGGCGTGCGCAATTGGCGGATTTCCTCGACCGATGCGGGCTTGAAGGCGCGAAGCTGCCTGCCACTTTCGGCCAGCACGTCGCCGACCATCGCCGAAATCAGCCGGCGCACCGTCTCATGGATGATGCGCGGGCGCTCGAGCCTCGGATAGGCCTTGAGGACCTGGGCCAGGGCCATGCCGACAAGGGGGTCATCGCCAAGATCGATAACATCGAACAGGCCGGCCCTGAGCCCATCATCGATGTCATGCGCGTTATAGGCGATGTCATC
>Ga0066709_100002210_pt1 | contig 13944 bp, 12 predicted proteins | sample GraSoiAngelo_158_FD_79665 | JGI IMG/M metagenome (GOLD analysis project Ga0066709, IMG submission 79665) | Grasslands soil microbial communities from the Angelo Coastal Reserve, California, USA - 14_1009_16_30cm | ecosystem: Environmental > Terrestrial > Soil > Grasslands | place: USA...
CTGCTGGTCAACGCGCTTCTGCGCGAGACCGGGCGCGAAATCAGCCCGGCCGATGCCGAGCGTTTGCAGCGATTCCATGCGGAGGCATACGCCAAATTCGCGCCACAGGTGCGGCCGCTCCCGGGCGCGACCGATCTGCTCAGGCATCTGGCGAAGCTGGGTGTTCCGCATGCCATCGCAACCAGCGGCCGGCTCGAGAGCGCCCGGGTCCCGCTGGAGAGCCTTGGGGTGAGTCCCGATTTGCCGGTGATAACGCGGGACCAGGTGCGATACGCAAAGCCCGATCCCGATCTTTTCCTGGCCGCGGCTGAGCGCCTGGGCGTCTCGATTCACAATTCGGTTGTCGTGGGCGACAGCGTTTGGGACCTACTGGCTGCGCGACGGGCCCGGGCGCTCGGCGTAGGAGTTCTTTCGGGAGGCTACGGGCAGGAAGAATTGGAGAGAGCCGGCGCCTACCGGGTGTATCAGGATCCGGGTGATTTGCTCGCTCATCTGGATGAGGTCGGGTTACGCGTTCCGGATTGATCCCGCAACTGGGGCCCGCGTGCCCTGCTACCATCGGGAATCATGGGACCGCAACAGCAGGAACCGCCGAAGACACCGATTCCAGGCGTTCGGCACCTGGTCGCCGTCGGGTCCGGAAAAGGCGGCGTCGGGAAGACGACGGTCGCGGTCAACCTGGCGATCGGCCTGGCAAACCTGGGGCGGCGGGTCGGGCTGCTCGACGCCGACGTTTATGGCCCCAATGTTACCCTGATGATGGGCACACGAGAGCAACCGCGCGCCGTGGCCGATCGTATCCAGCCGATTCAAAAATACGGCGTAAGGGTGATGTCGATGGGCTTTATCAACCCGGGCGACAAGCCGCTGGTGTGGCGCGGCCCGATGCTGCACAACGTGATCCAACAGTTCTTGCGCAAGGTAGATTGGGGCGAGCTCGATTACCTGGTGATCGACCTGCCGCCTGGAACCGGCGACGTTGCGCTGTCGCTGATCCAGACAGCGCCGCTCTCAGGAGCCATCGTGGTGACCACGCCCTCGGATGTTTCGCTCGAAGACGCGCGAAAGGCCGTTAACATGTTTCACCAGGTGCGAGTGCCGGTGCTCGGGCTGGTGGAAAACATGAGTTACCTGGTTGCGCCGCGCTCCGGTGAGCGGATCGATGTGTTCGGGCAGGGGGGCGGAAAGCGCACGGCCGAGGCGATGAACGTATATTTCCTAGGCGAGCTGGCGCTCGATCCGGAGGTGCGCATCGGAGGCGACAGCGGCACGCCGGTGACCGCGCATGATGGCGCCGATCCGCACGCTGCTCCGTTTCTCGCCCTGGCGAGCAAGGTAGAGGAGCGTTGCCGCGCGGCTCAAAGCTCCGGTCCGTCGATTACGATCGAGGAGTGATCTAGAGGGTCTGGCTCGGGCCGAGGATCTGGAAATTCTCGGGGGTGAAGCGCACGACGCGCACCTGACCGCGCGGGCCGATGGGCCCGATCGGTTTGCCGTTCCAGCGCACGTCGACAGCGCCCGCATTCCCGACCTTGAGCATCGCCACTTCGAGCCCGGTCAGCGTTTTAGTCTGGCTGGGTTGCAGGATACCCGAGAAAATCGGCTTGCCTTCGCTGGTGATGGAGAGCCAGGTGCTCTCGGTGGCGGAAAGATTCAGCTCCACGCGATTCACGCCGTCGGTCCCGGTGGTCGTGGTCACGGCGATGGTGGCTGCCGCGGCGGCAGGGGCGGTCTGGTTAGCGATGGGAGCGACCTGGACCGGCGCGGGGGGTGCATCCGGCACACTCACGGGAGTGCCCACGGGCAAATCGTATTGCGGAGGAGGCACGGAAATCCGCACCGAGGGCGTCCGGTTCCACCAAGAGTAGAATCCCGAGCATGCCACCAACACGACTCCCAGGCCGATGACCGACGTACCGACCGGGCGATGGGAGTAATCCCGTCGATTGTTGTCTTCGACGATCGGGTCAAGCCGGCGCAGTGCCGACGGCTCGGACGGCACGGGTTTTTGCCTCACCGGATAGCGGGGATCCTTACCCGGCAAGGGCGGCGGCTCCTCAGAGGCGACGAGCGCTTCCACACCCGGTTGAAGCCTCTTCTGGTCCACACCGAGAATTGAGGCGTACTGTTTTACGAAGTTTTTATAGTAGAAGGAATTTCCAGGAAGGCTTTTCAGATCGTCCCGCTCGATAGCGCGCAGATAACTTTGGGTGAGGCAGAGTTCCTCGGCGATCTCTGCCAACTCGCGCCCTTGATTCACGCGCTCCGTACGAAGGATCTCACCGACGGAGTTCATATTAAGTACCTTTATTGGCCACGTCCTGGTCCCACGGGACCGACGCTACCAAGCATCCACATTGCGTCTCCGAGATTCCCATCTCGAGAGAATTCAACAGCTCGCACCATCATCTGTTCCGCATTGATTGAATCGGACGACCGAGGGGAAACCTTTAGCCCACAAAATGACTTAGTACTGTTGCGCCCTGACCGCAACCAGGTGCTGAGCCAGATTGTGCGGAGGCTACTCCGATTCATTCCGTGCAGAAATATTACAGCGGGGGAGGTCGTAAGAGACTTACTCGGTCCGTTTTATAATACATCATTCCAGTGGTCCCCGCTATACCTAAAATTCTCGAAAATCGTCCGCGGCCGGAGCTTTTGAGCCGGACGGTGGTGACGGCGGTGGTGGTCAATTGGAATCGGCGCGATTTGCTGAGAGCGTGTCTTGCTTCACTTGCCCGGCAAAACCACCCCAGCTTTGAAGTGATGGTGGTCGATAACGGGTCGAGCGACGGCTCGCGCTGGCTTGTGGAAGAGATGGCAACGACCTATCCGGTTCGGCTGCGTCTCATCACCAATTCCGAGAACCGCGGCTTTTGCGCCTCAAACAATCAAGCCTTCGCGGCGTCGAACTCCGAATTCCTCGCCCTTCTGAACAACGATGCGGAGGCCGAGCCGGGCTGGCTCACCGCGCTCGAAGCGGTGATTCGAACAAGCGATGAGGTGGGGATGGCCGCCTCGAAGATTCTGGTCTGGGAGGATCCGCGCCGGATCGACAAGGCCGGCCATCTGATCTACCCCGACGGGCAGAACCGGGGGCGCGGCACGGGCCAGTTGGATGAGGGGCAATTCGACAAAGTGGAGGAAACGCTCTGGCCCGATGGATGCGCGGCTATGTACCGCCGTGCGATGCTAGATGACATCGGCGGTTTCGACGAAGACTTTTTCGCCTACGCCGACGACGCCGAACTGGGCTTGCGAGGCCGCATCGCAGGATGGAGCTGTCTGTACGCTCCGGGCGCAGTGGTGCGTCACCACCGGGGCGCGACGCTAGGCTTACATTCGGCGCGGCGGCTCACGCTCATTGAGCGCAATCGCGTGCTTTTGGTCGTAAAGCTGTTTCCGTGGAGTCTGGTGTGGAGCAGCGGCGCCTATTATCTGACGAGGATCGTGGCGGGGGGGTGGGCAGCTCTGCGCAACCGGGGCGAGTTCCGCCACTATCCACGACGCAGGCTCGCAGCGGCGATGGCGGTGCTATGGGGGACCCTCTCCGCCATTCCGATGATTCCCCGGATGCTTCGCAAACGGCGAGCGTTCCGGGCCAAGCGCCGCCTGTCGAGCTGGCAGATCCGGCGGGTGTTGTTGCGCCACAGGATCCCGCTGCGGGAGATCTCGGAGCAGGCGATCTGACGCGGGCCTGTCCGGCGTGCGGCGGCTTAGAGACGCAAACGCTGTTTTCGGCTACCGACCGGCTCTACCACACCACCACCAAGACGTTCCAAATCGTCGAGTGCCGCGATTGCCGGATGATTCGGCTTTATCCGCAGCCGTCGCCGCTCGAACTGCGCGACTACTATCCGCCCAACTACTGGTTCGTGCCGGAATCTACGGTTGCGGACGGGCTGGAGCAGCGGTATCGCCGCCTGGTCTTGCACGATCATCTGCACTTCGTCGAACGGGCGCTTCAGGATTGGGACAAGCAAGGGATGGTCCTCGACGTCGGCTGCGGCGGCGGTCTCTTTCTTCAGATGCTGGGCGAGCGGGGCGGGTCCCGCGTTGTTGGCCTCGATTTCTCTCTGGATGCCGCTCATGCCGCCTGGAGCCGCGCGGGCGTACCGGCGGTTTGCGCGACTCTTTCGCAGGCTCCGTTCGCGCCTCAAAGCTGCGCCGCGATCACGATGTTCCACGTACTCGAGCATCTGTACCAGCCGGCCGCGTATCTGGATGCCGCGCACGAGTTGCTGAAGCCCGGCGGCCGTTTGATCGTGCAGGTTCCAAACGCCGCCTGCTGGCAGTTCCTGCTGTTCGGCGAGCGCTGGAACGGCCTCGACGTACCGCGCCACCTGATCAATTTCCGCCTTTGCGATCTCGATTCCCTGCTAGCGCATTGCGGCTTCGAAGTGATCCGGCACAAACATTTCTCGCTGCGCGATAATCCCGCGGGGATGGCGACGAGTGTCGCGCCGATGCTCGATCCGATGGCGCGCCGCGTGCGCCAGGTCAGGGAAACGCCCCGCAGCCGTCTATGGAAGGATCTGCTCTACGTGGCACTGGTGGGCGCGTCCCTGCCCTTCACGGTGCTCGAAGCGGCCTGCCGGGCGGGATCCACCATCATGGTGGAGGCGCGCAAGAAATCGTGATCTACGACCTGGCCCGCGACCTTCTGCCGCCCCCATTGCGCCGCTACGTGATGCACTTCGAGACTTCGACCGAGCGGGCGGTGGCCGAATTCGCCGCGTCCCTTCCGCGCGGCGCGCGCGTGCTGGATGCCGGCGCGGGCGAAGGGAATTATAAGCACGCCTTCCATCAACAGCGCTACTACGGTCTGGATCTGGCGATCGGTGACGCCAAATGGGACTATTCGCGGCTCGACGTCATCGGCGACTTGTCCGCGCTGCCCTTCCGGGACGCCAGCCTGGACGGGTGCCTCAACGTGGTAACGCTCGAGCACGTGCGCCAGCCTGCGGGCGTGATCGCCGAGCTCGCGAGAACGCTCGTGCCAGGCGGCCGTCTACTACTGATCGCGCCGCAGGAATGGGAGGAACACCAGCAGCCGCATGATTTCTATCGCTACACCCGCTACGGGCTCGAGTACCTGATGCGGCAGGCAGGGCTAGCCGATATTTCCATCCGTCCGGTCGGCGGATTCTTTCGTCTGCTCGCGCGTCGCCTGCTGAACGCGCTGCAATTCTTTCCGGGGCCATTCATGTTAGTGGCGGCGCTGTTCTTCGTGCCTCCGGCGCTGGTGCTGCCGTTGTTCGAGCCGCTCGACAGGCGGCGCAATTTTACACTGGGATATATATGCTCCGCGCGCAAACCTGTTTGATCTTGCTCTTGGCCGTCGCCATTGCCCGCTCTTCGGGATTCTCCGGCGCTTCCGCGCTCGAATTCACACGCCATGCCGTGGCGTTCGGACCACGGCCGCCCGGCTCAGAGGCCAATCATAAGCTGCAAGCCTACATTCTCGGCCAGTTGAAGACGTGCCGCTGCCAGGTGATCGAAGACCCGTTCACGGCAAAAACTCCGCAAGGCGATGTGGCGATGAAGAACATCATCGCCAGGTATCCGGGCAAGAGCGGCCGCGCGACGGTCATTACCGGGCACTTCGACACAAAGTATTTTCCGGGAAGGAAATTCGTGGGCGCCAATGACGGCGGCTCGTCCACCGGCTTTCTGCTGGAGATGGCGCGCGTGCTCGCGGGCCAGCCGCGCACCGATGATGTCTACCTGGTCTGGTTCGACGGCGAGGAGGCGTTCGGCGAGTGGAGCTCCACCGACAGCCTGTATGGCAGCCGCCACCTGGCCGAACGCTGGCGCACGGACGGAACGCTCAGAAAGATCAAGGCGCTGATCAACGTGGACATGATCGGCGACAAGAACCTCGACATCAAGAAGGAAATGAACTCAACGCCCGTGCTGCGCAACCTGGTTTGGCGGACAGCGGCCGAACTCGGTTACCAGGCGTACTTTCTCGACGAATCAATGTCGACCGAAGACGACCACATGCCCTTTCTGAAACTCGGCGTGCCGGCGCTCGACCTGATCGATTTCGATTATCCGCCGTGGCACACCGACGAGGACACGATCGACAAGGTCGGAGGACAAAGTCTGGAGATCGTCGGGACTGTGGTAATGGAGGTGATCAAGCGGCTGGAATCAGGTTACTAGCCACTTCCTGCCACCTGCCGGCGGGACCGCAGGTCTCTCCCTGTCATCTCTTTCGGCTGTGCCACGCCCATCATCCCCAGCACGGTGGGTGCGATATCCTGAAGCGCGCCTCCGGAGCGAAGGGGAAGACGCTCTTCGTCGATTACCAGAAACGGGACGGGATTCGTCGTGTGGTACGTATGCGGACCCTTGGTCACAGGGTCGATCATCATCTCGGCGTTGCCGTGGTCGGCGGTGATGATCCAGCGGCCGCCGGTACGCCGCAGGGCGTCGTGAATCCGTCCCAGGCATGCATCCACGGTTTCCACGGCGCGCACAGTCGGCTCGATCTTGCCGGAATGCCCCACCATGTCGGCGTTAGCGAAGTTCATCACGATCACATCGAAGCTGCGTTTCGCGATCGCCCCGGCGACCACTTCGGTGACACCCTCAGCGCTCATCTCAGGCTTTAGATCGTACGTTGCAACTTTTGGCGACGGCACGAGTTCCCGCTCCTCACCCGGATACGGCTTCTCGTTTCCGCCATTGAAGAAGTAGGTGACGTGCGCATACTTCTCGGTCTCCGCTACCCGCAGATTCTTCCAGTTCATCTCCGCCATGACGTTTGCAAGGATATTGTCGGGATGCTCCCTCGGAAGCACGAACGGAATGGTAAAGGTCTTATCGTACTGTGTCATGGTAGTGAAGTGGAGCTTTAAGGGAGCCTTCGTAAGCGCTTGCGTCATTTGGCGGCCGCGATCGGCTCGGAAATTGAAAAAGATGCAGGCGTCTTCGGGGCGGATGCGGCCCAGGGGTTCTTGCCGCGCGTCGACGATGGTAACAGGCTCGATGAACTCATCGGTTATGCCGCGCTCGTAGGACCGCTTTACCGCGGCCACCGGATCGGTGTGTTTCTCGCCAGCTCCCTCGACCATCGCGGCTTTGGCACGCTCGATGCGATCCCAACGCTTGTCGCGGTCCATGGCATAGTAGCGGCCGGCCACGGTCGCGATCCGTCCGACACCGATCCGCCTCATCTCACGCTGCAACGCCTCGAGGAACTGCGCACCGCTCTCGGGCGGGGTGTCGCGGCCGTCCATGAAACAATGAACGCACACATCGCTCACGTGCTCGCGCCGGGCCATCTCGAGCAAGGCGGAGAGATGCGTGTTGATGGAGTGGACGCCGCCGTCGCTCACCAGGCCCATGAGGTGCAGGCGGCGTGTACGAGCGTGCCGCATCGCATCGAGCAGCACGGGATTCGAGAAAAGTTCGCCCGACGCGATCATCTGGTCAATGCGAGTTACGTCCATGTAGATGACGCGGCCCGCACCGATGTTCAGATGCCCGACCTCGCTATTGCCCATCTGCCCTTCGGGCAAACCCACGTATGGCCCGGACGTGTGCACCAGCGTATTAGGATATTCGCGCAGCAGGCTATCGTAGTTGGGCTTCCGCGCGGCGGCGATGGCATTGCCCTCCGCGCCACTGGCCGGCGAAAAACCCCAGCCGTCGAGGATAGTCAAAAGGAGGGGCCGCCCTTTCATTGACAAACTGCCTTGCGGCTTTGTTTGAAGGCCTCACGGCCGGCGAAGCGGGCTCCCGTGCCGAGTTCCTCTTCGATGCGAAGAAGCTGGTTGTACTTGGCGATGCGATCCGTGCGGCTGGCCGACCCCGTTTTGATTTGGCCCGCTCCGGTGGCGACGGCCAGGTCCGCGATAAAGGCATCCTCTGTCTCGCCCGACCGGTGCGAAATGACGCAGGTGTAGCCGGCGCCGGCCGCCATCTTGATGGCGTCGAGCGTCTCGGTGAGCGTTCCGATTTGATTTACCTTGATGAGAATCGAGTTGGCGATGCCCTTCGCGATGCCCTCGGAGAGCCGCGTGGTGTTGGTGACGAACAAGTCATCGCCCACCAGCTGGATCTTTTGACCGAGCGAGCCGGTCAGCATTCTCCAACCTTCCCAGTCGTCTTCCGCCATACCGTCCTCGAGGGAGACGATGGGATACTGGCGCACCCAGTTGGCCCAGAACTCAACCATCTCGGCGGGCGCCCGCTCGCTCCTGTCGGATTTCTTGAAGACGTACTTTTGCTTCTTCTGATCGTAGAATTCGCTTGCGGCAGGATCGAGCGCGATGCCGATCTGCTCTCCGGGCCGGTAGCCGGCCTGCGTGATCGCCTCCATCACCACCTCGAGGGCCTCCTCGTTCGACTTGAGGTTCGGGGCGAAGCCGCCCTCATCGCCGACCGCGGTCGAGTAGCCGCGTTTTTTCAGCACGCTCTTGAGCGTGTGGAACACCTCGACGCCCCAGCGCAGGGCTTCACTGAATTTCGGGGCGGCATAGGGCACGATCATGAATTCCTGCGGATCAACGGAATTGTCGGCGTGGGCGCCGCCGTTGAGGATATTCAACATCGGCACGGGCAGCAGGCAAGCTGCGACGCCCCCGAGGTAGCGATAGAGCGGCGCTTGCGCGGAAGCAGCCGCGGCCCGGGCCACCGCCATGGAGACGGCGAGAATGGCGTTGGCTCCGATGCGCCCTTTATTAGGCGTGCCATCGAGCGCGATCATATGGCTATCGATCGCGGCCTGCCGCTGGGCGTCAATGCCGGTCAGCGCCGGCGCGAGATATTCGCCTATATTTTTGGCGGCGGTGCAGGTTCCCTTTCCGAGATAACGGGATTTATCCCCGTCGCGCAGCTCAACGGCTTCATGCTCTCCCGTGGACGCGCCAGAGGGCACGGCCGCACGGCCCATGCTGCCGTCGGCCAAGTGCACGTCAGCTTCCACGGTTGGGTTGCCGCGGCTATCCAAGATCTCTCTTCCGCATATACTTGTGATTTCCATAAGAACTTCTAGCTTAACAAGGCGGGCCCGGGTCCGCCTTCCGGTACCGATAACCGGCAATTAAGCCAAGTTGACAAGGCCGACTGGGTCCGCTATAGTTCTAACGTACTGACATTTCAACCATTTGTCGGGGATTAGTTAATGGCCAGCAAGGCGGATGAACGGGATATCGAAGTCAACTTCCCTGGGGAAGAGGACTACGAGCATCTCATCCAAGATTACAGTCACCTCGCTCCTCCTTCCGAAGGGGAGTTACTGCAGGGCCATATCGTTAAGGTTACTCCACTCGAGGTCATCGTCGATTTCGGCTACAAGATGGAAGGTCTTGTTCCGATCGAGCAGTTGCGGCAGCCCGACGGCACGATAACGGTCAAGCCCGGCGACACGATCGATGTGATGGTGGACCGGCATGCGCCGCAGCCGGAAGGCTACGTGCTGTTGTCCTACTCGAAAGCGAGCCGGCTGAGGGTGTGGGATACGCTCGAGCGCGCGATGCGCGAACAGCTCCTGGTTTCCGGCCGCGTGATGCAGCGCACCAAGGGCGGGCTGATGGTGGACGTCGGCGTACCTGCCTTCATGCCGGGTTCGCAAGTCGACATCCGGCCAATTCACGACCTCGATCAATTCATCGGCCAGGATATTCCGGTCAAAGTTTTGAAGATCAACCGCCGGCGCGGAAACGTGGTGGTGTCGCGCAAAATGGCCGTGGAAGAAGAGCTGCAGGCGCGCAAGCTTTCGGCGCTGGAGCACCTGTTTGAAGGCGCGGTGGTCACCGGGGTGGTGAAAAACCTCACCGAATATGGCGCGTTCGTTGATCTGGGCGGCATCGATGGACTGTTGCACGTGAGCGACATGTCGCACGGACGCGTGAACCATCCCTCCGAGGTGGTGCATGCCGGCGACGAAATCACCGTCAAAGTGTTGAAGTTCGACCGGGAGAAGGAGCGAATCTCGCTGGGGCTGCGCCAATTGACGCCGGACCCGTGGGTGACGCTGCCGGAGCGGTGCCCGCCGGGCAGCCGGGTGATCGGGCGCGTGATGAGCATCACCGATTACGGCGCTTTTGTCGAGATCGAGCCGGGCGTGGAAGGTCTGATCCACATTTCCGAGATGACCTGGAGCCGGCGTATGAAACATCCGAGCAAAGTGGTCAAGGTCGGCGACCAGGTTGAGGCCGTGGTGCTCGAAGTGAAATCGCGGGACCGCCGGGTCTCGCTGGGTATCAAGCAACTGGAACCCGATCCGTGGACCACGGTGGCGGAGCGCTACAGCATCGGCTCGGTAGTTGAGGGGCGAGTGCGGAAGCTCACCGATTTCGGCGCATTCCTCGAGATCGAAGAAGGCGTCGACGGCCTGGTGCACGTCTCGGACCTTTCGTGGACGAAGCACGTTAAGCATCCATCGGAGGTGTTAAAGAAGGGACAGATGATGCAGGCGGTGATCCTGAACATCGACGCTCCCAATCGCCGGTTGTCGCTTGGCATCAAGCAGCTTCAGCCGGATTCGTGGGAGAGTTTTTTCCGGACTCACGAAATCGGGGACCTGGTACGGGGGCGCGTTTGCCGCGCCGCTGCGTTCGGCGTGTTTGTCGAGTTGGCGCCGGGCGTGGAGGCGCTATGCCACAAGTCCGAGATCCCGGCCATGCCGGAGCGGCCGCCGCTTGAACGCGGCGGCTCGGGTGATTCGCCTCTGCCGATCGGCGATGAGTACGATTTCAAGATCATCAAGATGAGTGAAGCGGAGAAGAAAATCGGGTTGAGTCTCCGCGCCGTGGCCGAGGACGAAGAACGCACGCGCCTGGAAGATTATCAGCGCCAGGCTGCGGCGGCGACCTTGACCCTCGAAGAAGTCATGAATTTACGAGGAAAAGGGGAAAGCCGATAACATGACCAAGGCGGAATTGATCGAGGAAGTCTCCCGAGTTGTGGAGATGACGCGCAAGGATTCCGAGGTAATTGTCGAGGCGATCTTCGACAGCGTCGTCCGCGCTTTGCGTGGCGGGGATAAAATCGAGATCCGCGGTTTCGGCAGCTTCCGCACCCGCCAGCGACAACCTCGCGTGGGACGCAATCCGAAGACGGGAGCCCGCGTAGAAGTTCCCGCCAAGCGCATCCCGTATTTCAAGCCGAGCAAGGAACTGAAAGACCTGGTCAATAACGATTCCACCGCGGCCGCCAACGGCGCGATGCCGCCTGAAGGCGCAAGCACGTAACGCATGGATCAGTTGTGGAGTCCGTGGAGATACCGGTATGTCTCCTCGGATCCTCCAACCGAGTGTCTTTTCTGCACCAAGGCCGCCGAGAGCAATGACGAGAAGAACTACGTGGTGCTGCGCGCGGAGCGGAATTTTATTCTCCTGAATCTGTATCCGTACACGAGCGGCCATCTGATGATCGCTCCTTATGCTCATGTGGCGACGCTGGAGGATGCCGACGCGGCCGCGCTGGAGGAGATGATGCGGCTGGCCCAGCAGGCCGAAGCCGCCCTGCGGCAGGTGTACCGGCCGAGCGGCATGAACCTGGGGATGAACATCGGACAGAGCGCAGGAGCAGGAGTCGCGGGGCATATCCACATGCACATGCTGCCACGCTGGAGGGGCGACGTGAATTTTATGACGACTGTCGCCGAGACGCGCGTGCTTCCCGAGGACCTGGAGACAACGTACGCGAAGCTCTCGGCGGCGCTAAAGAGGTCCCATTGACGTTTCCACCGGGCAATTCAACGCATCAGGTCCTGTCACCGCTAGTACCGGGAAACTTTCGGGCGCGACGGGCGACATCTCTTTTTCCGGTGTAGTGAACCTAACATTTTCACCGAGGAATTTACCGCAACATCCAGACGCCGATCAGGACGGTGATGACGCTGACCGGCACGCCGGCGCGCGCATATTCCCAGAAGCCGATCCGGGCGATGTGCCGCGCACGCTCGACCACGATCAGATTCGCGACCGACCCGAGAATCGTGAGATTGCCTGCCAGGGTGGAGGCCATCGCGAGGCGCAGCCAGCCGAGCATCGGGTCGGCGAGATGCGCCACCAACGGCTTGAATACGAGCACGGCGGGGACGTTGCTCACAATATTGGAGAGGAGCGCGGCGACAGCACTGAGCACGGCACCGTTATCGAGGTGCGCGCGCTCCGCGAGCCATGCCAGGTCGTCCTGGAGCGAGCTTTTCTCCATGCCGGCCACTACGATGAACAGGCCTCCGAACAGGACCAGCAGCGACCAATCGACCTGCGCGTAGATCTTCTCCGGTTTCACACGGCGCGTAATCAGCAGCAGCGCTCCGGCGACGATCGCGACCTTGGCGATGGGCCAACCGGCGAAGAAGAAGACCACCATGCCGAAAGAAACCGCGAGCGACTTGAACAGCAGCGCACGGTTGACGCGCACGGCCCGGCGGGCGACATCGACTTTGGCGGCGCCGCGGAATTCAGCGCGATAGAGCAGCGCCAGAACCGCCACGCAAACCACGACGCCGACCGCTGCCACTGGGGCCAACGCGCGGGCGAAGGTGGTATAGGAGATTCCGGAATAACTTCCGATCAGCATGTTTTGCGGATTTCCGGTAAGCGTGGCGACGCTGCCGATGTTCGAGGCCATGGCGACTGCGAGCAGATACGGAACAGGGTTGCGGCGCAGCGAGGAGGTGACCTCGGCCACCAGTGGCGCCAGCACCAGGCAAACCGTGTCGTTCACGAAGAACGCCGAAAGTAGCGCCGACACGAAGGCCACGGCCGCCAGCATCGTCAACCGGTGATGGGCGTGCTCGACCGCCCACTCGCTCACCACTCCGAAAAAACCCGAGAGCCGCAGGTTCGCGACTACAATCATCATTCCGAACAGCAGTACGATGGTGTCGAGGTGGATGGCCCGATAGGCTTCATCGAGCGTCAGGACGTTGGTACCCACCATGAGGCTGGCGCCGATGATGGCAGCGCCGGTGCGGTCGATGCGGAGGCCGGGCATGCGTCCGAGAGCGAGGACGAGATAAGTGGCGAAGAAGATAATAGCGGCGGCCACGTCCTCCAGGATGCCATCCCGAGAAGAGCGCAGGATTTAAAGTAGGGAGTGCTCCGCCGGTCCGCAGATCATCGGTCATGACTGCCACAAAGAACGCTACTTGCCGGGAACTTGCGCGTGGCGGACGCCAGCGTGATGCCCAACATTGTCAGCGGCAACACTAACGCCGCGTCGATCATGATCGGAGAGAAAGCGGCGGAGATGGCTGCGGCTGACTACGGCGTTCAACTCGCGGAGTTCGTGGGTTCGTTCGAACTTCGATCCAGCCCACCTGACGCTCATCCTTGAGACCGACAACCGGGCTGATTTCGTTTACTACTTGAGTTCGACGACTATCACTTCGAAGGGCTTGTCGCCCACATTCTCCGGGAGGTGTTTTCCGGCATCCGCCCAAGTCGCGTCGTGGGCCTTGCTGTTGCTGTCCTGCGACGTGCCGTCCGGCAGCGTGAACTTGGCGTGGCCGTCGGTTATGAACACCGCCACCGAGGCTGGATGTTCATGCATTACCGATTTCTCATGCGGCCCGTACTTGACGCGCAACACGCGGAACTGGTCATTATTGAGGACCACTTTGTAGTGTTTGGGATCCACTTTGACGGGGTCTTGCGTTATCTTCGGCGCGCCCGCACCCGGCTTCTTCAACTCCACCATGACGGATTCCGATTTAGTCCCGGAAAGATTCTCATAGGCGTGCGTCAGGCCCTTCGAGTAAGTCACATCATCGGCCTTGCTGCGTTCGTCAGTGGTCTTCCCATCGGGGAACGTGTACTTGGAATGGTCAGCCGTGAACCCCACCGTCACGTAGGCGGGATGCGAATGCATAGGAAGCTTGCCGTGTGCCGGCTCGTTGAAGTGAAGCACGCGGACTCGATCGTTTTCAAAGAGCACTTTCACCTGGTCAGGCGCTAACGGCACCACATCCTGGGC
>Ga0066709_100002211_pt1 | contig 13942 bp, 14 predicted proteins | sample GraSoiAngelo_158_FD_79665 | JGI IMG/M metagenome (GOLD analysis project Ga0066709, IMG submission 79665) | Grasslands soil microbial communities from the Angelo Coastal Reserve, California, USA - 14_1009_16_30cm | ecosystem: Environmental > Terrestrial > Soil > Grasslands | place: USA...
CCGCGCCCGAAGTGGCGCCCGAGCTGGACCATTAGCCGCACGCCGTATTCGCCCTTGGTCGAGAACGAGACGGCGCCGCTGCCGTGGAAGAGACTTCGATGGGTCGTGCTCAGGGGAGTGCTCCCGAAGTGGTCGGCGCCCGCTCAGGTCCAGGTCCTGGCCGCGCCAATCCCGAGTGATTTCGTCGGGATTACTCTAGCCGACGGCGCCAAAACCCGTCAACGACTTGAGCCGGGAGTTGGTGGGGACTGATCTGGGCCGAGGCTGGCGCATCCGTCACGGCTCCTGCGTCAATGCTCCCCTTCCCAGCTCAGCCTGGCGGCCGCGGCCCGCGCGCGGCTCAGTGCTTCGTCTGCGGTGTCCGCGACCACGGTCACGTGGCCCATCTTGCGTCGCTCGAAAACGCGGCGCTTGTCGTACAGGTGAAGATGCACGTTGGGGTCCGACAGGGCGGCGCCCACGCCGGCAACCTGTGCCGGCCGATCACGACCCGTACCCAGCACATTGACCATCGCGGTTGGCCCGTGAGTTTCGACCGAGCCGAGAGGCAGCCCGCAGATCGCACGGATGTGCTGCTCGAACTGGGAGGTCGCGCAGCCCTCGATTGTCCAGTGGCCGCTGTTGTGCACGCGCGGCGCGAGCTCGTTCACGACGAGCGAGCCGTCCCGCAGCAGGAAGAGCTCGACCGTCAACGTTCCGACAAGATCGCGCTCCATCGCCAGGCGGGCAGCCAGCGCCTGTGCCTGACCCGTGACCTCGGGCGTGACCGGCGACGGCGCCGGGACGACGCTCTCGACGAGGATGCCCTCGTCGTGAAGATTGCGAGCGATGGGAAATGCGACCGAGACTCCGTCGGTCCCGCGGGCGACGATCGCCGACAGCTCGCAATCGAAATCCAGCTCGCTCTCGAGAACGAGCCCAGCGGGCTGCGCCGAGCGCTCGAGGTTTGCCCATGCTCGATCCAGATCGTCTGGACTCGGGATTCGAACCTGGCTCCTCCCGTCATACCCGCCGAGCGCTGCCTTGAGGCGTAACGGGAAGCCCAGGTCTGCCGCTCCCCGCGCGAGATCGGAGCGGCTACGCACCTCGCGCCACGGAGCGACGGCCGCCCCGGCGGCCTCCAGGAAGCGCCGCTCCATCAGGCGGTTCTGGGTCGAGGCGACGGCGAACACTCCGGGTCTGACCGGAAGCAGAGCGCGAGCAGCAGTGAGGGTCGCGTCGAGGGCCTCGACGACCGCGAGAGAGACATGCTCCAGGTCGCAGGTCACGACCGAAACGCCGCCGCCGAGCTCGACGGCCGCAGCAACGTCGTCGTAGCTGGCGACGATGTGGCGGTCGGCGACGGCCCGAGCGGGACAGTCGGGATCGGGATCTAGGATCGCCACGCCGTAGCCCAGGTGTCGAGCCGCCATTGCCAGCATCCGGCCGAGCTGTCCGCCGCCCAGGATGCCGATTGTGGATCCGGGTGCGATGGGGGCCTCCGCGAGCCCGAGATCGCCCAAGGTTCGCTGGATGAACACGGTCTTGTTCATCGAGTAGCTCATGGTGTCGGTGACGCCCGCCGCTACGATCCGACGCTTCTCCTTGGCGTATGCGTCCCGGAGCGCGACGTCGTTCCGCAGCGCGTCGCGCAGGCCCAGGTAGCTCCGGATCTCCTCGGGGTCCGCGGTCACGTGGACGTGGATCTTGAAGACAACTCCCTGGTGCTCGATGCCACCGAGGAGCAGCGGGCGGGTGGGAGGAAATGCACCGGGGCTGGTCTGCCGCTGGAAGCCGAGCGCGAGGAGGTCGTCGGCGATGCCGGGGATATCCTCGGGCTCAGCCTCGACCGCCAGGTCGACCACGTTCTTGCCTGCGAGGCCCGCCACGGCCGAGCTTCCAACGTGGTGGATCGCAAGGGTGGGACGTCGCTCCCGGATGAGCGCGATCAGGCGCTCGGCGGCGCCCAGCGTCCGAGGATCATGTTCCTGCACCTGCAGCTGCCCGTGCGGATAGGGCAGGATCGGCACCGGAGGCGCCGTCGTCAGGGCCGGTCTTCGAATCGCGGTCATCGAGAGGAGTGTAGGTTCCCGTGATCGAGGCGCGATTTGGGCACGTCAACCTGGTGGCCCGCGACTGGCGGGCGCTGGCCGCCTTCTACATCCGGGTATTCGGCTGCTCCCTGGTGCCTCCGGAGCGCGACTACCAAGGACCGGAGCTGTCTGCCGGGACCGGCGTGCCGGAGGCGGCACTTCGCGGGGTGCACCTTCGGCTGCCCGGCTTGGGAAGCGAAGGGCCGACGCTCGAGATCTACGAATATGCGCAGGAGCTCGACAGGCCACCGTCCGCCGCGAACCGGCACGGCTTTGGGCACCTGGCATTCGCCGTTCCAGACGTGGAGGCCGCCCGCTCGATCGTTCTCGGCGAGGGCGGGGAGCCGGTCGGCGACGTCGTGACGCTCCAGACGAGCGACGGGCGTCACGTAACGTGGGCCTACGTCACCGACCCGGAGGGCAACATCCTGGAGCTTCAGTCATGGGCACCGGCGTGACGCATCCCATGTGGCCGCTGTTCGATCTGCGCCTGCGAACCGAGCGCCTCGAGCTGCGCCTGCCGAACGATGACGAGATCGCCGCTTTGTGTGCCGTGGCCAGGGCCGGCATCCACCCACCCGACGAAATGCCGTTCGCCTTTCGGTGGACGGACAAGCCCAGCCCGCGTTTCGAGCGGGAGTTCGCACAATTCCATTGGGGGATCCGCGCGACATGGCGCCCCGACAGCTGGGACCTTGAGCTCATGGTCGCTATTGATGGCCGGCCGATCGGCATCCAGGGGATCCTCGCGAGCCGTTTCGCGCAGATGCGGCTCGTCCACACGGGGTCGTGGCTCGGCCACGAGTTTCAGGGCAAGGGCTACGGCAAGGAGATGCGAGGAGCCGTGCTGGCCCTGGCTTTCGAGGGCCTCGGCGCGGACGTGGCCGAGACGGAGGCGTTCTTCGACAACGCCGCATCGGCGGCCGTGTCACGGGCCGTCGGCTACCGCGAGAACGGGATCGGCCGGGCAGCACCCAGAGGCACGCCGGTCGATACACAGCGCTTTCGGATGACGATCGACGACTGGCGGGGACGGGCCAGGCCGAAGGTCGAAATCCTGGGCCTCGAGGCCTGTCGGGAGCTGTTCGGCGTCGGCGGGGACGCCGGTCAGGCGGTGGCGGGCCGCTGAGCTCGGGCGGGGTCCTGCTCGGCGCCCGGAAAGTGGTACGGCAGCTCGAGCTCTGATCGGACCCGCGTGACGGCGTAGCGATTGACCCACGCAAAACGATGGCGGGCCAGGACGAGCGACGGCCGGTCGATGCGGCTCACGGCGACGTTGGAGAGCAGCACGAAGTGGCCGCTCGGCCGGGTCAAGGACCGGCCAGGATCGTAACCGGGGAGGGTGGGCAACAGGCCGCTGACGCCGTACGGTCCGACGCCGAGCATGAGCTCGTTCCAGCTCGCGTGGATCGGTGCCACGACGTCTGCCGGGGCAACGACGACCAGGAGGTCGTCGACGTCGATCTGAGCCGACTCTCGCTCCGTGACTGCCCCCGCGGTCAGCGGACTGATGTGGCAATCGTGGACGGTGACGTTCGTCTCGTGATTGAGCAGGTCGTGCAGGGGCTGATCGGCCTCGATGCCGCCGCGGACGAGACCCCAGACCGTGTACGCCTCGAAATCGATGTTCATTTGCGGCCCGTTTTACCCCGCCGGTCCGCTGTCGGCCCGCCTTCCGGTGGGCTCGGACGCAGTCTCCGCCGCCCCCGGCGCATGCACCAAGACCCTTTCGGTACCCCGGGCCTCATCCGTTCGTCCTGCGCGTCACGATCGGCCGACATCAACGCGCCCTGCCCGGCGGGGTTCCAGACCGCACCGGACCTGCTGCGACCGGGTGGTACTCACAGGCTATCGCCGGTGTCGGGGCCGAGGGCTAGGCTGCCGGAGCCGATCCGCCCGTCCCCTGTGACGTCCGTGGTCGCCCAGCCGTCGCCATTCGGAACGCACGCGCCCAACAGCAAGCGGAGACATTTCGCTCGTGGCATTCGCTCTCGACCGATCCGGTGAGCCCCCGATGATCACACTCGCGGAGGCTGCACTGCTGGCCGGTGTCCACAGGAACACGGTTCGGGCATGGTGCGACAGCGGCCGACTGCCCTCCGTCCGGGTAAGCCGCCGCGGCGATCGGCGACTGCACCGGCGCGACCTGGATCAGTTCCTCGAGGGTCGAAACGGGTCGAGGCGCGAGCCTGGGTCACAAACGACCGCAGCCTCGGCGCCGCCGCCCACGACCAGCAGGGAGCCGAAACCTTCCACCGATGTCTCCACCCACCAGAGCGAGCTCCCGGCCCTGCTCGACGAAGTCCTCGAGCTGCATGCCTCTCTCGGCGGCATGACCGCGCGACTGAAGGCCATCCAGGACCTGGCGGTACGGCTGAACCGGATCCAGGACGTTCGGGGCATCGCCGAAGCCATCGTCGCCGAGGTCCACAACCTCATCGAATACGACAGCATCCGCGTCTACCAGGTCGACCACGTCGCGGGCATGTGCGAGCCGCTTGCCTTCCGCGGGCAATTCCTGGGCACGGATGCCCCTGACCCGTCGTTACTGCGCCTGCCGATCGGGCGCGGGTTGACGGGCTGGGTCGCCGAGCACGGTGAGACGCTCGTCGTCGCCGACGCGGCTGCCGATCCGCGAGGTGTGACCGTCCGAACCATCGACGGACCGGAATCGATGCTGCTCGTGCCGATGTCGTACGAGGACACCGTCAAGGGCGTGATCGTCCTGTCCAAGGGTGGGCGGGGCCAGTTCGATGAGATCGACCGAACGACGATTTCGATCTTCGCCGGACACGCTGCGCAGGCCATCGTCAATGCCGAGAACGCCGGCAGGCTGCAGCTCCAGCAAGCTGAGCTCGAGCACCAGCTCGCCAGCCAGCGGCAGCTTCTCGATGTGAACGAGCGGCTGTTGTCGACGCTCGATCCCGCGGGCGTTCTCGAAATGATCGCCGACTCCCTGAAGGTGGTCCTGAGCTACAACTCCCTCACGATCTATCGGGTCGACCGCGAGCGGAGCGTCCGTTCCGCCGTTCTCGCCCGCGACGAATATGCCGAGGCGATCCTCAGCCACGAGGCGCCGCTCAATGTCGGCCTCACGGGATGGGCGATCGAACATCGTGAAGCGGCGGTGGTCGAGGACGCCGATAACGACCCGCGCTGCGTCCACATCCCGGGCACGCCCCACGAGTGGGAAACCTTGATCGTCGTGCCGCTCATCGTCGATGGCGACGTGATCGGCACCCTCAACGTCAGCCGGCTTGGCGAAGGCGAGCGGCCGTTCAACGAGAACGAATTCGAGCTCACCAAGCTGTTCGCGGGTCAGGCGTCGCTTGCGCTGCGGAACGCCGAGGCTCATCGCGCCGTGGAGACGCGCGCGGATCGGGATTCACTGACCGGGTTGCGCAACCACGGGGCGTTTCAGCGTGACCTGGACGAGGTCATCAAGCAGGACCTCGTCGGGGGACGGACGGCTCGTTTCGCGCTGCTCATGATGGACCTGGACTTCTTCAAACAATTCAATGACCGGTTCGGGCATCCGGCCGGTGACGCCCTCTTGCGCGCGGTGGGCAACGCGATTTCATCGGCCACGCGCGGTGACGACCGGCCGTACCGCTATGGCGGCGACGAATTCGCCGTGATCCTGCCGGGTGCCAGCAGGACAGCCGCCCACGATGTCGCGGACCGAATCAGGCGTATCGTCAATGGCCTGTCGGCCTCGGAGGACGAGCCGAGGGTTACGATCTCGATCGGTTCCGCGTGCTATCCGGACGACGCGCGGGCCAAGGACGACCTCGTAGCGGCTGCCGATACCGCCCTCTACCTGTCGAAGCCGTCTCACGCAGACGATCAGGGCGGCGATCGGTCGAGGGACGCGTACCTGGCGGCCCTCAACGAGACGGCCTTGACGCTGATGGACCACCTCGAGCCGAGCGAGCTGCTGCACACGATCATCGCCCGCGCAGCCGCGCTCATGGGCACCACCCACGGGTTCATTTACCTGACGGAGGCGGATGGCTCGGCGCTGGTCATCCGACTCGGGATCGGCCTCTTCGAGAAACGCGTCGGCACGCGAGCCAAGCGTGGAGAGGGCCTCGCCGGACACGTCTGGCAGTCCGGTCGGCCCGTGGTGGACACCGATTCGACTGAGGCGCACGAGGTGGGTTGCCTCGTCGGGGTCCCGTTGATGTCCGCCGGAGCCGTTGCCGGCGTGATCGGGTTGGCGTCGGGCGACCAGACGCGAATATTCGGACAGGCCGAGACCGCGGTGCTATCGCGCTTCGCACAGCTCGCGTCGATTGCCCTCGACAATGCCCGCCTGCTGCAGGCAGCGCAGACGGAGGTCGGAGAACGGAGTCGAGCTGAGTCAGCCCTGCGCGAGTCGGAGGAACGCTTCCGGCGCCTTGCGGACGCGGCCGCCGAGCCGCTCGCCATCCACCGGGAGGGCACGATCCTGGAGGTCAACAAAGCCTTCGGGCATCTGTTCGGCAAGGACCCGGCGACGCTCGTCGGCCGGTCGCTCATCGAGCTCGCCGCACCGGAGGCACGCGAGCACCTTCTTGAGCATTCCCGCACGAATCCCGACGAGCCGATCGAGACGCTCGCCCTGGGCCCCAACGGCATGCCCTTCCCGGTCGAGATCCTGGCCCGGACCATCCCCTACGGCGACGGTGAGCCGGCGCGGGTCATCTCTGTGCGTGACCTCCGCGAGCGCCGCGAGCTCGAGGAGCGTCTCGCACACCAGAGTTTGTACGACGGGCTTTCCGGTCTGCCCAACCGCACGCTCCTCCTCGATCGGATCGGCCACGCGCTCAGCTCCGTCCGCCCCAACGAGCCGGCAGGGCTTGCCCTGATCCTGCTCGACCTCGACCGGTTCAAGGTCGTCAATGAGAGCCTCGGCCGTTCGGCAGGAGACGAGCTCCTGGTCGACGTCGGGCGGCGGCTCGAGCGGTGTGTTCGGCCCGGCGACACGGTCGCCCGGTTCGGCGGAGACGAATTCGCGGTGCTTCTCGATGAAGTCCACGATGTAGAGGAGGCACGCGCCGTGGCTCGAAGGATCGAGGCCGAGATGCGCTCCCCCTTCGACATCGGGTCGCGTCCCACGCTCATTACCGCGAGCATGGGCATCGTGATCGGTCGGGCGGGCGAATCCAATCCCGACGAGCTGCTGCGCGACGCCGAGATCGCGTTGTACCGCGCCAAGGGCGATGCGACGGCGCGCCACGCTGTTTTCGAGCCCGCAATGAGCACCCAGACGCTGCAGCGGCTGGAGATGGAGAGCGACCTGCGCTGGGCGGTCGAGCGGGACGAGCTACGACTGCACTACCAACCACTTGTCGACCTGCGGTCGGGCCGGATCGTGGCCGTCGAGGCGCTCCTCCGCTGGCAGCATCCGGTCCACGGGCTGGTGCCGCCGCTGGCCTTCATCCCGCTCGCAGAGGAGACGGGCCTGATCGTGCCGATCGGGCAGTGGGTGCTGGAGACCGCGTGCCGTCAGGCGCGTGCGTGGCAGCTCGCGCACCCGCACAAGGATCCGGTCAGGATCAGCGTGAACCTGTCCGCTCGGCAGTTCGCGCAGCCTGACCTCGTCGGCGAGGTCGCCCTGACCCTGGCGGAAACCGGGCTGCCGCCCGACACCCTCGAGCTCGAGATCACCGAGAGCGTCCTAATGGACGACGCCGCCGTCGGTGCCTTGCGCAACCTGCGCGAGCTCGGTGTGCATCTCGCCCTCGACGACTTCGGGACGGGCTTCTCGTCACTCTCGTACCTGAAGCACCTGCCGCTCGACACGATCAAGGTCGATCGGGCCTTCGTCTCCGGGCTCGGCGAGGACGCTGCCGACGGACCGATTGTGCAGGCGGTCGTGGGCCTGGCTCACGGCCTGGGCATCCGGGTCACGGCTGAAGGGATCGAAACGGTCGAGCAGCTGGGCTGGTTGCGCCGGTTGTCATGCGACCGCGGACAGGGCTTCTACTTCGCTCGGCCGCGGCCGGCCGAGGAGATCGGGGAGCTGCTGGAGTCCATTCTGTCGCTGGACTAGCGTCGCCGGACCTGGGGGGCGATCGCGGCCTATTCGCCCGACGCTTGGTCAGTCCCGCGTCGGATCGAATGCCGACTGTCAGTCATGGCAGGACTCTTGGTCGGATCCGGTGACGGTGGGCGACCTGAATATCCCACGCCGCGTGCTCAGCAGTGGACAGATTGGCGACGAATCGCCGATTTTGGCCTCGCGTTCTTGCTTACCAGTCCACACGGGAATGGGTGGCGAAAACCGGCCTGGGCCGAGACTCAGCTGCCCCGAGCGCTCCGAGTTGCGGCTGATCGTCTCGGTCTCGTTCGCGCCGGGGTTGCCGTGCGCGCCTCGGCCTGCTCGGCTGCGCGGGCCAGGACCCAGAGCAGGTCCGCGAGGCGATTGAGGTACGGCAGCAGCTGCTCCCCCGGGATCGAGCCGTCGCGCTTGAGGCCGACCGCCCGGCGCTCCGCGCGTCTGACGATCGTTCTTGCAAGCTCGAGCGCAGCGCTCGGCCGCGTTTCGCCCGGAACGACGAACTCGCGGGGCATCGTGAGATCCGCCTCCAGGCCCTGAAGAAGGTCGTCGAGGCCGGTGACCATCTCGCCAGACACACGGGTCGTCCCGTCGCTCAAGCGGTCCCAGGCGTCGGGGTTGGTTGCCAGCTCGGCCCCAACTACGAAGAGCTCACGCTGGAGCCGCAGGATGATGTCGCCGAGTCCGGTGAGGCCGGTCGCCAGCGTGCCGTACTGCGCCTTGATGCCGAGTTCGGCGCGCGCGATGCCCAGTGCAGCGACGGCTTCGTCGATCGTGCCGTACGCCTCAGTCCTGAGATCGTCCTTGGCGATGCGGGCACCGCCGTACAGGAGGCCGGTCGTGCCGTCGTCGCCGCGACCGGTCGCGACCGCGGACTCGTAGTCGATTCGCGAGCTCACGCCCGGCATGCCCTCCGGCCGCTACCCCGGCGGGGGCTCACCACATCAGGCCGGCGTCGCGGGGATCCCACCGCTCGGCCAACAGGGTCACCTTCACCGGATGCTCGAGGACCGTTTCCGCCTGCTCCTGGACCTGCTGGACCATGGAGCCAGCGTACGGGCAGAAGGGGGTCGTCAGGATCATCTTGACCTCGGAGCTGTCCGTGCCAAGGATGATCTGCTTGATCAGTGCGAGCTCGACCACGTTCATGCCGATCTCGGGGTCGACCACCGCGCGGAGGGCGTCGAGAATCGCCAGCTCGGTCGCCCGTCGCTCGGCGTCGAACACGGGCGCGGGGGCATCCTTGGGGGCTTCACCAGCCGGTGAGGCGGAGGTCGGGGCCTGGGTTTCGGTCGTGTCGGTCATCCAATCAAGCCTACCACTCGCCCAGCGAGCGCCCCCGGAGGCTCCCGGGTCGCGCTCAGCCGACTCCGCGGGCTGGCCGAACGACGACACCCGGGATGCGCAGGTACTCTGGCAGGCCGCGGGCCTCTTCTTCAGTGAAGCCTGGCCCTGCGAGCGAGCCATCCGGCTGGATGAACTCCGAGTAGCGACGCCGGTCGTCAGCGGCGTATTTGTAGGCGGCGGCGATGCCGACGACGCGGAGCTCGGGGTGATCCTTCAGGATCTCCGTAAGCCCGTAGCCGCTCTCGCGCAGCTGCAGCAATTGGCGGACCGTCAGGCGGGAGCCGTAGCAGAAGGGCTCGCCGTTCATGACCAGCGGGTCCGACTTGACCCACTTGATCGTCACATTACGCGCCCTTGTAGATGAAGGCGAGAATCGGGTTGCGCTTGCGGGCATCACCGGCGATCCGGCGGTACCAGCGGCAGACCCGAATGCCGTCATCGATCGCCGCGTCGGCTGGAGCCTGCTCGACGGGCGAAAGGACCGCTCGGCTGCTCACCTGCAGGCTTTCCAGAAGGTTGACGATGTCGTCCATCGGCACGCGCCGGCGGCGGTATTGCGGCGCCACATCGTCCATCCACTTGCCCAGCCAGCGGGGGTTGGCATCGGCGACGGCCATTGCGAGGCGTTCGATGAACACGTCTACGTCGCGCAGGAGCTGGCGGAGGGCAAGCTCTGTATGGCGCTTCACGAGCGTGCGGTCGCGCTCGACCATGATCTCGAGCGTCCGTGCTGCGAGCTGGGCTCGCGCGGCCCGAAGTCGATCGGCCGCGGCCGGAAAGCCGGCAGCGAAGCTCGGCGGCGGCAGGCCAAGGCTCGGATGACTCACGGCACCGCAGTCTAGCGTGCGTCTTACGATTTGCGCGATGCCCGACGCACCCGACCAGCCTGACAAACCCGACCTTCCGACGGGGCCTGTCCGTCCCGATTCCTTTGAACTGCCCGCGACTCCCCCGCGAACTGCGAGCAACCCAGGCGAGGTGGCGCCGAGCGGCTCGCGCCGTCTCGAGCGGCCGCCGTCAGAGCGCTATGTGAAGGCGGGTCGGCCGGCCGGCGATGAAGCACCTCGGGGATCGGTCGCACGCGCGATCGGCTTCGCGATCCTTCCATCCGTGATCGGAGTCGCCCTGTTCTTCGTGGTGGCAGGGCCGCTGGCGGCCGACACGGGGCTTGTTCTGGTCGCCGGCGGGATGGGACTGACCATCGGTTCAGCGGTCGCCCGTGGCGGTCGGGGCCTTCCGACCGGGCAGCGGGTCCTGCTGGCCGCTGTCATCTTCGTCGTCGCGCTCGCGGCCGGCGAGATCTTCACCTGGCAGTTCGCCTTGTCGGAGGGTGGCGTGCTCGAGCTGGGACCCTACCTGTGGCAGGCCTTCGGCGGCCTGCTGGTCCTGCAGCTGCTGGCGGGGCTGGTGGGCTCGGCGATCACCGCTGCCTAGTCATCCGGAGGCCGGTAGCGCGGGTCCGACTGGCCGCGGACGTCGAGTCGCCGTGGGACGTCGCCCATGCCCTGGCCCGGCGCAACGCCGCCCTCTTCGCCGACGAACGGCATTCCCTGGCGTTCCACGGCGTCGAGGCTGGTCCTGAGCGCCGCCGTCTTACCCTCTGCCACCTCGCGGACGTAGCCGGCCTCCTCGTCCTGTGTCATGCGCCGCCCGCGGACCACGTTCTTCGGCTTGCCGACCATCAGCCAGGCAAGGTGGTAGCGGTCCATTTGGCCCCACGCCACCGACAGCAGGTCATCCGACAGCTTGAGCCACGTCTGCAGCGCCGCGAGACTTGGCTGGGATCGGAGCCGCTCGCCCTCCTGGACGAGCTGTCGCGTCCGGGTGATCAGCTCGTCGCGAGTCACCGGCCGGGGCGCTCCGCCGTCGTGGCGGGCTCTGGCGGCTGGAAGCCCTGGTGGATCCGCGAGCGCTCGTCGATCCACGCTTCGCGCGCTTCGCGCAAGCCGAGGCTACGGTGCCCAGGCCGGCCATCACCGATCGCGCGTCCTTCGAAGGTGACGAGCGGCACGATCCCGGCCACGCTGCTGGACAGGAAAGCCTCGTCGGCGACCCACAGGTCGGCCGGTCGCAGGTCCTCTTCGGCGCCGACGTAGCCGAGCTCCGAGGCGTTCGCCAGCAGCCACGTGCGGGTAGTCCCGCCAAGGATCGCCGCACCAAGAGGCGGGGTCACCAGCCGTCGCTCGAAGATCGCGAAGACGTTCGCCGTCGTGCCTTCGCTCAGTCGGCCGTCGGTCGTCAGGAAGAGGGCATCGTCGGCGCCTGCCCGATCCGCTTCGAGGCGGGCGTGGACGTAGTCGGCGCGCGATGTGGATTTCACGCCCGCCAGGGGCGAGCTCGGATCGCGCCGGACCGTCGCCACAATGGCCCGAACGCCTCGGGCCAGGACCTCGACCGGAGGCGGCGCGTACGGCCTCGCCTGGATCGCCACGGTTGCGGAGGCGGTGTCGAACCCGGCAGGCAGGAGCCCGCGCCGGGCAATCGGTCCCCGGCTGACGGTGATTCGGAGGGCGGCGTCGCCGGGTGGCTCGTCGCCGTCGCCTGCCGCATCGAGTCCCTCGGCGGCGAGGAGCTCGCGGATACCTTCAATCAGGCGGCGGTCGTCGAAGGGCAGTCGGATCGCCAGCGCGTCCGTGCTGTCGTGGAGGCGGGCCAGGTGCTCGTAGAGCTCGATGACCACCCCTCGCCGGGCGCGCAGGGTCTCGAATGCGCCGTCGCCGAGCTGGAAGCCCCGGTCATCCACGCGGAGATGAGGCTCGGACGCGGAAACCAGGCGCCCATCGAGCCACACCTGATCGGCTGGGCGCGCGCCCGCCACTACGCCTCCACGGCCCCGATGGCGCTGAGGGGCCCGCGCGCCTTGGCCACCGTCTCGTCCCATTCGGCCGAGGGGTCGCTGCGCCACGTGATGCCGCCGCCGACGTGCAGCGTCAGCCTGCGCCCGTCGGCGACGAAGGTGCGAATCGCGATGCTCGTGGCCATGGCGCCGTCCGGGCCGATCCACCCGATTGCGCCGGTGTAGGGGCCTCGCCGCACCGTTTCGAGCTCCTCCAGGATTTCCATTGCACGGATCTTTGGGGCGCCGGTGACCGAGCCACCAGGAAACGCCGCCGCCAGGAGGCCGAATTCGTCACGGCCCGGCGCGAGGCGGCCCGTGACGGTGGACACGAGGTGCTGCACCGCGGCCGTCCGTTCGAGCCTGCACAGCCGTGGGACGCGGACAGTGCCAGGCGAGCAGACGCGGCCGAGGTCGTTGCGGAGGACGTCGACGATCATGACGTTCTCGGCGCGATCCTTGGCGCTCGAGAGGAGATCGCGGGCAAGGGCACGGTCCTCTTCGCGCGTTCGTCCCCGTGGGCGCGTGCCCTTGATCGGGTCGGTCGCCACGTCGCCGTGCGAATTGACCGCCAGGAACGGCTCCGGGGAGGCCGACAGGATGGCCCGTTGCACGCCCTCGGGCGAAGCCCCGAGATCGACATACGCGGAGTAGACGGCAGGATCCCCGGTCCGCAGCTGGCGGTAGGCACGCCACGGATCGCCCCGAAACGGCGCCTCGAGCCGACGGCTGAGGTTCGCCTGGTAGATGTCGCCGCGCTCGATGGCTGCTCGAACGGCCTGTACGCGCCCTTCGTATTCCATCCGATCCATGCTCGACCTGAATCTCACGGGCACGTCATCGTTCCCGCCCGCTGCCGGCTGGCTCGGACTGGCGCGCGAGGTGAGCCGAACGCGAACGTCGTCGAGTCGCCGGTCGAGGGCTGCGGTGTCGTGGTCGATCGCCCTCCCGCCGAGCCAGGCCGCGCCGGTGCGGTGGTCCCAGGCGATCACCCAGTCGTGCAGCGCGAGGCGCATCACGGCCAGGCCCTGGTCGTCGACTGCCCTGGTTGGCAGGCGCTCCAGGGCGTGCCCCAGGTCGTATGACAGGTACCCGATGAGGCCGCCGAGAAACGGCGGTCGAGCCCGCTCGTCGATCGATGATGGCGCGCCGGGCGCCATCCGGGCGACCAGGTCGCGCGCAGTTGCGAACGGATCCCGCCCGGCCGTCGGAGCTTCCAGGATTTCGACCGGATCGGCGGCGAGGTAGCTCCAGCGCGAGCGTCGGCCGGGGCGACCGCTCTCGAGCAGGGCAAGCCCTGGGAGGTCCCGAAATGCCTCGGCGACGTCCAGCGGCCGGCGCCCGGCCGCTTCAGGTAATCCTTCCAGCCGCACGGCGGCCGCGCCCAGTCGGAGCCTGGCTTCGCCCGTTTCGATCATCACCCGATCATAGGCGAGACCTGATCCGGGACCTCGGGAGAAGCGAAAAGAGGCGGGGCGTCAGGCTGGGGGGGAAGCCTGACGCCCCATGGCGGAACGTTCTCGGAAGATCAGCCGCTGGCGGCGACCGGGACGGGCTTCTCGATGGGCACCCCCACCATGCTGCCCCACTCGGTCCACGAGCCGTCGTAGTTGCGCACCCGCTCATAGCCCAGGAGCTCGTGGA
>Ga0066709_100002212_pt1 | contig 13940 bp, 9 predicted proteins | sample GraSoiAngelo_158_FD_79665 | JGI IMG/M metagenome (GOLD analysis project Ga0066709, IMG submission 79665) | Grasslands soil microbial communities from the Angelo Coastal Reserve, California, USA - 14_1009_16_30cm | ecosystem: Environmental > Terrestrial > Soil > Grasslands | place: USA...
CCCCGACGCCCTCACGAACCAGATCCAGGGCGCGATCTCGATGGGCCTCGGCGGGGCGCTGTTCGAGGCCGTCCACTTCGAGCCCGGCGGGGTCCTGACGAATGCGTCCATGACCGACTACCGGGTGCCGCGGATCACCGACCTGCCGGGCATCGAGGTGGTCCTGCTCGACCGGCCGGACGTGCCATCGGCAGGCGCCGGCGAGACGCCGATCATCGCGCTGGCGCCGGCCATCGCGAATGCGATCTTCGATGCCGCGGGCATCCGTCTCCGGGACATGCCCCTCCTGCCAGACGGTCACATCGCCCTTGACTGACGGCACCCGGGCGCCGGTGCCCACCGGTATCGGGCGGTTCGTGCCGCCGTTGCTGCGCGAGACGGAGTTCCGGCGCTTCTGGATCGGGCAGACGATCTCGGTCTTCGGCGACCAGGTGACGCTGCTCGCGCTCCCGATCGTGGCGGTGCTGATCCTCCACGCAGACCCAACGCAGATGGGCCTCCTCACCGCGATCGGCCTGCTGCCGCATCTCCTGTTCTCGCTCCCGGCCGGCGTCTGGCTGGACCGCGTTCGGGTCCGCCGCCGGCTGATGATCCTGTGCGACATCGGTCGAGCGCTGGCGATCGCCGTCATCCCGGCGGCCTTTGTCCTTCACTGGCTCGGGCTCGAGCTGCTGTTCGTCGTCGCGTTCGTTGTCGGGTCCCTGAGCGTCGTCTTCGACATCTCATGGAACACGCTGTTCGTCTCGGTCGCAAAGCGAGAGCAATACGTCGAGGCGACGGCCCTGCTGAACGGCAGCCGGTCGCTGGCAACCGTGGCCGGCCCGGCGATCAGCGGCATCCTGATCCAGCTCTTCCGGGCGCCCATCGCGCTGCTGGCCGACGCGCTCTCGTACCTCGGCTCCGTCGTCTTCCTCCGCCGGATCACGGCGCCGGAGCCACCGATCGAGCACGAGCCGGGGACGATTCGCCAGCAGCTGCGGGCCGGCCTCGCCTTCATCTTCGGCGACCCGATCATCCGCCCGACCATCCTCTCGGCCGCCACGCTCAACCTGTTCAACTTCTGCTTCCAGGCGCTGTTCATCCTGTACGCGACCGTCTACCTCGGGGTCGAGCCGGGGATCCTCGGGCTCGCCCTCGGCGCAGGCGCCATCGGCGGAGTCCTGGGGGCGGTCTTCGCATCGCGCGTCGGCCGGGCTCTCGGGATCGGGCGCGCCTACGTGCTCGGCCTCATCGTCTTTCCCGGCTCGGTCATCCTGATCCCGCTGGCACAGGGCCTGCCGCAGGCGCTGATCCTGGTGTTCCTGTTCCTCTCGGAGTTCGGCCAGGGCATCGGGGTGATGATCCTGGACATCAATGTCGGGGCGATGATCCAGGCACGCACCCCGGATCGGATCCGGGGGCGCGCGAACGGCGCTTTCCGGTTCATCAACATGGGCATCCGACCGATCGGTGCGACGATCGGCGGCATCCTGGGTGGGCTGATCGGCGTGCGCGAGACGCTGTTCATCGTGATCGTGCTGCAGCTCGCGGGGGTGCTCTGGCTGTACGGGACGCCCGTCCTCGGCCTGCGCGGGATGCCCGAGCCGGCGGACCTCGACTCGTCCGGCGTCGTCTAGGCGGGGGCGCTCTCGCGGGCGAGGCGGCGCAGCACGGCCGGCAGGATGCCGCCGTTGCGGTAGTAGTCGAGCTCGATCGGGCCGTCGATGCGGCAGGTCACGTCGAAGGTCCGCGCCTTGCCGTCGTCGGCTCGCGCCGTCACCCGCAGCCGGGCGCGCGGCGCGAGCGTCTCGACGCCGCGGATGCTGAACGCCTCGCGTCCGGTCAGGCCGAGCGACGCGAGGTTCTGGCCGGCCAGGAACTCGAGCGGCAGGATGCCCATGCCCACGAGGTTGGTGCGGTGGATGCGCTCGAACGTCTCCGCGATGACGGCCCGGACGCCGAGCAGCAGGGGCCCTTTCGCCGCCCAGTCGCGCGACGAGCCGGAGCCGTACTCGCGCCCGGCGATCGCGATCAGCGGCACGGCTTCCTCGCGGTAGCGGAGCGCGATGTCGTAGATGAAGCCCTCCTCGCCATCGGGCAGGTGGACGGTGTACGGGCCCTCCTTCTCGCCGGCCAGCGCGTTGTGCAGCCGGATGTTGCCGAAGGTGCCGCGGATGAGGACCTCGTGGTGGCCGCGCCGGGCGCCGTACGAGTTGAACTCGAGCGGCGGAACGCCGTGCTCCTGGAGCCACTGCCCGGCCGGCGCCCACACCGCGATCGAGCCCGCGGGCGAGATGTGATCCGTGGTCACCGAGTCGCCCAAGACGGCGAGCGCGCGGGCGTCGACGATGTCCGACGGCGGTTCGGGCGTCATCGTCATGCCCTCGAAGAACGGCGGGCGGGCGACGTAGGTCGAGGCGGGGTCCCAGGCGTACCGGTCGCCATCGGGGATCGGCAGCGCGCGCCACCGGTCGTCGCCCGCGAACACGCTGGCGTAGGTCCGGCGGAACAGCTCCGGGTCGATCGAGTCACGGATGACCGAGCGGATCTCGTCGGGTCCGGGCCAGAGATCGGCGAGGAACACGGCCTTGCCGTCGTCGTCGATGCCCAGCGGCTCCTTCGTCAGGTCGATGTCGACCCGCCCCGCCAGGGCGAAGGCCACGACCAGCGGCGGCGACGCAAGGTAGCTCGCGCGGGCCAGGGGATGGATGCGGCCCTCGAAGTTGCGGTTGCCCGACAGGACGGCGGCCGTGACCAGCCCGTTGTCCTCGATCGCGTGGGCGATCGGCTCGTCGAGCGGGCCGGAATTGCCGATGCAGGTCGTGCAGCCGTAGCCCGCCAGCGCGAACCCGAGCTCCTCGAGCGGCGCCATCAGGCCGGCCTTCTCGAGGTACGAGGTGACGGCCTTCGAACCGGGCGCGAGCGACGTCTTCACCGTCGGCGGCACCCGCAACCCGCGTCGTACCGCGTTCCGGGCGAGCAGCCCGGCCCCGACCATCACCGTCGGGTTGGAGGTGTTGGTGCACGACGTGATCGCCGCGATCGCGACGCTGCCGGTGCTGATCGACGCCCGCTCGCCGCGAACCTCGAGGGCGACGCTCGGATAGCCCGTTGCCTCTGCGGCGATGCCGGTTGCCCGCGTCGCCTCCGCGACGGGCGCTGCGGTCGCGCTGGGGGCCGCGGCCGCGGCGGGCGCGGCTTCGTGCGTGGCCGCCGACGACGTATAGCTGGGTGGGTCGCTCGCCGGGAACGACTCGGCCGAGGACTCCTCGACGGCGCCGCCCTCGGGCCGGATCGACTCGGCCCGTTCCTCGGTGAGGGCCCGCAGGCCATCCGGGAAGGTCGACCGGAAGTTGTCGCGGAGCTGGGTCAGCGGGACGCGATCCTGCGGTCGCCGCGGGCCCGCGACCGACGGCTCGACGCTTGCCAGGTCGAGCGTGAGCAGGTCGTCGAAGTCCGGCGTGCGGCCGGGCTGTCGCCACATGCCCTGGGCATGGGCGTATGCCTCGACGAGCGCAACCCGCTCCGGCGTGCGGCCGGTCAGGCGCAGGTACGTCAGCGTCTCTTCGTCGATCGGGAAGAGGGTCGAGGTTGCCCCGAACTCGGGGCTCATGTTGGCGATGGTCGCCCGGTCCGCGAGCGAGAGCCCGGCGAGGCCGTCGCCGGCGAACTCGACGAACGCGCCGACGACGCCGAACGCCCGGAGCATCTGGGTGACCACCAGGACGAGGTCGGTGGCGGTCGACCCGCGCGGCAGGTCGCCCGACAGGCGCACGCCGACGACGCGGGGCATGGCCATGTAGATCGGCTGGCCGAGGAGCGCCGCCTCGGCCTCGATGCCGCCGACGCCCCAGGCGAGCACGCCGAGGCCGTTGACCATCGTCGTGTGCGAGTCGGTCCCGACCACGGTGTCCGGGAACGCGATCCGGCCGCTGTCGTCGGCGGCGTCGCGGTCGGCCACGACCGTCGCGAGGAACTCGAGGTTGACCTGGTGGACGATGCCGGTGCCGGGCGGGACGACGCGCAGGTCGCGGAACGCGGTCTGCGCCCAGCGCAGGAGCTGGTAGCGCTCGCCGTTGCGGTCGTATTCGCGAGCCACGTTGAACGCGAACGCGCCCGGCGTCCCGAACATGTCGACCTGCACGGAGTGGTCGATGACCAGGTCGGCGGGCACGAGCGGATTCACGCGCGCGGGATCGCCGCCGAGGTCGGCCATGGCGTCGCGCATCGCGGCCAGATCGACGATCGCCGGCACGCCCGTGAAGTCCTGGAGCAGGACGCGGGAGGGCATGAACGGGACCTCGGCCTCCGTGGTCGAGCCCGGCCGCCACGAGGCGAGGGTCTCGACCTCGGCGGCGTCGATCAGGCCACCGCCGGCATGGCGGAGCGTGTTCTCGAGCAGGATCTTGAGCGTGATCGGGGCCCGGTCGAGGTCGATCCGGTCGCCCACGGCAGCGACCCGCCAGTAATCCGGCAGCCCCGCGCCGAGGGATGCGCGAGCGCCGAAGGGATCAGGCCGTGCCACGCTGGGGAACGCCTCCGCTGGATAGACTCGACACGTGGAAGGGTACCCCGGGACGGCATGAAGGCCTGGCGCGAGACGCCTTCGCGGCGGCCTGGGCGTGCACCTGATCCGACCACGCTCGACGACCTGCGGAAGCGAGGCATCGATCTCGACCCGACCGGGCATCCGCACGACGGCCCCGAGGAGCCGGGCCACGCCCACCCCCATGGCCACTCGGAGCCTGGGCAGCCGCCACTGGTCGGGATCATCGGGGCTGGCGCGGTGGGGACGGCACTCGGGGCCGCGCTCCATCGAGCGGGCTGGCCGGTGGTGGCCGTCGCGTCTCGCGACGAGGCCCGGCGCGACCGGTTCCGCGGGCTCGTACCCACGGCTCGCGCCTTCGCCGAGGCGGCGCCGGTCCTCGACGAGGCCGAGCTCGTCATCCTGGCCGTGCCCGACGACGCACTTGCGAGCCTCGCCGGCGAGCTTCGGCTCTACGGCGGGCAGGCCCTGGTCCACACCTCGGGCGTGCTTGGCGCGGAGGTCCTCGAGCCGGCCCGCGCCGCGGGCACCCAGGTCGGCGCGTTCCATCCGCTCGTCGCCTTCGCCGACACGGAGCGGGCGATCGCCGCGCTGCACGGCGCGACGATCGCCGTGGAGGGCGACGACCAGCTCGCCTCGCTGCTGGCCACGATGGCCGAGGCCCTCGGCGCCACGGCGGTGCGACTCGCCCCGGGCACCAAGGCCGCGTACCACGCCGCGGCTGTCCTCTCGGCCGGTGGCTTCGTCGCGCTGCTCGATGCGATCGCCGAGCTGGGCGCTGCCGCCGGGCTCGACGAGCCGGGTGCACTGGCTGTCTACGGCGGGCTCATCGAGCAGACGCTCGGCAACGCCCGAGCCCTCGGCATCAGGGCGGCGTTGACCGGCCCGATGACCCGCGGCGACGTGGGCACGCTGGAGCGCCACCTCGAGGCGTTGACCCGGTTCGCGCCCGACGCGCTGCCCCTCTACCGAGCCGCCGCGGAACGGGAGATCGCCCTCGCGGAATCGCGTGGCTCGCTCGCTCCACATGCCGCCGAATCGATGCGCCGGTTGCTTGCGATGCCGATTTGACGCGGTACCATTGCCCGCGATGGAGCACAGCATCACGGCGCGCTACGCGGCGCGTCCCGCGGCGCGATTTCCCCGGTCAACGAGCGGCAACCGGCAACGCCGGCTCGGGCTCACGCCGACGCGCGCCTTCAGCCCTGCTCCGACCCGCCTGACCGTGCTCCTGCGCGACCAGCCATCGCCGGTCGCCCACCTCCGGCGCGACCCTCGCTCCATCGCCGCGACACGACCGGTCCGCCGCTCCGGCGGGCGCATCCGGCCTGCCTTCTCGCTGACCTGGCAGCGGTCGCTGGGCCCGCGCCACCCGAGCGCCCACGCGGCGCCGTGGCGCGCCTGAGGACCGCGCGCGCGACTTCAGCCGGCGGGGTCGTCGTCAGCGCCGAACGCGAACACCCAGCCCTCGTCGTCGGCATGCGCCGGCGCGCGCGCGACTCGGTGACCTGGACGCTGCCCAAGGGCACGCCCCACCCGGGTGAGAGCACCGAGCAGACGGCGCTGCGGGAGGTCGCCGAGGAGACCGGCCTCGAGGTCCGCATCGTCGAGCCGCTGCCCTCGATCGAGTACGCCTTCGCCCAGGACGGCACGCGCATCCGCAAGACGGTCCACTACTTCCTGATGGAGCCCGTCGGCGGCGACCTGGCGCGGCACGACCACGAGTTCGAGGACGTGCGCTGGGTGCCGTTCGACGAGGCGGCCGGGCTCCTCACCTTCCAGACCGAGCGGGACCTCGTCGCCACCGCGTCAACCCGGCTGTCGCGTCCGGCCGCCGCGCTCGCCCAGCGGACGACGGCGCCATCGTGACGCCGGTCCACGCATGACCAAGCCCCTGACCGAGCCGGTGACCGAGCCCGCGACCGCCGCCGGCCCCCCGGCCGCCACCTCCGTGGCTGCGGAGGGGCCCGCAGAGCAGCTCCACCAGACGGCGTTGATCGACGTCCATCGCGCGCTCGGCGCGCGGCTCATCGAGTTCGGCGGCTGGCTCATGCCCGTCCAGTACACGGGCATCCTCGACGAGCATCGGGCGGTCCGGGAGCGGGCGGGCCTGTTCGACCTGTCGCACATGGGCGAGCTCTACGTCGAGGGCGAAGACGCCGGTGACGCGCTCGCCGCGGCGCTCGTCAGCGACCCGCGGACGCTGGCCGTCGGGCGGGCCCAGTACTCGATGATCTGCGCCACGGATGGCGGCGTGATCGACGACCTGATCGTCTACCGGCTCGGGCCGGAGCGGTTCCTCGTCGTGGCCAACGCCGGCAACGCGACGATCGTCTCGGACGAGCTGGCTTCGCGGCTCGGGGGCTGGCGGGCCGTGCTCGACGATCGGTCGCTCGCGACGTCGCTCGTCGCCATCCAGGGGCCACGCGCCGCTGAGGTGCTCGGGCCGCTGACCGATCTGGACCTCAGCGCGTTGCGCTACTACGCGATCGCCGAGGGCCAGGTCGCGGGCATCCCGGCGCTCGTCGCGCGCACCGGCTACACGGGCGAGGACGGGTTCGAGCTGTTCGTCGACTGGGCTCGGGGCGCCGAGATCTGGACCGCCCTCGCGAGCGCGGGTGAGGGCGCCGGCGTGATCGCCTGCGGCCTGGGCGCCCGGGACACCCTGCGCCTCGAGGCCGGCATGCCCCTGTACGGCAACGAGCTCGACCGGGAGACCAACCCGTTCGACGCCGGCCTCGGTCGCGTCGTCAAGCTGGACAAGCCGGGCGACTTCGTCGGGCGGGACGCGCTGGCGCGCATTGCGAACGAAGGTCCAGACAAGCGCCTCGTCGGCCTCGTGGTGACGGGCCGCGGGATCGCCCGCCATGGCTACCCGGTCGATGCCGGCGAGCGACGCACCGGCGTCGTGACCAGCGGGACGCAGTCCCCGACGCTGGCCAAGCCGATCGCCATGGCCTACGTCGCGCCCGACGATGGCGAGCCGGGTACGATACTGGCCGTCGAGGTTCGCGAGCAGCCGGTCTCCGCAGAGGTCGTGCCGCTGCCCTTCTACAAGCGCTCTACCACCTGAGGATCGCGCGAGCCGTTGCGCCCGGCGCCCGCAGCGAGGAGGCACCACCGGAATGGTCCCGTCGGACCTGCGTTACACGAAGGATCACGAGTGGGTCCGGGTCGAGGGCGAGACGGCCACCATCGGCGTCACCGACTTCGCGGCGGGCCAGCTGGGCGACGTGGTCTTCGTCGACCTGCCCGTCGTCGGCCGGTCGGTCGACCAGTTCGCGACGTTCGGCGTCGTCGAGTCGGTCAAGGCGGTCAGCGACCTGTACGCGCCGGTCTCGGGTGAGGTCGTCGACGTCAACGGCAACCTCGCGACGAAGCCCGAGCTCGTGAACAGCGATCCGTTCGGCGAGGGCTGGATGATCCGGGTCGAGATCGGCGACGCGGCGCAGCTCGGCGAGCTGCTCGATGCGGCAGCCTACGAGAAGCTGACCGCGGAGGCCTGACCGACCTTGGCCTACGGCCCGCACACGCCGGCCGACCGCGAGCAGATGCTGGCGGCGCTGGGCATGGACAGCGTCGACGACCTGTTCGCCGACATCCCCGAGCGACTCCGGTCGAGCCCGCTCAGGCTCGACCCGCCGGAGCCGGAGCAGCTGCTCATGAACCGCCTGGCCGGGCTGGCCGGGCGCAATCGGGTCGACCTCGCGTCGTTCCTCGGCGCGGGCGCGTACCGCCACTTCTCACCGCCCCTGGTCGACCAGATCCTGCTCCGGGGCGAGTGGTACACGGCCTACACCCCGTACCAGCCCGAGGTCAGCCAGGGCACGCTCCAGAGCATCTATGAGTACGAGTCGCTGATCGCCGAGCTCCTCGGGCTCGACGTCGTCTCCGCGTCGCACTACGACGGCGCCGCGGCGACGGCCGAGGGCGCGCTCATGACCTGCCGGGCGACCCAGCGCGGCCGCGTCCTCGTCTCGCGCGGCGTGCATCCCCACTACCGGGACGTGCTGCGCACGTACTTCCACGGCGCGGGCCTGCACATCGAGGAGATCCCGCTCGTCGGGGAGGGCCCGACCGCCGGCACGACCGACCTGGCCGAGCTGGAGCGCCGGCTCGGCGACACCGAGCACCCGGTCGCCGGTGTCGTCGTCGCGCAGCCGAACTTCTTCGGCCTGCTCGAACCGATGGCGGACGCGTCGAATCTCGCCCACGCGGCGGGCGCGCAGCTCGTGGCGGTGGTCGAGCCCGTCTCGCTCGCCGTGCTGGCGCCGCCGGGTGCGTACGGCGCCGACATCGCGGCGGGCGAGGGCCAGGCCCTCGGCATCCCGCCGCAGTACGGCGGCCCGTACCTCGGGATCCTCGCCTGCACCGACCCGCTCGTGCGCCAGATCCCGGGCCGGCTCGTGGGCATGACCACCGACGTCGACGGCAAGCGCGCCTACGTGATGACGCTCCAGGCGCGCGAGCAGCACATCCGGCGCGAGAAGGCGGCGAGCAACATCTGCACCAACCAGACCCTGCTGGCGCTGGCCGCCTCGCTGTGGCTCGCGGCGCTCGGGCCGCACGGGCTGCGCGACGTCGCCGCGCTCGGCGCCGCGCGGGCGGCCGAGCTCGAGGCGGCGCTCGCCTCGGTCGGGGTCGCGCGCGTGCACGCGGGCGCGTACCTGAACGAGTTCGCGGTCCGGGTTCCGGACGCGGCGAGCGTCCACAACGAGCTCCTCGGCCGGGGCGTCCTCGCCGGCCTGGTCCTTGCCGATGCCGTGCCCGACGAGCCAGGCCTCGCCGACGCGCTGCTGGTGTGCACCACCGAGGTGACCACCGGCGACGACATCGCGACGTTCGCCCGCGAGCTCGGTGCGGTGCTTGCCGAATCCGGTGCGGCCGCCAAGGCCGGCCAGCCCGTGGGAGCGAGGGCGTGAGCGCCAGCGGGCCGCGGCTGCAGCCGACCCTGTTCGAGCTGTCGAAGACCGGTCGGGGCGGGGACAAGGTGCCCCATCCACCGCGCGATGCCCTCGATCGACTGCCGCCGGAGCAGCGGCGGGTCCAGCCCGCCGCACTGCCCGAGGTGAACGAGCCCGAGGCGGTTCGCCACTTCGTCAACCTGTCGCAGCTGAACCACGCGGTCGACACGGGCTTCTACCCCCTCGGCTCGTGCACCATGAAGTGGAACCCGAAGGTCAACGAGTGGGCGGCCCGCCAGCCCGGCTTCGCCCAGCTCCACCCGATGGCGCCGGACGCGGTGGCCCAGGGCACGCTCCAGCTGCTCTGGGAGCTGGAGCAGATGCTCATCGAGATCAGCGGCATGCGCGCGGTCACGCTCCAGCCCGCCGCCGGCGCGCATGGTGAGCTGACCGGGATCCTGATGGTCCGCGCCTACCACGCGTCGCGCGGCGATACCGGTCGCACCGAGGTCCTCGTGCCCGACTCGGCGCACGGCACCAACCCGGCGACCGCGACCATGGCCGGCCTCCGGACGGTCTCGATCAAGGCGGCCGCCGACGGTGGCATCGACCTCGATGCGTTCCAGGCGGCACTCGGGCCCCAGACCGCGGCGATCATGATCACCAACCCGTCGACGATGGGCCTGTTCGAATCCCGGGTCGGGGAGCTGCTCGACGCCGTCCACGCCGCCGGTGCGCTCGCGTACATGGATGGCGCGAACCTGAACGCAATCCTGGGCCGGTTCAAGCCCGGCGAGGCCGGCTTCGACGTGATGCACATCAACACCCACAAGACCTTCTCGACGCCGCACGGCGGCGGCGGCCCCGGCGCCGGACCGGTCGCGGTCGGCGAGAAGCTCGAGCCTTTCCTGCCCGCGCCGCGCGTCGTGCGCGAGGACGGCGGCACCTTCCGCCTCGAGCGGGTGGGGGAGCGGCCGACCTCGATCGGGCGGATGCGCTCGTTCGTTGGCAGCACGGGCGTCCTCGTGCGCGCGTACGCCTACCTGCGCACGCACGGCGCGAGCGGCCTCGCCGAGATCACCGACGACGCGGTCCTTGCCGCGAATTACCTCAAGGACCGGCTCGCCGATTCGGGGCTGTACGACATCCCGTTCCCGGGCGTGTGCAAGCACGAGTTCATCGCGTCCGCGACGTCGATCAAGCGGAAGACCGGCGTGCGCACGCTCGACATCGCCAAGCGCCTCCTCGACCACGGCTTCCACGCACCGACGGTGTACTTCCCGCTGACCGTCGACGAGGCCATGCTCATCGAGCCGACCGAGACCGAATCGGTCGAAACGCTCGATGCGTTCGCCGACGCGCTGATCGCGATCGCCCGCGAGGCCGAGGTTGACCCGGAGATCGTCAAGACCGCGCCGCATACCGCGCCGGTCCGCCGGCTCGACGAGGCCGGAGCCGCTCGAAATCCGAATCTGCGCTGGCGGGCGGCCGTCGGCGACTGGACGCCCTGCCCCGACTGAAGGGCGCTCGGTGCACATTTCGAATACGCGACAGTTGAGGAAACGATGCAATCGCCGCGATTGCGGCGGCCGCGGGACTCGTTGACAGGGCCGCCGAACTCGATCCTATAATCCCGGCCAGCCGCGCCGCGCGCTGCATGGAGGATCGACGCGCCATCCGCTCCGTCCCCCAGTCGGACCTGTTGGCCGAGAGCACGCGTCCCGCGGTACCCAGGAAAAGGAATAAGGAGAGGAGACTCATGACGAAGCGTCTCGTCGCGCTCATTGGCGCGGCGGTGATCGTTCTCGCTGCCTGTCAGCCGGGAACACCGTCGACAGCGCCCGGCTCGCCCGGCGCATCGACCGGCGGTGGGGAGACCCCGGGCGCGGCAGCAGATCAGGTTCTGAAGCTCTACCTGTCATCCGAGGATCCGGCCACTCTGGATCCGGCGGCTGCGCAGGACTCGGTGTCGATCGCCGTGATCGACGCGATCCACCGCCCGCTGCTCTACTACGACAAGGACCTCAACCTGGTGCCGGCGCTCGCCGAGGCACTGCCCGAGTCGTCCAACGGCGGCAAGACCCTGACCTTCAAGCTGCGCTCCGGCCTTAAGTACGCCGACGGCACGGCGATCGTGGCCGGCGACTTCGTGCGCTCCTTCCAGCGCCTGCTGGACCCGCGCGCCGCGAACCCGTACGCGTACATCGCGTGTGACCTCGCCGGTGCCGAGGCGCTGCTTGGCGCCGGGCTCGGCTGTGGCACGGGCGCGACCCCGACCGACGCCACGAAGATCGAGGCGCTGCTGAAGAAGACGGGCGTCGAGGCTCCCGACGACACGACGGTCGTCGTCAACCTGTCGCGACCCGCGACCTACTTCAGCTCGATCATGGCCATGTGGATCGCAGTTCCGGAGCCCGCGAGCTGGACCAAGTTCGCCGAGGCCACCGACCTTGGCGCCTCCGGCCCGTTCATGGTCGAGAGCTGGGATCACAACGCCGAGATCAAGCTCGTGCCGAACCCGAGCTGGGACGGCAGCGCCGGCACCAAGCCGACGCTCAGCGAGGTCGACTACCTCATCGGTGGCGACCCCGAAGCCGCCCTCGCCTCGTTCGAGCAGGGCGAGCTCGATACGGTCGTTGTCCCCGGCACCAGCATTCGCCGCGTCGAGCAGGATCCTGCTGACAAGGACCTGATCAAGGACCTCCCGCAGCAGGCGATCACGTACTACGACTATGCGAACTGCCAGGACAAGGACCCCAAGAAGTGCCCGCCTGAAACCGGCACGTCCGACGGCAAGAGTGCGACCGCGAACAAGGACTTCCGGATCGCTCTCACCCAGGCCGTCAACAAGCAGCAGTTCATCGACCTCACCTTCGGCGGTATCGGCCAGGTTGCGAACGGCATGGTCATGCCGGGCATCCCGGGCTACGACGCCGACTACAACCCGTACCCGTACGACGTCGATGCAGCGAAGACCCACATGACGGCCGCGCTGCAGGCGCTCGGCACGACGGACACGAACGGCGACGGTGCGGTCACCGCTGGCGACCTCGGCGTCCTGAAGTTCGGCTACAACTGCAACGCCGGCCACCTGCCGCGCGTGGCGTTCCTGGCCGAGGCATGGCGCACGGGCCTTGGCTTCGCCGAGACCTCGTTCGACATCTCGTGCTCGGACTTCCCGACGTTCCTCCAGGAGCGGCCGGCGGGCAAGTACAACATCAGCCGCGACGGCTGGGGTGCCGACTTCCCGCACGCCAAGAACCAGCTCGACCTCCTCGTCTGCGGCTCTGGCAACAACAACAGCCAGTACTGCAACCCGAAGTTCGATGCCGCGTTCAACGAGGCAGCGACCATCGCCGATCCGGCGCAGCAGACGCAGAAGTACATCGACGCGCAGCGAATCGCTGTCGATGACGCCGCCGTCCTGTTCCTCCGCTACGGCACGACCCGCTACCTCGTCCAGCCGTACGTTCTGGGCCTGACCCCGAGCTCCTCGGATCACCAGAACATCGGCGACGTCTTCCTCGAGACCATTTCGATCGGCGCGCACTGATCGCCCACCGGGCATCAAGCAACCGATGAACGTGTGGGCCGGCCGGCTGGCCGGCCCACACGTCTAGTCGACCCTCGTTTCTAGTGGCACACTTCCGCACCTAGGCCCAGCTGCTCACGGAGAGATGAAGTGGTTGGTTTCGTCATCCGACGGGTCCTCTGGCTCATCCCCGTCCTCTTCGTCGTCTCCCTGATCACCTTCACCCTGATGCACGCCGTGCCGGGCGGTCCGTGGGATCGCGAGAAGCCGCTCAACGCCGGCACGGTCGCCCGGCTGAACGAGATCTACGGCTTGAACAAGCCGATCTGGGAGCAGTACCTGTCGTGGTTCGGCGGGATGCTCCAGCTCGACTTCGGGCCGTCGTACCAATACCGCAACCGGACCGTGAACGACATCCTCTCGGACGGCTGGCCGATCACCGTCCAGCTCGGCGTGATGACGTTCATCGTCGCCATCGGCTTCGGAATCCCGCTCGGCATCTTCGCCGCGCTGGGCCACAACCGCTGGCCGGACTACGTCGCGACGTCGATCTCGATGCTCGGCATCGCGACGCCGAGCTTCGTGCTCGCGATCCTGCTGATCGTCGTCTTCAGCGTCGGCCTGAACTGGTTCCCGTCCCGGGGCTGGAAGGGACCGAACACGTGGGTGTTGCCGGTCATTGCCCTGGCGGGCTACCAGGTCGCCCAGATCGCGAGGTATACCCGCGCGTCAATGCTCGAGGTGACAAGGAAGGACTATGTCCGGACCGCCCAGAGCAAGGGCATTCGGGCGACGGCCGTGGTGGTGCGGCACATGATCCGCAACGCCCTGATCCCCGTGGTGACGATCCTCGGGCCGATCTTCGCGTTCCTCGTCACCGGCTCGTTCATCATCGAGCAGTTCTTCGGCATCCCGGGCATCGGCCGGCTGTACATCGTCGCGATCGGCACCCGTGACTACTCGATGATCATGGCGACCA
>Ga0066709_100002213_pt1 | contig 13940 bp, 14 predicted proteins | sample GraSoiAngelo_158_FD_79665 | JGI IMG/M metagenome (GOLD analysis project Ga0066709, IMG submission 79665) | Grasslands soil microbial communities from the Angelo Coastal Reserve, California, USA - 14_1009_16_30cm | ecosystem: Environmental > Terrestrial > Soil > Grasslands | place: USA...
GCGGCCCGCGCGCGCTCCGCGGCTGGATGGTGATCATCTTCCCTTGCGGCAGTTCAACCGGGGAACCGCTTCCTTCTATCCGAAGCATTCCCAGCTTCGAATGCACCACAACCGCGCCCTTCAGCAGCGCCACCTCGCCTACCGTTCTGAATCCAGGCTCCGGCACAACCGAGATATCGCCTGCCCTAATCCGCAGCGTACGGGCACCGTCGTTGTGGTAGAGCGAGAGGATGCCCTGTCTCAGCAAGACTGCCGGCTCAACCTCCTCTTCCTGGAACACTGCAATCGTCTCCCGGCCAAGAACCAGGCGGCTACCTTGAGTCAAGGAGATTACCGCAGCTCCATCCTTCACAATCAAGCTTTGGCCGGTAAAAACAAGGGCGTTGGGAAAGGGCGGTTGGCTTTCAAGGGTGGCGTTTGTGCTTCCCACGACCGTACCGATGGCCCTCGATCCCGCGAGCAGAGGCACACATACCGTCGTCGCAAGCAGCAGAGATAAACCGAGGCCGATACCTATAGGTTTGCCAGGCGTCATTGGGTCTCCTTTTGAAATTGGAATTCGCCCGACACACCCGGGCTGAAGTGGGCGGGCTTGGGATGCGGAATGACCGAGTCTATTGTGCCTCTGAATTACTTGTCAACCAGTGCTTGGCTGTGGCCGAGCGTGCGGATTACAACTCGGGGCGTCCTGGAAGGCAAGGCCTCCGCCGACGTGGAGCGGTTCACTCCAAATCAGTATTCTGAAATCAGCCTGAGCGCCGAACAAGGTTTCAAGGAAACGGAAGGAGAGAGCGTAGGTGCCAGCAGGAAGCCGGCCGCCACCAAGCGGTAATTCCAAGTGGCGGAAAGGCAGCGGCGGGAATTCTGATCCGCGTTTCTCGCCGAATCTCTGTACGCGAAACCCGCCCGGATCAACCGAGACTACGGGCCAGGGTCGCACAGGCACGGACCCTGCGAAAAGAGGGCACTATGGGGCGCCCAAGGTGACTGAAACCGACTACCTAGGCCGGACCCAAAGGAGAAGGCCAAAAGGACATGGAGCGCACAACAGCGTGGTAAGCGAGAGCCTGCGCCGCGACTCTCGCTCCACACGAGATTCGAACGAACCTCCCGCCTTCTAGAAGGCGGGAATGAAGGTCGGGCACGCCAAGCCGCTAGGAGCCTTATATGGGCTTGGCACCGCGGGGAAGCCAAACTGCACGTTCAGGTTATTGACCGCGCAGCCCGCCAAATTTGCCGTGTTGGTAGCGCTGTTTGCCGCGCTCGTAGCGTTATTGGCTGCGGACGTGGCGGCCTGAGCAGCAGTGAGGGCCGCTGTCGCTTCGGAGTTAGCTGCCGTCGCTTGAGTCTTGGCGTCGTTTGCTCGGGAAAGCCCGATTCCCGCCAAAATCGCAGCCACAACACCTGCGCCCAGCGCACCCGCTTCCAGCAGCTGGCTACCACCGCCGCCGGCGAACTTCTGACTTCCACCCGCGGCCTGAGGCGCCCCGGCATTCTTGGCGCGAATAGTGATCGTCTTGCCCTGCGCTACGGTCACAGAAGAATTTTGCCCTTGGACACGCAGCAAGCCCTGCTGCGAGCTCACGGCAATTCCCCCGTTCACCGCCGCTACCTGCCCCATGGTGGTAAAGCCGGCTACGGGCTCGATAGAGACGTCGTTGACTTTGACGCGCAATCCGGAGTTGGCCCCAGTGTGGTACACGGAAACGCTACCCTGCTCCAGCTGAACCGTCACCTGGTCCCCATCGCGGAGGAACGATGCCTTGGTATCGCGGCCGAACATCAACCGACTTCCGTCACCCAGCGCGATTACCGTGGCACCATCGGCCACATTCAGATTGTCACCGCTGAAAACTACCGAGTTGGGGATAAGAGGCTGACCCGAGACTGTCGCGTTCATCGCTCCCGCCACAGAGCCAATGACAGTCGAGCCAGCGAAAGCTGACGCGCATGATATCCCCAGAAGCAGCAACAACACGGAGAGGCCTTTCCCAATTCGCTTATGCATGTGTGAGAGCTCCTTTTTTGGGTCAGGCGCTGAAACTAAGTGCGCCCGGAAAAGTTGAGTCAACTGAGGTTTGCTTTCTTTACTAACGACTCGATCGTACAGCCCGTAAGTCTATTGCGACTTCCTGGACTTGTCAACCATCTTTACAGTCATTTATTAGAGGTTTGGGCTACCCGGAACAAAGTGGCAAGAGAATGTTCCACCCTTTTCCCCGCGCGCCCTTTCCACGTCACGATGCCCGGTTAATCCCGAGTAGTGTAGGCCGGTATTGTCAAGAGTGTCAAGAAATTATTATCGGTTCCGTGCAAGCCGGAGAGTGCAGAACTTCAACGAATTTTGGCGGTTACATCGCCCGACGCAGGATTTCGCGGCCATCCCCGTTTATTGACGCGCCGGGGTCGCTGTGCTACGTTGACTTCGTGAGTGGGTTAAGATTCTCACCGCGGGCGAAGAGGAGGCTAGTTGGCAGAGGGTCTTTTAATCTTTTACCAGTATCCGAGTAAGATTTGGCCGCTGCTTGAGAATACGGGTCTGGTGGCCCGAGTTGTTTTGCTGATTCTGCTGATCTTCTCAGTTCTTTCGTGGGCTGTTATTATCCACAAATCGCGACAGTTTAACGCGGCGCAGCGGCAGTCTCGCGAATTCCTAAACATCTTCAGGCATAGTAAGAAGCTCACGGAGATTCGAAACTCCGCCCAGAACCTGAAGGCCACGCCGTTAGTGGAAGTATTCCTGACCGGTTACCGGGAGCTCGAGAGCCAAGTCGTGGTGAGCGAGAACCCAGGTAAGCCGCATATTCGAAGCCTCGAAGCTGTCCATCGCTCACTGCAGATCGCATCGTCAGCGGAGCTTACGCGCATGGAGCAGCGGCTGACCTTGCTCGCCAGCACGGGTGCCGTAACTCCCTTTGTGGGACTGTTCGGAACCGTGTGGGGAATAATCGACGCATTTCAAGGATTGGGCAATGCGGGCACGGCTACCTTCACCAGCGTGGCACCGGGGATTGCGGAGGCGTTAATTACGACGGCGGCAGGGCTCTTTGCAGCTATTCCTGCAGTTATCGCCTATAACCATCTTGTGCAGCGGCTCAAGGAATTTGGAACCCGCATGGACGATTTTGCCTTGGAGTTCCTGAACCTTGTCGAGCGCCATTTTGCGTGAATCAGTTCGCGTCCTTCGGCCGCCATCAGCTATCATCGCGCTCATTGGCCCCCGCGGCTTACCTGGCCGTGACGGGATAAGAGACAAAGGCTAAAAATGGCATTCACCACGCTCAGAGGGCAGACGCGTACATCTTTATCTGAGATCAACGTAACCCCATTTGTAGATGTCATGCTGGTGCTGCTCGTAATCTTCATGGTGACCGCTCCACTACTCCAGTCAGGTATTCAGGTAGATCTCCCCAAGACTAAAACCGTCAAGGTGATCTCGGAGGAAAAAGTCGTTATCACTATTGACAAGGCGCAGAATATCTATGTGGGAAACAATCCCGTGAACATTCATAAGCTGGCTGCTACGGTTATCGATCAATTGCACGGCGCGGGGAATCAACCCATCTTTATTCGTTGTGACCAGGCGGTTCCCTTCGGTGCTTTCGCCACCGTGATTGACGCGCTGAAGCAAGCCGGATTGACAAATGTCAATATCGTTACCGAGCCTCTGTCCACGAAAGGCGCCACCTAAGCGACAAGAGGAGTTTGTTCCGGCCAGTCCGTCGCCCAATGCCTGTAAGGCGGAAGCGGAGGCGGCGGTTGCAGGAGCAAGTCCTAGGGTGATGGTCAGTGAGAAGCGAGGTTGGCGGTTTGATTCGGACAGCTAATCCATTCGAGGCCCCTTCCCCCCAAGTACGATGAGCACCGCAACTTATCCACTTTATTTTGATCGCCGTGACAGCCTGAGAGGAACCTTATGGTTGTCCATCGTGCTGCACGCGATCTTCTTCGGCCTGATTGTGTTTTACGCCGCGCTGGGACCGCGGATGGGCAACCGTTGGGGTCAGCCGGGTACAGGGGTCGGAAACTCGATGCGGGTAGCCGCCGTTTCCTCGCTGCCTGTGCCGCTGCCCTCACCGATGCTGGCCACCCGGAACACCGTGGCAACCCAGAACCCGGGATTACATCAGACATTACCACTTCCCAAGCCGCCACTGGTCCCGGAAGCGGAGCAAATCCCCAAGTTCAAGGACGCGGTCAAGCCTGAGAAGGCTGAGCGGGTAAATAAACGCATCCAGCGTGAAGTGGTTCAGCCGCCCGATAATGCCGTACCCTTTGGGCTGGGCGGACAACCGCTCCCCTCTTCCGTGCAGTTCAGCGCTCAGGGAGGTGAAGGGGGACTGAGCTTTGGTGAGGGGAATTTCAAGGACCACTATGCGTGGTATGTGCAGGCGGTCAAAAATCGAATCAGCAACAATTGGCTGGTTTCCACGATCAGTCCGAGCCTGAGCGCTGCCCCGCGGGTCTACGTTACTTTTAACATCCTGCGCGATGGGACCATTGCGGACGTGCAGGTGGAGCAATCGAGCGGGGTTCCCGAGGTGGATCGCTCGGCCTTGCGTGCTGTACTGGCTTCCAACCCACTCGCGCCGCTGCCTCCGGATTATTCGGGAAACAGAATCTCGGTGAAATTCTTCTTCGATTTTCACCGCTGAACCACGACCGTCGCCGGCTCGAGGTAAATGGACCAACGCAGCAGTTGCCAGCCGGCGGCCAGCAGCCATTTCAGAGGGAGGTTAGTTTGAAATCTTTGCGGCTTAAGCTCATCTTTCCTTTAGCAGCGCTGTGTTCGACGGCTCTTTTCCTTACCCTGCGAACCGCACTAAGCCAGACTCAAGACTGGCTGGAAATCGGGATCAACCGGGGCCAGCCCAGCATTCGCCTCGCGGTCACGGACTTTCCCGCGCAGTCATCCGATCAACAGATTTCAACCCTGGCGCAGGAATTCAACCAGGTGCTTCACGACGACCTCGGCAACTCCGGTATCTTCACGCTTGTGGGCAAGAGCAACTTTCCGGTGAAAACGCCAGTGGAAGCGGCCGACGTCGATTTCAAGAGCTGGACCGACCCTCCCGCCTCCACCCAGATGCTGGTGTTCGGCAAAATAGAGATCGTCAATCAGAACCTCGTGGTTACGGGACGTCTCTTCGACGTGCAAAACCCGGCTAATCCCAGTGCGATCGCCAAGCGTTATGTCGCAACCCCAAATGAGATCTCCGCCCGCGAGTCTGCGCATCGACCCGCCAACGAAATCATCCAGACGCTCGGCGGCGGCATCCCGGGCATCAACCTTACTCGCATGAGCTTCGTCAGTAATCGCCGGAATAGCGCTCATCCCGAAATCTGGGTGATGGACTACGACGGGTTCAACCAACGACCCATCACCAGTTACGGGTCGCTATCCCTGACGCCCCGCTGGTCGCCCGACAACACCAAGCTCGCCTTCACGAGCTACGTTCTCGGCAATCCCGATATCTTTATCTTCTCCTTGGAGACGAACCGGCGGATTCCCTTCCCGCGGTACAAGGGATTGAACACCACGCCTGCCTGGTCGCCGGATGGTAAGAGAATCGCCTTTTGTTCCAGCATGAGCGGCGACCCGGAGATCTATGTCGCCGATGCCAACGGTTACAACCTTCAGCGCCTGACCTTTTCGCCCGGCGTCGACATCTCACCGGTTTGGAATCCCAAGACCGGAAATGAAATCGCGTTCGTTTCTGATCGCAGTGGAAGCCCTCAAATCTATATGATGTCTGGGGACGGAACCAATTTGCGCCGCCTGATCGCGCAAGGTGGCGACGCGAGCGGGCCCAGCTGGTCACCCAACGGCCAACTGATCGCCTTCCAGTGGAGGCTGAGCGACACAGGCACTTATGACATCTACGTGATTGAAATCGCTACAGGCAAGATCGTGCAACTGACTCACGATGCCGCCCGCAACGAGCACCCCTGGTGGGCGCCGGACGGCCGCCACCTCTGTTTTGAATCTACACGTGCGAAATCGAAACAGATATGGATGATGCTCGCCGACGGTGCCAATCCCAGGCAGCTTACCCATGAAGGCGAGAACTGGAATCCCAGTTGGTCAAACTAGGCCAGATCGTGAAACCGGGCGTTCGAGTGTGTCGTACCCGCACTGCGGCCCTTGCGTTTTGGCCGCCCGCGGCCCGGTTTTGCTTCGAGTCAGTTGAAATCCGCGGCCAAATCCAGACCAAATTTTGTGGGCCGCATCTCCCGCTGGCAGGTCAATCTGGTGGCGAAAAAGGTCGCGCTTTGACTGTCCGCGGCCGGAGGCTATTCGTCGAAAGCGACCCCCGTCACTGTTATCAGGTTAGCGGCCTATGAATGATGTCTCTTTTAGAACCGCCAAAGAATCAAACATGAGGAAGTAGTTGCGTTCTAGTTAAGTTTGATGTTAGCATAATCGGACATTACGGGCGTTGCAACTTCGAATGGCGAGGGAAGCTGATCCGGTGACGCCTTTTCAACACGGCAAGAGCACGTCGAGACTCAAGCAATCACAACCGACTCATGAGATTTTTTCGCTCACCAAGGAGGATCTCAACGATGCGACAGCGAAAGCGCTTTTTGCCAGTTCTCGTTACTGTCCTAGCGATTATTACTCTGGCGGGGGCGTGCCATCAGAAGAAGATTGCGGCGCCGCCACCACCACCGCCGCCACCGCCGCCTCCACCCGCAGCGCCAAGCTGCACGTTGAGCGCGGAACCCAGTACCGTAGAAAAAGGCCAATCGGCAACTCTGAGCTGGACGTCTCAGAACGCCACGGATTTTGATCTGCAGCCGGGAATCGGCAAGCAGCAGACGTCGGGCTCAACCTCGGTGACGCCAACGGATTCGGCCACGTACACTGGAACCGTCACCGGTCCAGGCGGATCGAATACTTGCACCGCCCGCGTGACTGTGACGACTCCACCGCCGCCACCACCTCCACCGCCCAAGACGGAAAGCGCAGAAGAACAGTTCAATGCCGCGATGAAGGACGCGTTCTTCGACTTTGATAAGTCCGACGTCCGCACGGACGCCCAGCAGGCGCTCACCGCGGATGCTGACTTCCTGAAGGCGCATCCTGATATCAAATTCACCATCGAAGGTCACTGCGATGAGCGCGGCAGTGAAGAATACAACCTCGGCCTCGGCGATCGTCGCGCGAACGCCGCCAAGAGCTTCCTCAGTAATCTCGGTGTCGGTGCCGACAGGATTACCACGATTTCCTATGGTAAGGATCGACCTGTTTGCACGGACAAAAATGAGGAGTGCTGGCAGCGGAACCGCCGTGCCCACTTCGTGTATGGAACCCAAACCAAGCAGTGATTGAGCTGGCGCGAACCGGGAGTCCCTCGGGACTCCCGGTTTTTCGTTGGCCGGTATCCGCCCTGCCACCCCAAGCCTGCGCCGTCCGGGTTTATTCGAATCCAGCCAGATTCTCTGGTCGCTTCCAGCGGACCCTATCCGTGCGTCTACCGATCATGGGCCACTCAACCCGCCTGATGGCGGCGAAAAGCCACCCGCACGTTAAACGGATTGCCCCTCTGCCTTGCCGTTGACCCTGCAACTTTGTCGGGATAAACTTGTGTCGGCTCTTACCCTTAAAACGAGGATGAATTCAACCTTGAGAAAGCACACTTTCGCCCTCCTTCTGATGTTTCTCCTTTGCATTACCAGCGCGCGTTCTGCCCTCGGCGTGAGCAAAGAGACGATTCGAATGATGGAGCAACTGGACAATCTCCAGCAGGCCGTCCAGAGCATTCAAAAAACCCTCGACTCCCAAACCGCCGTCCTGCGCACTCTGATCGAGCAGACCAACGAGAATGTGAGTTCGATGAAGGCTACCGTAGCGGATTTGCAGAAAACGCACCAGCAGACCTTGGCCCAGACCAGTAGCCGGTTCGACTCGATGGCCAGCCAGATCCAAGCCCTGGGCGAGAGCCTTGAGGAAGCCAAGTCGCGGCTGTCGAAGCTTAGCGATCAGATGACCCAGACGCAGAACATCATCACCACACTGAATACTGCCACCGCTGCCAATGCTGCCGGCCAGCAGCCCGGTCAGACCGCGCCGGGTCAGCCTGGGCCCAGTCAGCCTGGCTCGATTCCGAACGGTGCTCACGACAACAAGCCCAGCGTGCCGGACGCGCAGACCCTCTACAACTCAGGAGTGACTTATTACAATGGCGGGAATTACGAACTGGCAATGCAGGCATTCCAGCAGTATCTGCAGTATTACGGCGAAACGGATCGGGCTTCGAATGCGCAGTACTACGTTGGGGAGTGTTATTACAGCGGAGGAGATTACGCCAAAGCCGTCCAGGCATACGATAAGTGCGTGGAGAAGTATCCCGACGGAAGTATGGTAGCCGCAGCTCAACTCAAGAAGGGGTACGCGCTGCTGGAACTGGGCCAGAACCAGGCGGGAGCACGCGAATTGCGGTCGCTGATTCAGCGGTTTCCGAATTCTAAGGAGGCGGAACTCGCCCGGCAACGCCTCAAAAGGCTCTCCGCTTCGGCACCGTCGCGAGCGCGGAGAAGGTAGGCACGCGCATCGATAGAGGCTGGATGAGATAGCGGAATCCCAAGGTATACTGCGCTGTCTTTGACGCTGTTTAGCACTTTCCAATTCTGCAAGTTTGCAGTCCGTGAGGGCCTCCATGAGCTCGATTAATAAGGTGATGTTGATTGGCCGTCTAGGTAAAGACCCGGAAGTGAAGTACACGCCCAGCGGGGCACCCGTGGCGAAGTTCACGCTGGCCACCGACGAAGTCTTCAAGGACCGTTCCGGGGAGCAACAGAGGCGCACGGAATGGCACAATATCGTGGCCTGGAACCGTCTGGCTGAGATCTGCGGCCAGTATCTCACCAAAGGGAAGCAGGTCTATGTCGAAGGCAGCATTCGAAGCCGGCAGTGGGAAGACCAGAGCGGAAACAAACGTACGGCCTATGAGATTGTCGCGCGTGAGATGAAGATGTTGGGGTCCAAAGCCGACTCCGAGCGCGCGTCCGCCAGCGCCTCATTTGGCACACCTCCTGAGCCCGTCGCTCAAAGCACGGAGCCCGCAGCAGGCGGCCCGGCATCCCGCCCCGAGACCGAAATTACGGATGAAGATATTCCGTTCTAGAAAAACTACCAAGTCAAGTTTGTCCCTTTACTGCGTCCCGGTTTCGCGGCCACTAAATGGGTCACACCACCGTGGACCAATGCTGAACTCTCACGGCATCTGGTGGACCTCTCCAGGCGCGGTTCACCTGCACGCACGCATTGCGCGGCCACTCGCAGGATCGGAGTCCGCGGACGCGGCACTCAACTTCTGAAGGCGTCCGGGCAGAAGCCTTAACCCCGCGAGAGCGTTTTGTAGGAATAAACGCCGTCGCGGAGTTCGTAATTCCATGTTAGTGTCTCACCCGCCAACGTAGTATCGAGCGCAGTCACACCGTCACCGGAGGCGCGCGAGGTGATTATCCGGGTTTACGAAGCGGCCGGTCGATCTACTGCGCGGGCCGAGCTTCGCCTCCAACTCAAAGTGATTTCCGCAGAGGAAGTCAAGCTGCTAGGTGACCCTATCAGGCAAGGCTGAATTTGCCAAAATACTTTAAGCTTCGGTCCTGAGCCCATTCGAAATCAAACCGTTCAAACTTGTTCTGCAGATGGCGTCGGCACGCCAGTCAACACAACGCAAGCATTTGCGCGAATCGTTAGCGCCGTTACTCGGCAATACGGCTGGATCAAATGAGGGGAAAGGCTAATACGACTTGGCATGACAAAGACTACGCATGGGTTGTTAACCAATACGAGCCGTTTCAAGAGGACTTGAGCCACGCCTCCTCGGTTTGGCACGGCTGCCAAGTACGAGGTTATGCACCCTCACTGACGGAGACATAGCATGCAGCCAGATTGTGCAATGCGATTTTTTCCCCTGACGGTCCGCTCTCGCTTGAATCAGTGTCGCGCCACCATAAAACTGACTGTGCCTCCAAACATGGACAGCTTGCGAGCGTTGTCAGTGCTACTGATGCTCGCGTGGGCTTGGCCGGCTAGTGCCCAAGCCGCCGAGGCCCTCCGCTTAGCCGGGACGGTTCCGCTCCCCAACGTTGAAGGCCGCATCGATCACTTCAGTGTGGACGTGAAAGGCGGTCGATTGTTCATGTCTGCACTCGGCAACAACACCGTGGAGGTAATCGACCTCAGAACAGGCACACGGACTCATGCCATCTCAGGGCTGAACGAGCCGCAGGGAGTGCTTTACGTCCCGGAGCTAAACAAGATCTTCGTAGCCAACGGCCAAGGTGGCGTGTGCAAGGTCTTCGATGGAACCTCCTTGAAGCTCCTCGATAGCATCGACTTTGGCGACGACGCGGACAACGTGCGGTATGATCCCGCGGCCAAGTTGGTCTATGTGGGTTACGGGACCGGAGCGCTGGGCATCATCAACCCTGCAACGGACAAACGCATGAGTGACATCCGGCTGGAGGGCCACCCCGAGTCCTTTCAGTTGGAACCGGGCGGAACACGCATATTCGTTAATGTGCCGAGTGCGCATCATGTCGCCATAGTGGACCGCGTTACGCTCCAGGTGCTTGCCCGCTGGATTCTTCCCCGTGCGCGGGACAATTTCCCCATGGCGCTCGATCCCGCGGATCATCGGCTCTTTGTGGCCACGCGCACGCCAGCACGGGTCTTCGTGCTCAGCAGCGACTCCGGCAAGGTCATCGCAGATGTCGAGACCACGGGCGATGCCGACGATATGTTCTACGATTCGGCTCGCAAGCGGATTTACGTCTCCGGCGGGGAGGGGTTCCTCAGCGTGATAAGTCAGGATGATGCCGACCACTACCGTGTCCTGACCAGGATTCCCAGTGCGTCCGGGGCCCGGACTTCATTTTTTGTTTCTGAATTCGGGCGTCTTTACCTTGCTGTCCCTCGGCGCAAACTTCAGAGCGCCGCGATCAGGATTTATCAAGCCGAGCCATAGACCGTGGCGGAGTTCGCGAAGACCATCGTGAAGACCTTGGTATCGGTATGCCGGCGGAAGTTCTCAAGCAGATCAGCGCCGTTAGCAGGACGGGGCTAGAGACATGGGAATCCGCGGCATGCGTGATCGCACCCCCAGCCCGGAGATGCTGGGACTGATGGCGGGCAACGACGCGGAGTCCACACTCCTCCATAAGACCGGTTGGGAAAGCGCGTTGACACACAGTATCCCGAGGTGGTAAACAGAGGGTGGTGGCGATAGCGCTAAGCATGGCTGGGTGGCGCTAAAGCAACACGGCTAACCCGTGGCCGTCCGGGAAATCAATCACCAGAAGCAGTGGAACGCAAGTCCGCCGGGGCGTTGGGTTTTGCTGGCTCACCCGGGGATCAGCGCTTGATTTGTCACGCCGCAGAGTATATACCACTTAGGTATAAGTATGTTATTAAACCATCGGAGGTCTAGAATGGCTCCTCTGAGGGATCAAGAACGCCGTCGATCCGGACGCCGGCGGATTGAAATACCCATCACGTTGTTGCTCGATTCCGAGGACTCCCGACCGAACGGGCTCCTCTGCGAGACGATCACAGTCGATTGCTCCGATGAGGGCGCAAGGATCAGCGCCAATGTGGATGGCCTGAGGCCTGGAAGAGTTCTCGTGCTCGCGGCGATGGGAGATGACGAAGGAGTTGTGCCCGGACTCGTGGTGTGGGTCACTCCTCCCGGACCGAAGCGCGCCGGGCAGGCCGGCGTTAAGTTCCTCCACGGATCACGGCTTCGTTGAGATCGGCGGCATTCCAAAGATTGGCACCACGACAGGGAAATCTGTTCGGGGGCTCGCTAACTGCTGGGCCGTTCTGTTCCTCTGCCTGTTGAGTCCTTCCAAGACTTACTGAAAACGTAAAAAGTGGCTTCCAGACTACGACGGCTCGGTACCGGGCTGGAGACTTTCTAACAAGGGCCTGAACACCATAAGAAAAGCCAGTTGGGGAAGGGGACATCCCCAACTGGCCAGCAACCCAGCGGGGGGAGGGGAGCCACCGCTGGCGTCGTGTGACCAGCGAAGGCTAACAGATGTGTACCATGTTGTCAACTATTATTCTTCCGACAACATCATCTACTTGCGCGCTTATTCCGCTTGGTGTAGTAATCTTATCTATCTTCATCATCACCGGAGACATTGGCCGACAAAGGTGGAGTCGCGTGAGGTCTAAAGCAAACTCAAATGCGCCAAGTTAAGAACTGGAGTTAGTCCTGCAGCCTGGCCTGAATTTCAGCCCGTCTCATCAGATCTAAACCCGGAGCAAACATGCGCAAAGTGATTCGCACCTCAGACGCACCGCGGCCACGCGGAGTCTATTCGCAGGGTATCATCGCAGACGGATTCGTGTTCGTGGCCGGGCAGGGACCGGTGAATCCGCAGACCAATCAGATTGAGTCCGGAGATATCAAGTCAGAAACGCGTCTGGTACTCAGGAACATCCGATCCATTCTTGAAGCGGCGGGAAGCTCGCTGAGAGACGCTGTCCGGATCGGCGTGTTCCTGGCGGACCTCAACGATTTTGAGGGGATGAACGAGGTGTTCAGGGAATTCTTCCCGGAAGACCCTCCGGCGCGGACGACGGTGGGATGCGCGTTGCCAAAAATCAAGGTCGAGATCGATTGCATTGCGCGGGTGCGGAAGCCTCGACGTTAGACGGTTCGGAGCACGAGCGGCATTCCCGCTTTGGCTCTACGCTGCGGACTCGCACGTCTTTCTCAAATCGAAGGCAACCGACCCGACCGGCCCCGGCCGCCAGTCATCGCGTGAGCTCTGATGGATTACCGTGAATTGTCGACACCGGCGTTAACAATCGACCTGGACATCATGGAGCGGAATCTCGACCGCATGGCAGCCTACTGCCGCGCGCACGGACTTGGATTGCGGCCACACGTCAAGACGCATAAGACGCCCGAGGTAGCGCGTATGCAGCTTGAACGGGGCGCCTTAGGCTTGACGGTGGCCAAGGTGGGCGAGGCTGAAGTGATGATCGCGTCCGGCATCGTCGCCGAGACGGACGAAGTGCTGATAGCGTATCCCATTTTGGGCGGCGAGAAAGCACGGCGGCTCGCCGCGCTGGCTCGGACGATCCGCATCCTGATATCACTTGACTCTCCGGAGGCGGCAAAAGGACTTTCACATGTCGCCCGCGCAGAGGGCGTGAAATTCGGCGTGCTGGTGGAGTTTGACTCCGGCTTTGGCCGCTGCGGACTCGGTACAGGTCCGGATTGCGTCGCGCTCGCCAAAGCGATTGAAAAACTGCCCAACCTTAGCTTTCGCGGACTGATGACTTTTTTCGGGAACGTGTGGGGCTCCGAGGAGCAACGCAGGAAAGAAATGAGGGACTCGGCCGGGCGGATCGAGAAGATCCTGGACTGCTTTGCTTCCGAGCGAATTAACGTCGAGGTTGTATCGGGCGGATCTACACCCTCTCATCAACTCTCACACACCGTGCCCGGGCTTACGGAAATCCGGCCTGGCACATATGTGTACGGGGACCTGAATACATTTTACCAAGGCGTGTGTACGCTCGAAGATTGCGCGGCCCGAGTGGTCACGACGGTAATCTCAACCGCAGTACCAAATCGTGCCATGATCGATGCCGGGTCAAAGACACTATCTTCCGATCCTCTGAATTCCGGTCCCAGATCGGGTTACGGGTACGTGCTGGACCACCCTGATGCCAAACTGTTCAAGCTCAACGAGGAACACGGTCATCTGGACATCACCAATTCCCCACACCGGTTTCAAGTGGGCGACGTCCTTACTGTTGTCCCCAACCACGTCTGCACCTGCGTGAATATGCACGACGAAGTGTTTCTGGTGCGCAATCAAGAAGTGGTAGGATGCTGGCGCGTCGAGGCACGCGGAAAGATCCGTTAGACACGCCAAGCAAAGGGCGTGCTTCACAGGATTTATCC
>Ga0066709_100002214_pt1 | contig 13939 bp, 7 predicted proteins | sample GraSoiAngelo_158_FD_79665 | JGI IMG/M metagenome (GOLD analysis project Ga0066709, IMG submission 79665) | Grasslands soil microbial communities from the Angelo Coastal Reserve, California, USA - 14_1009_16_30cm | ecosystem: Environmental > Terrestrial > Soil > Grasslands | place: USA...
CCGACGCTACTGCCGAACGTTCGCGGCCGTCAAGCGTGGACGAGATCTGCGCGCCGAATCGTGCGTTTTTCAATTCCTCGGGCAACGGCGCCCGCAAATTTGCTCCGCGCACGCGGCGCGCGCTACGTCGGTTTGTATGCCTGAACCACTCGTGCTCGTCATGGCCGCCTTCGCCCTGCTGAGCGCCGCCCTGCTCGTGGCGGCGTTCGCGGCGTTACGGAAGCGGCGCTGGATCGGGACCTGCATGTCGATCGTGCTCGCGGTCCTCTTCCTTTCCCTGGCGGGTCTGGCCGCCACCCTGGGCCTGGCGATGCAAGGCTACCGGGCCCTGACGCGCGAGGTCGTGGCGGCGACGGTTGTGACGCGGCCGATCGGATCAGAGCGCTTCGTGGCCACGTTCACGTTCCCCGACGGACGGCGGCAGAACTACCACATCGCCGGGAACGCCCTCTACGTGGACGCCCACATCGTCAAGTGGCATCCGCGTGCCAGCATCCTGGGGCTCCACACCGCGTATCAGCTCGACCGTGTTTCGGGGCGGTACGACCGACTCGAGGACGAGCAGACGAAGCCACGGCGGATCTTCGCTCTCGCCCGCCCGAAGCCCGTTGACCTGTTCCAGGTCGCCCGGAGTCTTGCGTTCTCGCGGCGGGTCGTGGACACGAAGTACGGATCGGCGACCTTCATCGCGGCCAAAGGGCCCACGCAGCTCGAGCTCCGCGTCTCCACGTCAGGGCTTCTGTTTCGTCCCGTGGGGCAGACGGTTCAGGACCCGTCCGCCTCGCCGCGCTAATCGCGTCTCCTCGTCGTTCTACGACACGATGAGGTTCACCGGCGGCTCGCCGCGTGTGACGCGCCCGATGTTCTCGGCGATGACCTTCGCGCGCGCCTCCAGCATGCCCTCGGTCCAGCCGGACAAATGTGGCGTCATGAGCACGTTCGTCAGCTCGTGGAAGAGCTGGCGTGACGGAAACGTAGGACCGGTCGCGGTCGGATAGCGATACCACACGTCGAGCGCGGCGCCGGCGATGGTCTTCCGAGCCAGCGCGTGATACAGCGCGTCCTCGTCCACGATCTGGGCGCGCGCGACGTTGACGAGGACCGCCGTCGGCTTCATCAGGGCGAGCTCGCGGGCGCCGATCAGGCCGCGGGTCGTCTCGTTGAGCGAGAGCGTGATCGCCAGATAATCCGCTCGGCGGAGCACGTCGTCGAGCGCGTCACCGCGCCGGAACGGCAGGATCGTCATGTCGAAGGCCCGTGCGCGCTGCGCAACCGCCTGACCGATCCGGCCGTAGCCGAGAATCCCCAGGGTCTTGCCGGCGAGCTCCGGCCACGCCGGCGGCGTCGGTGCGCCGACCGCCCACTGGCTTTCCCAGACTCCGCGACGGAGCGCTCCGTCGATCCGGATGAGGTCTCGCGTCAGCGTCAGCATGGCGCCGATCACGTACTCCGCGATGCCCACCTCGTGACCGTAGGCGTTGGCCAGCCACGTGCCGTTCGGGAGGGCGGACCGGTCGATGCGGTCGAGGCCGGCGCCGGGAACCTGGACGAGCTTCAGCCGTCGGGCGGCGTGCCCCATCTCGCGCGTGAACGCCAGCGTCACGAGGACGTCGGTGTCGGTCAGCCGCGGCACGATCTCGGCCTCGTCGGCCACGACGATCTCGCACGGGACTTCGAGGTGACTCCGCACCGGCTGCTCGAGCGTGGCCGAGAACGTGCCGGCGAAGGCGACATGGACGGTCACGTCAGCACCATCTGAGTCTGAATCGTCATCGACAGCAGCCGCCCCGTGCTGTCGGTCACGCGCGTCTGCCAGACATGGGTGCGCTTGCCGCGATGGAGCGGCGTGGCTTCGGCGCGCACGGTGCCGGCACGACCCGCGGCAAAGAAATTGGTCTTCGACTCGATCGTGGTCGTCGTCGCGCCCGGGGGCAGGTTCAGGATGGTGGCGGCGGCGCCGATGGTGTCGGCCAGGGCCATCAGCGTGCCCCCGTGCAGGCTGCCGCCCACGGTGGTCAGCGCTTCTCGCCACTCCAGCTCCGCGACGATGCGGTCGGGCGACGCCTCGGTGAAGCGGATGCCCAGTGTATCCACCAGCGTGCCTTTGAAGCGTTCGGTGATCTCGGCAGGATGCGTGCTCATGCGTGTGATCATCGCCGCGCTCGGAACGAAGTCAACTACCTCCGAGGTAATGGGCCAGATAACTCCCGGGGGTTCGCACGGATCGTTTTCCAAGGTCCGACCATGGTCAGCGGGAGAAAGCCGGACCGAGACGCACCATGGTTTCTCCGACGTCGATCTCATCGATCACGGGTAGGTCCCCCTGGGCTTCCTGGACCTTCTCGTCCGCATCAGAAGACGACGGGCCCGGTGGTCGTGGCGGTGCTTTTACAAATGTCGATAGCATCATGATGAGAAGACCGGCGATCATGAGCGATATCACTGGAAGTACGACGAGCCACGACGCGAAGCCTTCGCCGCGATCGACGCGAGCTGGAAAATTGTCGACGATGCGCCTGGGCACTGCCGCCTGAGCACCGACTGGTCGGGTAACGACGAGGGTTTTGACTCTATTCACCATGGCTCTTCCCTTTGCCGCTTGTCAGATCCGGTGAAAGTGAGAGGGGCCCGACGCTCCGTCTGGCCTCTCGCCGGCCGGCGCGCTTCTCGTAGGGCGTCGCGCCCAGTAGTCCTCGACCACGTCGCTAAACCACTCGCACCAGTACTCGATCTGCGCGACCCCCAGAAGGTTGCCGAGCACCGCGGCCGCCAGCGTGACTGCGCGTGTCATCGGATCCTCCGTCCGTCCGTGATTGCGCGGCGGCCGTCGATCGGAGAGGTGGACGAAGCACCACGCCCTCCCAGCCGACGGCCGTCACGGCTACTCAGGACATCGCACGATCAGAGTCCTGCGGTGCTACTCGCCGCGGACGGTGGCGCCGATACCACGCGGCGCCTGCGTGTGCTCGTCTCGGGGCGCCTGCGTGTCCTGCCCACGCGGCGCTTGCGTTTCCTGCCCGCGCGGCACCTGCGTGTCCCCGCCTCGCGGTGCCTGGGTGTCCTCGCCTCGCGGCGCGTGCATTGAGTCATTCAGGCGGGGGCTCGAATCGTATCGAATCCCTCGAGGAGCCTGCAGATCGTCCTTCTCGCCTGCGAGCGCACCGAGGACGCCCGCGATGGATGTCAGGCCGAGAGCGAAGCTCGCAAATATGGCTGGGAACAGCCGCTTGTTCGGACCGCTGCGCTTCCTCATGGGTGGTCTCCTTGTCGGTTCATCTGGTTGATGGGTCTGGGCGTCCAGGGTCCACCGGTGGCTGTCTCACCAACTCGCCGCCGGCGGGCGCTCGCCCCTTTCAATGCTCAACAGCCGAGTCACTGCGCAAAGAGCGGGCCAAGTCACCCGAGCTCGGAATCACACACTTAACGACAGCGATTCGCTGTCGAAGACGATCAGGAGGCCGTCCGAAGGATGTCGAAGATTCGACAGTTGCAGCGAATGGCGTTCAAGTTGGCCCGTGCTGAGACGAGCCGCTAGCGTCGCGGACGCTGATCACCCTCGGCGGCGCGATCGTACTCACAGCGCTGAATGCCGCGTGGGGAGTCACGAACCACCAACTCGGTGCGGTGCCGGCGATAGCGCTCTGACGGTCCGCTGTCGAGCGCGGTCGTGTGATTCAAGGTCAGCCGAATGAATCGGCTCGCCGCGACGTGATACCGCTAACGGGGTATCGTCCTACGGAGCTACTGCATCGCAGGTCGCCGGTTGGCGGCTACAGGTTTCGCCACCATGGCTCCACTCCCATCGCGCGGCACAGCGCCAGGCCGCGCTCTTGATGCTCGCTGCCCTGAGATTGATTCCCGTGCATTGCGCTGAGGATCGCCCCCAGCATAATGACGGCCTGAGCTTCGAACACACGTGCCCCCAGCGCCTGGCTGATCTCGACGGCTCGAGTGAGGTCATCGTGCGCCTCTGCAATCGCGTCCTCGGCATTTGCGATCAGGGCGCGGATCATCAGGGCTTCGGTCTCGACCCCTCGCTCCTCCATTGCGACCGCGAGCTCCACTGCAGTGTCGATCCTCCGCCGTGCCTCCGACAGCATGCCGACGCGCCACAGCGCCTCCGCCCACCAGCAAAGGCGCTGCGCCTGATACACCCGGATCCCCATCGTCTCGTTCGTTACGACACCCTGTTCGAGGTAATGAAGGGTGTTCACAGTAATCCGGTTGAGGCGCGTCAGCATGACTCCATACGTCGAGTACGCGGCAGGAAGCCACGCGACGAAGCCGATCTTCTCGCACAGTGCGATTGCCTGTTCCATGGAATGCACACACCGCGCAGGTTGTCCGCTGTATGTGGCGACGAGCGCTTCGATTGTCCGCGCGATGACTTTCGACTGATCGTATCCGGATGCCTCGGCGAGATCGACTCCCCTCTGAATTGCTTCGTTGCCCTGCGCGGAGGCACCGAGCAGCGCCAGGCTGAAGCCTCGCCAGCACCATGCGGGAGTCTCGACCGGCACGGTCAACGAGAGGACTCGGCCGACAAGATCGTTATCAGGACCATCCAAGATAGAGGCGAAGCACTCCTGCGCTCCACGGTAGTCACCCAGCGCGTGCAGGTTGGTGCCGAGGCAGTACATGACCTGCAATCGTGTCGGGGCGTTGGGTTCGGCCTCCAGGATCGCGAGCGCCTGGCGTGCATAGTCGGCGCCGACGCGATATCGGCCGCCCAGCCACGAGAATTGGCTTCGAAGCCGCAGCACTTGCGCGAGCCGCACGTCATCGTCGATCTGCCGCGCAAGCCGCTCGGCTTCTGGATGCAACTCCGCAATCTCGCGCACACGGCCAACGGTCAACAGCGCGGGGTGCAGATCCAGTCGGACGTCGATCGCTCGCTGCGCCGCAGCGACGCTGGCCGGAAGACGCCCGACGACCTGAAGCGCTGTTTCCAGGCATTCGATCGCCTGCTGTAGTGCCCCGCGCGAATAGGCGCGGCGGCTGACGGTCCGAAGGTAGTCGACGGCGCGCTCCCAGACCTCGCCGCGCACCGCCTGATCGGCCAGGACCTCGGCGTGCTCGGTTTCGTTTCCTGCCCAGAATCGCTCCATGCTCTTCAGCACAGCGGCATGGAGCAGCTTCCGCTCGAGATCCTGGAGGCTGCTATACGCCGCCTCTTGCGTGAGGGAATGGCGGAATTCCCACATTTCGTCGGCGTCGCTAGAAGTCGACGAGAAAAAGGCGGCGTCTCGCAGGGCGCTCATCTCTTCCCGCACCGTCGTCGACGGGAGATCGCAGGCGCCGACGAGCACCGGAAACGGCCCCGATTGTCCAATTGCCGCGGCGCACTGGAGTATGCGTCGTCGTCGGGCGGTGAGCTGGTCCATCCGAGCCGCAACGACATCGCGAACACTCTCGGGAACGACGAGGGCCGTCATTGGCGGCTCCATTCGGAACGCGCCCCGAGTTCCCGTCAGCAGGCCCGAATCGACGAGCGCCCGGACACTTTCCTCGAGGTAGAAAGGATTGCCTCCTGTCTTCGCCACGATCTCCGTTCGCGCGCGTGTCAGCGATGGATCAGTCCCGAGGAGGTCGTCGAGCATCTCGTCGGCGCTCTGGTGCGACAGCGGTTCCAGGGAGATCTCCGTGAGACCGGCACCTCTCCACGAGTGTCGATACTCCGTGCGGTACGTCGCGATCAACAGGATACGCGCGCCGGCAAGTGCCTCCACCACGGCATCGAGGACGTCATGACTCTCTGGATCGATCCATTGCAAATCCTCGAAGACCAATACGAGGGGATCCTTCCCTACTGACGCGAGCAGGAGTCGCGCTGCGGCGTTCACGGCAAGACTGCGCCGCCGGGGTGCAGGCAACATCATGAACGGATGGAGCTCGGGCAGATTGGTGAGCAGAGAAACAATCGCCGCCTCGAACTCTTCGTCAGCATGCAGACCCGTATCCCGTTCGCGGACCTTGGTGACAATGGCGCGAACCGGCGCATCGGCGTCGAGCTCCAGGCACTCGCGAAGGACAGCGATGACGGTCAGGAATGGACTGCGCGCTCCGTAGGGCTCGCACGAGGTTTCCAGCCATCGAATAGGTGCGCCCGTCGTCCGCCGCGCAAACTCGGAAAGAAGGCGCGACTTACCTCCTCCGGGCTCGCCCCGAAGGCCAACCGCCTTGCCCCGGCCGGCGACCGCTTCGACCGCAAGCTGCCCGAGCCGTGCGAGCTCGGCGGCACGTCCCACAAATCTGGCCGCACGGCCCCAAAGCTCGTACCCTGTCTTCGTCACTCCGGTCAGACGAAGATGGGGCGCTGAGGATCCGGTGGTCGATGCCGTCGTGAGAGCAAAGTGCCGGTCGAGGTAGCGGCGGCTACTGTCGCCAACCATGATGTCCCCCGCACGCGCGCCGTCGATGAGGCGGCGCAGGCTCTGGAGGAACTCTTCGCGGGAAAGCGGGTCCAGCTGCCACTCGCCTTCGACACGGAACAGGGTGGCCGGAGCGACATGGATCGCGGCGTACAGGATCGGTTCCTCGCCGGGCTCCGACTGTCGTGTCAGTGCCTGGCGTGCTGCCAGCGCGGCGTACGCCGCGCTGCGGGGCGCATCTTCGATGGGTGCCAGCCCGAAGAACGCCACGCAGCCTTCGAGGCCGATATCATCGACGCAGGCTCCGAAGTCCTGCAACCGGCCAACCAAGGTCCCCAGAAGGCCGCTCCGCTCGGCGATCGAGACCGACTCCCGCGGTCCCCCGAGCTGGGTGCGAATCGCCGCCACGACTCGACGTCGGCCCAACCGATCGCCGGGCGCCGCTGCCGCACTCGAGACGATCGGGGCCATGACCGCCCGCCCCTGAGATTCTCGATGTCGCGCGGCGGATCGGCCCGGTTCGGGAATACCCAGGCGCCGCATACGGTGCCGCAATGTGTTGCGTGGCACGCTGAGGCGGGCTGCCGCCTGCGAGAGATTGCCACCGGTGGCCTCGAGAGCCTGAACGATGTGCTCGCGCTCGACGGCGTCGACGGCGCGATTCAGGGCTTTCGGCACGTCGGCAACGCGCTCAGTGGTCGACAGAGCGGTGCCGAGCGGCTGAGTCGGCTGCAGCATCAGCATGCTCGCGGTGATCTCGGCCTCATCGGATAGCAGGGCCGTGCTCTCAATGACGTTCGCGAGCTGTCGAACATTCCCGGGCCAGCGGTGCGCGCAGAGCGTCGCGCACGCGTCGGCGCTCAGACGGCGAGCTGGCCATCCGTACTCCTGGCAGGTTCGGGCGAGGAAATGCTCGGCAAGAAGCACGATATCCCGGCCGCGCTCGCGCAGGGGCGGCAGCGTCAGGACAACGACACCGATCCGGTGATAGAGATCCTCACGGAAGCGTCCGCTGCTGACCTCGTGAGCAAGATCCGCATTCGTCGCCGTGATGATCGAAACATCGACCTTCTCGGGCTGAATCCGGCCCAGTCGGCGCACCGAACGATCCTCGATCGCCTTCAAGACTTTGGCCTGGGCCCGCTCCGGCAGCAGTCCGACCTCGTCGAGGAAGAGCGTGCCGCCACTGGCGGCCTGAAAGAGTCCGAGCTTGGCCTGCCGCGCGTCAGTGAATGCACCCTTCTCGTAGCCGAATAGCTCGGCTTCGATGAGGTGCTCGGGGATCGCGGCACAGTTCACGTCGATGAACGGTCCGGCGTGGCGTGGGCCACCGCGATGAATCGCGCGCGCCAGCAATCCTTTGCCCGTGCCCGTCTCGCCAAGAATCAGAATGGGTGGGAGCCGGTGCGCTCCTGGTCGCTGCAGCAGGCGGCTGACGGTATCTCTAAGCGTGACGATACCGCGGCTGCCCCCAAGAAGCTCATCGAGATGCAGCACGGCGGTGATTATAGCGCCGCTGATGCTCCTCGATCCGGCGGCGAACCGGATTGGCCCAGATCGTGCTACGCCGTTCGGAGACTGAGCCACGACCAAGACTCCCGAGCAGAGCAAGGCGCTCTGTGCTAGAGATGGGGCCGGCCGCTGGCTGATCGTGCGTCCCGTCACCTTAGATACTGTGGGGCGAAGGGACCCCGCCCCGGGGAAGGTGCACATGGCCGCTCGGCTATCGAACCCAATCGAGTCGCTGATCAACGACGCTCCCCCAGAGACGAACTTCGCCCAGGTCGATGTCGCAATCGTGGGATCGGGATACGGGGGAAGCATCGCCGCCACCCGCCTCGCGGGGCCGGATCGTCGGGTCGTGATCCTCGAACGCGGCCGCGAATATGCGCCGGGCGACTTTCCTGTCGATCTCGGCCATGCCCCGGGTCACGTGCGCTTCCATCGTGCAGACGCCGACGACCCAGTTGGGTATCCGGACGCGCTGTTCGACATCCGGATCGGCGAGACCATGGACGTCCTGGTCGGCAACGGGCTCGGCGGCACCTCCCTCATCAACGCGAATGTTGCCGTGCGACCTGACCCGGCCGACTTTCGCGACGCGGCTTGGCCTTATGAGATCCGAAGAGATGGCGAGCTCGATGAGGGATTCGAGGAGGCAAGCGCCCTGCTCGGGGTCGACCGGAGCGACAGGCCCAAGACCAGCAAGTACGGGGCGCTATCCCGCCTCGCCAGGGCTATCGGCGCCCGATGCGAGCCTGCACCGCTCACCGTGGCATTCACAGCGTCCGACGGAAATGCTGCTGGGATCGCGCAATCGGCGTGCACGATGTGCGGAAACTGCGTGACCGGCTGCAACGTCGGCTCGAAGACCACACTGATGATGACCGCGTTGCCGCTGGCCGAGTCACGCGGAGCGAAGCTCTTCACCGGCGCAACCGTGCTCTCCGTCATGCCCTCCGGTAACCCCGGCTATCGCTGGATCATCCGGTTGCGACGAACGGCCAGCGAGAAGACGGCGCTGCGGGACGAGGTGTTTCATCTTGCCGCCCGCGAAGTGATTCTTGCCGCGGGGACGCTCGGGAGCACTGAGATCCTGAAGCGCTCAGAGGCCCTTCACGGGCTGAAGTTTTCCGGTGAGTTGGGCCAGAAGTTTTCGGGCAACGGAGATGCCATCGCATTCGGCTTCGCGCAAAAGCATCCGGTTCATGCCATCGGCGAGCCCGTTCAGCAAGGCGGGCCGTACGCGGTCGGGCCCACGATCACCGGGATGGTGCGCACGGGCGTTCGCGATCAGGATGGCAAGTGGCAGAAGCTGACGATCGAAGATGCCGCGGTACCGACATCGATCAGCTCACTGTTCGGGGAGCTGCTCACCACCGGCGCGTTCCTCCATCGACTCGGCAACCCGAAGTTGCCGAAGTGGTACAGGATGGCAAAGGGTACCGACCCCATCACCGTGGCCCCCAAAGCGATCGACCACTCGCAAATCCTGCTTGTGATGGGAGACGACGGCGCCGGCGGGACGTTGCAGCTGCGGCCGGCGAAGGATAATTCGCGCGACCACGCGCGCCTCGTCGTGGACTGGGACCTGGTCGGAAGCAATCCCGCGCTGCGAGCAGCACATGCGCTGCTCGAGAGGCACGACCGCAGGCGCGGGTTCGCGGGCGGTCAATACGTTCCCAACCCGCTCTGGCGTCTCCTGCCCGAGGCCGCCAGCTCGGTGATGAGTGGTCCGGCTCCGGGGGGACGCGCGATCACGGTGCATCCCCTGGGCGGCTGTCGCATGGGTGACGATCTCCGTACCGGCGTCGTGAACCATCGGGGGCAGGTCTTCAAGCACGTCCCCGATGGCAATGGCACCGAAGTATACGACGGCCTCCATGTCCTGGATGGGGCCATCATCCCTAAGGCACTCGGCACCAATCCATTGTTGACGATCTCGGCACTCTCGTGGCGTGCCGCCGAGCTGCTTCGCGAGTCGCGGGGATGGGCGCGGCGGCAAGACGAGCGGCGCGGCCTGTCAGACAACAGGCGACGTCAGGTCATAGCGCGACTGCTGCAGCTCGCAGTGCGCCTTCTGGCCCGATTTCGTAAGCCCGCAGCGATCAATCCCGCCCGAGTGCCGGAGCGCCAACCGATCCATCTCGTGCTCCGCGAACAACTGATCGGGACGGTGAAGCCCGTCCCCGAGTGGCTGAAGGCCATCCATCCAAAAGCAGACCGCTGGGCAGAGGACAAGGGCCTGATCCTGCGCGTTGCGATGGACGTCCCCGACCTCGAGCGCTGGCTCGAGAACGGCACGCAGGAGCCGCTGCAGGCTACAGCCGAGCTGCACGCCAACCCTCTGGAGCCGGCTGTCACCGAGCGAGAGCATCGCGTCCACACTCCGGAGAAGGAGCTCAGCGAAGCCACACGAGTCGCCGAGGGTCGCGGAACAGTTCGTCTCCTCGAACCGGATGATGTTGGCTGGCTCACGCGGCTCTGGCGCACTGTGCGGGCGGTCCGCGCCTACTTCAAGCGGATCCAGTCATTTCGCCGCTGGTGGACCGCCGATCGCAAGCGTGGCCGTCAACAGTCCCTGGTCGGCCGGTGGAAGGAGATGCGCGGCTTCTGGCGTGTCGCGCAGCAACACGCGCGCTACCGGCGATTGCGTTACCGCCTGCAGTTCGGAATGGGCGACAGATCCTTCACGCTCAAAGGCGAAAAACTCCTGGCCTGGCATATGGACGCCCCTCGCCTCTGGGATGCTCTCCTGAATCTGCCTTTCACTCTATCGCCCGCGTCTCGAGCCGACGCATCAGTCGAAGGCACGGTCGAGATGGACATGACCTACCTGGTGACGACCGGGACGCCGCAGGTGAAGGCCTCGCCGCACCTCCCTGCGACGGTGCTGGGGCTCTCCAGGCTCGGCATGCTCTTCGGCCGCGCGCTGCTTCAGACGCACTTCTGGGAATTCGGAGCGCCTGACTACCCCAAGGCGCTGATAGCACCGCCCGCGAACCCACTACCGCTCAAGGTCAAAGACAGGACTGTCGCGGCGGAGATCGTCAAATTCGGCGTTCCGCTGCGCGAGGGCGGCGACGACATTCGTTTACAGCTCACACGATATCCTCAGCCGAACGCTGCCCCGCCCGTGCTGTTGATCCACGGCCTCGCGCAGGGAAGCCTCATCTACTCGACGGACACGCTCGAAACGAACATGGCAGCCGCAATGTGGCGGGAAGGCTACGACGTGTGGCTGCTCGACTATCGGCTCAGCAACATGCTCCCACATCCGGTACCGCAGGGCCGCTGGAGCATGGACGAGATCGCGCAATACGACATTCCGATTGCGGTGGAGCGCGTCTACAACCGGTGCGCGCAGCAGCCTGTCAGCATCTTCGCCCACTGTGTCGGCGCCACATCGGTGGCTATGGCGATCTTGAAGGGGTGGTTGCAGGCCAAGGGTGCTGACGACGACCGCGTCAGGTGCGTCGCCTTCAATGCGATCCATCCCTGGACGATGCCCTCGCCCGTCAACGAATTCCGGGCGCGGTTTGGCTCGTTCTTCCGGGATGTGCTCGGGCGCGACCTGCTCGATCCCATTCCGCAACCGGATCCGTCGGCAATGCAGGTGCTGTTCGACCGGCTCGCGTACTCGGTGTCGCGGTACGCAGAGGAAGGCGCCGACCACCGCCGACCCGGCGACAGCGACCATCAAGCGACCGTCTGCGACCGGATGACCTTTCTCTATGGACGCATGTGGCGCCACGTGAACCTCGATCCCCGCACACATGACGCCCTGCCGACCTTGATGGGACCGGGAGCCGGAGACGTCTACCGGCAGCTCTATTACTTCGCGTTGCACGAGCGCCTCACCGACTGCGATGGCGTGAACACGTACCTGACCGAGGACAATATTCGTACAAATTGGAAAATACCGACGTTCTTCTTGCACGGTGAGGAGAGCATGGTGTTCAATCCCCAATCCGCCGAGCGCTCGGCGATCCGGCTCGACGCCATCATCAACCGCGGCCGGCCCGATCCGATTCCCGTGAGGCTCCTCCGCGTCTTAGACTTTGGTCACATGGACGTGGTCTTTGGGAAGGACGCCCACGAGAAGGTCTACCCTGTCCTGGCGAAGTTCTTCGCCAATCCGAAGGCGCCCGTCGGGAGTCCGCTCGACCCCTCGCACGATCTCGATCCTCGCAGTGGCTTCCGGCTCACCGCTGGGCCCGTGCTCCGCGCCGCATGGATTGACGAGAACAGGAGGGTCCACATCCGGCTATGGGCGGAGACGAACGATGAGGTCACGTCGCTCGTGGAGGGCGTGCGGCTCGTCGGAAAAGGCCTGGAAGGATCCCCTGACCAATGGACAATGGAGAGGGAGGGTTGCGAGCCTCGCTACCGCATGCTCGATGCGTGCCTGGATAAGCGGGGCCCGGTCGAATTCAATGTGGAGGTGAACATCGGACCCGGGGCGGGCAAGACGCTAAAGGCGCCCGACCGTTATGACTTCTCCTCCGACAGGCTCCCGTGGCTCGAGCGTCTGCGTAACGCGGATGTACAAAGGCCATGTCTCGACATGCGCTTCCTCGTGGGCTCATGCCGCTATCCCGGCACGCCCTTCGAAAGCGAGGCTTCCGACGCCATCTTCGAGGGGATGGTCCCACACCTCGAAGGGGCGGCGAACGGTCTGCCCGGCGTGCACATGCTGTTCCTCGTCGGCGACCAGATCTACTCCGATGCGACGGCGAACATTCTCGACAGCCGTGCCTGGCGCGAGCGCTACGGCCAGCGATATCGGCTCGCCTTCACGTCCAAGAATGCCCAGAGGGTGCTCGCGCAACTCCCCACGCACTTCGCAATCGACGACCACGAGATCTCCGACAACTGGTCGGGCGAACGTGTGAAAAGCCCCGAATACTGGCAGGCGGTGCGGTCAGCAAGATCCTTCCAGAGCTCGGGTCGAGAAACACGCGCGATCGATCCGCCGAAAGAGAAGCGGCTGAACGACGCGCTCTGGTACTCCCTTTCGGAGGAACGAGAGCACTGTTGTCCTGCCTTCGTCATGGACACCCGCTCGGAGCGAGAACCGCGCTTTCATGAGGATGGCCCGGGTGCCCAGTTCGTCTCTCTCGAGCAACGCACCGCGCTCAGGGTCTGGTTGGACGCAGTGAACCAGGCGCCCTGGTCCGGGATGCCGAAGTTCATCTTCTGCGGAGTGGGCATTGCCCCGATCCCTCGAGAATTTGCCAGGTCCGGCAAAACGTGGCGCTCACAGGACTGGTGGCCGGGATACCCGCATGCGCTGTCCGACATCCTGCTGAAGATCGTCATCGACCAGATCCGGCACGTGGTCTTCGTGAGCGGAGACCTCCATCTCTCCTCCGCCTCGAAACTGACGCTTCGTCATGACGACGTCGAGGTGACCGCGTGGCACGTGGTCTCGTCCGGTCTGTACGCGCCGATGCCATTCGCGAACGCCCAACCTGCGGCGTACGACTGGAACCGGCCCGTTCCCATGCCGCAGAATGCAGGTCGCGATGTCGACCTTGAGACGGAGTCCGGCCTGCTGTGCTCTGGTCGGTCACATTTCCTACGGCTCGACGCCGAACAGAAGGACGATGACTGGACGCTTTCGATAGGCATCGTGGGTTCCGGTCCCGAAGGAGCGTTCATCGTTCCTGCCGGAAAACCGCCTTCCGGGTTCGTGGACGACGGACCGAGATGGAAGGTTCGCCTCGCGAGCCGCCGGCGGTAATCGCTCGGGTACACGAAGCCTCGCTCGACGCCGAGCCCGGACGGTGTAGAGTGCGCGGCATGAGCCGGACGGAAAGCCATCTGGGCCAGCTGATTCGGCACTGGCGGGTACGCCGTCAGCTCAGCCAGCTCGACCTCGCCGGCGAGGCGGGCGTCTCGACCCGCCACGTCAGCTTCATCGAGACCGGCCGGACCCAGCCGAGCCGTGAGATGGTCCTCCAGCTCGCCCGAGCCCTCGACGTGCCGCTGCGCGACCGCAACGATCTGCTGACCGCGGCCGGATTCGCGCCGATCTACCGCACGACCGATCTGGATGCGCCGGC
>Ga0066709_100002215_pt1 | contig 13939 bp, 14 predicted proteins | sample GraSoiAngelo_158_FD_79665 | JGI IMG/M metagenome (GOLD analysis project Ga0066709, IMG submission 79665) | Grasslands soil microbial communities from the Angelo Coastal Reserve, California, USA - 14_1009_16_30cm | ecosystem: Environmental > Terrestrial > Soil > Grasslands | place: USA...
CGCCAGCATCGCAAAGAGGTCCGCAGTGAGAATCGACAGCCGCCGGACGCCGAGCTCGCTCCACCCCCGCGCGGCCAGCAGCGCGATGGCGGGATAGGCCGGCAGGTCGTAATGGGGCAGGCGGAACGGCGCGGCCGCCGTGAGCCCGAGGACGCCGAGTGTCCACAGCGCCAGCGCCACCCACACGGTCTCGGTCGGATCGCGCCACGCGCGCCGGCGGACGAGACGGGCGACGACGACCAGCGCCGGCACCACCCAGGGCACGATGCCGAACAGCGCGACGGCGAGGAACTCGCCGGGACCCAGCGGCACGTCCTCGTCGGGAAAGTTGCGCGCGCGCACCACGTTGAGGACGTGGTTGTCGATCACCGTGTACCAGGTGAAGCCCGGCGTGGCGCGCTCGGCCGCGATCCACCAGCCGAAGGCCACGAGCACCGCGAGGACGATGCCGGGCCACGGCAGCCAGCGCCCGACCGGCTGCGCGCGCCCGGTGAGCGCGAGGGCGAGCCCGACGGCGAGCGGCGGCGCCAGCGCTCCGAGCGGATCCTTGGCGAGCGCGGCCAGCGCGAATGCCACGAGCCGGGCGGCGGCGAGCACCCGCCGCTCCTCGCGCACGCCGATCAGCAGCAGCGCGAAACCCAGCGCAATGGCGGCCACGAACAGCGTCTCGGGTCGCACGTAGCGCCCGTAGACGAAGAAGCCTAGCGAGGTGCCGAGCGCGAGGCCGGCGACGACGCCGGCCCGGCCGTCGAGCAGGCGCGCACCGAGCCACGCCGTGGCGCCGATGGCGACCAGCGCCGCGAGCGCGGCGATCAGCCGCGCCGGCCCCTCGCCGGGCCCGAAGAGATGGAAGGCCGACGCCAGGAGCACGTAGAACAGCGGCGGCTTGTCCACGTAGGCGACGCCACCGAGGGTCAGCGGCAGCGACGGATGCTGCATCAGCTCGCGGGCGATCTCCGCGTGCATGCCCTCGCCGGGATCGTCGAACGGGGCCCCGCCCAGCCCGGCTAGCAGGAACGGCGCCGCCGCCGCAACCGCCAGCGCGACGGCGATCGACTGCGCGCGCCAGCCGTTCAGGTGCGCGACACCAGGAAGACGCCGGCCACGATGAAGCCGATGCCCGTCCACCGCGCCGGCGTCACCGGCTCGGCCAGGATCAGGTGCGCGAGGACGGCGACCACGATGTAATCGAATGCGGTCATCGGCAGGATCTTGCTGACGTCGGCGCGCGAGAGCAGCGTGAGGTAGAGAAAGAAGAACGACGCCTGCAGCACGACGCCGAGCAGCAGCCACGGGTTGCTGACGGCCCGCGTCACCATGCCGCCCACGTGCGCGGCCGGCGCCTCGGTGAGATCGCCGACGGTCTTCATGCCCTTGGACAGCAGGACATGGCCGGTGCCCCCGAGCAGCCCGGCGATGAGCACCAGCACGAGGGTCTTGATCACAGGGCCTTGCCGATGGCGTCGAGGATGGATTTCTCGGTGTCGGTGCGCGGGTCCGTGATCGGCTCGTCCTTGTCGACGAACAGGATGCGCTCGCGCTTGAACACGCTGCGCTCGATGCTGATGGTGGTGCGCGTGTCGGTGGCGCGGCGCAGGTTGAGCTGCAGGCGGTGGCGTAGCGCCTTCTCGTACACGCCGAAGTTGTCGCCGTCGAGCCGGCGCGAGCCGGTGACGATGATCCCGATGCTCTGGTCGGAGCGATCGATGTCCCAGCCGAGCACCTTCAGGACCGCCATCGTCCTGTCCCACGCGCGGTCCACCGGCGCGTTGAACGTGAACTGCACCGGTCCGGCGGCGGCCGCCGGCACGCTCAGGAGCAGGGCGAGAACGACGGCCCGCAGCACGTGCCTCATCGTGTTCCTCCTTGGTGGACGGCGCGCTCGCTCTCGAGACGGCCGTCCCGCATGCGGTACACGGCATCCGCGCCGCCGGCGGCGTCGGCGCGGTGGCTCACCACGACCACCGCGGCCCCGGCCCGGGCCCGCGCGCGCAGCGCGTCCAGGATCACGCGGCCGTTGGCGTCGTCGAGGTTGCCGGTGGGCTCGTCGGCCAGCAGCACCGGCGGATCGTTGAGGACGGCGCGGCAGAACGCCACGCGCTGCTGCTCGCCGCCCGAGAGCTGCGGCGGGTAGTGCGCCTGTCGCTCGAGCACCCCGAACTGCGCCAGCAGGTCACGGGCCCGCCGGCGGGCGTCGGCGCCGGCGCGGCCGGCGTAGCGCGCGGCCAGCAGGACGTTGTCGAGCGCGGTCAGCGACGGCAGCAGCAGGAACGACTGGAAGACGAAGCCGACGTAGCGGCCGCGCGCGCGGCTGCGCGCCGAGCGCCCGAGCGCGCTCACCCGCTCGCCCCCGAGCGTCACCTCGCCCGCGTCGGCGTCCTCGAGCAGCCCCACCACGTTCAGCAGCGTGCTCTTGCCCGAGCCAGAGGCACCGAGCACCACGGCCAGCCGCCCGCCCGCCACGCGGAGATCGACGCCGTCCAGCACGCGCAGCGGCGGCTTACCGCGGGGCGTCGCGTACGCCTTCACGAGCCCGCGCGCCTCAAGCACCGCGCCGGATCGCCTCGGCCGGCGACAGCCGCACCACGCGGAGCGTCGCGTACGCTGCCGCCGCCGCGCCGAGCAGCACCGAGAAGACCAGCGCGCCGCCGAGCAGGCGGCCGGAGAAGAGGAAGAGCTGCTGGCCGCTGCGCGCCGCCCAGCGGTCGACGGAGGCCCCCAGCAGGATCGCCAGCGCCACGCCGACGGCGCCGCCGGAGAGCGTGACGGCCAGGGCCTCGGCCAGCACCTCGCGCCCGAGCTGCCAGTCGGTGGCGCCCAGCGCGCGCTTGACGCCGAAGTCGCGCAGCCGCTCGAAGACGGCCGCCGCGATCGTGTTGGCCAGCGAGAGCCCGCCGATGACGAAGGCCAGCGCGCCGATGCCGCCCAGCAGCGCCGAGAAGAACGCCGTCGACGAGCGCAGCAGCGCGCTCAGCTCGCTCGGGATCTGGACGTTGACGCCCTCGACCCGCTCGGTGATTCGGCGTGCGACCGCGTCGGGATCCTCGCCGTCACGCCAGCCGACGGCGGCGCCCGTGTTGAGATCGGCCGCGTTCACCGCCGCCGCCCCCGAGGCGATGATCGTGCGCAGCATGCGGTCCTTGGCCACCCACTGCCGGCGCGCGTCCTCGATCGCCACCATCACGAAGCGGTCGGGCGCGGTCAGCGTGCGCTCGAGCACGCCGACGACGCGGTAGGCCTCGCCCTCCAGCGTCAGCGCACTGCCCACGCGGAGGCCGTGCGAGGTCGCGAACGAGGCGCCCACCACCGCCACGCCACGATCGCCCGCGCGCAGCTGGCGCCCCTCACGAATGGGCAGCGTGGGGAACTGGCGATTCGGCGAGGGCACCGAGAGATCGACGCCCAGGATCAGCTCCTGCGTCAGCGTCATGAACTGCGAGGTGGATGGGTTCAGCGGCAGCATCACCTGGGCCTGCACGCCCGAGACACCGGGCACCGCGGCGATCGCGCGGATGGCCGAGGCGGGCAGCATCCCGCCCGCCGTGAAGCCCGCGCCCATGCCCATGCCCTTGCCGGCCACCGAGATCTGCCCGAGCACGAAGCGATCGCCGCCCTCGATGAAGCGCACGATCCGCTCGCCCATCGCGCCCAGCGCCACGATCCCCGCCACGCCGATCGCGATCCCGGCGATCGTGAAGCCGTAGCGTCGCGTGATTCTTCCCATTCTTGTTTACAGGCTCGCCTCGGACGGGCCTCGCCTGCGGCTCGGCCGACGTCCTGCGGCTCGCACAGCGGCTGCCCGTTCCGACCCGCGACGGGCGCTGCGTGCGGCCTCCCATTCTTTACTCAGGCTCGCCTCGCACGGGCCTCGCCTGCGGCTCGGCCGACGTCCTGCGGCTCGCACTACCATTCGAGTCGCGACTCGACGGGTTTGCCGGCTCTCCGGCGGACCCAGGTGTTGATGCGGGCGATGCCGAAGAGGAGGGCGAGGGAGGCGCGGACGCGCCACGGCATGCGGATGAAAGCGCCGCCGGAGAGGACGTTGAGGACGGCGCGCACCATGCCGAGCTTGTCGCGCGGCTGCAGGAAGAGATCGAGGAAGGACGGCTCGTAGTACTTGTGGATGAACTTGAAGAACGGCGCCACGCCGCGCCAGACCTTCCGCTCGTAGGCGGCGAAGCGGCGCGCGGTGAAGCGGCCGTCGGCGAACGCGGCCAGGATGGCCTGCGCGGCCAGCTCGCCCGAGCGCATCGCGATGAACACGCCGCTCGAGAAGATCGGGTCCACGAAGGCGATGGCGTCGCCCACGGTCAGGAAGCGGCTCCCCACCACCGGCGCGTTGGTATAGGCGAAGTTGGCGGCGCGATGGATCGGCGTCACGGGCTGGGCGCCCGCGAGGTTCTCGGCCACCGCGCGGCAGCGCTGCACCATCTCCGCAAACAGCGCCTCCGGCGTGCCGGCGTGCTCGCGCACGACGCGCGCGTGGACGACCGCGCCCACGCTGGTGAGGTCGTTCGCCATCGGGATCCACCAGAACCAGCCGCCCTCGAACAGGTAGATGCGGACGTTGCCCTCCTCGCGGCCGGGGAAGCGCGCGCCGCCCTTGTAATGGGCGAAGAGCGCCACCTTGCCGAGATTCGGCACGCGCGAGCGGCGGCCGCGGCGCGCGGCCAGGAACGCGTCGCGCCCGCTGGCGTCGACCAGGAAGCGCGCGCGGTGCGTGAGGCGATCGCCGCCGCTGTCCACGTCCAGCGTGACGCCGTCGGCGTCGAAGGCCACCCCGCTCACGGTGGCCGGCTGGTGCACGACCACGCCCTGCTTGCGGGAGTGATCGAGCAGCAGCGCGTCGAAGTCGGCGCGGGGGACGTTGTAGGTCCAGTTGGGCCACGGCATGCCCTCGAGGAAGTAGAACGTGTGGCCGAGGCCCGTCTCCTGGTCGTGGAAGGTCGCCCCGTACTTGATCTGGTAGCCGCCGCGCTCGACACGCTCGAGGACGCCGAGCCGCTCCAGCATCAGCATCGTGGCGGGCACCAGCGACTCGCCGACCTTGAAGCGCGGAAACACCTCGCGCTCGAACAGCGCCACGCTCAACCCGCCGCGCGCCAGGTGCGTGGCGGCGCTCGAGCCGCCCGGGCCGCCGCCGATGACGGCGACGTCGGAGGTCATCGGGGTCACGAGTGCCCCTCGGCCACCGTGTCGGCCACGTCGACGTCCATCCGGACGGCCGCGCGCCCGGCGCGTCCACCGCCGTAGACCGCCTCGACGAGCGGCGTCACGACGTCGGGCACGCGCTCTCCCGTCAGCGCCTGCACGAGCAGCAGGGGCAGCGTCAGCGGCGCGGCCAGCGTGGCGAGCGCCGCCGCCGGCGTGCCGCGCCGCCGTACGCCGTCGCACACGGAGACGACGCGCGCGCCCGCCCGCCGGAGCCCCACGGCACCGACGGCCGCGCTCCAGCGCGCGGGCGAATCCGTGTAGCGCGAGGCGGCCTCCAGCATCTCGGCGTGCCGCGCCGACATCCGCTCGGGATCGAAGACGCCAAGCACCTCCCCCGCGACGGCCCGGGCCTCGCCGGCCCAGCGCGCCAGCACGCGCCCGGCCAGGAACGAGCCGATGGCAATGCCGTCACGGATGGGACGGAAGTGGCTGCGCGCCACGGTGCGCGGCAGCGCGGGTACGCCGACCTCCTCGATCCTCCAGCCGCGCGCGGTCGCCGCCAGGAGGATCTCCGTCTCGAACACGAAGCCTCCGTGGCGCGTGCGCACCTCGTCGAAGAGCGCCAGCGGATAGACGCGGAAGCCCGACTGGCTGTCGGACACCGCACGCCCGCACGTCCAGCCCGCGAAGAAGCTGGCGATGCGGATGGCGTTGCGCCGCATCGCGGGCAGCGTGCCCCGCCCGTCCAGGCGGTTGCCCACCACGATCGTGCGCTCGGCCGCCGCGGCCGCGGCGAGCAGCACAGGAATCGCGTCGGGATCGTGCTGGCCGTCGCCGTCGAGCGTGACGACGCGGCGGACGCCGCGGCGGCGAGCGGCGGCCACGCCGGTGAAGAGCGCCTGCGCCTTGCCGAGCGGGCGCGGATGGCGCAGCACCTCGGCGCCGGCCGCCGTCGCCACCGCGCCGCTGCCGTCCTGCGAGCCGTCGTCCACGACCAGGACCGGACCGTAGACGCGCGCCGCCTCGACGACGCGGCCGACCGTGTGCGCCTCGTCGAGCACGGGGATGACGATCAACACGCTCATGCCGCGCTCACCATCAAGGCGACGTGGCCGCCGCCGCGCGCGAGGCCGTGCACGAGGCCCGGCCCGCTCACACGCGCCGGGGGACCGCCCGCGTCGTCCGGCAGCAGGCCCGAGCGCGCGGTCCACGCGGCCGCCGCGACGCGCAGGGCGCCGAGCCCGCCGTGCTGCCCGAGCAGCGCGCCGAGCGACGCCGCGGGCGGGACGTCACCGAGCGCCGCCGCCAGCACGCGCGACTCCCAGCCGTCACGCTCGGCGTCGCCGCTCGCCGAGGCATACACGAAGCCCGGCACGCGCCCGCCGGCACGCCGGCGCGCCTCGTCGATGGCCCGCGACTCCGCGCGCCGCCCCACGCCCCACGGCCGCGCTGCCAGCGAGCGCCACGCCGCGCCGTCAATACGGCCGAGCACCGCGGCGCCACGCGCGCGCGCGACGGCCTCGGCCTCGAGCACGAGAAACGTCGCCCCCTCGCCCCGCACGGCGTCGTCGCCGAGGGCGTCGAGCATCTCGGCCACCAGCGGATCCAGCTCGTCCACGCCTCCGGCCAGCACGGCGTCCACGCGCCCGCTCGCCACCGCGGCGAAGCCACGCGCGACGGCCAGCTCGCCGGCCACGGTCGGCACGTTGAGCGTCAGCGCCAGCTCGCGGGCGGCCACGGCGATGGCGGTCGTCGCCGCCATGGTGTTCATCACCGTGTTGGGGAACAGCAGCGCCGAGAGCCCGGCGGCGCCGCGCGCGAGATACCCGTCGGCGAACGCGATGGTGGAGGTGAAATCGCCAAGCTCGGTGCCCACGACGAGCCCGAGGCCGCACGCGGGATCGACCCCGGACTCCGCCACCGCCAGCCGCGCGGCGGCGATGGTGAGCTGGCACACGCGCGAGAGCCGCCGGCCCTCGGCGGGATCGACGAGGCCGGCCAGCGTCGCCTCCGGCAGCCGCGCGGCCGGCCGCCCGTGGCCCACCGCCACGCGCGCCGCGGCGCGCGGCTGCGCCAGCCACGTGCCCAGCGCCGGCGAGGCACCCACGACGACGGAGTTCACCACGCCCACGCCCGTGACGACGACGGCCCGCCGGTCCATCACGAGGCGGCGTGCCTGAAGAGGAGCGTGACGTTCTGTCCGCCGAAGCCGAAGGAGTTGGAGATGGCGCACTCGACCGCCGCCTCGCGCGCCACGCCGGGGACGCAGTCGAAGGCCACCTCGGGGTCGGGCGTCACCAGCGTCGCCGTCGGCGGGATGAGCGCCTCGGTCAGCGTGAGGATGGTCGCCACGGCTTCCAGCCCGCCGGCCGCCGCCATCGTGTGGCCGATCATCGACTTGATCGAGCTGACGAGCAGCCGGCCCTCGCCGAACACGCGCGCGATGGCCCGCGCCTCGATACGATCGTTCTGCGACGTCGCCGTGCCGTGTGCGTTGACGTAGCCCACGGCCGCCGCGCTCTCGCCGGCCGCGGCCAGCGCGGCGCGCATCGCGCGCACCATGCCGTCGCCCTCCGGCTCCGGCGCCGTGACGTGGAAGGCGTCGGTCGTCATCCCGTGGCCGGCCAGCTCGGCGTAGACGCGCACCCCGCGCGCGCGGGCGCGCTCGGCGGTCTCCAGCACGACGAAGGCCGCGCCCTCGCCGATCGACATGCCGCGGCGGTCGCGATCGAAGGGACGGCAGGGCTCGGGATCGAGCAGCTTGAGCGCGTTGAAGCCCATGAAGCACATCCGCGTCATGGCATCCACGCCGCCCGCGAGGGCGACGTCGACCACGCCGTCGGCGATGAGATCGGCGGCCTCGGCCAGCGCGACCGCGCCCGACGAGCACGCGGTGACCACGGTGTGGCGCGGGCCGCCGAGGCCCAAGCGGTGGCCGAGCGTCTCGGCGTGCGAGCCCGGGAGGATCGCGCGCAGCGCGGCGGCCCAGCCCGGCGGCCGCTCGCCCCGCGCGCGCGCCCAGTACCACGCCTCGGCTTCGAGCATGCCGCCGCCGACGGCGCCGGTGACGAGCGCGGTGTCCGCGCGGTCGGCCGCGGTGAGCCCGGCGTCCTCGAGCGCCTCCAGCGCGGCGCCGAGCGCCAGACGGTCGGCGCGCGAGCGGCGCGGCGAGCCACCGGTGGCCCCCGGCACCTCGGCGGCGATGCGACAGCGAAAGCCGCCGGCGTCGATCAGCGTGAGCGGCCGGATGGCGCAGGCACCGCCCGCAAGGCCGGCCCAGTAGGGCTTGATGCCGGCGCCGAACGGGGTGACGGCGCCGAGGCCCGTGACGACGACGCGCCTCATGCGGGGCCGCGCCGGCCCACGATGAAGCGCGAGAGCGTGTCGAACGAGGCAAAGTGCGCGCTCAGGTCCTCCGACTCGTCCATGACCACGTCGAACTTCTCCTCGATGGCGATGGACAGCTCGATGAAGTCCAGCGAGTCCAGACCGATGGAGCCCTCGACGCCCTTCGGCAGCGGCGTCGTCTCGGCGACCTCGGCGGCGCGGCGCGGATCGAACTTCAGCCGCGCCACCAGGATCGTCTTCAGCTCGTCGATGACTTCCTTGGCTTCCATGATCCTCCTGCCCGTCGCCTCAGACTCGCGCCGCCTCGCGTGCCACGGCCAGGTCGATCCCCGCCGTGCGTCCGCGCCAGGTACCGGTGACGCGCGCCACGCTCTCGCCCGCGGCGCGCGCCAGCCCCAGCGCGATCAGCGGCGCGCCCGCCAGCGTCCGCCCCGCGCGGGTCTCCGCCGCGGTCTCGAGCGCTGCCGGCGCGGCGGCCGCGCGATAGGCCGCGGGCGCGCCGTCAGACTGGGCCAGCAGCGCGCAGGCGGCCGTCTCGACCAGCGGCAGCGGCAGCGTCCAGCGCGCGCGGCGCCAGAGCGCCTCGCATTCCTCGAAGGTCTCGACGACCAGGACCAGCGCGCGGTCGCACCGTCCCTCGGCCAGCAGCCGACTCGCCTGCCAGAGCGCATCGATCGTGGCCGGGGCGCCGCCAATCAGAATGACATAGGCGCCCGTCAGACCGAACTCGATCGCGACCTCGCCCGAGAGCGCGCTGGGCGCCGTGTACGGGAAGTGCAGCGTCCCCGCCCGCCCCGCCAGGAACTCGGCATTGGAGGCGCCGTAGGCCGCCGCGGTCACGAACAGCAGCGCCGTCCGCTCGCCGCGGATCGCCGCGCGGTCCAGCCCGGCGTCGGCCAGCATGGCCTGCACCGCGGCCACGCCCAGCAGGCACTCGCGCGTGGCCCGGCGAAATCGCTCGCCGTCCAGCGCCGGCCGGTCGATCGGCAGCACCGCGCGGCCGGCCGCCGCGGTGCGCGCCTCGGCCGGCAAGGCCGCGGGGCCCTCGCCCCAACCCGTCAATATTCCCACGCCGGCCACCCGGGCGCCCAAGGTTCAGGCACGCTCCAGGACGAGCGCCGCGTTGCAGCCCCCGAAGCCGAGGGAGGTGCTCAGCATCAGGCGGGGCCGGACGGCGCGGCAGGTGCCCGGGACGTAGTCGAGCCCGCAGGACGGGTCCGGCTCCTCGAAGCCCGCCGTGGGCGGGATGAGCCCTTCGCGCGCCGCCAGCAGGCACATGATCGCCTCCAGCGCGGCGGCGGCGCCCATCGTGTGCCCGAGCGCGCCCTTGATCGAGTTCACCGGAATCGCCTCCGCCCGCGCGCCGAGCACCCGGCGGAGGACGGCCGTCTCGATCCGGTCGTTGAGCGGCGTCCCGGTGCCGTGCGCGCTGACGAAGTCGAGATCGCCGGGCGCGACGTCGGCGGCGGCCAGCGCCGCGCGGATCGCCGCCTCGAGCCCGCGCCCGTTGGGATCCGGAGCCGCCACGTGGGAGGCGTCGCTGGCGCTGCCGTGGCCCAGCAGGCGGCCCAGGCGCGGCCCGCGCACGTCACGCTCGCGCGCGAGCAGCACGAGGCCGGCGGCCTCCCCGAGCAGCAGGCCGCTGCGCCGGCGGTCGAAGGGGCGGACGCGCTCGCGCGTGAGCGAGCGCAGGGCGTCGAAGCCCCGCAGCACGAAGCGGCAGAGGACGTCGTAGCCGCCGGCGACGACGAGATCGGCGGCGCCCTCGCGCAGCAGGTCGGCGCCGACGCCGAGCGCCGTGGCGCCGGAGGCGCACGCCGCGGACACCGTCAGCACGGGGCCGCGCGCGCCGAGCCAGTCGGCCAGCGCGTGCCCGGGCGCGTCGTAGAGCGCGTCGAAGGCGCGCCGCGGCGTGGGATCGTGGTCGAGCGCGTGCTCGAGCTCCTCGACACCGCCGAGGGCGGTGCCCACGACGACGGCGATGCGCGCGGGGGCGGCACCCAGGCGCGCCCGGCCGCGGAGATCGGCGCCGGCGGCGATCAGCAGCGCGGCCGCGCGCGAGCGGATCCCGGCCGCCACCGCGGGGATCTTCTTGATCTCACCGCCGCGCCCGACGCGCAGGTCGTCGGTGGGGAAGCGCTCGATGGCGGTCAGCGCGTCGGCGCCGCCGAGCAGACCGGCCCAGAATGCGTCCAGGTCGGGACCGATCGGCGTGACGACGCCGGCGGCGAGGACCGAGACGGGCTCAGGACGCAGAGGCCGCGCTCCACACGTCGAAGAAGTTGAACCACTGCTCGGGCGCGCGCTGCACCATCGCCTCCAGCACGCCGACCCACGTCGCGAGCGCGGCCGTCTCCTCGCCCGCCTTCACGTGAATCGGCGCCGCCATGGCCACCGTGTAGCGCAGGTCGCGGTCGAGCAGGCAGAAGGCGGGCACGACGGGCGCGCCGGCCGCGCGGGCCAGCACGAAGGGGCCGAGCGGAAACGGCGCCGGCGCCCCGAAGAACTCGACGAGGGCATCGCCGCGCGTGCCGAGCGCGCGATCCCCCTGGAGGGCCACGACCTCGTGGCGGCGCAGGGCGGCGACCAGCGGCACCATGGCCGTGGGATCGCTGCGCCGCACGAAGCGCACGGGCGCCGGCCCGCCGCGCAGAAAGCGCTCCACGCCGGGATCGGCCTCGGCGGCGACGACCACGTGCGTGGGCCGGCGCAGCCGCGTGGCGAGCAGACGGCCGCCCAGCTCCCAGTTGCCGTAGTGCGCGGTGACGAGCACGAGGCCGCGGCCCTCGGCATCGGCGGCCATCAAGTGCTCGTCGCCCTCGATGCGCGCCACCAGCCGGTCCGGCTGCGCCTCGCGGCGATTGGTGCTGATGAGATCCGCGAAGCAGATCGCGAAGTGGCGGAAGACCTCGTCCACCAGCCGCTCGCCCTCGGCCGGGCTCGCGAGCGGCCGGACGCGCGCGAGGTTGGCGCGCACGCGAGCGCGCTCGGCGGGGAACCACTCGGCCGCGCGCCGCGCGAGCCCGCGGGCCAGCGCCAGGCGCACGGGGCGCGGCAACGCGCCCGCGAGCACGGCGCCGGCGCGATAGAACGCCGGACGGTTGAGGCGATGCGTGTACCAGCGCGGCGCCGGTGCGGCGGCCCCGGCCGGCGGGGCGCTCAGAGCAGCCACGAGTAGTACATCCGGAAGGCCCGGATCAGGCCGGGCTCCGTGTCGTAGAGGTGCGTCGCGCGGAAGCGGCTGGCGCCGGCATCAAAGGTCATAACGCCCGGTTCGCCGGGATCGTTCGGGTCCCACACCAGGAACTCCACGCCGTCGGCCCCGGGCCGATAAGCGAAGGCGACGACCGTGTGGTTCAGCTCGGGCTTGGGCCAGTTGGTGACGAGGAGCTGCACCATGCGGCCGGCGTCGAGCTCGTCCATCACTTCGCGGGCGACCGTGGCCTGATGGCCGCGTGTGACGGGAAAGGTCACGCGCCAGTTGGTCCAGTGCACGAGCGTCCAGAAGCGGCCCCCCAGGCCTTCCTTGACGGCGGCCTCCTGGGCGCGCGAGAAGTCGCGCAGGTTCGCGTAGCCCGGGATGACGATGCGCGCCTCGGGCGGCGCCGGCGGCTCCCACGGCGCGTGCGCGGCCACCGCCCGCACGCGCTCGACGTAGGCTTCGGGCGCCAGGCGCGGCGCCGCCGGATCGAAGCGCGCGAAGCGGAAGAACTGCCGCAGCCCGCGCGCGAGGACGAAGCAGTAGTTGGCGTAGAGATCCTCGCGGTCGGGATTGCGGGCGCGGATCTCGTTGGGAAAGGCGAAGGTGTCGGTGGTGAAGGTGAAGCCGGCGACGCCGGCGAAGTCGGGCCGGACCGCCGAGGGGGCCGGGGCGACCGAGGCGCACGCCGAGAGCAGGAGCGCCACGCCGAGCGCCAGCCAGCGACTCATCCTGGCTACCGTAAAGAACCGGCCGTCGCAGGTCAAGACCGCAGGCCCATGCTATCCTCCATTTCGCCCTCCGATGACCCGCGCCCTCGCCGCGCTCTATCGACTGCTCTACGATGGCGTGCTGTGCCGGGTTCCCGAGCCCACGGCGATCGCCCTCGGCCAGGGGGCACTCAAGCTGCTCCCGCTCGACCGGCTCGGCGCCTTCCGCCTGGAGGATCCCCGGCTGGCCACGACCCTGGGCGGTGTGCGGTTGCCCAATCCGCTGATCCTGGCAGCCCAGTACTACGATCCGACGATCCTGCGGCGCGCGATGGGCCTGGGCTTCGGCGCGGTGACGGCGAAGTCGATCACGGTGAACCCGCGGCCCGGCCATCCCCAGCCGAACCTCGTGCGCACGCGCTCGGCGGCGGGCCCGGGGCTCGTCAACTGCAACGGCTTCCAGAATCCCGGGCTGACAGCCTTCCGCGCCTCGCTGGCCGGGCTGGCGCACCGCGTGCCGCTCATCGTCAGCGTGGCGGGCGAGTCGGTCCAGGACTACGTCACGCTCGTGCAGGCGCTGGCGCCGCTGGGCGACCTGGTCGAGATGAACGTCTCCTCGCCCAACACCAAGCTCGTCTACGCGTGGAGCGAGCGGCCGCAGGAGCTGCGCGCGGTGCTGGAGACGCTCGGCCGCCTGTCGCCGCGGCCGCTCAGCGTGAAGCTCTCGCCCGATTTCGCCGAGGTGAACGAGCGCGATATCATCCCGGCCGCCCTCGAGGCCGGCGTGCGGATGATCAACTACGGCAACACGCGCCGGATCGACGAGCCGCGCCTGTCCCAGCGCACGGGCGGCCTCAGCGGGCCCGACATCTTTCCCGCCACGCTCGAGAACGTGCGGCGCACCCGCAAGCGCTTCGGCGACGCGGTGGAGATCATCGCCACCGGGGGCGTGGACACACCCGACAAGGCCGTGGCGCTGTTGCGCGCGGGAGCGCGCGCGGTGGGATATTTCACGGGATTCATCACGCGCGGGCCGATCCTTGCGCGTCGCATCTTGGAACGCCTGGTGCGAGAGCCGTGAGTTGCTCACAGGTTATCCACTTGTCCACACTTGTCCACAGGTGACTAATTCGACCGGCCTGATGCGGGCTGCCGAGGCGTGCCCAAAGCATTGCCGCGTCGTTCGTCCACTAAATGCACCGGTGAGGATAATTCCGCGATGATCACTGGTCGAAGTCCTCGCCGCGCGCACGAAGCGCGCATTTGGCGCGTGCAAACGAAACCTTGACGTGAAATCTTTACGCTCGTAATTTCTCCGTCGTGCTCGACATCGCTCCCATCAAGACGGGGGCACGGCGGTCGATGCCGACCGGCACACTCTGACATCTCGAGACGAGAGGGCCACACGCGATGGAAGGTCGGAAGCCACTCGCGAAGGTCGAGGGTCGTCGGCGGATGCGAATGAGCGGGGTCACCGTCGCATACCGTGGCACCCCGAACCTGGACGACTGGGTGGCGTATATCGCCA
>Ga0066709_100002216_pt1 | contig 13938 bp, 10 predicted proteins | sample GraSoiAngelo_158_FD_79665 | JGI IMG/M metagenome (GOLD analysis project Ga0066709, IMG submission 79665) | Grasslands soil microbial communities from the Angelo Coastal Reserve, California, USA - 14_1009_16_30cm | ecosystem: Environmental > Terrestrial > Soil > Grasslands | place: USA...
GGACGGTCCACTGTGGACAGTGCGGAGAGCACCGCCCGCACCTGGTCCTCCGGCGGGAACGCGAGCGAGGCGAAGTACCGCCAGATCGCCGCGTCCTCGGCGCCCGGCAGCAGGATCACCTCGGCGGACCCGACCGCCCGGCCGGCCCGCCCGACCTGCTGGTAGTAGGCGATCGGTGACGGCGGCGCCCCGAGGTGCACCACGAACCCGAGATCCGGCTTGTCGAACCCCATGCCGAGCGCGGACGTGGCGACCAGCGCCTTGACCCGGTTGTCGAGCAGATCGGCCTCGGCGGCGCGCCGGTCGGCGTCCTCCGTCTGTCCACTGTAGACAGCCACCGGGTACCCTCGGGCGCGCAGGAACGCGCCGGCATCCTGCGCGCCGGCGACGGTCAGCGTGTAGACGATGCCGGAACCGGACAGCTGCGCCAGCTGGTCGGCGAGCCAGGCCAGCCGGTGCGCCGGGGTCGGCAGGCGCAGCACCGAAAGGCGCAGCGACTCCCGGTCCAGCGGCCCGCGCAGCACGAGCGCGTCACCGAGCTGCTCGGCGACATCCGCCGTTACCCGCGCGTTCGCGGTCGCGGTGGTGGCCAGCACCGGTACCCCCGGCGGCAGCTCGGCGAGCAGCGTGCGCAGCCGGCGGTAGTCCGGCCGGAAGTCGTGCCCCCAGTCGGAGATGCAGTGCGCCTCGTCGACGACGACGAGCCCGGTGGTCGCGGCGAGCTTGGGCAGCACGTCGTCGCGGAAACCCGGATTGTTGAGCCGTTCCGGACTGACCAGCAGCACGTCGACGGTACCGGCGCGGACCTCCTCGGCGACCTCGTCCCACTCCTGCAGGTTGGCCGAGTTGATGGTACGGGCGGCGATGCCGGCCCGGGTGGCCGCGTCGATCTGGTTGCGCATCAAGGCGAGCAGCGGCGAGACGATCAGCGTGGGACCGCCGCCGCGGGCGCGCAGCAGGGCGGTCGCGACGAAGTACACCGCCGACTTGCCCCAGCCGGTGCGCTGGACGCACAGCACCCGGCCGCGCCGCTCGACCAGCGCCTCGACCGCCCGCCACTGGTCCGGCCGCAGCCGCGCGTCCGGCCCGGCCAGCGCCGCCAGTACCTTTTCCGCCTCATCGCGCACCCGTCTGTCATACCAGGCTTCCGCCCTGCCGTCAGAATCAAGAGGTGTCTATTGACTGGTCGGATGTCCGGCTCCTAGCGTGGCACTTGGCACGCGTACCGGCGGTTCGACCTGGGGCGGTCTCTCATGCGCGCAGCGTGGCGAACGGCAATCGGCGTAACGGTTTCCTGCCTGTGGGTACTCGCCCTGGCGCCACCCGCCTCGGCCGCACCCGCCCGGCCTGTGCCGCAGTGCAACGGCGCCCCGGCGCCGTGGCTCGACCCGCACAAGCCATCCGACGAGCGGGCCCGGCTCGTGCTCGCGCAGATGACGCTGGACGAGAAGATCCTGGAGCTGGGTTCCATCACCGACGCCACCCACTCGCGCGAGACCCCGCCGATCGCGCGCCTGTGCATTCCGGCGTTGCGGATGAACAACGGCTCCGCCGGGGTCAGCACCGGCGGACCGACCCAGTTCCCGGCGACCGCACTGCCCGCCCCGATCGGCTTGGCCGCCACCTTCGACCCGCGACAGGCCCGGCGCTACGGCGTCGTCGAGGGCGTGGAAACCAAGGCGCAGGGCCGCAACCTGCTTGAGGGGCCGGACGTCGACCTGGCCCGGGTACCGGTCAACGGCCGCACCTTCGAGGCGTACGGCGAAGACCCGTTCCTCACCGGCCGGATCGCCACCGCCGACGTGCGCGGCGTCCAGTCGCAGGGCACCATCGCGACGGTCAAGCACTACGCCGCGAACAACCAGGAGACCAATCGCACCACCATCAACGAGCTGATCGACGAGCGGACGCTGCACGAGATCTACCTTCCCGGGTACGAGGCGCCGGTCCGGCAGGGCCACAGCGGCGCGGTGATGTGCGCCAAGAACCAGGTGAACAACGAGTTCTCCTGCCAGCACACCGAAAACCTGGTGAACACGCTGCGCGGCCGGTGGGGCTTCAGCGGTTTCGTCATGTCCGACTTCAACTCCTGCCACGACACCGTGCTGTGCGCCAACAACGGCATGGAGTTCGAGCTGCCGACGTCGAAGTTCTACAGCAACGCCGCCATCAAGGCGGCGCTGGGCGCCGGCACCGTCACCCAGGCGACCATCGACGGGCATGTCTTCCTGATCCTGCGCACGATGATCCGGTTCGGCATCTTCGACCGGCCGCAGACGGTCACCCCGATCGACGCCGTCAAGGACGGTGCGGTGTCGCGCGACATCGCGCAGCAGGCCGCGGTACTGCTGAAGAACTCCGGCGCCACGCTGCCGCTGGACGCCACGGCGCTGCGTTCGATCGCGGTGGTCGGCCCGTTCGCGGGCGCCGCGATGAGCGGTGGCGGCGGCAGCTCGCACGTGAAGCCGCTGTACACGGTCAGCCCGGTCGACGGCATCCAGAGCCGGGTCGGCCCGGGCGTCACGGTGACCTACGCGCCGGGCGGCCCCGACGCCGCCGCCCAGCAGGCGGCCGTCGACGCGGCCAAGGCGGCCGACGTCGCGGTGGTCATGGTGGGCGACAACGAGGCCGAGGGACGCGACCGCCCGTCGCTGGCGCTGACCGACAACCAGGACGCGCTGGTCGCCGCGGTCGCCGCGGCCAACCCGCGCACGGTCGTGGTGCTCAAGAGCGGCGCGCCGGTGCTCATGCCGTGGATCGACCAGGTACCGGCGATCCTCGAAGCCTGGTACCCCGGCGAGGAAGACGGCAACGTGGTGGCGAGCCTGCTCTTCGGCGACGTGAACCCGTCCGGCAAGCTGCCCATCACCTTCCCGCGCAACCCCGGTGACGTACCGGCGGACACCCCGTCGCAGTACCCCGGCGTCGACGGGGTCGCGACGTACTCCGAGGGCGTCTTCGTCGGGTACCGCCACTACGACGCGCACGATATCGCGCCGCTGTTCCCGTTCGGGTTCGGGCTGTCCTACACCACGTTCGCGATGCGCCAGCTGCGCGTGGACACCGACTGTTGCGGCGCGACGGTCACGGTGCAGGTGACCAACACCGGCGGGCGCACCGGCGCGCAGGTCGTCCAGGTCTACGTCGGCCAGCCGGCGACCGTCGGGGTACCCGTGCCGCCGCACCAGCTCGGCGGGTTCCTCAAGGTGACCCTGCGACCGGGCGAGACCCGGCGGGTGACCATCCAGGTGACGCCGCGCGCGTTCGCGCACTGGGACGTGGCAACCCACCGGTTCGTGGTACCCGACGGCACATACCAGGTTCTCGTCGGCGACTCGTCCCGCAACCTGCCGCTCGCGCGGATGGTACGGGTACGCGGGATCGATCCGCAGAACTGATGGTCCCGCCGGATGCGGGACCAAGGTCCCTCGACCAAGGTCATTGATCCTCTGCCGGCCGGCGCAGCAGTGCGGCGATGCTGACTGCATGAGACGCAGAACCCTCGATATCCTGTTCAGCGCCGGCGGGGTACTGCTCGCCGGCCTGCTCCTGGCGATCGGCGTGGTGCTCACCAGCAACGCCAGCTTCGCCAACAACTACGTGACGACGCAGCTCACCCAGCAGCAGATCACGTTCCCGACGGTCGACAAGATGAGCGCCGAAGAGAAGCAGCAGGCCTGCCTCGTGCAGTACGCCGGCCAGCAGATGACCACCGGCGCGCAGGCGGAGTGCTACGCCAACCACTACATCGCGCTGCACCTCGCGTCGATGGCGGGCGGCAAGACCTACGCCCAGCTCGGTACCGACCAGTTCGCGCTGCAGGCCAAGGTGGCCGCGGCGCAGAAGAGCAACGACCCGAACCTGGCCGCCGTGCAGAAGCAGTACTCCGACCTGGTCGCCAGCCGGGACACCGTGTTCAAGGGTGAGACGCTGCGTGGCCTGCTGCTGACCTCCTACGGCTTCAGTGAGTTCGGCGTCAAGGCGGCCCAGGGCGCGCTCGTCGCCTTCCTCGCCGCCGGCCTGCTGTTCCTGCTGTCGATCGCCGGCTTCGTCCACGCACTGGTGACCCCGAAGACCGAGGCGTTCGCGGTGCCGGAACCCGCGCCCGCGGTCAAGCCCGAGGTGGTCACCGCCTGACCCCACCCTCCGACGGCCGGGGCTCCGCATCCGCGGGGCCCCGGTTCATGCCGGGCGTACGCTCAAGCCCATGCGCTACCAGTCGACGAATCCCGCCCGTACCGACGAGATCGTCGCCGAGGTCGAGCTCGGCGACGCCGGCACGTTCGTCGCGGCCTGCCGGACCGCCCGCGCCGCGCAGCCCGGTTGGGCCGACGTACCCGCACCGGTGCGCGGCCGCGCCATCGGCCACGCCGGGCGGCTCGTCGAGGCCAACGCGCCGGCCCTGGCCCGGCTGGTCACCGCCGAGGTGGGCAAGCCGTACGCCGAGGCACTCGGCGAGGTACGCGAGATCATCGACACCTGTGACTTCTTCCTCGGCGAGGGCCGCCGCCTGTACGGCCAGACGGTACCCAGTGAGATGCCGGACAAGCAGCTGTTCACCTTCCGCAACCCGGTCGGCGTGGTGGCCGTGGTGACCGCCGGCAACTTCCCCGTCGCGGTACCGTCCTGGTACCTCGTCCCGGCGCTGCTGTGCGGCAACACCGTGGTGTGGAAGCCGGCCGAGTACGCGGCGGCGAGCGCGCTGGCACTGTACGACCTGTTCGTCCACGCCGGGCTGCCGTCCGGGGTCCTTCAGGTGGTGCTCGCCGACGGTGCGGCCACCTTCAAGGGCCTGTCCGACGCGCTGGACGCCGGCGTCGTCGACAAGGTCGGCTTCACCGGATCGACCGCCGTGGGTACCGCGATCGGCGAGCTGTGCGGCCGGCACCTCCAGTCGCCGTGCCTGGAACTGGGCGGCAAGAACCCCATGGTGGTCACCCCGTCGGCCCGCCTGGACCTCGCCGTCGAGGGCGCGCTGTTCGCCGGATTCGGTACCGCCGGCCAGCGCTGCACCTCCCTGGGTACCGTCCTCGTGCACGAGTCCCGGCACGACGAGTTCGTCGCCGCGTTCAGTGCGGCCGTCGCCGCGGCACCGGTCGGCGACCCGACCCGCGATGTACTCATAGGACCGTTGCTGGACGCCAAGTTCGCCGACCGGTTCGAGGAGTACCTGCGCTGGATCGGGCCGCACCACAAGGTTTCCGGTTCCGCGGCGGTCGGCCGCATCACCGCCGAGCAGCCGCGCGCCGGCTTCGTCGGCGACCCGTCGACCGGCCTGTTCTACCATCCGACGATCGTCGACGGGCTGCGCCCCGACGACGACCTGTTCCGCACCGAGACCTTCGGCCCGATCGTCGGCATCACCACGTACCGCACCCTCGACGAGGCGATCGAGCTGGCCAACCTGCCGGGGTACGGGCTGTCGTCGGCCATCTACACGAACGACCCGGCCGAGGTGTTCGCGTTCCGGCGCGGTATCGGCGCCGGGATGGTCAGCGTCAACAACTCCACGTCCGGGGCGGAGGCGCACCTGCCGTTCGGCGGCAACGGCCGGTCGGGCAACGGCAGCCGGCAGTCCGGCCGGTGGGTGCTCGACCAGTTCACCCGGTGGCAGTCGGTCAACTGGGACCACTCCGGGCGGCTGCAGAAGGCCCAGATGGATGTCGCCGACCTGGTCGCCGACCTCGACCACCGCCTCTGACCGCCCAGCCTCGCCCCCCGCCCACCCCGCGCGGCCTCGTCCCCCCGCCCGCCCACCTCGCCGATCTTGGAGTTGTGGTGCCCGGTTCGGTAGGTTTCGTAGTACTTTGTGGCCGACAGAACTCCAAGATCGACGGATCGGAGGTCATGTGAGAGCGGCCCGGACGATGGCGACGAGCTGACCCGGACGGTCGTACAGGTCGCGCGCGGTGAAGTAGCGCATCGTCCAGCCTCGGGAGTCCAACCAGTTCATCCGTACCCGGTCGGTCGCGAGCCGGACACCGTCGAGGTGCGACCGGCCGTCGTACTCGATACCGACGCGACGGTTCCGGTAAGCCAGGTCGATCCGGTACCGGTCATCGACCCACACCTGCGGCTCCGGCACGGGCAATCCGGCATCGACGAGGACGAGACGCAGTTGGCTCTCCTGAACGCATTCCGCGCGCGGGTCGGCGAGCAGGACCAACTCGCGAGCCTGCCGCACCCGGCGCAGCCCGGCGTGCCGATGCACCTCCGCGATCAGTTCGGCCTGAGTGCAAGCCGCGCACCGTAGTGCCGCATCGAGTACCGGCAACGCGCGCAGCCGCGGCAGCCCCCGCGCGAGGTCCACCGCACACCGGGCCGGCGGAACGCAAGGAATCCCGGCGATCCACATGGGTACGGCGACGGGCAACACCGCCTCGTGCGTCACCACGTTGTCGATCTGTGGCCGGTTGATCCCGCGCGGCACATGAACATGCACTGCGGCGGACGGCTCACCAAAGCCGTACAGCTGCGCGGCTGATTGCATCGTGAGCAACACTCCCTCGGGCAGCCGGAGGAACAGCCCGCGGAGGATGTCCAGCTCGTCCGGCTGGCGGTGGAGGTAGATCCCCCGGTGCAGCCGTGTAAGACGTCGTATCCGCTCACGGCCCACTCCGGTCTGCCGCAGTTCGGCGTACCGCCATAGTTCATCGCGCATAGCCGGCGAGGGTGCCGCTTTCGAGCTGCCGGCGCCACCTCCCGACCGCGTCGATGTGGACAGCAAGGGCGCCTGTGGACAACGCCCCAGACCCCGCCTGCTCGCCGATCTTGGACTTGTGTCGGCGACAAAAGCCACACGGTTCCGCGAGTCGGGCACCACAAGTCCAAGATCGGCGGGGGCGCGCGGGGGTGGGGCGGGTCCGTCAGCTGGCGGGTTGCCAGTTGAGCAGGGCGGCGAACGCGGGCTCCAGGCCGGCATTGTCCACAATGGACGACGGGATCTGGCTCGGGCTGGTGATCGGGTGGTTGTTCTTGACGATCAACCCGTTGGCCATGGTGTCCGCGCGACCCTTCGTCCAGTAGTTGCCCTCGATGTCTAGCGGGTCCTTGCCGGTACCCGACGTGGTGTCGTTGTGGTCGTGCCCCTCCGAGCTGACCGAGCTGTTGTACATCGCGTTGCCCTTGATGGAGATGAACGCGGCTCCGTTGTCGGTGTACACGACGTGCCCGCCGGACTTGTTCTTCTGGTCGTGCAGCACGTTGCCGGTGATCTGCTCGCCGGTGGCGAACGAGGAACCGGTGCGGCCCTGGGTGTAGATGCCGCCGCCGTCGTTGAGCAGCGTCATGTAGTTGAAGATGAGGTTGTTGGAGAGGACGTTGTGGTTGGAGAAGTTGGGCTGCGCCGGCAGGCCCTTCTTGTCGGGCCAGCCGCCCCAGCCGATGGAGATGGCCGTGTAGGTCAGCGTGTCGAGCTGGTTGTGCGTGATGAGCGTCTTCTCGGCGTACCCGACGAGGATGCCCACGCCGCCCTTGTACTCCACCGCCGCGGCGAAGATGTGGTTGTCCGCGATGGTGTTCGCGGTCGTCTTGTCGGCGCCGGTGGCCAGCGGCTTGTCCACCGCACCGAGCTCGATCCCGTTGCCGGAGATGTCGGTGAACACGTTGCCCTTGACCAGATCGTTCTGGCTGCCGTTGCCCAGGTCCAGCCCGGCCGCGCCGAGGTGCACGAACCCGTTGTTGGTGAACTGGACGTTGCGCGCGTTGGTGAAGGAGACGTTGGCCGGTTCCTTGGTCCAGGCGCCGTACGGGCAGGTACCGCCGGGCGCGAAGTCGCACAGCCCCTGTACCGCGAAACCGTTGCTGCCGGTGATGGTGTATCCGGCCTGGATCTCGGAGAAGCCGGTGTCGCTGCTGGGTGTCAGCCACGTGGCGTAGGAGAACTGCAGCCCGTTGAATACCACGTGCTGTACCCCGTTGCCGGTGACGAGCTGCTGCAGTACCGGCGCGGTAACCGTTGCGGTGGCGAGGTTCTCGCCCGACCGCGGGATGTAGTACACGGTGTTGGCCGGGCGGTCGAGGTACCACTCCCCCGCGGTGTCGAGCAGTTCGAACGCGTTCTCCACCGAGGTCGGCGGGATGCCGGCGCCGCCCGGCTCCGGGCCGGGGTTGCCGAGCCGGCCGGGGCCGACCAGGTCGGCGGTGCGGTTCCACTCCGGCTTGATGTGCCGCTGGTTGGAGTTGTTCCAGCAGGGCTGGCCCATCGTGATGGTGCCGTTGGAGCCGATCCGGCCGACCGAGCAGCGGATCTGCGTCCAGGCGCCGAGGCCGCCCTGGTACACGAACTCGATGTCGCCGGGGTTGCGCCACTTGCTCATCGCGGTGCCCGACGCGGTGTACCCGGTCGCCGTCCAGGTCAGCGTCACCGGTGCCGCACCGCTGGCGCGGTTGGCCCGCTTGCCGTTGACGTAGAGCTGGCGGGTGGAAAGGCCCGCGGGCACCGGCGCGGACCACAGGTTCTTCGCCGCGTCCACCTGTTTCCAGCCGCTGATGGCCACCCCGCCGTTGAGCACCGGGCGGGCGCCGGAGGCCGCGGTCCAGACGACGTTGAAGCCGCCGGTACCGGAGTCGTGCGCGTCGAGCTGCAACGGCGCAGTCATCCGATAGGTACCGCCGGCCAGCTGTACCCGGACGTCGCCGGTCATGTTCTGGTTCAGCCCGCGGACGAGTTGCTGGGCCCGGCCGAGCGTGCGGACGGCCTGCGCGGCCGAGGTACCGGAGTTCGCGTCATCGCCGGACGGCGAGACGAACACGGTGGCCGCCGTGGCGGCGTGTGCGGCGAGGCCGCCGAACGCGACCTGCCACGCCGCCACGCCGAGGACGGCGGCGGCCATCGATGCGAGAACCACCCGGGGTCGGCCAGGAATCATAGATACTCGTCTACCTTGTCGACCCGCCTCCGGTCAAGCGATTCATCCGATCTTTTCTGTCAGCCGCCCGTGAGGATCCGCCCGATCGTGTGCAGGATGTCGGCGTAGAACGTGCCCTCGATGTGCCGGAAGAGCGCGAACGGCCGGCCCGGGTCGCCGAAGAACGGCCGCAACGTCCAGCCCAGCTGGGTGCCCACGAAGCCGAACAGCAGGATCCAGATGTACAGCAGCGACATGCTGCTGGACTTCGGCGGCAGCGGCCGGACCGGGGCCGGCGCGGCCGGCGCGGCGGGCGCGATGAGGACCGCGACGGCACTCTGCCCGTCAGCCGGGCCGCCATTCGGTACCGGTACCACCTCCTCCGCCGCAGGCGCCGCGACCAGCGCGGGCGCGTCGCGCAGCTCCTGATGCTCGTTGAGGGCGCGCATGCCGGCGGTGAGGAAGCGCAGCCCCACGATCGCGGTCAGCGCCAGGATGCCCACGTTGAGCAGCTTGAAGAACGAGTAGTTGTGCGCCGAGATCAGGAAGAACAGGCTGATCGGCGCGAACGCCAGCGTGAGCACCGACGTCACCGTCACGGAGACCAGGATCAGCGTCACCGCCTGCATCATCGACAGCTTCGCACCGAAGACGAGGTTGAACAGATAGAGCGTGGGGAGGCAGATGGCCAGCGTGGCGAGGAACAGCAGCGGCAGCTTGACGGTGGAGGACAGCGCCTGCGCCCAGCTGTTCGACGCGCCCAGCACGGCGCCGTACAGGCCGAGGCTGACCGCCGAGCTGGCCAGCATCTGGCCGGTCAGCCCGCTCAGGTCGCGCTCGTCGATGATCTGCTGCCAGACGCCCTCGCGGTCACGGAGAAGGCGTTCGATGACCAGGAGCCCGTTACCGGTCTGTTGTGCCATGCCGCACGGTACCGCCTCAACGCAGTCCGCAGGTACCCTGTCCGGCAGGGAAAGGGACCGACCGTGACAGATCCCGGCCTTCGGGCGTCCGACGCCGACCGCGAGCGGGTGGTCGCTGCCCTGCAGCGGCACACCGCGGCCGGACGGCTGACCCTCGAAGAGTTCGGCCAGCGGATCGACCGGGCCTTCGCCGCGGTGACCAACGGCGACCTCGCGGCGGTCACCCGCGACCTGCCGCCCGAGCCGCCGGTCGCGTCGCAGCACCGTCAGCTCGCCGTCGCGTTCCTGTTGGCGTTGCTGACTCTCGCGGTGCTCGGCGTCATCCTCGCCGTGGCGCGCTGATCCGCGTCGGCGGCGCGGCCGCCAGTTGGATGAGGCCGTACCCGCCGCCGGTGCGCCACGGCCGCCCCGACGACTCCAGTTCGGCGAGCCGACCGGGATCGATGCCGGCCGCTACCTCGCACTTGAGGGTACGCAGCGCGGCGACCGCGGTCGGGAAGTAGCCGACCAGCTCGGCGAACGGGGTGGTCGCCGGCCAGCGGCAGTCGCCGACCAGGCGGCGGTAGTTCAGGTCGCCCTTGGCGATGACGAGATCGACATTCGCCAGTTCGTTGCGCAGCTCGCCGGGCATGGCGTGGAACGTGTCCGGCCCGCCCCAGAACGGATGCGTGTCGACGGCGAACCGGGCGTCGTGCAGCCGCTGCGCGATACCTGCCGCAACCGGTGGCCCGGTCGCGAGCCGGCGCAGCGCCGCGACGAGGTCGGCGGTGGTGGCGTCGGAGACGTAGTACGGGTGCGGTTTCACGTGCAGGACAACGGTTGCGGCGGCGCCGGTACCGAGCAGGTGGTCGGCCAGCACCAGATCGGCGATGAGCTCCCGGCCGGCGTTGTCCGCCAGTACCGCGACCCGCCGGCCCGACTCCGGCGCCAGCATGGTACCGAGGGCGGCGCTCTCGTCGGCGACCAGATCGGTCTCGTCCGGCGGGGTACCCCCGTCCGCGGCCTGCCCGATGCGGAAGCCGAGATCGGCCCGGTTGCCCCACAACGCCGCGTGCAGCAGTACCCCGGTCCGCGCCTGCTCGGGCAGCTCGCCGAGCTTGGCCAGCTGCGTCAGGTCATCGTCCACTGTGGACGATGACAGGTCCGCCTCCTTCAGGAACCCGAACGGGTCCACGCCCTGCCACGGCCCCGGACCCGGGTACCCGACGGCGCGCAGCAGCTTGTGGTAGAAGCAGCTCTCCGCCCACAGGAACGGCACGTCCAGCCAGGGGCGGCCGAAGTACGGGCTGTCCCAACCGGGCAACGGCTCGACCACGCCGTCGATCTCGGCGCGCAACCGGTCGAGGCCGGCGTGTTCGGCCGGGCCGTACGGGTACGCCGCCCGTACCTCGTCCAGCAGCGCGGGATGCCGGCCGGTCATCACCTGGCGCGCGAACGAGCCCGGCGTACCACTCAGGACCGGTGGTACGCCGGGCGCGCAGCCGCTGACGTCAGGCACTATGTGTTGACGGTGACCGGCGCCGGCCGCGCGGCGAGCCCGCCGAGCAGCGCTCCGACACCGACGGACACGACGACCGAGCCGCCGATGAGCTCAGCCGGCCAGTGCACGCCGGCCGCGAGGTCCAACGCGACGAACTGGGCCGGCCAGATGAGCGCCGGCAGCAGCGCACCGGCGATCGGCAGGCGCAACGGTGCGTCGGTACCGCGGATGCGGTCCAGCCGCACCAGCAGCAGGTCGACGACCGCGGCCGCCATGAGTGCCGCCAGCGCCGCGATGGTGAGCGCGCCGGGGAACTCGTGCGTGCCCAGCTCGAACAGGGCGACCGCGCCGAGTGTCGCCGTCGCGGTGCCCGGGGTGGCCCGCCGCCGCAGGACGAACAGCAACGCGACGACCAGCACCGCGGTCGTCACGACGTAGCTCGCCACGCCCAGCGCCGCCTGGTTGCTCTGCACCGTGCCGATGTCCTTCTGCGCATAGAGCCGCAACGGCCAGCCGGGGTGGAACGCAACGGCGTAGGTCAGGAAGACCGACACGGCGGTGGTACCCAGGGCCAGCGCGCCGATCGCGGCGGCGGCCGGCAGCCCCTTCGGCGAGCCCGCGGCCCACCAGGACCGCAGCGGGCTCGTCAACAGCAGCACGGTGCCGACTGCGAGCAGCAGGTGCGACGGACTGAGTGCGGCCGCCAGGTTGGACTCGATGCCGAACACGGTGTGCCATACCATGTCCGCGCCACCGGCGAAGAGGAAGATCACTACGCCGAGCGCACCGACGCGGTACCCGGGCGGCCAGCCGTTGCGCCACCATTCCGGGGCGACGTGCCGGCGGCGGTACCCGATGAGCACGGTCCACCCCGCGCAGGCCGCGAATCCGCTGTACAGGACCGCGTGCCAGGGCGTGAAGAAGCTCTCCAGAGTCTTGAGGATGTTGCTGTGTGCCCAGCCGTCCAGCAGTGCACCGCCGATGAGCCAGCAGCCGAACAGCATCATGACGAGGTTCTCGGTGGGTGTGGCGGCAGGCACCCTGCCGACGGGGGTGGCGTCGGGGGAAGTGCCGACGATCGCGGATTCGTCGATGGACGTCATTGGGCAAAGTTAGCGAACAACCTTCGCCACCGGAATGGGGTAGGCGCACGGTAACCGCGATACGACGATTCGCGATGCGTTTCGGCAGGCAGGACACTTTATTGATTGCGGTCAATGATCACCCTACCGTGTGTGGACCAAGTCAAGACCCCAACGCCGCTAAGGGGAGACCCATGGAAAGACGATGGCGCCGCAGCCTACTTCTGGTGGCCGGCTCGGCGGTCGCGCTCGGGACACCGGCCATCCTCGCCTGGCCCGGCTTCGCCGCGACCGCACCCCGGACGATGTCCGTGTCGAGCCCGGCCACGCTCGCCTCGGCCCTGGCAACCGCCCGACCGGGTGACCGCATCCTGGTGGCCGACGGCAGTTACGGCACCCCGCTGACGCTGACCCGGTCGGGTACCGCGACCGCCCCCATCACCATCGCCGCCCGCAACACCGGCGGGGTGCGGCTCACCGACGCCGACGCGATCCGGTTCGGCACGGTGTCCAACGTGGTGGTCGAGGGCTTCACGTTCACCGGCGACGCGAGCCTCACCGTACCTCCGGCCGCGGCCGCGGTCCGCATCACCCGCAACACCTTTGCCAGCAACCGAAGTGGCAACCTGGTCACGGTATCGGCCGACAACAGCGAGGTCGACCACAACGCGTTCCTCAACAAATCCACCGCCGGGGTGTACCTGCAGATCAGCGGACCCGGTTCCAGCGGCATGGCGAAGAACGTGCACATCCACCACAACTGGTTCTTCAACCACCACTTCGGCGGCGCCAACGGCGGCGAGTCGCTGCGGCTGGGCCTGTCCGGCCGGCAGCACGCCGACGCGCACGCGCTGGTCGAGCTCAACCTCTTCGAGAAGGCCAACGGCGACTCCGAAGCCATCTCGGTGAAGTCGTCGGACAACATCGTGCGCTACAACACCATCCTCAACAGCCGGGGCACGCTGTCGCTGCGGCACGGCTGGGGAACCCTGGTGGAGGGCAACCTCCTCATCGGCGGTACCACCGGGATCCGGTTCTTCGGCAACAACCACGTGGTCATCAACAACGTGGTGCAGGGCACGACCGGCCAGGCGCTGGAGATCGGCGGCGGGGAGATCCGCGACGACACCAGGAGCACCCGGGCGCACGAGGCGGCCGACCACTGCCTCGTCGCGTTCAACACGTTCCAGAGCAGTCGGGCCGGCGCCGCCCGGTACGGCAGCGACAAGAAGTTCGACCCGAGCGACATCACGCTGGCCGACAACATCTTCGTGGACCGGGGCGGCGCGCTGCTCACCGGCACCGGTACCCAGCTCAGGGACGAGGGCAACGTCCTGTTCGGCGGCACCCCGGGCAGCTTCCCGAAGGGTACCTTCCGGATGGTCGACCCGAGACTCGTACCCGGCGACGGCGGCCTGCTGCGCCTGTCGTCCGGCAGCCCGGCCATCGACGCGGGCGTCGGCGGGTACCCCATGGTGTCGCTGGACATGGACGGCCAGAGCCGGACCGGCCCGAAAGATGTCGGCGCGGACGAGTTCGGGGCCGCCGGCCCGCAGCACCGCCCGTTGACCGCGGCCGACGTCGGCCCGAAGGCGCCGTGACAC
>Ga0066709_100002219_pt1 | contig 13933 bp, 17 predicted proteins | sample GraSoiAngelo_158_FD_79665 | JGI IMG/M metagenome (GOLD analysis project Ga0066709, IMG submission 79665) | Grasslands soil microbial communities from the Angelo Coastal Reserve, California, USA - 14_1009_16_30cm | ecosystem: Environmental > Terrestrial > Soil > Grasslands | place: USA...
CTGAACAAGAGACTGGAAGACTGCAAAGACTGGACGGAATTCGACTCTTCCGATGAAAATTTCAAGATACTTGGTGGCAAAGGAGACATGGACACTTATTCCACCACAGAGATGCCTGGCCAGGAGGGAAAACTTTTTGAAGGTGTTACGCTGAGGCTTTTCAATCCGAAAAGCAGATTGTGGAGTCTTTATTGGGTAGCGAGCAATGTTGGCGTTTTGGATCCGCCTGTTGTCGGTTCATTTGAAAATGGGATCGGACATTTTTTTGCAAAGGATACTTTTAAGGGAAAAAATATTATCGTGATGTTCCGTTGGGATGCGAGGGATAAAAACCGTCCGGTGTGGAGCCAGGCCTTTTCTCCTGATAATGGTAAGACTTGGGAGTGGAATTGGTATAATGTATCAGAGAGGATTAAGTAACGCCGGACTTCCACGAAACTGGCTGTTCGATGCAGCGCCGCTATTGCCACTTGCGCCTGCCACAACCGTTACTGAGCTTGTTCTCGTTAGGCCAAGGAGAATGAATGTCGCTGTGCTCCGAGAACTCACCTTTGAGATTCGACGTAAAGGCCTTGCGCCACGAAAGTCCCCCAGCGGTTGAGTCCCGATCGGAATGGCGCCTGATAACGGGGGAACGCAAGGGTTGGCGTTAACCAACTTTCCCAAAGGTTGCGGTGGAACTTTTGACAAAGAAGTCCCACACTTGCTCTGCACCGGCACCCTTCAAGACGAGGTGCAACGAACTCTCGCTCTTGGCAGCGCAAAAGGTGAGGACGACCCGATTATCGTCGCTGCGTGTAACGTATGCGACATTATCGACGTTAATGGCGTGGTTCTCAAAACGAATGAAATTCATTGGGCGACAAGTATGACACAATACGGCCAAAGCGAAATGTATCCGATTTGTGAAAAGAAACGTTCCCTCACAGACCGCCAGGCCTTGTGCTGAGGGAAGCCGTATTCACTCGCGCTATGCGGCTGCCGGACGAGGCGCCCCGTTTCGACTGTCGCCCCGCATTTGCTCCGCTTCGCCGCTGCAGGAGGGGCAGGCAGCGCGCTCCCCTGTTGTGATTTGCCGCGTAACGAGTAAGTTTGCCAGTGCGGCGTTTCCGGGGGTTTACTTTAATCGAGATTGTCCTTGCAGTCTTCATACTGATGCTGCTGCTTTTACTGGCAGTGCCGAGCCTGAGCGGCGTCGTCGCTAACAGGCGACTGAAGCGCTCTCTGGATGGATTCAACAATCTCGTGCGCCAAGCACAGGAGTATAGTGTGAAGGAACGCCGTCCTTACTTGATCGTTTGGAGTAAAGGAAAGGTCACGCTGCGACCGGAAGCTTTTGCAAAAGATGAAGAAGCCAAAGCAACGGCGGAATTTCATCCGGATCGCGGAGGCGCTTTGAAACTCTCGTTGCCTGCAGCATTAACGAAAAAATATCCAGCCGAATGGATTTTCTGGCCGTCGGGAACGTGCGAGCCAGCAATCGTCGAGTTCAAAGGCTCCGCTGGCTCATGGACAGCTAATTACTCGCCACTAACGGCGCGACCCGAGCTTACGGATTATGCAGCGAGGTAAACTCAAGAGGACGCTGGATTCTGGGCACTGGATTCTGGGTGCCGCCATGAAGCATCAAGTATCGACCATTAAGCGGCGGCGCGCTCTGGGAAGGCTCGGCTTCGCTCTTTACGAGGTTCTCCTTGGGGTTGCGATTTTCGCCGTCGGCGTGCTGGCACTTGGGCGCGCAGTAGAGAATTGTATGAACGCAAGCATGCTCAACGCTGAAGAGGACGCCGTGCGTCAGATATTATCGAATCGCATGGCGGAAATTCAGGCAGCGCGCGGCGCGCCAGATCCCGCAACGGAAACCAAGATCAACAGCGGTTACGGAATGGTAAAGTTGCTCCAGAAAAGCGCGTCCGCTGAATTAACTGAACCGAATAACACACAGCTTAACGGGATCAATCTTGTCATATTAACTGTTCAATGGCAGCGCGGCGGCGTGTCGCAGTCAAAACAGATCCAGTTTTATGTTTACCGGCCCAAGTAAGAAAGACGCGATCCTGGATACTGGATGTCCGCCGGTCGGACGGACTCGTCCGGTGGCGAGCTGGAGGCTGCATGGAACGAGTGTCCGCTGGAGTCGAGAACGTGCCATTTGGCTCCGCGGTTTTACGTTACTCGAGATCACGCTTGCGGTGGCGATCCTTGCGATGATGTCGCTTGCGATTTTTCGCTTTGTCCAGTCCAACCTCACAGCGCTGCGCGTCTCAGCCGATGCGAGCGCAGCAGACGCGCAATATGGTGGTCTGCGCGATCTTCTGGCAGCGGAGTGGCAAAGTTTGACTCCCACACACGGCAAGATGACGGGAGAACCGTTGAAATTAAACGATCGCCAGCGCGATGTGATAAAGTGGAATTGCAGCGCTGGCCCCGGGTTGCTTACGCGCTACGCACCGGGCGACTTTATTGTCTGGCTGCGATTGCAACCGGAAAACGAAAAGAGCGGTCGATTGGATCTCGGTCTACTTCGAAAACCGCAGAATGATTCCGACATCGGAGAGGGACACGAGACCTGGGTGCCATTGATTAAAAACGTAAGCAGTCTCCAAATCCGTTATTTCGATCCCCAGTTGAACACTTGGGTGGATCGATGGTCAAACGCGTTCAAGCTGCCCCGGCTTGTGAAATTAACCGTTGGGCGGCCTGGCGCAGCCGTGCCGTGGGAAGCCATTATTCCACTGGGCCGAACGCCGTGGCCCTAGAAATCATGTCGATCTTGTGAAGAAGCGTTCTTTAAATTCGAGACTCGAAATTCGAAATTCGAAATCAGTCTCTGGCGCGGCTCTCATGTTATCGCTTTGGGCGCTATTTTTGCTGAGCGTAATGGTGATTTCATGGGCGCTCGACATTGATTCTCGTCTGGCCCTTTCCGGTAATGCAAATCGTGTTCTGGCGGCGGAAGCAATGGCGTCGTCAGGCGCGGACGTTGCGTTGCATCCGAACATCGCACCCGGGTCACCAAATTTACACAGACAAATGGGCGATCGTGATAGTTATGAAGTTCGCGTCACCGGCGAGGGTGGCCGGTTGAATTTGAACTGGCTTACCGCAGGGGAAGACCCCACGCGCGTCGCAATTCTGCGCAGATATCTTTCGCTCAAGGGTATTGAGCTTAATGACCTCGACACGATGATGGATTCTCTTCTTGATTGGGTGTCGCCAAACACTGGGCTTCATCATTTGAACGCGCCAGAAGAGACCGATGATTACCATCCAGCACACGCGCCACTGACTTCTGTGGAGGATCTTAAGAAAGTATTTGGCTGGGCTGAGTTCACTTCGAGGCCGGGTTGGGACGAAGATTTTACCATCAACAGCTCTGGTCCGATCGATCTTGCGTGGGCGTCGCGCGATGTGTTGCGCGCCGTGCCGGGCATGAAAGACGATTCAGTTGACCGCTTCTTACAATTAAGACGCGGTCCGGACGGAATCGATGGAACTGCCGATGATATTCCGTTCAACAGTTTGCCCGATGTTAAAAGTGCGCTTGGCTTTAATGACCAGCAATTTCAGCAGATTGCAGCCCTGGTCGGATTCAAAGATCAAGTTTTCCGCATTCTGAGCGTAGGAAAATCAGGCGACGTTACTCGCTCCGTGCGGATGGTAGTGCGAAAAGGGGGCAATATTCAATTGATTAGCTGGAAGGAGCTTTAATATCGAGACCGCGGCGAGATCCATTTTTATTACTCCAACCGCGCACGGCTGGAATTTTGTGCGCTCAGCCGAAGGAAACGGCTCCTGGAGCGTGCGCAAACTTCAGACGCTGGACGAAGCCGTTCCGTTGCTTTCGGCAACCGACGACTTTGTCCTTGGGCTACCGGTTACGGCGGTGCTTGCCCAGCGATTTCGTTTGCCGACTGTCGATCCGGCAGAATTTCCGGAAATGATTCGGATCCAGATCGAGAAGGTGCTGCCATATTCAGCTGACGAAGTGACCACTGACTTCGAGCTGATCGAGCAAAACGAGAGCGAAAGTGTGGTGTCGGCTGTCGCGATTAGAAATGAACAGCTTGCCGAAATCGCCGGTCCGCTGCTGGAGAACGGTTACATCCCGCGACAAGTCACCGTGTATGCTGCGCAACGCGCGAGCACTCACGCTCCGCAGGGGAACGCTGTCCTTGTTTATCCAGAAGGCGAGACACTTGTTTACGCCATGACCGAAAATGGAAAACTAAGCCTTGCCCGAGCGTTTGAGAGCGCAAATGGAGATCAACTGCACATGGAATTGCCGCAGTTGAGATTGAGCGCCGAGCTACAGGGCATAAACGCCTCCTCTCCGAGCGTGCTACTGGACGAGTCCTGCTATCAATTGCGCGACACGGTGCAGGAAATTCTGGCGAGCTCGACCGAGATAGTTGGCATCGAACTGCCTCCCGCTCCGGTTAAACTGAACCTTCTGCCGGAAAGCTGGCGACGTCGCCGCTCACAATTGATCAAGCAAGCGGAATGGCGAAAGCGACTCATCTGGGCCGGGAGCGCGTACGCTGGGCTTCTCTTTCTCTTGCTCGTGTATCTGAGCTTGATGCGGTTCCAGGTTGGACGCCTTGACCGCCAAATCGCGCACGACGCGCCCGAGACGGAGTTTGTCCGCACAACGGAAGCACACTGGAAGGCGCTCGCGCCGGCCATCGATTCGCGTTATTACCCGGTCGAAATCTTGCTGCATCTGTTCGAAAGTCTGCCCTCTCCCGACGTGCGCATCACTGCATACAACCAGTCCGCGCGGCAAATTTCAGTCGATGGCGAAGCAAATACTGCCGCCCTCGCCTATGAATTCGTTGAGAAGATAAAGAAAAATCCAGAGCTGAGAGTTTTTCAATTTGACATGGCTGCGCCTCGCATTCTGCCGAACGACCATGCGCAGTTTCGCCTGGAGGGAAAACCACGATGATGCCGGCGTGGTACAGGCGAATGAATCCACGCGAGCGCATGCTTTCGTGGATAATTACCGGCACCATTTTCGTGCTGCTGAATCTGTTGATTTTGAGCTGGATCTCCGGCGCACTGGGTCGTGCACGCATGGACCTGACCGCGCGCAAAGCATCGTTGGCCGAGCAAACCGTTTACATCAAAGAACGAGATCTCTGGACGAAACGCGACCAATGGATCCGGCAACATCAACCAGCCCTCAAGAATCCTGCCGAAGCGTCCGCTCTGCTCGATCAGTTGAAGCAAGTGGCAGGTAAGCATAATGTGTTAATTGTGAATCCGGCGATTGGTTCGGGCGAAACGACGCCCTATCATCAGACGGTTTTCGCTTCAATTGAAACCAAAAGCCCATGGCCACCGCTGGTGCATTTTCTTTATGACGTGCAACAGCCGGACGCGTTTGTTGTATTCGAAAATGTTAATGTGATAGTCGATGGCAGTGATCCCACCATGATCCAAGGCAAATTTAAAATCGCCCGCTGGTTTGCACCGGCGCAACAGGCACGCTAGCAAGAATAGTAATTATGAAATATTCCCTCATTCTGATCTCGATCTTCGCACTGCTTGGTGCGGTCCGCAGTGAAGCCGACGAGGTTCTTCCGCCGCGGTTTAACTTCGATCGCTACTCACGGATGGTGGAACACTCGCCGTTCGCAATTGCCACGGCGGTTGCAGCGCCTGCGGCAACACCTGATTTTGCCAAAGACCTTTACGTGGCCAATGCCGCGCGCTCGCCCGAAGGTGACCTGGTTACGATTGCTTCCAGCGCGGACCAGAATTTCAAGAAATATCTTAATACGAGGGAGCCAGTGGACGGCTTTAGCATCGCGAACATCGAATGGTCGGACCGCGTGGGCGCGACCAAGGTGACCCTTAGCAAGGACGGAAATTTTGCGACCATCACGTTTAATCAGGCACTCCTGGCGCAATCCGCGCCAAATGTGCCATCTAAGCCGAATATGCCCGGCATTCCTACTCCGAACCAACTCAACAACAACGTCGGAGGGGGGGCTCCCATGGTGCCGCCTTCAGCGTTGCCGCAGGCGCGTCCTCACGTGCGCGGGACGATTCCGCGGAATCCAGGAGGCGCAGCCGCAGATCCAAATCGACGCACGCCAACTCGACGGACGCCAAATCGCCCAAGCCCCCAGTTGCCACCAGCCAAACAGTAGTGCGAGATCGACTTCCGGGCGCGCCTCACTCGCCCCAATCGTCGTCCGCTGTGTCTGCTTTCCGATCGGGCCCTGCGGAATACAGATCGTAGCCGCTTGGGTTTTTCTGACCGGGATTACGGTAAATGTATTCGTTCTGCCAGGGATCTTTTGGCACGTCTTTGTACAGTTGATACCAGCGCGTGGGCCTCGGATCGCTGTCGGGTTGAGACACAAGCGCCTGCAAACCCTGGTCAGTGGTCGGGTAAAAGCCATTCATGCTCTCGTAAAGCTTTAGCTGGGTAGTAATTCCCTGAATGTCAGCCTGAACACGTGTATGTCGCGCGTACTCGACGTTGCCAGCTAGTTTATAAATCGCCGTGCCCAGGAGCAGTGCGATAATCGTGACGACGAGCATGATTTCGAGCAGCGTGAAGCCCTGTTGTTTTCTTTTCATAGTCATTTCAACCCAGACGAAAAACCCCTCATCTGGGTCGCGGATTATACTAGCCGAATCTTCGAGAATTTCTAGTCGCCGGTTTTTAGAACGTAATCCGTCTTATCCCAAAGATATTTCAATTGGATCTGAGTGGCGCGGACTGCGGAAGCTCCGCTGCCAGCCCCGTTCACGACGATCAGGTCATTGGTTCCCGCTTTGAGGCTTGCGACCGGCACAATTTTTTGCGCGCGCAGCCAGCCGGTGTACTGGAAATGCATTTGACTGAGGAGTGGCTCCATTTCGCCGCGATAACCCGGGTCAGCCAGTTCGGGCAACGCCAGAGAAACTGGCCCGATGTCTTCACCATTTAGATAAATTTCAGGTGGCGCATCAATACGCGGATTTGCGATTTCGAAAGTCAGCAGAGCCGCCAGCGGCTGCGCCTCGACCCCGAATTGAAACGCCGCGCTTTGCTGAATATCCGTGCCGATCTGGATCGTCTCGGTCGCGAGGGTTGCAATGACAGTGCCAAAGCGCTCCGTATCCTGAATAGGCGAATGCAACGGCGGCATCGATGAGAACGGTTCCGGGATCACGTCGCGATGCTCAGCGTTCAACGGATGAACCACACCGCTGCTCGTCATCCAATCGAGATACGCCGCGCGCACCGTTTTCCCATCTCCCGGGACCTCGATATCGATGGAAGAAGTGTCGGTCATCGGGATCATCACCGAATCGGAAGCCGGCAGATTAATTCCGGACCCGAGTGCGCCTGAACGCAAAATGTGTGTGCCGGACTCATCCCATGCCACTAACTCCGGCTGCTGACCTGGCTTGTCGTCGAAGAACAGGCGGAACAAGAGAACTTGATAATCCTGGCTCGGTCGCGCCACACGAATGCGAAAGATGGTCTTTGGCGTCGTATCGCCCGTCCCCTTCGCGGGGAACAGCGTGACTGCTTCGACCCATGGCGGTGCGTTCTGTGGTGTGGAGTGACGAGGAGTGTTCTGGCGCAGATCTAGCCATGCGCTTTCCGGCGTTGATTCTCCGGGCTTCGCATCAGCCCTGGTCGGCAGGTTATCGCTAAAAGCTTCCTGTGCATGAAGACGCGAAATCGCGCCAAACAAGAGCAAAAACACGAGGCGAAGAAACATTTAGCCGCCAAACTTATTTTAGTGCAGCTGCCAATTGCAAGCTTTTAATGCGGCCGAAATTGCAAGCTATGTGTCATCTCGAAAACCGCCGACAGAATGCTGAAAACGACAAAGCCAACCAGGACTGCAATTACAACGATAATCACCGGCGGAATGAGTTGCGAGATCACGGCGACTGTACGGTCAAGCTCCCGCTCATAAACATCGGCAATGGATTGCATTGTTTCGGCGAAGTGTCCCGTTTGTTCTCCGACTGCCATCATGTCGGTGAGTAAATCGGGAAACAACTTTTGCTCCTGCAATGCAGCGGACAGTGTCGCGCCATCGATTACAGCCCGACGTACTTCCTTCAATTTCTCTTCCAGAAATCGATTCGCTGCGATTTCGGTGACGAGATCGAGGGCGCGCAGCAAGGGGATTCCGTTTTCCATCAGTGTTCCCAGTGTGCGCGAGAACTGCGCGTAATAACGGTGCCGGATGACACGCCCGTAACCGGGGATGATGAGACGAAAACGGTCCCATGCGATCCGTCCTTCATTGGTGCGGACAAATGCGCGAAACCCAATAATCGCGCCAATCACCAGCAGGACGCCGACCCACCAATATCCCGTGATTAGATGATGAATTTGCAACAGGATACGCGTGGGTAAAGGCAGTGCACCGCCGGTTTCCGACATGAACCCCGTCAGTTGCGGCACCATGAACGTGATGAAAATCGTGATCAGGATGGCGCCCGCCAATGCGAGAAAGGCCGGATAGATTAGGGCTTGCTGCACGCGATCTCGCAAATCTTTCGCCTGCATCAAATGTTTGACCACCCGGAGCAGAATCTGCGGCAGCGCGCCGCTTGCTTCGCCCGCCGCCACCAAGTTTACGTAAAGCGGCGGGAAAATGCGTGGGAACTCACTCAATGCCCGCGAGAAACTGCGACCGTCAACCAGCGCCTGATGCAACGCACGCGTCATCTGCTGGACACGTGGCTGCTTTAAACGCTTTTCCAAAATCGACAGCCCCTCGTCGAGCGTCATTCCCGCCTGCAGTAAATGGGCCAGCTGCTCCGTAAAAATCAGCAACTGGCCGTGCGGAATTTTCAGGCTCTGCGTGGGAGTTGCCTGTGCTGCACCGTTTCGACCCACCACTTTCGGCTCCGCGCCAACTAATTCGATCCGGATTGGGATGCATTGTTGTGATTCAATTTGGTGAATGGCAACCGCCCGATCCGAGCAATCCAGTACGCCTTCAACCAGGCCGCCCTGTGCATTACGGGCGCGATAAGCAAACTGTGGCATCGGCCTGGATAATAATCCGAAATCTGAAATTCGAAACCTCAATCTAAGATTTCGCCTTTTTGCCAGTGGATTGTCCACCAAACGCGCGATGAATTTGGTCCATCACATTACAGATCAGCGATCGCTGCTCGATGAAAAAAATCGCTTTCCACCGCTAATTACCGAGATCGCGCCAAAGTTTTGCTTGCCATCGGGGTCGACTGTGATAAGAGCGGCGAACATGAAATGTGCAACGGTGTTTAGCTTCCTTCTCCTCGCATTTGTTTCGCAGACATTCGCGGTCGTGCGGCCGCTCTTTCCTGTCAAACCAGAATCGCCACTTGGCGGGGCGATCGTCATAGGAGACGATCTGGCTCAAAATCCGTCGAAAAATTCACCGCCTACCTTATCCCGATAATCCACGGGCGGCAGTTTACCGCAGTGCTGGCGAATGCTGATCTTCCTCGATCGAAAATCGGCAATTTAAAATCGAAAATCGAATGAGGAAATCCAGAAGGTGAGCGCCCAGCTTGAACTGAGCAAGCCTGCGCCGCAAATGATCAAAAATCCCTAAAATCGCGCCCTCCCCAACAAAGCAGCAGCATTTCAAAAATCAGGTTAGTTTTCGAAATCGCAAACCGTCATCGCTACGGCTCTTTGAAATCGCCTATCTGCTCGTGCGTCGCGATCACATTGCCCGTCGAATCATAAACGCGAATCACAGCATCATGTGAGCGGCTGGAAAGCTTCGCGTAGTCGATTGCATTACTGATTGCGTCCGGCCCGCCGGACAACACCGCGCATCGAAGCGGGAGCACATCGGAGATTAGATTAACGCCACAATCATCTTTACGAGGACGGATTTCGTAAACGTGCGCAGGATTCATCGATGTCATTGTTCAAGTTTTGCCGGGCCGAGTTGTGGAAATGTTCCGGAATTGCAAAATCCTGACTCTGGCGGGCACGAAAACGGCAAGAGTAGGGATGCGTGGGTCGTCCTGTCTATTATACCTTAGTATGTTAAACTTTAGTATAATACGGGAAGCCCGGCATCGCTGACTCACGGCTGCGTGGTTGCTTTTTCGGTATTGGCCTTCTAGCGGGGCTGCTTAACGCCAGGCTCAATTGCCGTTCAGCTATTTCGGGAACTTCGCTCTGCTGTTTCCGGAGAACGAGGTGAGAAATGGACGCATCAGCCGAACTGGCAATGTGCCTCGCGGGCAACTGCAAGAACGAAATCAGTTCCTACGAGCTTCACCGGTCTTCCTTGCAACAGTTGTTGCAGTAATTTTTTCGTTTCTTCGGAAACGATTCTAGCGGTGCAACGTCCACCATCTCCGATCAAAGCGGAGCAGCCGGACGATCCGCTGTCGGTGCCAATTCCTCGGTGGTTGGCCGTTTGTCTCGCGTCAATCTCTTGGCCGATTACTTCAAGACGATCGAGGGAAAAGAATGCGAGAACGTCACGGTTTGGCGAGTCGGCCACCCGACGGTACCGAGTGTGGCACAAGCGTCCGCCGCTGATGCCGCATCCGAACTCAGTATAGCGGCGGCTCTTCCGGACCCGCTCAATCTTAAGCGGGAACGCCGTTTATCGTCGCCGCAACTCAACTAAGAAGGGAGAAAAACCATGAAAAAAATGCTGTTGATTATCGCCTTGGCGGTGGTGGCATCGTTTGCGTCGGGACAGACCACGCGGCAGCCGCTTATGAAGACCCAAGATATGCCGCAGCAGCCGCAGCGAACCACAACCACCGCGACCACTACTACTGAAGGAACGGGGACAATCACCGAGTACACTCCGGGGAGCGTAATCGTCCTTAGGGGAACCAGTGGACCGGTCCGCTATCGCTTCGGCAAGACGGTTACTTATATGACTCGGAGCGGTAGAGTTCTGGATAAAAACACGGTGAGAACGAGAATCAAAGTCGGCGTTCCTGTCCGCGTCCACTATGTCGGGACAGGCGAGAATAGGGTGGTTGATCGTGTGATCCTCGAAGAGGATTAATCTCTAAGCTTGTTTGTCTCCAGCGCGCCTTTCTGTTCTGGCCACGCCGACCGGACGGCAAAGGCGCGGTTTGTTTATTGCCACAAACGGTCGTTAACGATCAGTAAAGCGCATTACCGTCTCAGAATTACAGCAGTCGATCGGTCTCACTAAACGCAATCGTGCGTTGGACATTTCCGCTCGGGGTGAGAACACGAATCTCGCCAGAACGGAAGCACGCGCGGCCTTGTGCATAGGTGATCGCTTGTTTCTGGTTTAAGAATACGGTCTGAACACCGAGACACTCGTACACTTGCCAGCCGTTTCGAAACGGGCGGATTTCGATGATTGTCACGACAACTAACGCTTTGCGTTTCCTGCAGATGAGCCTAAATGTTCAGGCGAACATGATCCAGTCTCGAAACGGTCAATCGCAATCGGAACGAGAGCATTCTAAACCGAGGGGCCGTTTCACTGGCCAACGGCTCAAACTGCTCCGGCCAGAAACTTATCGCTAGGCCGTGGAGCTATTAGCAGAACCGCGCGAGCAAGTTCCCTATGACCACATTTGCCGTTTGCTACACGTGAGCGAGCACACCCTCAAAGCAATCGAGGCAAGCGAATCGCTTTCAATAGCGGAGCGAAAAGAAAGACTCCTGGCTAAGGCTTGGCGGCTCGCCAACAAGGCTATTGATCGCGTCGAAGATCAAATCGACGGCGCCAACATCACGCAGGCCACTGTCGCGTTTGGAGTAAGTACGGACAAGATAATGCTCCTGCTAGGGGAACTTGGCGGTGGAGTCCCCCTGCAAGTGAATCTGTAATTCACCGGTTGAACTGCTGCACCAGCGTTACAACGAGCTGGTGGCGGAGATCAGCGGGACGCGAAGCACAGCGAGCAAAGAGGCCCTGCCAAACGCCGGCGAGCGTTGGCAGACGTGCTCGGACACGGGCAGATTTCAGTGGATTTGTTCTGACTTGTGTTCTGACTCAGGTGCTTTTACCGCTGATATTCGGTCCTTTTACCTATGAGAAGAGGCGGGGGCGGGAATCGAACCGCGAATAGATTCCGCATAGAGAATCTATCCGCTTTACTTTGAACAGCGGCCTCCCTTGGGCTGACTCGGGGCTCCAGTTGGATCTGGAGATCGCGTTAAGCGGTATCTCAGCGAAGATCCAGCCCTGCGGCTTATTCAGCCGTGCCGAAGGTAAGTCGAAACGTCGGATGACGTAATCGAGGACACTTTTACCAGCACCGACGACAATCTGTCGAGCTTTATTCGGGGTCTCGCCCGTCCGTCCGCTCAATTTCCCTGGGGGAGTGGACGGACGGAATAGTTTGCGTCTCCTTCGATAACTGACTTTCAAGCTCAAGAAACACTGTCAGCTTTTCGTCGGCACTAACGATAAATCGCTTTTCGCCCTCGCGATTGCGCGTCTGCCGTGAAAAGCACGCGACCAGTCGAATCAATCTGCGATGAACAGCACCAACTCCAACCGGCTTTGCTGAGATTGTCAGCGATGATCTCCCAGTACTGCACGGAATCACGGATTGATTTCCAAACCCTTTCGCCATGTGTAATACACAGTCTTTTCTTCGGGTGTCATGTTGCCCTCAAGGATTCTCGTGAGCAAATGTTTGCGGATTCCCGCCGCCGCAAATGTCGCATCTGGACGTCCACCTTTGCCCTGTTCGTTAGCTTTCAACACTAGAGCTACGTTTTGACAAGCATCGAAAGTGTTCGCAAATAGATCACGGCGCGGGTCACTTTTGGGAAGTTTGTTCTGCAATTTTACAAACACGGATTCAACACAGCGGCGAAAATGTTGTCTTTGAGCGAGACTTTCTCTCGGATGTCCTCCGAATGCTCGGCGAACGGTTACGAAGCTTCACAGCAACGTAGATAACTTTTGACTCCGAAAGGTTTCGGAATTGATCGCAGCCGGTATTCCTTGATAAAAGGAGAAATTAATCGGCTAATTCGGAACAACCCATGGGTATAAAAGTGTTATTAGGAATCGCCGCCGCCGTGATCGTTGGTTATCTGGGGTGGCGTTGGTTTGCGCCCGCTCCACAACCCACGGTCGTCCATGTTCCAACGCAACGCAGTTCTCCCAGGCCGAGCGCTGCGACCCGCCCGACTCCGTCCAAAGGACCCCCCGCGCAACAGCGCGAGGCTAGCCCGACACCCGCTCGCTCCATGGTCACGAAACAACCGCGGCTGGCGCCTGAAGGAACCTATTTTCTACTCCAACGAACGTCCCTAAAGATTGATTCGGGAGTCGTTGGTTTCGCGCCGGGAACGAAGGTTACAATGATCGACCAACGCGATTCGATGACCACGGTTTCAGACGGACAGTACCAATTCACAGTCCCCTCCTCGCAACTAACCAACGACCTGGATATTGCAGAAAGCGCGGTCAAATCTGATTACGCCGCGCAAGCGCAGATTGCCGAGTCAATAGGCAAATCGGTCCGAGAATACAAACAGCAACAACGCGACGCACTTGCCGCTTCAGAAAAAGAAAAAGCCCAAAAGAAGACAGGGCAGAAAACTCGGCGAACGGGGGCTTCATCCACGCCGAAACGATAGATTACAAATTGGATGGGAAGAATGCCCTCGCGTTTTTAATCTTCATCATTTGCTCCGCCTCAGTCGCCCTCGCCCGATGACTTCAAAAGGATTATGGCGAGCCAAACCCAATCAGCAACGCAATCAACTTCACCAAGTTTTGCGGCCCGCTTGCGTGAGGTGATGATTTCACATCACGCCGTGACTCGCGTTTACGATGACGCGTGCAATGTGATCGAAACGCACGAGCCAAGCGGGAGAGTTCAAAGAGCCATGTGCGCCAAAAGCCTTGATGTTTTTTCTCTGAAAGTTGGTTGATTTGCTAAAGGGGGAGGATTAGGGGGCCTGTTGGTGAGGACGACGTCTGTTTCATCA
>Ga0066709_100002220_pt1 | contig 13932 bp, 28 predicted proteins | sample GraSoiAngelo_158_FD_79665 | JGI IMG/M metagenome (GOLD analysis project Ga0066709, IMG submission 79665) | Grasslands soil microbial communities from the Angelo Coastal Reserve, California, USA - 14_1009_16_30cm | ecosystem: Environmental > Terrestrial > Soil > Grasslands | place: USA...
GAGGCGAACCCCATCCGGAACACGATGTTGTCGAGGCGCCGCTCGAGCTTCAAAAGCAGGTTTTCGCCGGTGACGCCCTTCTGACCCTCCGCCTTCGCGAAGTAATTCCGGAACTGCCGCTCCAGAACGCCGTAGATACGCCGCGTCTTTTGCTTCATTCGGAGCTGGAGACCATAGCTCGTTTCCTTGGAGCGGCGGTCCTTCCCGTGCTCACCGGGCGCGTAGCCGCGGCGTTCGAACGCGCACTTCTCCGTGAAGCAGCGCGTTCCTTTGAGGAAGAGCTTCTCTCCCTCCCGGCGGCAGAGCCGGCACTTTGCTTCGCGATACGTCGCCATAGGTTGTGCTTTAAACCTCCTTCTTTCTCTCTTCGCCGCTCTCCGTCCCGAGGCGTTCGCCCACTAGACGCGACGCCTCTTGGGCGGGCGGCAACCATTGTGAGGAATGGGCGTGACGTCCTTGATGGCGGAAATGTCGAGCCCCGCCGCCTGCAACGATCGGATCGCCGCCTCGCGGCCGGAGCCCGGTCCCTTCACCCACACTTCGACTTTCTTCAAACCCAGCGAGATCGCCTCTTTCGCGGCCGACTCGGCGGAGATCTGCGCCGCGAACGGCGTGCTCTTGCGCGAGCCCTTGAACCCGACCTTCCCGGCGCTGGCCCAGGCCACGGTGTGCCCGTCCATGTCGGTGATCGTCACGATCGTGTTGTTGAACGTGGATTGGACGTGGGCGATTCCGTTGATGCCCACCTTCCGCTCGCGCTTCTTCTTTGGCTTCGGTGCTACCGCGGGTGCTGTTGCTGGTGCTTCCGCCACTCGGTTCTCCTCTCGATCAGGCTGACGGCTTCGGCGCCGGACGCTTCGGAGCGGCCGCGATCCTCTTCATCGCGCCCGCGGTCTTCTTGGGACCCTTCCGGGTCCGCGCGTTCGTCCGGGTGCGCTGCCCTCGGACCGGAAGATTCTTCCGGTGCCGGAGGCCCCGATAGGCGCCGATATCCATCAGGCGCTTGATGTTCATCGCGACCTCGCTGCGCCGCGCTCCTTCGACCTTGAGCTGCGACTCGATCACCTGGCGCAGGCGGCCGGTTTCCTCTTCGGTAAGACCTTTCACGCGCGTGTCGGGGCTGACGCCGGTCATCGCGAGAATCTTCTGCGACGTCGGCCGTCCGATCCCAAAGATGTACGTCAGCGCGATTTCAATGCGCTTTTCGTTCGGCAGATCGACTCCGGCGATACGAGCCAAGACGCTCCTCCTTGCCTAACCCTGACGCTGCTTGTGGCGCGGGTTCTTGCAGATGATGCGCACGACCCCCTTGCGCCGGACGACCTTGCAGTGCTCGCAAATCCTCGTAACGGATGCTTTCACTTTCATGCCCGCTCTCCTCCGAGCGCTACCCGTCTATTTGTATCGGTAGATGATCCGCCCGCGATTCAGATCGTAGGGCGAAAGCTCCACCGTGACCTTGTCCCCGGGCAGGATCTTGATGAAGTTCATCCTCATCTTGCCCGAGATGTGGGCCAGAACCTTGTGGCCGTTTTCCAGCTCCACACGAAACATGGCGTTCGGGAGCGGCTCGACGACCGTTCCTTCGACCTGGACCCCTTCTTCTTTCGCCATTCCCCTAGTCGGCCTCGACCCTGGAGAGGATCACCGGCCCGGCGGCGCCGATCGCGACGGTGTGCTCGAAGTGGGCCGAAAGACCCCGGTCCGCCGTCACGACCGTCCACTGGTCCGGCAGGGTCAGCACTTCCGCGGTGCCCGCGTTCACCATCGGTTCGATCGCGAGCACCATCCCTTCCTGGAGCTTTGGCCCCTCCCCCGTGCGCCCGTAATTGGGCACCTGGGGCTCCTCGTGAAGCTCCCGTCCGATCCCGTGCCCGACGAGCGCGCGGACCACGCGGAATCGGTGGCGCGTCGCTTCCCGCTCGATCGCGGCCGAGATATCCGAAACGCGGTTTCCCGGTCTTGCCTGTTCGATCCCCGCCTCCAGAGCGCGCCTCGTCGCCTCGAGGAGCATCGTCGCGGTCGGGCTCACCTGCCCGACCGGGTACGTGTGCGCGGCGTCCCCGAAGAAACCCGCGCGCTTCACGCCGATATCCAGCGAGATGATGTCCCCCTCGCGGAGGATTCGGCTCGCGCTCGGAATGCCATGCACCACTTCCTCGTTGATCGAGGCGCAGATGCTCGCGGGAAACCCGCGATATCCCTTGAACGCCGGCTCGCCTCCCGAGTCCCGAATGAACGCCTCGGCCCGGCGGTCCAGATCCAACGTGCTCACGCCGGGGCGGATCTCACGCGAGAGCATCAACAGACATCGCCCCACGATTTGGGCGCTCTCGCGGATGAACTCCACCTCGTCCAGCTCGTGGATCTGGATCACCGTTTCCTCGACCCGGACGCCGCTCAGGCGGCCTTCCCGATGATGCGCTGGATCGCCGCGTAGACATCCGCGGCGGGTCCCGACGCATCCACGTTTCGGAGGACGCCTTCCCGTTCGTAGTATGCCACGAGGGGCGCGGTCTCCCGCGCGTACACTTCGAGGCGCTTCCGCACCGTCTCGGGCTCGTCGTCCGCCCTCTGTGTGAGCGCGCCTCCGCACACGTCGCAGCGTCCTGCGACCTTGGGCCGAGCCGTGCTCGTATTGTAGATGGCCCCGCAATTCGCGCAGAGCCAGCGGTCCTTCAGACGATTCACGACGACCTCGGTCGGGACCACGAGGTTCAGGACCCGGTCGAGCGGCCCCTCCCCGAGGAGGCCCTTCAGCCCCTCGGCCTGGGCGACGGTGCGCGGGAATCCGTCCAGGATAAACCCGCGCTGCGCGTCACGGCGCCCGAGCCTCGTCTCGATGAGGCCGAGCACGGTCTCGTCGGGAACGAGCCGCCCCGATTTGACCTGCTCCTGCGCGCTCTTGCCGAGCGCGGTGCCTTCCGCGATCGCCTGGCGCAGAATGTCCCCGGTCGCGACCAGCGGCACCCCGAGCGATTCCGAGAGCCGCTTGCCGTGTGTGCCCTTGCCGCTCCCCGGCGGTCCGAGGAGCACCACTCTCATCGGCGGCCCCGGAGCTTGCCGCTCTTGACGAAACCTTCATAGTGGCGCATCAGCAGATGGGATTCCATCTGCTGTAACGTGTCGAGCGCTACGCCGACCACGATCAGGACGCTGGTCCCGCCGAAATAGAACGGGACGTTGAATCGGCGGATCAGGATGTCCGGGAGCACCGCGATCAGCGCCAGGAAAACGGCCCCCGGCAGCGTGATGCGCGAGAGGACCCGGTCGATGTACTCGGAGGTCTTCCGCCCGGGGCGGATCCCCGGGATGAAGCCGCCGTACTTTTTCATGTTGTCCGCCATGTCGGTCGGATTGAGGACGATGGCGGTGTAGAAATACGTGAAGAAGATGATCGTGACCGAGTAGACGACGACGTGAACGATGCTCCCGACCGAGAAAAGGGTCGAGAGCCCCTGGATCACGGCGTTCCCGTGAAAATAGAGCGCGAGCGTGCTCGGGAGCATGATCACCGACTGCGCAAAGATGATCGGAATCACGCCCGCCGTGTTCACCCGGAGCGGAATGTGGGTGCTCTGCCCGCCGTACATCTTCCGGCCCACGACCCGCTTCGCGTATTGCACCGGAATCTTACGCTGTGCCTGGGTCATCGCGACGACCGCGGCGATCACCGCCACCATGATCGCCACCACGAGGATCGCCACGATCGGCGAGAGCGTCCCGACCCGCAGCGCTCGGATGCTGTTCACGATGTCGGCCGGGAACCGCGCCACAATCCCTATGAAGATGATCAGCGAGATCCCGTTTCCGATCCCGCGCTCGGTGATCTGCTCGCCCAACCACATGATGAGGATCGTCCCGGCGGTCTGGGTGATCATCGTCATGAGCTCGAACGCGGGACCCGGGTGCGGCACGACCGGCACGCCCTGGGCGCCCAGGGATTCCAGGAATTTCGCGAACGCGATCGACTGAACCGCCGAGAGACCCACCGTGCCGACGCGCGTGTACTGCGTGATCTTCTTCCGGCCTTCCTCCCCCTCCTTCTGGAGCTTCTCGAAGTACGGCACGACCGCTCCGAGGAGCTGGAGAATGATCGAAGCCGAGATGTACGGCATGATCCCGAGCGCGAAGACCGTCGCCTTGGCGAAGCTCCCGCCGACGAAGAGGTCGTAGAGGCCGAAGAGCGAGTTGGCCTGGCTCGCGAACGCGGTGACCAGCGCTTCGCTGTTCACGCCCGGCGTGGGCACGTGCCCGCCCAGGCGGTAGACGCAAAGAAGCGCGACCGTGAACAAAACCCGGCGCTTCAGCTCCGGGATGCGAAATACGTTCTGGAAACTCTCGAGCATCGCCTCGATCAGCCCCCGGTTCTCGTCTTACGCTCGCCCCGCGCGCGACGGGCCTTGGGCGCGGGAAGCGTGATCGTCCCGCCCGCGGCCTCGATCTTGGCCCGCGCCGTGGCGCTCGCCGCGTCGACGGTGATCTGAAACGCCGCCTTGACCTCCCCCTCCCCCAAGAGCTTGACCGGCCGGTCGCCGCGGTCGATGAGGCGTTTCGCCGTCAGCGATTCGCGGTTCACAGCCTCGCCCGCGGCGAAGCGCTCCAGGGACCCCACGTTCACCGCCTGGTAGCTCACCCGCGTCGGGTTCACGAACCCACGCTTGGGGACCCGGCGCTGAATCGGCATCTGTCCGCCTTCGAACCACCGCGGCACCTTGGAGCCCTTGCCCGCGCGCGCTCTCTGACCCTTGTGGCCGCGCCCGGCGGTTCCGCCCAGGCCCGACGCCGGGCCCAATCCACGGCGCTTCTTCGCGCGGGTCGCTCCGCGCGCCGGCTTCAGCTGCCCCACCTTCATGGGTTCTGTTCCTTCTTCCGGCCCTGCGCGGCCTCGACTCGAACCAGGTAGCGTACCTGGTGAACCATGCCTCGGATCTGAGGCGTGTCCTCGTGAACGACTGAATGGTTAATACGGCGCAGCCCCAACGCGGCGAGCGTGCGTTTGTGTTTCTTGAGGCAGCGGATCTTGCTCCGCTCCTGGGTGATCTTAACGAGTGCCATCACCCTGCACCGCGTTCTTCCGCCGGATTCCCAAAAGCTCATCCACCGTCTTTCCGCGCGTCGCCGCGACGTCGCTTGCGTGCCGCAGGCTCTGAAGACCCTGGACCGTGGCCTTCACCACGTTGTGCGGATTCCCCGAGCCGAGCGATTTCGTGAGCACGTCGTGGATGCCCGCCGCCTCGAGGACCGCGCGCACCGTTCCCCCGGCGATCACGCCGGTTCCCGGCGTGGCGGGCTTCAGGATCACGACCCCCGCGCCGAAGTGCCCTTCGACCTGGTGGGGAATCGTGGCCCGCTTCAGCGGAACCGTGAACATGCCCTTCTTCGCCGCTTCACCCGCTTTGCGGATCGCGTCCGAGACTTCGTTCGCCTTGCCGAGGCCCACGCCGACGCGCCGCTTGCCGTCCCCGAGCGCGACGATCGCGTTGAAGCTGAACCGGCGTCCGCCCTTCACCACCTTGGCGACGCGATTCACGTGGATCACGCGCTCGATGAACTCGGAGTCCTGCTGGGACTGCATGCGTCCGCGCATTCCTGGATAGGCCATGAAATCTCCTAGAAGTTCAGGCCGCCCTCGCGGGCGCCCTCGGCGACCGCCTTGACCCGGCCGTGATAGAGATAGCCGCTGCGGTCGAAACACACACGTTCGATACCCTTCTCCTTCGCCTTCGCCGCGATCTGCTTTCCGACAAGCTTGCCGGCTTCGATCTTCCCCTTCGCCGACTTGAGCTTCGGCGCCACCTCTTTGTCCATCGAGGAGACGGTGAGGATCGTCCGGCCGGTGAGATCATCGACCAGCTGCGCGTAGATATGATTCAGGCTCCGGAACACGCTGAGGCGCGGCCGCTCGGCCGTCCCCATGATCTTCTTCCGGATTCTCATATGTCGCCGGCCTCGACCCTCGAGCCGGGGTGTCGCTTTCGATTTCATCGTTCCGTCCCTACCTCATGCGACGCCGCGCCGCGGGGCGCTACGCCGCCGTCTTGCCGCCCGCGGCCTTGCCCGCCTTGCGCCGCACGTATTCGCCGACGTAGCGGATTCCCTTGCCCTTGTAGGGCTCGGGCGGCCGGAAGTCGCGAATGATCGCGGCCACCTGCCCGACCAGCTCCTTGTTGTATCCGCTCACGACGACCTTGGTCTGCGATTCGGTCGCGATCGTAATGCCCGCGGGGGGCTCGTACTCGATCGGGTGCGAATAGCCGAGCTGCATCGTGAGCTTCTTGCCGCTCATCTGGGCGCGGTAGCCCGTGCCCTGGATCTCGAGCGCCTTCGAAAACCCCTTCGTGACGCCCTCGATCATGTTCGCGAGAACCGCGCGCGTCGTGCCGTGCAGCGCAAGCGCCTGCTTGCCCCCTCCCACCTGGGCGACCCGGATCTCGCCCGGCTCGACCTTCACGTCGACGCCGTGGGCGAGGCGGAATTCCATCTCCCCCTTCGGCCCTTTGACGTGGATCGCGAGCTGGTCCCGCTTGACCTGGACGCCCGCGGGAATCTGGATCGGTACTTTTCCTACTCGCGACGGCATGGCTCTCTCCTACCAGACGCGGAAGAGGTACTCGCCACCGAGCCCCTCGTCGCGCGCTTCGATATCGGTCATGATGCCGCTCGGCGTGGATACGATCGCCGTCCCCATCCCGCCCTGAACTTTGGGAATCTCGTGGCGGCGCAGGTACACGCGGCGGCCGGGCTTGCTCACGCGCTCGATCCCCTGGATGACGCTTTTTTCCTTCGCGTCATACTTGAGATAGATGCGGAGAATTCCCTGCTTCTTGTCGTCGATCGCCTTGTAGTTATTGATGAACTTCTCCTTGAGCAGCACCCGCACCAGCTCGGTTTTCAAGTTCGAAGCCGGAACGTCCACCTTCTTGTGTTTTGCCTTGCACGCGTTGCGGATGCACGTCAAGAGATCCGCCACGGGATCGCTAACCGACATAGTCCCCTTTCAACGGCGGGCGCTCGGCCCGGATTTCGGGCCCTCGGCCCGGATTACCAGCTCGCCTTGACCACGCCCGGGATCTGGCCCATGAGGGCGAGCTCCCGGAAGCAAATGCGGCAGATTCCAAAGTCGCGCAGGAACGCGCGCGACCGGCCGCAGCGGTGGCATCGGTTGTAGCGGCGAACCTTGAACTTGGGTGGCCGCCTCCACTTCTCCATCAGCGATTTCTTGGCCAACCTCGCTCCTTTGCCGTCAGGCCTGACGCAGGCGGAAGGGCATGTTCATGAGCCTCAGAAGCTCCTGCCCTTCCTCGTCGTTCTCGGCCGACGTGACGAACGTGATATCCATCCCCCGGATCTTCTCGACCTTGTCGTAGTTGATCTCCGGGAAGATGATTTGCTCGGTGATCCCGAGCGTGTAGTTGCCCTGCCCGTCGAACGATTTCATGGGCACGCCGCGGAAGTCGCGGATCCGGGGCAGCGCCACGTTGATCAGCCGGTCGTAGAACTCGTACATTCTCGGGCCGCGCAGCGTCACCATGCAGCCGATCGGCTGACCCTCGCGCAGCTTGAAGTTGGCGATCGACTTCTTCGCTTTTCGAATCGAAGGCTTCTGGCCCGTGATCGTGGCCAGCTCGGCCACCGCCGCGTCCAGCATCTTGATGTTCTGGAGCGCGTCCCCTACGCCCATGTTCACCACGATCTTCTTGAGCCGCGGCACCTGCATGGGGTTCCTGTACTGGAAACGCTTCATCAGCTCGGGGAGGACGCGCTTCTCGAAGTGCTCCCTCAGCCGGGGAATCCGCGCCGGAGGCTCGGCCTCGCCGATCGCCGGCCCGGCGGGCGCTTCCTTCCCCCCCTTCCTCCTCGAATCCCCTTTGGCCTTGCCTCCGCCTTTCGCCTTCGCCTCGCCCTTCGGTTTCGCGTCCCCTTTGGGCTTGGCTTCGAGCTTGGGCTTCGCCTGCTTCTTTTCTTTGGGCTCTTTCTCGTCCGCCATCAGCGCACTCTCGGGATCGTCTCGCCGCACCGCGCGCAATAGCGCTCGCGCTTGCCGTCCGACGTCCGCTTCATCGTCACGCGAACGCCCATCTGGCACTTGGGGCAGAGATGCATCACGTTGGAGATATGGATCGGGGCCTCACGCTCGAGGATCCCCCCCTGAATCTTCTGTCCTCGCGGCTTGGTGTGCCGCTTGACGAAGTTGACCTTCTCGACGATCAGCCGTTCCTCCTCGAGAAGAACCTTGAGCACGCGGCCGGACTTGCCGCGGTCGTCCCCGGCGATCACCACCACCTGATCGTTTTTCGCGAAATGAGCCATCGAACCCTCAAATCACCTCGGGTGCCAACGAGATGATCTTCATGAATTCCCGCTCGCGCAGCTCGCGGGCCACGGGCCCGAAGATGCGCGTCCCTTTCGGTTCCTTCTGGTCGTCGATCAGCACCGCCGCATTCTGGTCGAATCGGATGTAGGAACCGTCCTTCCGGCGGACTTCCTTGACGGTGCGGATGAGCACCGCCTTGTGGACGTCCCCTTTCTTGATCTGCGCGCCGGGGAGCGCGTCCTGGATCGAAACGACGATCACGTCGCCCAATCGTCCGTAACGCTTCCGGGTGCCTCCGAGCACTTTCACCACGCGGGCGACCCGCGCTCCGGAGTTATCCGATATCGTGATGATGCTGCGTGGCTGAACCATGCGCGCTCTCCCCCTCCCGGTCCGCTCAGCGTTCGACGCGCTTGACGAAATCGAGAAGGCGCCAGCACTTATCCTTGCTCAGCGGGCGCGTTTCCATGAAACGGATCACATCCCCCACCTTGCACTCGTTTTTCTCGTCGTGGATCTTGAAGCGGCTCCGGCGACGGACGTACTTGCCGTAGTCCTGATCCTTGACGAGGCGCTCGATCTTGGCCACTACGGTCTTCTGCATGGCCGCGCTGACGACCGTGCCGGTCATCACCTTCCTGCGGCCGCGACCTTTCCCTTCCTGTGTCACGCCTTGGGCTCCCCTTGACCGCCGAGCTTGCGAACGCCCGTCCGGTGCTCCGCCAAAATCGTCTTGAGGCGCGCGATGTCCCGCCGCCGCTCTCGAATCAACAGGGGGTTCTGGAGCTGCCGCATCCCGTTCCGGAAGCGCAGGTTGAAAATCTCCTCGTGCAGCTCGCCGATCCTGTGCCCGATCTCATCCTCGGTCATGTCGCGGATCTTCTCCGCCTTGAGCTCTCTCATCTCAGCTCCCCGCCAGATCCTGCCGCTCGACGAACTTCGTCCTCATCGGCAGCTTGCTCGCGCCCAATTTCATCGCCTTCTTCGCCAGCTCCGCGGTGATTCCCTCGAGCTCGAAGAGGACGCGCCCCGGCTTCACGACCGCCACCCAGTACTCGGGCGAGCCCTTGCCCTTGCCCATTCGCGTCTCCGCCGGCTTCACCGTCACCGGCTTGTCCGGAAAGATGCGTATCCACATCTTGCCGCCGCGCTTGATGAAGCGCGTGATCGCGACGCGCGCCGCCTCGATCTGGCGGTTCGTGACCCACGCCGCCTCGAGCGCCTGAAGCCCGAACTCGCCGAAGGAGACGGTCGAGCCGCGGTAGGCCATGCCCTTCCGGCGCCCCCGCATCTGCTTCCTGTGCTTGACCCGCTTCGGTACGAGCATGCCGCCTTATCCCGCGGCCGGCGCCGCGGAGCGGGTCTGGCTGGGCGCAAGGACCGGTGGTGCCTCCTTCTTGTCCAGCACCTCTCCCTTGAAGATCCACACCTTCACGCCCACCGTCCCGTAGATCGTCCGGGCCGTGGCGCGCGCGAAATCGATATCGGCGCGCAGCGTGTGAAGCGGCACGCGTCCCTCGCGGTATCCCTCGGTCCGCGCCATCTCGGCGCCCCCCAGGCGGCCGGAGCACACGATGCGTATGCCTCCCGCCCCCGAGCGCATCGTCGAGGCGATCGCCTTCTTCATCGCGCGCCGGAAGGAGACGCGCTGCTCGAGCTGGCGCGCGACGTGCTCCGAAACCAGGATCGAGTCGAGGTCCGGCTTCTTCACTTCGTCGATATTGAGGAAGATCTCCTTCTTCGTGATGTGCTGAAGCTCATCGCGAAGCTGATCCACCTGCTGACCCCGGCGTCCGATGACGAGCCCGGGACGCGCGGTCGAAATATTGATCGTCACCTTGGCGATCGCCCGCTGGATGATGATCCTCGAGATCCCGGCCTGCGCGAGACGCCGCTTCAAATACCGCCGAATGAATATGTCCTCTTCGAGGAGCTTCGGATAATCCTTGCGCGCGAACCAACGCGAATCCCACGTGGCGATGATCCCGAGCCGCATCCCGATCGGATTCGTTTTCTGACCCACTACTTGGCCTCCTTCGGCGCGGGCGAACGACGCCGCCCGCGGCGCGCGGGGGCTGCCGGCTCTTCGACCGGTGCTTCCCCTTCGACGATGATCGTGATGTGGCTCGTCCGCTTGATGATCGGCGTGGCCCGTCCTTGCGCTCGCGGGAGAAACCGCTTGAGCGAAGGCCCCGCGCCGGCCACGGCCTCCTTCACGCGGAGGTGCTCGACGTTGATCTTCCCTTCGATCGCCACCGCGTTGGCCACGGCGGACTTCAAGACCTTGCCGATCACTTTCGCGACATGCTTCGGCGTGAAGTCCAGGATCTCGGTGACCTGGTCGACCCGCTTGCCGCGGATCAGCTGGAGCACCTGATCCGCCTTGCGCGGGGTGACCCGGACGTATTTGGCGATCGCTTTCGCTTCCATGTCGCTATTTCGCGGGCGGCGCGCCGACGGGTGCGCCAGCCGGAGTCGTCGTCTTTTCCACGTGGGAGCCATGCCCGCGGAAGATCCGCGTCGGCGCGAACTCGCCGAGCTTGTGCCCCACCATGTTCTCGGTGATATACACCGGGATGAACTTGTTTCCGTTGTGCACGGCGAGCGTGTGTCCCACGAACTCCGGAGAGATCGTGGAACGCCGCGCCCATGTCTTGAGCACCCGGCGCTCGTTCACCTTGTTCAGCGCCTCGAGCTTCTTGAGAAGCTTCGGCTCGACGAACGGACCCTTTTTGACCGAACGGCTCATGACGTTTTCGTCGCTCCCGGCCCGCTAGCCCTGCTTCCGCCGGCGTATGATGAGCCGGTCGGAGAGCTTCCGCTTGCGGGTCTTCTTGCCCTTCGCCAATAGCCCCCACGGCGAGCACGGATGCCGGCCGCCCGAGGATTTGCCTTCACCGCCGCCCATCGGATGATCCACCGGGTTCATCGCCACGCCGCGGACGTTCGGCCTGCGCCCGAGCCAGCGCGTCTTCCCCGCCTTTCCGATCACGACGTTCTGGTGGTCTTCGTTCCCCACCTGGCCGATCGTGCACGCGCACTCGACGGAAACCTTCCGCGTCTCGCCCGAGGGAAGCCTCAACACCGCTTCCTCTCCTTCCTTCGCCATCACCTGGCAGAAGGTGCCCGCGCTGCGCGAGATCTGCCCGCCCTTGCCGGGCGTCATCTCCACGTTGTATACGAACGTGCCCAGCGGAACCGCGCGCAGGGACATGGCGTTCCCGGGCTTGATCTCCGCCTCGGGCCCCGAGATCACGCTGTCCCCGACCCGGAGCTGCTGGGGCGCGACGATGTAGCGCTTCTCGCCGTCGACATAATGGAGAAGCGCGATCCGGGCGCTCCGGTTCGGGTCGTATTCGATATGGGCAACCGTCGCCAGGATCCCCTTCTTGTCCCGCCTGAAATCGATCCGGCGGTAATTGCGACGGTGACCGCCTCCGCGCTGCCAGGAGGAGATATGCCCCTTGTTGTCGCGGCCCCCGGTTTTCTTCAGCCGCTCGACGAGCCGGCGCTCCGGGCGGGAGCGCGTGATCTCCTCGAACGTCGGAACGGTCTTGAACCGCGTGGCCGGCGTGAGCGGTCGATATTTGCGTAGCGGCATCGGCTATACCTGCTCGAAGAGCTCGATCGTCTGACCCTTCTTGAGGGTGACGAGAGCCTTCTTCCAATCGGGTCGATGGCCCGCGAACCGGCCCATGCGCTTCGGCTTGCCGTGCACGCGGATGGTGCGCACCGAATCCACCTTCACGTTGAAGATCGATTCGATGGCGCGCTTGATCTCGATCTTGTTCGCGTCGCGCGAGACCTCGAAGAGATACCCGTTCTGTTTCTCGCGGAGGCGGGTCCCCTTCTCGGAGATCATCGCCCGGCGCACGATGGTGCGGGGTTCGCGGTTCATGCGTTCACCCGCTCCGCCAGGCTCTTGAGACCGCCTTCCGTGAGAACGAGACAATCGCAGTTCATGAGCGCGTACGTGTGCAGCGTGCGGCTCTCGGCGGTGCTGACCCGCTCGAGGTTCCGTGTGGACCGGAGCGCGGCGTTGTCGATCCGGTCGAAGACCCACAGGATCTTCTTGTCCTCCAGGCCGATTTTCCGGATCAGCTCCGCCATCGTCTTGGTCTTCGGCTGATCGAGCGACGGCGGATTCACGATGATGACCCCGCCGTCCTTCGCGCGGGCGGTCAGCGCGCCGCAGAGCGCCTTCATCTTGGCCTTGGCGTTCAAGCGGGTCGTGTAGTCCCGCGGCCGCGGCGGGAACGCCACCCCGCCGCCCGGCCAAAGCGGGGACGTGTTGGAGCCCGCGCGCGCGCGCCCGGTGCCCTTCTGCTTCCAGGGCTTCCGACCGCCGCCGCTCACCTTGGCGCGGTTCTTCGCCGCCGCGGTGCCCTGGCGCTGATTTCCCAAGTAGCTCTTCACCGCCTCCCAGATCAAATGCTCGTGGATCGGGGCCTCGAAAAGCTCTTTGGGAAGATCGACCGAGCCAAGCTCTTTTCCGTCGCTCCCGTATCGTTTCGCCTTCGCCATCGTCTTACCCGTTCTTCCGGATCAGGACCGTGCTTTTGGGCGGCCCCGGAATCGAGCCGCGGACCCAGATCAGATGCTGCTCGGGGTCGACGCCCACCACGTGGAGGTTCTTCACCGTCACGCGCGCGCCGCCCATACGGCCCGGCAGTCGCTTCCCCTTGATCACGCGGCTTGGATAGGCGCTCGCGCCGATCGAGCCCGGCTGCTTGTGCGTCACGCACCCGTGGGTCTCCCTCCCGCACGTAAAGTGGTGCCGCCGGATCACGCCCGCGAATCCGCGCCCTTTCGAAACGCCGATGACGTCGACCTTGCTGCCGACCTCGAAGAGCGAGACGGTCAGCTCCTGGCCGACTTGGAACTCCGATGTGTCCTCGACGCGGACTTCCTTGAGCGCGCGGACGCCGGCCGCGTTGTGCTTCTTCAAATGCCCTTGCAGCCCCTTCGGGATCAATGACTCGCGCTTCCGGCCGAAGCCGATCTGGAGCGCGGCGTAGCCGTCCGTTTCCGGCGTCTTGACCTGGACGATCGGGCACGGCCCGGCCGCCAGCACCGTCACCGGCGTGACGCGCCCCTGCTCGTCGAAGAGCTGGGTCATCCCGATTTTTTCCGCGAGCAAGCCGATCATGGTTGGTCCCGGTTAGAGCTTGATTTCAATGTCGACCCCCGCCGGGAGATCGAGCTTCATCAAGGCGTCGATCGTCTGCGGGGTCGACTTCACGATATCGATGAGCCGCTTGTGGACGCGGACCTCGAATTGCTCCCGCGATTTCTTGTCCACGTGCGGCGAACGAAGCACGGTGTACACGGAACGCTGCGTCGGAAGCGGAATGGGCCCCGCGGTGCGGGCGCCGGTACGCTTCGCGGTGCGCACGATCTCGCCCGCCGACTGATCGAGCACGGCGTGGTCGTACGACCGCAAACGAATGCGGATTCTCTGTCCTGCCGGCGCGGTCGTTGGCATTACTCGAGGATCTCCGTTACGACGCCGGCGCCGACGGTGCGACCGCCCTCGCGGATCGCGAACCGAAGCTCCTTCTCCATCGCGATCGGCGTGATCAGCTCCACCGACATGTCCACGTTGTCCCCAGGCA
>Ga0066709_100002221_pt1 | contig 13928 bp, 11 predicted proteins | sample GraSoiAngelo_158_FD_79665 | JGI IMG/M metagenome (GOLD analysis project Ga0066709, IMG submission 79665) | Grasslands soil microbial communities from the Angelo Coastal Reserve, California, USA - 14_1009_16_30cm | ecosystem: Environmental > Terrestrial > Soil > Grasslands | place: USA...
GCCAGGGCGTCGCCGCGCGACGGGGGGACCCTTGTGGCCGCTCTGCTTACGGTCTCGACCGAGGAAACGCGGCGGAGGGAGGCGAGCCCGAGGCTCGGGCGGCGAGGGGGAGCTTTTCACAAGTGAACGGGGCCGCTGATGCTCGAGCGGACGCTCGAGATCAGCGGCCCCGCGGGAGGCCTCTGAACCGTCCGGGGGCGCCGGTTTCCCGGTCCCCCGGCACGGCGTTCAGATCACTGGCAGGTCGGCCTGCTGTTGACGCACTGGCTCGCTGTGGTCGAGGCGGTGGCGGGGCACTGGGACCCGGTCCCGGACGGGCAGCTCGCCGCGACCGCGATGGTGTGACAGGCGTTGTCGAGGGCCCTGAACTCCAGGATGCTGTTGTTGGTGCCGCTCACGCGCGCGAGGCGGGCGTCATCGGGGGAGCCGCCGCCGAGGAAGAGCTTGAGCGACAGACCGTCGATCGTCCACGTGAAGGCGCAGTCGGCGCGGCCGTCGACCGACGCCGCGTAGCGGAGCACGCCGTTGCAGGCGGTGGTCGCGAGCGGCGTGATGATCACCATCTTCTGCGTCACGTTCAGCGTCACCTCGTCGGTCGCGGCCGGGCAGGGCGGATTGGCGATGCTCGAGACCGTCAGCCTCAGCGTCGCCGTCCCGCTGCCCGTGAACGTGGCGCCCGAGCTCAAGCTGCCCGGATCGGCGATCGTCACCGGCCCGCTCACCACCGACCAGGTCGGAGTCCCGTTGGTGGCGCTGCCGGCGAGGGCGAACGACGTGGTTGCGCCGGTGGAGCAGGTGGTCTGATCCGGCCCCGCGTTCGCGGTCGGATTGCTGTTCACCGTCAACGTCACCTCGTCGGTCGCGGTCGGGCAGGCCGGATTGGCGGTGCTCACCACGGTCAGGCGGAGCGTCGCCGTTCCGCTGCCCGTGAAAGTGGCCCCCGAGCTCGAGCTGCCCGGATCGGCGATCGTCACCGGCCCGCTCACCACCGACCAAGTCGGCGTCCCGTTGGTGGCGCTGCCGGCGAGCGTGAACGGCGTGGTTTCACCGGCGGCGCAGGTGACCTGGTCGGGTCCCGCGTCCGAAGTCGGGTTGCCGTTGACCGCCAGCACCACCTCGTCGGTCGCGGTGGGGCAGGGCGGATTGGCGGTGCTCACCACGGTCATCCGCAGGGTGGCCGTCCCGGTGCCGGTGAACGTGACGCCGGAGCTCAGGCTGCTCGGATCGGCGATCGTCGCCGGCCCGCTCATCACCGACCAGGTCGGCGTCCCGTTGGTGGCGCTGCCCGCGACGGTGAACGGCGTGGTGGATCCCGCCGCACACCGGGTCTGGTCCAGCCCGGCGTCGGCGGCCGGGTTGCCGTTCACCACCAGCACCACTTCGTCGGTGGCGGACGGGCAGGGAGGGTTGGCGGTGCTCGCGACCGTGAGCCGCAGGGTCGCTGTCCCGGTCCCGGTGAGCGTCACGCCGGAAGTCAGGCTGCCCGGGCTCGCGATCGTCGCCGGGCCGCTTACCACCGACCAGGTCGGAGTCCCGCTGGTCGCGCTGCCGGCGAGCGTGAACGGCGTGGTCGCCCCCGCGGCGCACTGGGTCTGATCCAGCCCGGCGTTCGCCGTGGGATTGCTGTTCACCGCCAGCACCACTTCGTCGGTGGCGGGCGGGCAGGGCGGGTTCGACACCGTGATCCGGAGCGTCGCCGTTCCGGTCCCGGTGAAAGTGGCTCCCGAGGTCGGACTGCTCGAATCGGCGATCGTCACCGGCCCGCTCACCACCGACCAGGCCGGCGTTCCGTTGCTGGCGCTGCCGGCCAGCGTGAACGACGTCGTGGCGCCGGCGGAGCACTTGGCCTGGTCCGGCCCGGCGCCCGCGGTCGGATGCGCCCTGACGTCCAGCGAAGTGGTCGCGGTGCGGGTGCAGCCGTCCTTGTCCGTGACCGTCAGGGTGTAGATCGTGGTCGGGCTCTTGGAGGGCGTCACCGAGAAATTGAGGCACGTGTTTCCCGAAGGATCGCCGAACGTGCTCTGGGTCTGCGAGCTGCCGTCGTTGCCTGCCAAAGCCAGCGTGAAGGGGCCGCGATTGGTGGGAGACTTGACGCACCCCTGCAGGGTGGCGGTGGTGCCGCACGACACGGTGCAGTTGGCCGTGCACGAGAGCGAGGCTCCGTAGCCGATCACGCAGACCTGCTGGTGGCGGCACTGCCCGCCGGGGGGGTTCTGGTCCGCGGCAGTGCAGCCGGCCGCGCCCGAGCTGGTGTTCCAGGAGATCGTGGTGCAGGTGTTCGGCGAGCACTTGCCCTGGACCGCGCCAGCCTGACCGAAGCACACGAGCCCCGTGCTGCACGTGAAGTTGGGGATCGAGCCGAACATGACGGTATCATGGTAGTTCTCCTTGCCCGTCTTTCCGCCCGCGGTGCTGGAGCCGTTCGCGTCCCGGAGGATGACGTCGAGCGGGGCCGTGATCAGCACGCCGTCCGGCACCAGGTGCAGCGCGACGCAGTAGCGGGCGCTGCTGGTGTTGTTGCGGACGGTGAACTTCACCTGGGCGTTGAACATGGTGCCCGGGGGGCACGAGCACGGCTCGTTGACGATCTGGCCCGAGCCCACGAGCTCCACATCACCGGCGGTGCACGGGCTGCCGCTCAGGTCGTTCGCCCGCGCCATGGGCGGGGAAGCGCTCATGATCAGCAGGGCCGTGGTCGCGATCCCCAGCACGAGCTTCGGGTGGGGGTTTCTGGTTGTCTTGTCGAGATGCATTTGACCCCGTTCTCCGTTGTTTGGACGCGCGGGAGTCCCGCGCGCCGCGTCCTGGGCGTCCCTGCTTTCGTTTCCGGCGCTCCGGCCTGATTCGATCCGTTGGGTTGGTATTGCTGAATGTTCGGTATCGTGACGGCTCTGCATCCCCTCGCCGGGCGGCGAGGGCTAGTTCATCAGATACACGACCCGAACGATACGAGTGGTGGGACCGACAGCGGCCCGCAAGAAGTAGACCCCGGCGTGGGCACGGACACCGTCATCCGCGCGTCCGTCCCAGGACACTTCGTACCGGCCTACACTCTGAGTTCCTGCGGCGAAGGTGCGAATGCGGCGGCCCGCGACGTCGTACATGCCGATGTCGGCCGGCTGCGCGTGATCCTCGATCGAGTAAGCGAAGCGCATGGTGCGCGCGAAGGGGTTGGGCGTCGGGCGGTACAGCTCCAGGGAGCCGGACGGCGCCGCGGCGGCGACATCCGTCGAGGGCTCGGCGGCGATCGCGGCCTGGGAGGCCATGCCCTTTTCATCGTTCAGGGCCGGCAGCGTGGCAACCTGGAAGCAGCCGAAGGACGTCGTTCCGGAGCCCGAGCCCCAGAACCATTTGAGGTCCGTCATCGAGACCCTGGGGTTCGTGACCGCGATGTCGTCGAGCACCTTGGTCCTGCCGACCCACACATCCATCCGATTGTTCCCGATCGACTCGTCGCCGCCGGGTCCCGGATAGGATAGAGTGCGTCCCGAGCGGTTCAGCGCCCAGGTGATGGCCTGGGTCCCGGCGTAGGTCGGGCTGGTCCGGCCTGCGACGAGATCGCGGAGCCGGAACTCCCCTTGGAGGCCGGCCGGCTCGATGCCGAGACGGGCGTAGGTGTGGGCGTCGCTCTCGTCGGCGTTCGACGTGCTGAAGCTCGATCCGAACCGGAGCACCTGAGGCGCCACGCGGCCGGGACCGAGGCCCGAGAGCGCGAGGTTGAACGTGCAGAGCACCGCGTCCGGGGCCGGGCTGAAGTCCGTCGTCCGGGAGAGCGACACGGCGTCGCCCGGGGCGCTGAGGATCCGCAGCGTGTGAGACGTGTTCGTGAAGGTGCTGTGGGTGCTGCCGGCACCGAAGGAGTCCCACTCGCCGCTCACCGGTGCGGCATCGAGCGAGCCCGATTCCGAGTCATCGGCGGTGAGGCCCGGCGCGAAGATCGTGGCCGCGGATGCGGGCGCGGCTCCGAGGATGATGAAGCTCGCGGCGAAGAGCAGCCGGGCGAACGATGAGCGTGTGGCGTCGATTCGCAAGCTCGACAAGGTGCCACCTCCAAGGGGGGTTGGGCGGGTGCGGCAGATCGAGGGAGAGAGTTGCGGTAGGTGAGGCGAAGCAGGAAGTCTAGAGATTCCGCTGGAGGTCGGCTCGGCGGAGACGCGGGCCGCGGAATCGAAGTGGCTTCTCATTCCGAGCTCGCGGTCCATGATTATCAATGTCGTCGGGAGTAACTTTCAAGAACTTACTGAGGCGACGAGCCTCTTGGCATTCTCAGGCGTCGCGGCTGGGTGGAACCGCCCATCTGCGGCTGCGCCGGGGCTTCGGAACGAGACCGAAGGAGGCCGCCGGCGGGCCCGCTTGCCGGGAGGCCCCGCTCCTGAGAGGTTCGCGATCCCGTGGAGCCGCGGGAAGACCGGCCGGAGCGCGTGGGGTTCATGAGACGCGTGGGGATGAAGCGGCAGGCGGCCGGGGAAGGCGCTTCGCGCCGGAGCTCGACGAGGGCTGCACGGACCTGGAAACGCGGGATGCCCGGCGCGAGCCGTGAGCTGCGGCGGGCCGGCGCCGAGGCGACGCTGGATTCGGTGGCGGAGGCCGAGGCCGAGGCCTTCCAACCTTTTGGCGCACCATGCCATCCAAGCCGACGCATGGAACACTCGGGCCCCGGAGTGTCGACGCCAGGCAGACCATTCAGGGCACCGGCGGGCGCCGACTCGGGGGACGTGTCGCTGGCCGCCGGGGGTGACCGGCGCGCGTTCGAGAGGGTCTACCGGGTGCACGTGGCGAGGATCCACAGCTTGGCGAGGCGCATGGTGAACGGCGAGGAAGCAGGTGAGATCACCCAGGACGTGTTCGTGCGAGCGTGGGAGAAGCTCGGGACTTTTCGCGGGGAAGCGGCGTTCGGGACCTGGCTCTACCGCCTGGCCGTCAACGTGATCCTCGCCCGCCGCTCGAAGCTCGCGGTGCAGCGGGCCCGCCACCTCCCCGACGACGAGGCGCTCGAAACCGCTCCCGCCCGGCCGGCGTCGACGGATCTGGGCATGGACCTGGAGGGCGCGATCGAGAGGCTTCCGGCGGGCGCGCGACAGGTGTTCGTGCTCCACGACGTGGAAGGCCACAAGCACGAGGAGATCGCCGGGATGCTCGGAGTGACGACCGGCACGTCCAAGGCCCAGCTTCACCGCGCCCGGCTGCTGCTGCGCCGCCATCTGAATCGCTGAAGGAGGTTGTTCGAGAATGACGCCGCACGTGGACCAACGACTCTCCGCCTACATCGACCAGGACCTCGCGGCCGCGGAGCGCGAGGAGGTCGAGAGTCACCTGGCGACCTGCCCCGACTGCTCGCAAACTCTGGAGGAGCTGCGCGGGGTCGTGACCATGGCCCGGGCCCTCGAGGATCGTCCGCCCGAGGCCGAGCTGTGGCCGGAGATCGAAGCACGGCTGGGCGCGGCTCCGGAGGGCGCCGGCTCGCCAGCGCGCGCCCGCTGGACCGCCGTCGCGGGACGGTCCGGGCTCGGACGCTGGCAGCTCACGTTCTCGCTGCCGCAGCTCGCGGCGGCGGGCCTCGCGCTCGTTCTGCTCTCGGGCGGCGCGGTATGGATCGCGCTGCGCCAGAGCCCCATGCGCGCCGGGGCCCCGGGGCCGATCGCCGCGGCGCCGGGCGAGACGAGCCTCCAGCGTTTCCCGGGGGCCCGCACGAGACCCGCTTCAACGAGGCCGGCGGAGGGTGAGTCCGGCGTGGCGCCCGCGCAAGGCGGTGCCCCCGCACTCGAGCCCGCGAGGACGGACGCCTCGGTCGCGAGCTTCGACGAGTCCAAGTACCAGGCCGCCGTGGCCGAGCTCGAGCGGGTGCTGCGCGACCATCGCGACAAGCTCGACCCGGCGACGGTCCGGATCCTCGAGCACAACCTCGCGATCATCGATCGCGCCATCGACGAGGCGCGCCGCGCCCTGCTCGCCGATCCCGCCAACCCCTACCTGAACGGCCATCTCGCGGAGCAGCTCAAACGCAAAGTCTGGCTCCTGCAGCGGGTGACCGATGTCGTCACCCACAACGGCTAGGAAAGCCCGATGCTGATGACTCTCGCCGCCACGCTCCTCACCGCGCTCGCCGTGTCCGCGGAGACCGACACCACCTTCGCGGTGAAGCCGGGCACTCGCCTCGAGGTGAGCAATTTCGGTGGGGAGATCGCCGTCCAGTCCTGGGACAAGAACGCAGTCCATGTCGAGGCCACGCACTCCGAGAGGGTGCGGATCTCGATCGAGGACTCCGAGTGCTGTCTCACCATCAGCGCCAGCAACCGGCGGTGCGTCCCGGCGCGCGTCGACTAGCACATCACGGTTCCGCCGTGGATGGCGCTCACCCTGTCGGGCGTCTACACCGACGTCTCGGTGGAGGGCACCAAGGCCGAGGTGTCGGCCGAGACGGTGAACGGCGACGTCCGGGTGCGCGGCGGCGAGGGCTACCTCAAGCTCAGCTCGGTCCAGGGCGTGGTCGACGTGGAGGGGGCGCGCGGGCGCCTCGAGCTCAGCTCGGTCAACGAAGGGGTCAACGTCGCCGACGTGGCGGGCGAGATCAGCGTCGAGGCGGTCAACGGGACGGTGACCATCGAGCGGGTCCGGTCCAAGATGGTCGAGGCCGAGACGGTGAACGGAGACGTGACCTACCTGGGCTCGATCGAGGAGGGAGGCCGCTACCGCTTCGCCTCGCACAACGGCGACCTGATTCTCGGGCTTCCCGATCACATCAACGCGGCGATCTCGGTGGCCACTTTCAGCGGGGACTTCAGGTCCGACTTCCCGGTCCGCATCAGCGAGACCCGCAAGGGCCACCGCTTCGACTTCACCCTCGGTTCCGGGAGCGCGCAGATCGAGCTCGAGACGTTCCAGGGCACGGTCTGGCTGCGGCGCGGCGAGGAAAAGATGAAGCTCAAGACCAAGGAGGATGACCGATGACTTTCTCGGACGACGTGAAGTCAGCCCTGTGGCGCGCCTTCGCGCTGGCCTGGCTGCTGGCCGCGGCGGCCACGATCGCCCTGATGGCGGACCCCGCGCTGGCGAGCCCCCGCCATGGGGCCCGGTACTCGGAGTCGCGCTCGGGCGAGGACTTCCACTGGAGCTGGAAGCTCCCGGCCGGCAAGACGATCGAGATCAAGGGCGTGAACGGCGACATCGAGGCTCATGCCGCCTCCGGCGACGAGGTCGAGGTGGTCGCCACCAAGCACGCCCACCGGAGCGATCCCGACGAGGTGAAGATCGAGGTGATCGAGCACGAGGGCGGCGTCACGATCTGCTCGGTGTACCCGACTCCGTGGGGAGAGCCGGCGAACGACTGCAGTCCCGGCCGGGGCGGCCACTCGCACACCCGCAACAACGACGTGGTGGTCGACTACGAGGTGCGCGTCCCGAAGGGAGTGGCGTTCCGGGGCAGCACCGTCAACGGCGGGGTCGAGGCCGAGGGCATCGAGGGTCCGGCGGAAGCGTACACGGTGAACGGCTCGGTGCGGGTCTCGACCGGCGGCACGGCGCGCGCCAGCACGGTGAACGGCTCGATCGTGGCCTCGGTGGGAAGCGCGAGCTGGGGCGACGAGCTCGCCTTCGACACCGTGAACGGGACCGTCACGGTGGACTTCCCGTCCGGGCTCAACGCCGATTTCCGCGCCGAGACCGTGAACGGGGACATCGTCAGCGACTTCCCGCTCACCGTCACGGGACGCTTCAGCCACCGCCACATCTCGGGGACCATCGGGAAGGGCGGGGGCGACCTCAAGCTCTCGACCGTGAACGGGGACATCCGCCTGCGGTCGCAGTAGCGGCTGGCGGGAGGTCCGGGGCAGCGCCTCCTGAGGGCCGCCCCGGCTACGGTTCGACTATCGAACGACAGCCACCTTCACAACCCTCGCGTCCGCGCCGTGCGTCAGACGGACCCAATACATCCCCATCGGCAGCTCTCCCCGGCGCGCCAGGCGCATCGCATGTCTGCCGGCGCCGAGATCGGTCGAGCGACTGAGCCGCACTCGTCCCTGCACATCCACGAGCTCCACGGTCGCGGGTCGGGCGTCGGGCAGGGAGAAGTCGATGAACAGGTCCGCGTCGGCCGGATTCGGTCTCGCCCGCTCGAGCGCCAACTCCGGCTGGAGCGGGACGTCGATCTCGAACTCGGGCGTGTCCCTGACTTGGCCATCTAGGTCGAGGCGGAGCCGGTACCAATATCTCATTCCGCCGGCGACGGTCCGGTCATCGAACACGATCCGGCCGGAGCCGTCCGCTTCCAGGGCGGCGAGCAAGCTCCAGTCATGGGTGTCGTCGCGACGCCAGACCTCGGTGGAAGTCCCGGCGCCGGTCGACGAAGCCCATTCCAGGTGAACCCCGGCGGGTTCCGCGTCCGCTCGCACGAGCGAGATCAGGGCGGCGACCACGCCGTCGGTGCCGAGTCGCGTGGCGTACACGTCCGCGTTCCCTCGCCGATAATCGACCCACGTCAGGATGACTCCGCCCGAACCGTCCTCGACGAGCTGCGGCTGATACTGATGTCCCGGCGCTGTGCACACCGGATAGCCGGAGGGCGACGCGCCCGGCATCAGGCTTCCGCCGGCACGGATGTGCTGGGCGTAGATGTCGAACTCGGACCGCTCGTCCTGCCACGCGACCCAGGCACCACCCGCACCGTCACCCACCACCACGGGATACTCCTGCGTCCCCGGCGCGACGCATGCGGCAACCCCGTTCTCGGACCATCCCGGCGCGATGTTTCCGTCCGGCAGGACGCGCTGCACGTGGATGTCGCCGGGATCGCTTCGGGTGTCCTGCCATGCCACGAGCGCTCCTCCCGCGCCGTCGGGGACGATGGAAGTAAAGCGCTGGTCGAAGAAATAGGGACCGGCGCGATATCCGCCCGCCTGGCAGTTGTACGGGCTCAGGACCTTTCCCCCGGCCGGCCATCCGGGAGCGACGGCGCTGGAGTCGGTGATGTGCTGGATCACGCACTGGAAGGCCGGACTGTCGCGCCGCTCGAGCCACGCGGCGTAGACACCGCCCACGCCGTCGGGGCAGACTCCCTGGGCCACTGGCGACAAGCCGTACGAGTCCGTGTAGGGCGAGAGCACGACTCCGGATGACGGCCAGCGGGGATCCAGTGCTCCGGAGCCCAGCACGTGCTGGAGCTGAACTCCATACAACCAGCTCACGAATGCGCCGGAGTGTCCGTCGGAGCAGATCTGCGGTTCCGAGCCGAAGCGCGAGCCCAGCGGAGTGGCGTCCCAGTTGACCGGAACCGTCCCGTTCCCGGCGAAATGCTGCAGATGGAGGAACTCCCAGAGGCGGTCGACGTAGGTCCACACCAGGACGGCGCCGCCCGCCCCATCGCTGACCGCAGCCGGTTCGATCGATCCGTAGGCTCGCGGGCTCTCGATCCCGGCGGGAGGAACCTCACGCGCCGGGCCCGCCGACCCCGCTCCGAGGGTTGCCCCGAGCGACGGCCAGCCGGGGGCGACCGTCCCATCGGGGGTCACCCTCGTCATCGCGATGGCGGTCCGTCCCGGATTGACGTAGTCGGGGACCACCCAGTAAACGAATGCGCCGCCGGCCTCGTCCGGGACGATCTGCCCGTCAACCGCAGGGCCCGGGAACTCGAGGCCTTCCGAGGTCCAGCCGGGCTGGAGATCGCCCGACGCGGAGATGCGCGCGACGTAGTAATTCCATCCCCCGGCCTCGTACCCTTCCCAGGCGATGAACGCACCGCCTGCTCCGTCAGGCGCGATGACGGGATGGTCTTCGCTGCTGTCGCTGGCCGCGATGGGCGTGCCGTCGGACTTCCAGGACGCTGAGGCAGGGGAGAGACCGAGGGCGCCGATCACGCCGGCCGCGAACATGATGCCGAGGATTTGCTTCGTGAGTCTCATTCCGCACCTACCTGGGTGAAGAGGACGCGCGGTGTCGCCGATCATCGGCTCATAGGCCGCGCGTGGGGCCTCGTTCGGTTCGCTGAGTCCTCGACGGGCGCGTGCACGTCGACTTCGGGTAGCAAGTAGTGGTGGCGAACTCCCAGGATCTGTGGAGCAACCCTCGATAGGGCAGAGCCTACCACATGCAGGGCGTCGTGAGGATCGCTTGGGCCTGAGCCAAGCGTGAAAGATGATCCGTCCCACGCCATGGCCTGTTACTTTGTGCCACAAAGTACTTGACGCGCACGGCCACGGCCGCCTAGCATGCCGTCCATGGCCACCATCACTCCGTTCCGCCGCCGTCACTCGCCGCCGCCCGATCTCCAGGACCACGCGATGGAGAACCTGCGCTTCATCCGCCAGACGATGGAGCGCGCCGGCTCCCTCACCGCCTTCCCGGGCTGGGGCCAGGTGGTGATCGGCGTGACCGCGCTGATCGCGACCGCGCTGGCGGTGCGCGCCCGCGACCCCGACCGCTGGCTCACCATCTGGGTCGTCGAGGCGACGCTCTCGATCGCCATCGGGGCGCTGGCGATGGCGTACAAATCGGAACGGGCGCACGTGCCGCTCTTCAACGAGGCGGGGCGCCGCTTCGCCCTCAGCTTCTCGCTGCCGATCCTGTGCGGGATCCTGCTGACCGCCGTGCTCTATCGCGCCGGCCTCACGGAGGCGATGCCGGGAATGTGGATCCTGCTCTACGGCGCGGCGATCGCCACCGGCGGGGCGTTCTCGGTCCAGATCGTGCCGGTGATGGGGGGCTGCTTCATGCTGATCGGGGCGGCGGCGCTCTTCAGCCCCGCGGCATGGGGCAACGCGTTCATGGCGGCGGCCTTCGGTGGGCTTCACATCGTGTTCGGGCTGGTGATCGCGCGGAGATACGGTGGCTAGGCCGAGCGCGGCCTCCTCTCATCGCCGCGGGCGCTCGCGGCGCCGCCCGGGACCGATCGGGCGGGTCGAGGGCGCGGGCCCCGAGAGCGGGGCGCTGCCACTCGACCGGCTGATCCACGAGCGCACCCGGCTCGGCATCATCAGCGCGCTTGCCGTCAACGCGTCGCTGAGCTTCAGCGAGCTCAAGACCCTGCTCAAGACAACCGATGGTAATTTGAGCGTCCACGCCCGGAAGCTGGAGCAGGCCCAGTACGTCGCGTGCGCCAAGTTCTTCAAGGGCCGGGTCCCCAGGACCGAGTATCACTTGACGGCCGCCGGCAGGCGCGCGCTCGAGACCTATCTCGACCACATGGAGGCGCTCATCCGGGCCACGCGCGAGCGCTGAGCGCCGCCGGGCACTTTTTTTCGCGGGTCGACTTTATGACACAAATTACTTCACTCGTGCGGGACCGCCGGCTCCACGTCGCGATCATCATGGACGGCAACGGCCGCTGGGCGAAGGAGCGGGGACTGCCGCGACTCGCCGGCCATCGCGCGGGCGCCGACAGCGTGCGCCGGGCGGTGGAGGCGTCGCCGGGTCTCGGGATCGGCACCCTCACGCTCTACGCCTTCTCGGCCGACAACTGGCGGCGGCCGCGGCGCGAGGTGGTGGGGCTGATGGGGCTGCTGGCCGAGTACCTGCGCCGCGAGATCCCGGAATGCATCCGTGAGGGCGTGCGAGTCTCCTTCATCGGGCGGCGGGATCGCCTGCCGCGACCGCTGGTGAACGCGATGGCGGAGGCCGAGCGCGAGACGGCGGCGGGCCCGAGGCTCCACCTGCGTCTCGCCATCGACTACTCGGCGCGCGCCGCGATCCTGCGCGCGGCGAAGCGGCTGCCGCCGGGCGACGAGTCGTTCGGGAGCTTCCTGGCCGCATTGGGCGAGATCGAGGTCCGCGGGGCCGGGGCGCGCGAGGTCGATCTCCTGATTCGGACCGGCGGCGAGCAGCGCCTCAGCGATTTCATGCTGTGGGAGTGCGCCTACGCGGAGCTGCTGTTCACGCGCCTCATGTGGCCCGACTTCCAGGTCCGGGATCTCGAGGCGGCGGTGCGCGAGTTCGACAACCGGCAGCGGCGCTTTGGAGGCCTGCCGGAGCGCGCGGCGAGCTGAGGCGACCGTGCCTCCGCGCTCCCCTACACCGGGCTCGGCTCGGGCACCGGGCTCGCCACCGGCTCCGGCGAGGGGCCGCGCAGCGCCGAGGTCCACCACCAGGCGACGAGGAAGGTGAGGGCCGCGCCCAGCAGGCACCCGGGAAGCGCCGCCGGGTGCCCCTGCCGCAGCGCGGCGCGGATCAAGCCGAGCGCCGACACCGTGCCCACGGCGAGCGGCACCATCGCGAGGTCGAAGCGCAGCGCGCCGGCGTAGAGGACGAGCACGAGGAGACCCGTGACGAGCCCCTGTTCGAGCCAGAGGGCCGGGGAAGGGGCTCCCGTCAATCCGACGAAGCCTCCGGACAGGACCAGGAGCGCGCCCCAGAGGAGGCGCCGGCGGGTCCAGCCGGCCGTCAGGTGGTGCACGCCGAGCAGCACGATCATGAGCGTGGCCGAGCGCACCACCAGGCCCGAGGCCGGCCCCAGCATCTCGGCGAGCACCGGCACGTAGGCGCGGGCCAGCGTGACGTTGGGCCACCTCGGCATGGTCGCGAGCGCACCGAGGGCGATCAGCGTGAGCGTTCCGGAAGCGGTGGCGCCGGCCGGGATGCCGAGTGCCAGGGGCGCGTCGTTGCGGCCTGCGCGCGCGGACTGGATGCTGCCGTGGGCGATCCCGGCGAGGAGGGCAATCAGGGCCGCGAAGATGAGGTGCGAGAGCACCAGCGACATGACCGCGATGGTCTGCTGGAGCTGCCACGGCTGGGCGGTGGAGAAGCGCGACTCGAACTCCGGCCAGTTGTTGAGCGCCTGCCCCATCATCACGAGCAGGAGCGGCGCGTACACGAGCACCGAGAAGCGGACCGGAAAGGCGCCGCGGCTCCAGCGAATCACGGCGATCACCGCGCCGCCCACGATCAGCACCGCGAGGAACAGGGCGCGGATCACGCCCAGCACGCCGATCAGGCTCTGATCGCCGCGGTCCTTGCGCTGCCAGTCCTCCGGCACGTACACGAAGCGGTAGGCATCCACCACCTGGTCGCCCGCGATCTCGATCGAGAGGCGGAGCTCTCCCTGGGGCAGCCGGCCGGAGACGGTGTCGGAGAACGTGAACACCCAGTCGTGCCGGGCGGGAAGATGGGACTGGACCGCCGAGACCTCCTTGAGCCGGTCGGGATCGAGGCCCAGCCGCTCGCGCACGGCGTGGTGGGCGAGCGCCCTCGCGTCGGGCTCGGCGAGTGAGGGCGCCGGCCGCCCCTGCGGGAGCCGATGCCGAACGCGGGTCACCGCGCCGCCGGCCGCCAGCGTGACCTGCCACTCCTCGGCCCGCTCGGCCACGTCGCCCCGGAAGGTCACGATGCGAACCTTCCACCCGGGCGTGTTCAGGTAGCGGCCCATGAGCGCGTGGTAGGTGGCGCGTCCGGCGGTGCGCCACACGAACCGGTCGTCGAGCCCGGGGTCCGATTCGACGCTGGTGAGCGCCTGCCACTTCGGCGACACGTGGAAGCCCTGGGCAGCCACGGCGCTCAGGGCGCGGGCTCGGGCCTCCTCGCGCCCGATGCGGAGCGGCGGAGCATCGCCGGGGGAGAAGCCGCCGGCCGCCCAGGCGACCAGGCCGACGAGGCCCAGGGCCCACAAGAGCCGCAGCCTTCCCGCGCCGATCCGTGCCTCCGGGATCGACTCCCCCGCCGGCTCTGGCTCGGCCGCGGCCGGCGCGGGCGGGGTCCATGCCCGGTTCCGCAACGAGTCCGGAAGCCAGGACCAGGCCCGGGTGCGAAGCCTCGCCGCCACCACGACCCCGAGCGGCACGAGGGCGCAGAGCCCCACCGCCACCTGGTCGATCCGCACGCCCGGAGCGCTGGAGGTGAAGAGCGGCAGCGCGAACAGGATCAGGTCGAAGAGAAAATGGGTGATCACCGAGGGAAGCAGTCCGAAGTTGAGGTAGACGATCCCCCAGATGAGCGAGGGTCCGATCAGC
>Ga0066709_100002222_pt1 | contig 13927 bp, 8 predicted proteins | sample GraSoiAngelo_158_FD_79665 | JGI IMG/M metagenome (GOLD analysis project Ga0066709, IMG submission 79665) | Grasslands soil microbial communities from the Angelo Coastal Reserve, California, USA - 14_1009_16_30cm | ecosystem: Environmental > Terrestrial > Soil > Grasslands | place: USA...
AGCGCGCCAGCACGACGAGGATCGCCGCCGCCTTGTCCTTCTCGAGCCCGGCCTTCACGTACACACCGTCCACCCCGAGGTAAACGACGTCGAGCTCGGCGACGGCGCGCGTCTTCCAAAGCTCGTACTCCGCCTGCCAACTCGCCTTGAGGCGCGCGATCGATGGCGCCGACAGCGGCGCGCCGTCGCCGAGCAGCCCGCGCAAGGCGAGATCGAAGTCGCGCTGGGCCAGCCCATGCAGGTACAGCTCAGGCAGGAGGCGGCTGACTTCCTCCGTGCGCCGCTTGAACGGGAACCTCAGCGATGCGAAAGCGCGCGACGACGATCTGAGCCAGTATCTCCTGGTCGAAGACGAAGCCATCAGAATTCATAGCGAAGTTGACGGTTTCCAACACGTGGTGCCGGAATGCCCGATAGCCGGTGGGAAACTCGGAAAGCCGCAGCCCGAACACGCGGTTTTCTAAGCACGCGATTCGCCACGAACTTTCACCAGGGCATCCCATCCTTCACAGGCGAGACCGTACCCTGCAGCCGGGAACCGAGGACGACAGCGGCCCGCCCATCCAAGACGGGCTTGATGATCTCGGGGAGGAGTCGGGGATCGTATTGATAATCGGGATGCACCATGACCACAAATGTGGGCCGAATCCTCGGGTGAGCAGTCGTTCCTTGTCGAGCATGACCGTGCCGGGTGCGGGATTCTCGTTGCCGATGACGCGATAGAGACGGATCTGGTTCGCGTTGCGTTCGTCGCTGCCCGGGCCGGGATCGGTCGTGACGAGCTGGAATCGCTCCGGGTACGTCGCGAGTGTCTCGCGGAGGAGACGGTGGTGCTCGAAAGTCACCCGGCCCGGCGCCATGTCGAGCACGAGCAGGCCGACCGGAATTTCGTCGAGATGCTTGAGCACCTCTCCGTGGCTCGCGTAGTACTGGCGTTGGGTGGTGCCGATCCAGTCGATCTGCGCGAGGGCCTTGGTCGCTCGGAGGACGACGTGTCCAGGGCGTTTCTCGTGCATGGCGATCTCCGAGATCAACATGCCCTCTCCGTCGGCCTCTGACGAGACGAGGATGACGGAGGTGTTGAACTCCTGAGCGAGCAGGATGTGCTTGGCGACTCGGATGAAGCCGCGTTCGCTCTTCTTCGGGATCTCAAAGGTCTGGGTAGCGAACACGAGAGCCAGGGCGAGCGTCAGCACGCCGAGGCGCATTCGGAGAGACAGGTGGGAAGGGAGCAAGCGAGCGGCCCAGTTCACGCCCGCCACGAGGAACATGATCTGGACCGGCGTGGTGACGACGAGGTATCGTCCCTCATACCCCGCGGGGACCACGCTGTGAAAGAGACACACGCTCAGGATGAGGGCAGTCATGGCGGCCCACCGTCCGGACAGGTCGTGGTTGCGCAGCGGTCTCACGACGCGGTCGACGACGCCAGCGGCCATCACGGGAAAGAGTCCCAGCCCGAAGGCGCCGATCGCGTGGCTCGGGTAGAACGTGACGGCCGTCTTGATATACTCGCAGCCCGCCGGGTAGACGAAGGTCTGGATGACAGAGCCGGCAGTCACTAGGTACCACGGTCCGCACAAGAGGACCACGACGACTCCAGGTATCCAGAAGGAAAAGCGGCGGAACAGCTGACGGCGTCCGCCGAGGAGAACCGCAAGCGGTGGGAGAAAGGCCAGCGCCCACCCGTTTCCCTTCGTCAGGATGGCCAGAGACGCGAGTAGCCCGGAGACCCTCGACGGGGAGAAGAGAAGACTCCAGACGCCCTGAACGCTGTAGAAAACCGGCGGCCATTGCCCGAGTGCGACCTTGGGATAGTGCTAAGCGCTGTGAATCGCAGCTCTCCGAGTGGTGTTTCGCCAGCGAGGAGTAGACGAGAAGAGCGCCGTCTCACTTGCTTCGCCGGGCGAATGACAAAACAGAGCCCACTGATGATTGAGATCGGCTGGATGCTGGATCCAGTTCCCGTTGCCATAAACGGTGTGAGACGCGGCCGGCCCGCCGATGTGCACTCCGGAATTGGGCACGTTGGGCGTGAACATCGCAAACGGATCAGGAAAGGCCAGGCTCGAGTCCACGACCACCCAGCGCCGGCTCAGGCTCGCGATGTGCGCGAAGGGGATCGCTCGCGCTGGATCTCCACCGGTAGTCCACAAGCTGCTCCCGGTAGCCCAATCCAGCTCCCCGGACGACCCGCGGAGTCCACTACAGGCACGCGACGCTTGCTCGAATTGGCCGGGACAGTACGCGGACTTGGCTGGTACAGAGTTCCTCGGGTGGAAGGTCGTGATACTCAGCCGCTAGCTTAAAGCCCTCTGATAACACCTTGAGACTGGTGTCATTCAAATAGGGTCGCCATCCCAGGATTTGGTGTCGGCTGCGAGCATAGATCCTGCGGTAGGCTAGCGTTCGCAAGCGATTGTGGTAAGCAAACTGATTCCCCGCATACCGGTCCCATTGAGAAGCCGAGAACTGAAGAAAATTGATTGCTGAGATACGAGGATCAACATGGGAAAAGTGATCTGACATGTCGATGTGGTGCAGGGCCAATCCCGAACCAGATAAGAGGCGATTCGATTCCGTTAAAAGTCCAATGAGCGCGTCCTCGGGTATGTGTTCGAAGACAGTAAACGAGAAGTGTACGTCGATCGAGGCGTCCGGAAGATCTGTTTTGGCGGCGTCCGCTGGTGCTCGATAGGTGATGTTTGCGACGCGGAAGACTTGTGGGGTTGTTATGATTCGGGACAGCGCCGCCAGCCTTTCCTCGAGAATCTCGCGGATGGCCACCGCTGCGAACACTTGGCGAATCGCATCCGGGTTCGTGCGAATAAAGGAGAGGGTATTGGACACCAGTTCGGACCTCAAGTATCGGTGCAGATCGAAAGTGGCAACTGTCGCCGCTCCGCACAGATAAAAGCCTATGGGCATATCCAACGACATTCCGGTACCGACCTCCATCATATGGGCGCCATTTATTTGCCTTCCGGCGGCAGAGAGTTGAGCGACCATAGCGGCGACCTCCCGAAGCCAAGTCATAGGATCATGCTTCCGGGCTCGCCCGAAAGTCTTCTGGAGCGCGTAATAGATGTCTTCGCCGAAGAAGGGCGCAGAGGCGCAGGCTCGCTGCAGCATCGACTTGACTTTCCAGTTCATGAAGTCTCCAACAGCTAACAGGGTGTGGTCGAGCGTGCCACCTGATTGACTTCTTACCTTCGGGGTGGTGCCGTGAAGCCGCAGGGTCGCGAAGCCAGGCACGCAGGCTCGATCGCGCTCGGCTTCCTTCGGGCGCCCGCGGAGCCCAAATTCGCAGCCGATCAGTCCTCAGTCGTGCCAGTCGATCGCTATATCGAGATGGGCCCGGACATCCCGGCCGTAATGGACGTGGGTGAGATCCATCGCCCGACGCTCGTATCTGCGGGCATCGCGCCTGACGCGGGGAGAAGCAATACGCGCAGATGTATCGACGCTGGCTCCGGAGGCCTCGTGATGGAGCTGACGCGACACCCTCCGCGCCCCTGTCACGAGACAGTCGTCTAAGGTCGGTCGCCAGCGAGCGATGTCCCGCGCATGTACGACCCTTTCGATAGCGAGAACATATCGAGGATGGTGGGTGCAATTGACAGGAGAGACGCTCGGCCAGGATGGACGCTGTGCCTGCGTCCGGGAGCGCGGATCCAGAGCATTCCATCCTGATGATGCATACCGCTTTTCATACCCTCGATCTGGTAAAAGAGGTCGAAGAAGGAGCGCGCGTGACCGTTGGTCGCGCCCGTGAGCTGCGCGTCGGGCGGCAGCTGGTCGAAGATCTGGCAGCCGGAGAAGACGGTCGATCCAGCAAGGTGCGCGCTCATGGCCTGCCGCTCTCTCACCCGTAGCGCCACAAGGCGGTCGGAGGCGTCGCGAGCCGCCCTCTCATCCGCGAAGGTGAGGTGAAACTGTTCCGCCATTACGGGCGAGACCGACTGCGGGCGAACGCCGGCGAACTCGAGGAGCACCTGGAACTCGCGCGGCCGGTAGAGCACCTTACCGCCCTGCTCCTCGTATCGCAGGCAGGGCTGCTGGCTCAGCGCTGTGCAGAAGACCACCGTCGTGTGCGGTCCAAGCAAGTCGAGAAAGCGCGCGACCAGCTTGTCCATCTCCTGGTAACCGAACAGAATCGCATTCTTGTGCTCCGCCTGCTCCTCTGCACTCGGCTGTACCTTGAAGAGGTGCGGAGCCATATTGCGCCAGTACATGTGCTGGAAGTGGGCCGTACTGTTCAGAAAGAACGTGGCGAATTGCGGCTTGATCGTGCGCCAATACCACCGGAAGAGATCGAACTGTAGCTTGTCCAGGATGACAGCACGCTTCCAGCGATGACGGCCCATCGCCTCGGAAGTGAGCTGCGCGGCTGTAGCGCGGACAGTTTCCGTGGACAGCCCGTGGGTCGACATGAACGCGATGAATCTCAGGTAGTCGGTGAAAGGCATCGGGACACTGTCTTTTGTGTAGTCCATCACATGCCGCCGTACGAAGCGAAAATATGGCATCAGGGCTTTGGGATGGGGCGCGACATCTTTGGCCCACGGATCGGGCAGCAGCGCGCCATCGAGCGGCATATCGTAGCGAACGTTTATACTGCCGCAGATCAGGACCCGATACCCCGCGCGGGATAAGATGTCCCACAGGCACGGCTTCTCGAGCTTGTGACCATCACCCAGGTGAAAGATTTTGTGCTCGTCGTAGGACAGGCCCGAGTGAACCGTGATCCACTGGATCCAGGGCTCGAGATTCGGAGGTTCCTCTTCGGTCTTGGTGAGATAGACCTGAGACTCCCTGTGAAGCCGCTGGAAGTTGGGGAGCTTTCCCTCGTCGATCCAGCGCTCCATGAGCTGAGGAGAAAGCTCATTGAATTCGAGCAAAAGGACCGCAGGCTGGCGATTCATTGCGTCACTCCCGTTTCAGAAGATGCGATACAGAGTCTTTGGCGTGACGCAGCAGGGCGCGCCGCTCCGACATGTGGGGCGCACGTGCCCCACTCTTCGGTACTCCGCAGCGCACAAGGGTGCTACTTCGTCGCCCAGTCCCTCCACACGGCCCTTTAGGATCACGCCGGTCAGCTTCCCCTTCGATTGGCCTCGTCGATATCCCCACAAGGCTAATTTGCAGTGAGCAAGCGACGCCGTGCCCTGTACATCAGTCTATTGATCTTGGTCGGAAGCAACCTGAGGAGGAAAGTGATAAACGCGAATGTTAGCGCAGCTGGCTGAATGTACCAGCTAACGAGCCCGACGGCAGATAGCTTGTTGCACACGTCGCTCACCGCCCAGCCGAGCCCTCGTCTCCTGCGAAAGAATTCCTCACCGCACCTGAAACGGAGCAAGTTGGCTTCGTGGTTGTGTATAACGTAGCCGGCCCGAAGGAGCTGTATCCAGAGCCTATAGTCTTCCCCCAACCTCAAATCCTCAGGATAGTGGTGGTGTCTCAGCACGTGCGCCTTTGCAAACACAGTCGGGTTGTTAATCGGGTTGAAGAACGGACAGCTCTTCTTTATTGCCTCGTAGCTTCGAGGCATAAGTTTTTCGCCAACGACCTCGTCGGTGTCATCGATTTCAATATAGGACGAGCCGACCAGGTCTGACCGAGTCTCAGTCAGGAACGTAAGTTGCTCTTCGATGCGATCCAGTGCGCAAACGTCATCTGCGTCCATGATCGCTATATAGTCGCCCTTGGCCGCTTGGATGCCGATATTCCTTGCCTTTGCGGGTCCATGGTTCGTTTCCAGGTAGATGATAGTTATCCTGCTATCAGCGAGGGAGGAAAGATAATGTGCTGTTTCCTCCGACAACGTCCCATCAGCGACGATGACCAACTCGATGGTCTTATAGGTCTGAGCAAGCACGCTCGCGATCGCCGCTCTGAGAAATCTCAGTCCATCTCCTTTGTAAGTTGCCATCACCACAGACACCAGCGGCAGATGTGACGAAGGGGGGGACATCGTGTGAGGAGTCAGGCGCTTAGAGCGGTTGTCTGTGTGCATAGGCCCGCCGTGCGGTCGGCTTCACGAAACCGAGGTCCTGGACGCGAGCGAGACGATCCGCACCACGCGACGCGTGTGGATTTTCATATCTGGCCCTTCGGGCCTCAGCTCCGAGCCGGCGCAGCTGCCCCGCGGCCCGAACCTCTGCGGGTGAGGTCGATCACGACCTGCTCTGGGCTCGCTGCCGCGAGGACGCGCGCGGAGTCCTCGTCGATGTTGCCGACGACCAGCACCTCCCCGTGGGCGAGGAGCTCATCGGCGTCTCGGCACATGAGCGACGAGATGTGTGGGATCTCCTCCTCGATGTAGCGCCGGTTGGCGCCGACGAGCCGTGCGATCGCGACGTTCCGGTCGAGGACGCGCACGTCGCATCCCTTGCCGATGAGCGTCTCGACAAACGCGACCATGGGGCTTTCGCGCAGGTCGTCGGTGCCCTGCTTGAAGGAGAGCCCCACGACTCCGATCCGGCGCCGGCGGGTCTCGAGGACGGCCTCGACCCCTCTGCGGATCTGCGCCTCGTTCGAGGGCAGGACCGCGGAGAGCAGCGGGCTGGAGACGTCGGCGCTTCGCGCCGCGTACAGCAGGGCGCGGAGGTCCTTGGGTAGGCACGAGCCGCCGAAGGCGAAGCCGGGGCGAAGGTACGCCTCCGAGACGTTGAGCTTCCGGTCCATCAGGAAGATCCGCATCACCTCCTGCGGGTCCATCCCAAAGGACTCGCAGACCTCGCCGATCTCGTTGGCGAAGCACACCTTCAGCGCATGGAAGGCGTTCGACACGTACTTCACCATCTCGGCCGTGGGCACCGCCGTCCGCACGAAGGGTGCTTCCACTGAGGCGTAGAGTGACTGGAGCTGCAAGCCCGTGTCCGGATCGTCGCAGCCGACAAGCGTGAAGGGCGGTGCCGCGAAGTCGTGTAGCGCGGAGCCCTCGCGGATGAATTCGGGATTCACGGCGACGCGCACCGGGGCACTCGGCGCGCGCGCTGCGCCCTTGCAGAGGGCGGGGATGAGCACCTGCTCGGTGGTGCCGGGCAGCACGGTGCTTCGGAGGACGACAGTATAGGGCGCCGCCCGGCTGGTCAGCCCGGCACCGATCTCGCTGCCCACCGCATCCACGGCCGTCAGGTCGAGCTGGCCGTTGGCGCGTCCGGGCGTCCCAACGCAGATCAGCGCCAGATCGCTCTCCGCCACAGCCTCGGCGCTGGCGGCGGTCGCCCGGAGGCGCCCGGCGCCGACCACCTCGGCGAGAAGCTCACTCAGGCCCGGCTCGACGATCGGCGAGCGGCCGCTGGCGAGCATGGCTACCTTGTTCGGATTGACGTCGACGCCGATTACCTGGTGGCCGGCCCTGGCCAGGCAGGCGGCGGTCACGCAACCGACGTAACCGAGGCCGAAGACACTCACGCGCATGATTGGTATCCTTCCCTCGTTTCCCGGTAATGGTTTCCGCAGCGCTTTCGTCAGGGTCCAGTCGATCCACTCATCGTCGCCGACCGATGGGAGGCGAGCGCCTCCGCACACCGCGTCGCGAACTCCCGGGCAACGTGGGCCCACGAGTAGCGCGCGCGGACGAGGCACTGGCCGGCCGCGCCCAGTGCCTTCCGCCGGACGGGGTCGCGGAGGAGCGCCACGACGGCCCGCGCGAACTCCGCAGGCTCATCGGCTTGGAGGAAATGTTTCCCGGGCACGAGCGGCAGGCCTTCGGCACCCACCGTCGTCGACACGAGTGCCTTGCCCATGGCGAGCCCCTCGAAGATCTTGAGCCGGGTCCCGCCACCAACTCGAAGCGGGACGACGTAGACGGCTGCCTCTGCCATGTAGGGTCGGACGTCGTCCACGGTCCCGGTCACCCGGACGCCCGCCTCGCCGGCGAGTGCCCGCAGGCGCGCGGAAGGATTCCGGCCGACGACCGTCAGCGAGGCCCCCGGGACCTCCCGTCGGATCGATGGCAGGATCGCGTCGATGAATTGCAGAATCCCGTCCTCGTTCGGGTACCATTCCATCGAGCCCGTGAACACGAGACGGGCGGGCACCTCACGGGCGCCGTTCGGCGCGAAGTAGGCCGTGTCGACGCCGGTCGGGATCGTGCACACTGTCGCCTTGGGGACCAGCGACGCCAACAGGGCGCGATCGGCTTTGGAGACGCTGACGGTCAGCCGAGCGTCCGCGCAGGCGGCAGCCTCGTACCGCCGCATCTTCCGCCACTCGATCTCGAGCAGACCCCGTTGCCACCAGTGAGACGCCGTCTCGCTCAGCCGTCTCCAGATCAGGTGCTCGACGTTGTGCTCGAAGAACAGGACCGGGACGGCCCAGGGACGGGTGAGGTTCGGGATCGCCATCAGGAAGTCGGCGACACACAGGTCGAACTGGTGGACGGCGAGCAACCGCGCGACCGCGCGTCGGAGAGCTGGCACCTGCCACTTCCACAGATCGACGGGCAGGGGGGAGACCCACGAGCCCGCGAGGGCGGCGGCGAAGCGTGCGCTCCCCAGCTTCGGGGAGGCGTGCGGAAACGACACGACCCGCTCGCACCGCGGCAGCTGCGCACGCAGCGCCCGCGGATCGTCGCCCGGCCAGTGGGTCGTGACCACCGACAGTCGGTGGTCCTGGGAGAGCTCGGAGATGATGTGGAAGCTCCGGAGGTGCCCGCCCCGGTCGAGCGGCCATAGGCCGCCCAGCTTCACCCAGAGGATCCGCATCGGCTTCACGTCGCTGACCGCCCGACGATGCCGACATCGTCGCCGTCGATGAAGATCCGGTGCCAGAGTTCCAGGTTCACGAGGAGCCAGAGACGGTCGCCGTGCTGAGCGGTGCCCGCTCGGTGCTCGTCAGCGAGCTGCCGGAGGGCGGACGGCTGGAACAGCCCCCGCGCGAGGGCGCGCGGCCCAAGGACGAGGTCCTCGATGAGCGGCCACGACGGGCCCTGGAACCACCGGCCGACCGGGACCGGGAACCCCATTTTCCGCCGCGTGAGGACGTCGCGCGGAACGACGTCGCGGATCGCCTGCCGCAGCACCGCCTTCGTCCGCCAGCCGCGGAGCTTGAAGCGGGCCGGCATCGCCGTAACGTACTCGACGAACTCGTGATCCAGGAAAGGCACGCGGCTCTCGATCGACGCCGCCATGCTCATCTGGTCCTGTTTCATCAGGAGCTCGACGAGGTAGGTCGCGAGGTCGGCGCGGCTCATGCGGTCGAGCGTCTCGCCCGAGCCCGCCGCGTAGGCGCCCAGCCAGCTTGCGTAGGGGTCACGTGCGGTGAGGAGGGCGGGATCCGCCAGTAGGTGCCGCTGCCGGGCCTCCGGGAAGGTGGCGAACGAGTCGAAGAAGAACGCCCGCAGGCCTGGGTCGAGTGCCAGGAAGGTGCGGCTAGCGTACCGCCGGATCGGCCAGGGCAGCCGGTCGATGAGGCCACGCACTGCGAGGCGCACGACGGGGGGAGTCGACGCCCAGTACGCGTGCCCCAGGCGCTCGTTCCAAGCGGTTACCCGATACCAGTTGTAGCCGAGGAAGAGCTCGTCGGCGCCCTCGCCGGTCAGCACGACCTTCACGTGTTCGCGCGCCAGCCGCGAGACGAAGTAGAGCAGCACGCTGGACGGGAACGCGATCGGCTCGTCCTCGTGCCAGACGAGGGCCGGCAGGGCATCGAAGAACTCCTCCCGCGTCACCGTGACGTCCCGGTGGCAGGCGCCCACCGAGCGCGCGACGAGCCGGGCGTAGGCCAGCTCGTTCGCGTCCGGCTCGTCGAGCCCGACGGCGAAGGTGTGGATCGGATCGCGCGTGATGCGGGCCATGAGGCCGGCCAAAGCGCTCGAGTCGAGCCCGCCCGACAGGAACAGGCCGAGCGGCACGTCGCTCATCAGATGGCTCCGCACGGCGGCATCGAGCCGCTCGCGCACCCCGACGGCACGGGTCGCGAGGCTGCCGCCGTCGTCCGCGACCGCCGGCAGCTGCCAGTACCGTCGCGTCTGAAGCCCGTCCACGAGGGACCAGGACAGCGTGTGGCCTGGCAGGAGCTTGCGGATGCCGGGGAAGAACGTCTCCTCGCCGGCGACGAAGCGGGTGGCGAGGAACTCCGGGAGGATCGCGGCGTTGAACGCGGCGCGGAGGCGGCCGGCAGCCAGGATCGGCTTGATCTCCGAGGCGAAGAGCAGCTCCTGCTCGGTCCACGCGTAGTAGAGCGGCTTGATCCCGAGTCGATCCCGCCCCAGGAGGAGCCGGCCGCGCCGCCGATCCCACACGGCGAACGCGAACATCCCCCGGAGCCGCTCGACGCAGCGCTCGCCCTCTTCCTCGTAGAGGTGCAGGATCGTCTCGGTGTCGCTCCGAGTTTGGTAGCGGTGACCCAGGGCCTCGAGACCAGGCCGAAGGGTGGCGTGGTTGTAGATCTCGCCGTTGTACACGATCCACGCGCTGCCGTCCTCGTTGGTCATCGGCTGCGCCCCGCCCGCGACGTCGATGATCGACAACCGGCGGTGTCCGAGGCCGACCGATCCGTCGATCAACAATCCCTCGCCGTCCGGCCCCCGGTGGCGCAGGATATCTCGCATCCGCTTGAGCCGCGCCTCGTCCACGGTCTCGCGCGGGTTCACGTTCACGATGCCGACGATCCCGCACATGGGGTGCTCGCGGTCCTCAGCGGCAGCGCTCGGCCTGGGCCGCGTGTGGCGTGATCGCACTGACGTGTGCGTCATCGGGCGCCGCCCGCCGGATCGAGACGAGCCCCTTGTCATGGAACCGGACCTCGTCGCCCCCCTCCTCGAAGGCGAGGCCGGCGGGGGTCGCACGTCCATCCAGCAGCAGCGATATCCTAGGTGGCGGCGCGGCGACGTCCGCGACCGGGAGGAGCAAGGTCACGACGCGGAAGGGTAGGCGCGTGACCGTCGAATAGGTCAGCACCGGAGCCGTTCGACATCGGCCGTAGTCGGGGGATACCCACCCCTGCGGCGGGTCGAGCTCGCCCTCGCGGATTTCCACCTTCAGTGGGGCGGCGGTGAAGGTCCGGACAAGGAGGCCATGTCCGTCCGCGCCGCGCGCGCGAGTCCAGAGCGCCGGTTCCAGCGTTACCTCGGTCGGCACGAACTGGAATCTGAACTCCACGCGGTGTTCTGCGGCTCCCTCCAGGTCGTCTACGACGACCCAGTACCTCGGCTTCACGAAGAGCACGCGGCGCCGATGACGGACTGGATCGGGGAGCCGACGATACGCATCGTGGTCGGCGTCCGCGAAATCGAACTCCTTTGTCGACACCCAGTGCCGCAGGTGCGCCTGCGGCCGTTCCCGCCAGTTGAAGGGACCGACGGGGGACGCTTGGCCAAGGCCGTCCACCGTCACCGTGCTATGGGCGGCCGTGCTCCGGAAGAAGTTCCGCCAGCCGGGGTCTGCCGTGTAGCAGCCGGTTCCCGGGTCGACGAGGTAGGGCGTTCCGAAGGCGGTGACCTGTATGCTCAGGAGGTCGGCGTGCCCGTGCCCAAGCGAGCCGATCGGGCCCACGTCGAGGATCAAAAGGTGGGCGTCCGCTTCCCAGTCGTTCCGCATGACCGCGTACCCTCCGTCGGGGAACAGGCGAGAGGGAGACCGGTTCGGCGGCGTCGGCGCGAGGGCCTCGAAGGCCTCGAGCCCGCGCGGACCGAGGAGCCAGAGCGTCTCCGGCGCCGGTCGTCCCCCGGCAGCCCATGCGTAGTCGGCCCGACCGAACCAGGCGGCGGCCGTTGCGAACACTCCGCGGAAGTCGTCGGGAGCCCGAGTGGCGAGGGGCACGAGCCAGCCGCCATCCGCGTCCCCGATCATGGGCATGGAGCCGTCCGGATGGCGGACGGCGACGAGGAAGTCGAGCAATGCCTGGAGCCGCGTGGCCACCGAAGGCGGGATCGCGACGCCGTTGCGCGCGGCCAGGATCAGCGCGTGCAGGTAGATCTCAGCCGTGTAGCGCTGGTAGCAGGTTGATTGCTCGAAGTAGACGCCGTCGGGGAGAACCTGCTGTTCGCTCTGCTCGACCAGGATCCGGAGCCCCTGCTCGCGCCACAGCCGAGCGCGACCGAACTCGGGGAGGACGAGGCCCGCATAGAGGAGACCAAGCGCCTCGCCAGTGAGGTGAGTGTTCGGCGAGAAGTAATGCGAGAGATAGGCTTCGACGTGGGCGGCGTGGGCGCCGATCCCATCCACCAGGTCCGCGACCAGCCCGCCCGACATCCGGGGCGAGCCACGGAAGAGGAAGAGTGCCCAGCACCATGCGATGAGCCGCAGGGCCACCTCGAGGCTGCTCGCCCAGTTGATGCCCAGCCCTGGCGGGTTGGCTCGCGTCCACTCGTGCAGGACCCGCGCGAAGGAATCCGCGTAGGCCTCGTTCCCCGTCAGCCGGTAAGCCTGACCGAGACCGACGAGCCAGTGGTGGCGGTTCAACTCCCAGACGACCTTGCTGTCGCCTACGAGTGCGGGGTCGAGCGGGTCGAGTCGGCTCCAGTGGCGGAGCGGGGCGCGCACCTTCGCGACCGGATCGAGATGCCAGTCCACCGGATCGCCGAAGGAAAGGCCCCGGTACCCGAGCAGATCGAAGCGGCCACGGCAGGCCGCGTCGGCCAGCGCCAGTACCTCACGGCGGGCCTCGGGCATGCGGACGCTCAGGAGCCGCGGCGTCTCCTCGCTCGCCGCGCCCTCGAAAAACCGCCGGAGCCCAAGTGCTGCGAGGGCGTCGAGCGCCGCCACCGAGGGGTGTTCGGCCCGGTGGTGAAGGCCTGCCCGCTCGAGGCGCTTCCGAACCTCCTGCCGGCTACGGCAAGCGATCTCTGCGAGCCCTATCCGCCAGAGCCGTCGCATCGGGTTCGCCCCCGCCTCTCTACCGTCGATGAATCGCACCGAGCTCCGCCCACAGCTCGTCGTACACGTCGCCGACGGCTGAGAGATTCTTGTCGGCTCCGACGGGCTGGCGGTGCGGCGGCGGGCCCTCCGTCAGGCGCCGTGTGATCGCGTCGAGGAGAGCGACTCCGTCGGCGGGCGGGATGAGGTCGACACCCTCGGGTCGCATTCCGTTGTCGGTCGCGATCACCGGCGTGCCGAGCGCGAGGGCCTCGCGTACCGAGATCGAATCGCCGTCGTAGCGGGTCGTCCGCAGTAGCACATCGCTGTCCGCGATCGCGCGCAGGGTCATCGGGTGCGGGCAGTCCCCGTAGAGCAACACGTGCTCTGCGTACGGCCGGGCGGCAATTGCGGCGCGCAGGGGAGCCTCGAGGCCGCCAGCCCCGAGGATGACGAGACCCGCCTTTGGGAAGCGCTCGCGGACGGCGCCGAGGACCTCGATCTGCAGCCCCAGGTCGTACTCAGGCTCGAGCAGCCCGACCGTCAGGAGCAGCGGTCGGTGTAACGCGAAGAAGTCGCGGAGGTGATCCGCCAGCGGGCGTGCCAGGGGGGGGACGGACTCGGCGAATGGAGGTATCAGCCGCAGCCGGTCGGGACGGACGCCGAACTTGCGGAACAGGTCGACGATCGCCGTGTTGACCGCGATGATGCGGTGGAACCGCTGGAACACGAAGCCGCGCAGCGTGCGGGATCCGGCTGTCAGCCCCGCCGCGGACGTCGGGTAGCCGCCGGAATGAAACGTGAGGACGGTCCTACGGCGGGGCAGCAGACAACAGAACAGGCTCAGCCCCAGAAGCCGACCCGTCACGCGACCGCCGATGTGTAGATGGAGGACGGGATGGCGGAGCCGCACGAGCAGCCGTGCCACCTCGAGCGCGTGCTTGGGGTAGTAGATGTCGTCGGCCTCGTCCTTACGGAAGCGAGTGAGGTTGACGACGGCGCAGGGGATGCCGCGCTCGAGCAGGAGCTTGCGGAGGCCTACCAGGTGCGTCTGGATGCCGCCCTGCGGGGGAGGATAAGGCCCGAGCTGGATCACTCCCATCGTCGTGCTCATTCCA
>Ga0066709_100002223_pt1 | contig 13927 bp, 17 predicted proteins | sample GraSoiAngelo_158_FD_79665 | JGI IMG/M metagenome (GOLD analysis project Ga0066709, IMG submission 79665) | Grasslands soil microbial communities from the Angelo Coastal Reserve, California, USA - 14_1009_16_30cm | ecosystem: Environmental > Terrestrial > Soil > Grasslands | place: USA...
ATTTTGAATCGGCCGGAAGTTGATGCCCGCCGTGATGCGATGCTGTTCGCGATTCGCGACATCCATCGTGGTCACAACGCCGCCGCGGAACGCGAGTTCATCAATCTGCTGCCGGATCCATACGCGGTCGTAACGAACGATCGGGATGATCTGCGGATCATCGAAACCTCTTCCAAGAAAACTGTTCTTGAGCAATGCCGGACGCCAGTGATATTTGAAGTCGGTCCACATCCCATAGCGCCGGCGCGCAAGGCCGGTGAGTTCCAACTCAATCTCGCTTTCCAACTGGGCAGCTTCCGCGCTACTGGTCTCGACGGTGGAGTTTGCAACGGCTTGAGCGAAACTGCGCGCCACATCTCGCGTATTCCCGAACGTGCTGTAGATTCCTTCACCTTCGATTTCGAATCCGCCCAAACGCCACTTGCCGTCGAGTCCCCACGCGTTGATGGGCTCGGAGATCGTCATGAACTGCGGCGTGTACTTTCCGTGATACCCCGATACGGCAATCTCGCCGGCCAGTCTCGGGCTGATGGCCGCGCGCCAGCTGAATGCATTTGCGTTTTGTGTGCCATCCACGGCGCCCGATTGCAAGCTCACTTCAACTTCCGTTTCTTGTTTGCTGCGCCTCGGCACACGCGTTTGCGCAACATGTTCCAAATTGAAATTCATCGTGGAGCCGCTCATCACATACGCCTGATAGTTCAGTTTCGCCTGGGCGCCGAGGTTGAACGAACCCACCAAACCGGCGCCGGCTTCACGCCACGCGGCTTTCACCGGAATGACGGGAGCGTCACGGTCCACGAGCGTGCGCCGCGGCACGTCGTAGTAATCGTCGTCGTGGTTGATATTGAACCGGCCGAGAGGCGGCAGGATGATTCCGGCGCGGATTGCCTGGTTTCCGCCGAGGTTGTATTGTAACCAGAGCTGTTCCACGCCAATCTCCGCGTGATTATTGCCCTCGACTTCTTGACCGAATCGCACGCCGCCAGATTCGCGGCTCGCGTCCTTTTCGACTTCGATCTCCAGTAACCGCTCGAGTTCCGTCTCGCTATAGACACGCAATCTGTCGCTCAGCTTCGCGTCAGCGGTGAGAACAAAGCGGCGAAATGTGAAACCCTTCGCTGAGCCGGGCAGGTCATTCACTTCAAATCGAAATGATCCGTACCCTCCAATGTGCAGGGACTGTTCCGATCGGGGCTGTGCACCCTGGGCTGACTGCGGCAAAGCGGGTACACAGAATGTGGCGATGAGGAGTAATAGAAGAACGGCACGTATACACAAACCCACGACTGCTCCTTCTATGGCTTTCCACACGAACGACGACAGACCTGATTGCGTGAAACTAATACAGCCGCTACGGCGTCGTCAATATGGAAATGAAAATCATTCTCAATTAAGCGGCGGTGCCTCAGTCTCCGTGCTATACTGCCCGCATCCCGAACAAGGAGGCCCCGCTTGAGAGCTTTGACAGCTTTGAGAGGAACGATTACCGTAGCTGCCGGTGCGGTCTTGTTGCTGTCTGCCGTAGCCGTGTGGGCGCACCACTCGCCTTCGGCGATTTTCGATATGGCAAAGCGGATCTCCGTGACCGGCACCCTGACGAAAATCGATTGGATCAATCCGCATATCGTCATCGCGATGGAAGCCAAAGGTGACGGCGGGAAGATCGATCACTGGACGTTTGAAAGTAATCCTCCGTCGTGGTATCGCAGCGTCGGTCTGGCCCGGGCCGATTTCGCCAAAGCCATGGGACAGACAGTCACTGTGGAAGGTGTGCGCGCGAAGGACGGCACGTTCTATGGGTATATGCAAAAAATCAAATTGCCGGATGGGACGTCGTTGGAACTGGTGAACACGGTCGATCCTAAGTAGCGGGAGTGAGCATATGCGGAAAGTACTCTTTGGCGTATTGGGTTGCGCGATTCTGGTTCCAGCGATAGCGCTGGCGCAGCAGACAGGCAGTGCTTCGGGAAAGCGTGCTGTTCAGACTCATCCGGACCTGAGCGGTATTTGGACCTATGCAATCGACCGCGCGCCATCAGCGTTGAAAAAGGAAGTCAATGGGACCGTAACGATTCGGACCGTTGACCAGAGCGCGCGGCACGGAGACGCGACTTCCATTCGTGGGGCGCGGCCCTCCACACCGAAACCTTCGTACAAACCGGACTACCAGGCTAAAGTCAAGCAGATGTCCGATCACGAAAGCAAACTAGACCCGGTATTCTACTGCGGCAAACCCGGCGTGCCGCGCATCGGTCCTCCGCGCAAAATCGTGCAGTTGCCCAGCGAAACGATCCTCTTTTATGAAGACATTTCCGGAGATCCATACCGCATCATCCCGACCGACGGCCGTCCGCATCGAGCTAATGCGAACCCGTCGCACTACGGCGACTCTGTCGGAAAGTGGGAGGGCGACGTATTCGTGGTGGACGCCAGGAACTTCGTAGACGATACCTGGTTCGGCGAGGACGGCTATTTCCACAGTCCGGACATGCGCGTCATCGAGCGGCTCTGGAAGGAAGGCGACAACCTCGTGTGGCAGGCTACCGTGGAAGATCCAATCGTGTTGACCGCGCCCTGGACCATGCCGCCGCGCCTCATCAAGCCATCGACCGAGCTGTTGGAGGAATCGCCGAAGTGTGTCGAGACGGATGGCCCGAAACTTCTGAACGATGATCACCACGGCCAGCGATAAGCGAGTTCAGCGGAGTATAAACCGCAGCTAATCTGGTCCACTCCCTTTATTTCCCGTACATCTTCGCCATTGATGATCGTGATCGCGGTGGCGGCGCGGGCAGCTCATCGAAATCTGGTGACGTGACACCGCGTTTGGTATCCTCACGGGAACTAAATGGTCATGTCTCCAACGCCAGTGAAGAGATCGTTGGAACATGAGGAGTTGACCTATGCTAAGAAAAAATACTGTCGGAGCTTCTTGGATTTTCATTGCTGTTACTGTTTTGGCCGGAATTGTTCCTGACGCGAACGCCGAGACCCTGATTGAATACAGTTCCGAGAGTCGTTTTCAATTGGATCTTCACGTTCCCGACGCGGCAATCATGGGTTTCCTGCCATCCGGATGGACGCTCAACGTCGCCGCGCAGGGCGCAGCAAAAGACGCGAATCTGCGGGCTGTGTTCATCGACCGTGTCACTATCACCGGGCCCGATGGCAAGCCGGTTGGGAAGGGATCGAATCGTCTCGTGTACCTTGTGGCACCCGTGAAGGACGCCAGTGGCGCTAACGTTCAGCTCGTGATTGGCGGTCTCACCGAAGATCCCGCAGATGCACCGGGACCGTTTGGCAATTACGTCCTGGCGGCCACTCATAGCATGCAACGTTCGACCTCGAGCGGCACCGGCCCGATCATGGATTCCCAGGACTGGGTATTTGCTGCAGCAACAGGTGAACGTTTAGAGATGCACATCAAGTACGAACGCGGCGTGGCAAACAAGGGCAACCCGGCGGAGGTCAAGTTCTACTCTGCCAAAAATCCAGCCTTCTTCCAGATCTCAAGGCAAGAGCAGGTCCTCGATATCTTACGGAACGTGACCACGAACCCTCCGGATCGCGTGAAGGAATTTTCGTTCAAAGCCGGCGGTGGCAGTTATGCCAAGCTGTTCGACGGAACCGAAAAACTTTTGAGCTGGGACAATATTCTTTGGATCAATCGTTCAGTCCTGCTGCCGGAACAACGGTAGACAAGAGCACATAATTGAGTGGGGATTTGTCCATTTAGGAGATAATCACGGCTGCTTACATAAGGAGGGAACGATGTCGCAACGGATTCAAGAGAAAAGAAAAGTGATAGATTGCCGTCTGTTTCCGAGCGAAAAGAATTGCTCGCTGGCGATTTCTGGAACAGAGCAAGAAGTTTTGACTGTTGCAGTCCGGCATGCCGTGCAGGAGCATGGTCATCAGGATTCACCGGAACTCCGGCAACAGTTGAAAACGTTGCTCAAGGACGAATGACGCGGCATATCGCGTTGATTGGCGGGCTAGCCTTGGGCTAGCCCGCTTTTCCGAGATATTCCGTCGCGACTCCGATGATGGCAGAGATCAACTTTTCCGGTTCAACAGGTTTGGAGAGATGCATTTCAAATCCGGCTTCGAATGCGCGTTTCTGGTCCTCCTCGCGGGCATATGCCGTCAGTGCAATGGCAGATACGGCATGTCTTTGCGTTTGCCGCTCGAATTCTCGTAATTTCTCCAGCAGAACATAGCCGTTTTCTTCGGGCATTGCGATATCGCAGATTAAGATATCGGGTGAATTCGCGAGGAGTCCGCGACATCCTTTCAGGGTGCGGACTCCAGAGTTGTCGACGTATTCCAGGGGTACGCAAAGAACGCGTACCCCTGGCTCACCGCTTAGCGGTGCGATGGGCGGTCATAGATCCCCCTACAGAAGGCCGGGTATAAAAGGCGTATAGGCGTACGAAACCTTCCTGATCCAGCGGTTCGTCGGCGTCTGGAGCGGAACGCCCTCTGAATCGGAAATTCCTAGCGCGATCGATCCGGCAAATCTAGCTCTGCGACTTCGACCTCTTGTGAAGACACCGTCACGACCTGCAGTATTTCACCTTCTTCCAAATCCTGCAGGCGCACTTTCACTCCGTTTCTGAATTCCACGGCGTCCCGATAAGTTGCCCCATCCGCCGATAGCTGACGGAAAGTGACCGCCTCCGTTGCGCAAAACTCATGAACTTCCTGAAGGGCACGTGAAATTCCGTGAAGTACGAGTTTCGCGCCGTCTGGAATGCACACCGCGCACTCGTTGGGTGGCGCGGCGAACATTTTCTTCAACGTCGCGATGAAGCCTCTTGGTTTTTCTGGTGGTTGAAGATACTCGGGTGACGTGAGCCCTTTCGAGCCGGTAAAGAATCGATGGACCACTAAGGTCTCGCCTTCCTCAGCAAGGCGATTCTTAATTCCATGAAGCGAGTAATCGCACATGCTCAATTCTCCTTTTCTAGATACGGTGCAGGTAGTTTACGCGCTTGCGATGCGATGGATCAATACTCGATATTGTCAGATGATCCCCACAACGCGTTCGTGTGCGTTTGTCAATAGTTCGTTTCAGCGTCAAACCGAACCAACATCAGCGAGATCCGAACGTGCTGCAGTGACGCTCCGACACATGGCGATACACTGAATCAAAATCGCTTTTAGGAGGTTCAAAAATCCATGGCACGTGAACGTTCGAAAAATCGAGAAGAGAATCAGGCTGTTGAGCCGCGCCGACGCGGTCAGATCTCCAGAATGGAATCGTGGCCGACGTTTAGTCCGTTTAGCATGATGCGCCGGTTTGCAGATGAGATGGATCGAATGTTTGAAGGCTTTGGCTTCCCTGGCTCGGAACGCCTTAGCCCATGGACGTCTACCGAGCGCTTCTCGCCCGAAGTGGACATCTACGAGCGCAATGGAAAGCTCGTCATTTGCGCTGATCTTCCCGGACTATCGAAGGACGACGTGAAAGTTGATATCACCGACGACGCTGTCGTTTTAGAGGGCGAGCGCAAGTATGAACACGAGGAACGCGAAGAAGGCCTCTACAGATCTGAGCGAGGCTATGGACACTTCCGGCGCCAAATTCCCATCCCCGAAGGCGTCAAGATCGACACCGCAACCGCTACCTTCAAGGATGGAGTACTTGAAGTCACAATGGATGCGCCACAACTCTCAAAGACTCGCCGCCGAATTCAGATCCAAGGCGAGGAAACGAGCCAAAAGCCCGGACAAGCCGCGTAACTAAAGCTGCCGGCGCCGGTTTTTAAGCCGGCGCCTACACGTCCGCCGCATTCGATACTTAACCACGTCAGGTAAATATGTTATGAAATTTCAATGCCATGACGTATAGTAATGTACTGATTGCAGTTAAGTACGATGGATGTTTCTCACTTGATTGAGCAAAAGTTGACCGACTTGGGATTAGACCAACGGGATCTCGCGAATGCGGCGGAGGTTACGGAATCCTACATCTCACAATTATTGAGCCGCAAAAAACCGCCTCCCGCTCCGGAGCGGACCGACATCTATGACAAGCTTGGAAGGGTCCTGAAGCTGCCTCCCGGCAAACTCGCCGGCTTAGCGGATCTCCAACGAAAACAGGAACTCAAGAAGAAGATCGAAAATCCGGCAGTTCCGTTGTTCAAGGAGGTCCGGCAGTTGCTTATCAAGAAATGCAGGCGCAGCAAGCAACGACAACTTCGAGCCATCTTCGAGAAGGAACCATTTGGCGAAATGGAACGGCTGATCACGCAGAAACTCGTCGATGTAGTTAAGGCGTTCGTGAGGGAGGAACTGGGACGCGAAAACTGGCTGCGAGCCGTGGCTCGAGAAAGCGGTCGAAGTTATAAGCAGATGCGCGTCGCCGTTCTTGATTTTCTAGACGCGGATGTCTTCAACATCACTCCGGACAACTGTGTCGGTTTCCTGGATCCAATGATCGTTTCCTGGGACATAGACCTCGCATCGTTTGGCCTGGAGATCGTCTTGAATCGGAGAATCGCTTCGGCCAATGTGAAGAGATTTGAATTTGTGGAGAAGCAAGCCGCAAGCGTGAAGGAAGAGCCCGGGCTACGGAAATTCCTAAATGATCGCTCGCTTAGCGGAGACGTCACGCGGGAGGAAGTGGAATTTCTCAGATGTCTTTATTTCAAGAATGGACGTCGGCCAACTGCGTTGTATTACTACCGCGAGCTGCAAAATTTCCGTGACCCTCTTCATTTTCGAAAGTAGCTCATGCGTATTTCCCAATGGTCCAAAGTGGACACGAAATGGTATCTCGGAGTGCGGTGTCAGAAATGCGGGACGCCCATTTTGTTTGCTCTGGACCACAGCGAAGGGACTGGACAGCCGGCGCGAGCTGGAAAACTGGTGTTGACCTGCTCGCTGGCAGAATGCCGGCACCAGGCCGATTACAGCACCGCGGCCGTTTCTCGCTTTCAAAAGCAGCCGCCTGCGGCAAAAGAAGCGAAAAGCGAATGATGCAGAGTGGAGAGGGCTAGAAAAAGCCGCATGAGATTTGGTAGCCGTTGGGCATCCGGGAGGTCCGGTTTGGACAGCAAATTCGATATAGAAATCAGCAATGCCTTGCTTGAATTCAATCGTGAGGCCGTTCTTTATTGCCAGGGTATTTCCGACACCGTTGCGCACGATTACGCCGTGGATTACGCCAGAATGCTTCAGAATCGGGCGAAAGGATACGAGTTCTCACTTCCTCTAGTTCCATACGGGCTGTTCGAGCCGAATCGCAACCTGATCCGAGCCGCGCTGGAAAGAATTGCAGAGAAGCATTTTCCATCCAAAAACAAACCGAAATTGAAGTGAGGGCCGGTTTCTTGGCTTGCGGTCACGCCACCTGCCGCAGTTCAGCCAGAGACACCGGAGGCAGATACACATCCACCAACTGCCGTGTCCACCAGGCGCCGGTCTCTTTCTTTTCATGGCTGCTCGTATATCGGTACAGATAAAAGAGCGCTCGAACAAATGTTGGCGGCCTGTTGTCGAATGGATTCTGTTTCAGGAGTTTCAGTGTTGCACGATCACCTTCGAGCAGTTTCTCGATCATTCGCAAAAACCAGATATCGTATCCAGCCATTTGAATTCCACGTTGCGTAACCGCGACCGAGAACGGAAGGAACCACATCAGCCAATCCAGCCGCAAATGATACGGCGCGACCTGTGGCGGCATTCGGCGAGGATCGCCAGGTTTTCCTTTGAACCCGTACTCCTGCCATCGGGTCTGACTCGAAATGAACAGCTCATCAGTACCTTCAATCACGATTTCATACCGGTTCTTTGTAACGCTTCCAAACGCTCCGTAGGTGTTCACCAGGTGGAAACGGTTGTAGCTGTAGTTCATCAGTTGATCCTTTGCAAACAGATTCAGAACCGGCTGGATGCTGAGCAGCACCGTTGCGCCGCCGATGACAAACAACAAGGAATCCAGGAATGCTGAGCGTGTCACTGTTTGCGGCACCGCAATCGGCACTACAGCCGATAATGTGGCGTCGCTGAATGCAGTCATTCCCAACACGACTGTGAGCCAGTTTAGCCAGGAGTAGTTGCCACTAATGATGAGCCACAGTTGGTGGAAAATAATCAGGCTTCCGGCGATTGCCGCAAATGGTTGTGGAGCAAACAGCCCAAATGGCACGATGACTTGAACGAAATGACTGAAAAGCACGGCAAGCCGGTGCATCACTTGTGGCAAGCGATGGAAATACCAGCTCAGCGGATTCGGCAGAGGTTGTGTCTGATAGTGGTAAAAGAGGCAGGTCAACTCACGCCAGCATCGGTCGTGACGCAGCTTGATCAGACCCGCGCCAAGTTCGGTCCGGAAAAGCATCCATCGCAGGATTAAAACGGGAATAAGCGATGTCGCGCTGCCAGCAGACCCCAAAAACGCGGCGAAGAACCCCGCCTCCAGCAGCATCGATTCCCATCCGAAGGCATAGAAAGTCTGCCCGACATTGACGATGGACAGGTACAACACCCACAGAAGGAGCCACGTACCGGCTGAAATCCAGAAAGGTCCAGCTTCTGAAAAACCCAGGAGAGCCGCACCGGAAAACAAAATTCCAGACCATGCCACCGCGTCCAGCACTCGATCGGAGTAGTGCCAATAAAAAATGCTTGGCGCGCCCCAGAAGCGGACACGTTTCAGAAAAGCTGGAACCGGCAGAAAGCCCCGCTCGCCGAGCAACGGCTTGAACTGGTTCAGCACGACGATGAAGCCGATCAGATAAATGGCCGCCAGTGCACGCTGTACCAGCAATCGTACCAGCCAGACTGCACCGAAATACGTTTCCATAGGACGGTTGGCGAATGATCAACACATAGCTGCACGATTCGAACCAAATCAAGGGCGCCGCAGACGCAGAGGAACCGCTATACTTTTATTAAAGGCGAGATCAATGAGTGAATTGTTGAAGAACACCACAATCATGGTGATCGATGACGACAGCGACACGTGCGAGCTGTTGCGCACGGCGCTCGAACAAGCGGGAGCGTCCGTTCTCGTAGCTCATAACGTCGACGGCGCTATCGAAACGTTTCGCCGATGTCCTCCCCACGCTGTTGTTGCGGATATCCGTTTAGGCAATTCGGATGGCTACGCGCTCATCAAAGCGATTCGGGAACACAACATCGAATACAGGGGGTTCACACCTGCCGTCGCAGTTACCGGTTTTGCGTCGCCCGAGGATAAAGAACGAGCCATAGCTGCCGGTTTCAATGCCTATCTTGCGAAGCCCTTTGAACCTGCCGCTGTAATATCGGCAATTGCAAAAATTCTGAGCGGCCGGATGGATCTCGCATTGTAGGGGCGGTCTATGACCGCCCACTATTTAGCTCATGTGCCTCCAGAGGCTGAGGAGGAACATAAGCAACACCGCTACGATAAACAAAACAACTCCCTGAGCAAGGATCTTCATCACCATAGATACACGTACCTTGGGAGCGTTTGCGTTCTATTGAAGCAGCTTAGCTTTTCTTCGACGTAACGACGTTCACGCTGCTGAACTGTTCTTCGAGGTTCTTCTTTTTGCACGAAGGACACTCGTAGTTATTTTTCTCGAAGTCTTTCACCGCAAGTGGGAGGGTAAATGTTTTCCCGCAGTCCAAACATTTGAATTCGTAGACCGGCATATTCACCTCCAAGTGGATCGAAAATGGGCGGCTCTCAAATTGTACAGAAGCCCGTTTAAAATTGAATCATGTTCGAAAAAATTGCTTTGACGTTGCATTCCTGCTCCGCGGACGTATGCAATCCCATCATCGAACTGGCTGTTGAGGTCGCCCGCGAAGGACGAGAGGGCCGTAGAATCGGGACACAATTTACAATCGGAGATGCAATCGTCGCGGGATGACGATATCTGGACGTGAAAGTTTCGGATGTTCAGTTACCGATGGGACTCGGCAGCCGCCATCTCGTTGCTGCATCGATTTCGAGGGTGACTCGTGCAGTGGCTGTCGTCGTCTCGGAAAGCGCTCAGGAAGTTCGGATCTTCGAAGCCGGCGTCTTGGTGGGCGACATCATTCCTGAGCTATGGCTGTTGAGCCGGGAGCGTATCGTTCAGTCGCGCGAGAAATAGCCACACAACAGGGCACAAGAGATCAATTGTTGCGCCTGTTTGTGGGCTCATTCCCGTTCTACGCCGCTTCCGCGATTTCCCCCAAGGTCTCGCCGGCCAATTCCTTTTCACCTGATGCTTTTGCGATGTCTCCGAGCGAGACGACGCCGACTAGCCGTTTTTCTCGATTCAGGATCAGCACCCGGCGCACCTCTTTTTCCTGCATGTACTTGGCAACGTGCTCGACGGCATCGTCCTCAAAGCAATAGAAGACGGACTGGGTCATGATTTCTCGCACTGGCGCCAATCGCGCATCACGGCCCTGGGCTACAGAGCGGATCGTTATATCGCGATCGGTGACGGTTCCGACGAGCCGGTCATTTTCACAGATGGCAAGGAAGCCGATATCGAGTTCCCGCATCTTTTCCGCCGCCTTTGCGATCGGAGTTTCCGGGTCGATGCATTGCACGTCTTGGCCCATGATTTCTTTAACGTTCATATGCACACCTCCTTTAAAAACGTCTCTGGTAACTCTCTTGCACCCTGGATTCCATGACACGGGCTTACGAGTCATGCGTTCGGCGGAGACAGCGGAGGTCTTGAAATTGCAAGGCTGTTTGATTTGCCACCGGCTAGGCTCAATCGGTCGATCTCTTGGGCTCGGTCTTAGGAACTGTAGATTGCGCGCAGCCACGGTGGCCACAATTGCACGTAAGTTCCGTCAGGTTTCCGGAATCCTGGCAGTACATACTGCAATATTTTTCGCCCTCTCCAACCGGACAACCACACGGAGTGTGAGCGCATTTGTTCACGTTATGCATCGATTCAGCTCCTGAGGAGAACTTCTTCACTAAGTGAACCGCAATTCTGTGTTCATATTCTCCACAATAATTCTCGACGGTCTCGCCGGGCTCAGTGGAGGTCTTCTGTCAGACCGTTGGCTAAGTCGCCATCAGCCGGCACTCACGGGTTTTGCTGCCGGCGCAATCCTCGGTGCCGTGTTTTTGGATATCTTACCGGAATCTGTGGACGCAGTGGGCACGAGGGCGGTGACGTGGTCTTTCTACGGCTTCATGATACTGGCGATCGTCGAGTGGTTCATCGGCCACCATCACCATAAAAAAGGAATGATATTTCCGGCAGTCCCCGCAAGCCTCCTCATATCAGACGCGCTGCATAATGTGGGCGACGGCGCCGCAGTTGCCGCGGGCTTCCTGACTTCGATACCAATCGGGGTTGCGCTGGCGGTCGCAGTCATCGCACACGAAGTGCCGCAGGAGGTCGGTGACTATGTTGTCCTCAGAGCTGCCGGTTGGAACCGCAAGCACGCGCTTCTCGTCTTGGCTGGAGTTCAACTAACTGCGTTTATCGGTGCTGTAGGAGTAATCGTCGCCGCCGAACGTATTGACCACCTTACGGCGATCATCTTATCGATTGCGGGCGGGACATTTCTATACATCGGAGCCACCGATCTGTTGCCTGAGATTCATTCGGGATCGACGTTATCGAGCCGATCTGAACGCATGTTCGCGTTTATCGCCGGAGTTGCGGTGATGGCGATCGTATCCGCTTTAGAAATTCGAAAATAATCTTGTGCCTTTTTGTGGCTAATTCCAGATTCGTTCTTTACAGATCTCTACGATACAAATGGAATCCACAGTTCGGTTCGGCGGCGGGACCGGCAGTCCGCGTTCTGTCATGAGCTTGCGAATGAGTGCTGCAGCCTCGGGACGACTGATGGCGGATTGCACTCCAAATCGGACAAGCCCATCGGCATAATCCAGCGCTTCCCATGTGTGGCCTGCGATTACGGAGACCAGAGTCTCTGTGTCGCGACTACCGTTATCGCGTGCATCGAGTTTGGCGCCACGGTCAACCAGCATTTGAATGACTTCGGTCCGGCCTTTGGCTGCCGCGACCATCAATGAAGTGCGTCCGTCTCCATTTGCGGCATTCGGGTCCAGCCCAAGATCGAGCAAGAATTTGATGGTTTCAACATTCGCCTTAGGAGAGTGTTCGTAGGTGACTCCGTCGACCCATCCCATTCCGGATGCGGCGGTCAACGCAGTGTCGCCGTGATCGGTTTTGATTGTCGGGTCGGCGCCATGAGCCAGCAACAGCTTCAGAAGATCGAGATCACTAGACTGAGCCGCGCGGATGAATGGCGTCGCACCAGCTTCCAGGAACCACTGCATTGTGAAGATGGTTCGGGTCAGCGTATTGTCCTTCACACGAACATTCGGGTTTGCCCCGTGGTCCAGGAGAAATTTAATGTATTCGAGATGGTCCATATCCGGTTTCGGCACGGGAAAATCGCCGCCTTCAATGTTGCGGTTGTCCGTCGCCAGATACAGAGGAGTCCAATTGCCTTTATTGGGCTTGTTCACATCGGCGCCGTGCTCTACGAGAAATTCGGCGAGCCGGTAATGCCGGTTGTTTGTTGCGGTCAATAGCGGCGTCCATCCGTATTCCGTGGTTTGGTTCACATCGGCGCCCGCTGCCAGCAGGAGTTTTGTGGATTCCAAATCACCTTCACGAGCGGCAAGGACCAGGGGGGTTAAGCCGCCACCTCCGGTGCCGACAAGGCCCGCAAAGATGAAGTCCGAATCATCTTCCTGTTGAGCCACCTGTTGTGGTGGCTGTTGAGCTGCGCGTTGGTTGTTTCTCTGGGCGGCTCCGCCTTGTCCAGCGGCGCCCTGCTGACCAAAGAAAGAAGTCACATCGCCGATGCGCCGTACGACAAGAGTGCCGTTCTTTTGCTCAATCTCGAGTTGTTCCTCATATGTTCGCCCCGCTTTGGCGGCCGCTGCACGGACGCGATTGGCGGCTTCCACGCGCGCAGGATTAACGCGATTTGCCATGTAATTTCTAGGCAATCCTGCGCCGGCAGATTTTGCGGAGACATCAGCCTTGCCGTCGATCAATGCAGCAACGGCTTCGGAATGCCGTTGTTCCACAGCCCACATCAATGCAGTTGTGCCGCGAATGGGCTCCTTCGCATTGACGTCAGCACCAGCGGCGATCAGCAACGTGACGGCTTCGGGATTCCCATTACGCGCAGCGAGCATCAACATGGTTTCGCCGGCTGGACCTTTCTGCTTCGCGTCCGCTCCTGCCTTCAGTAATCGGTCCATGATCTTTGCATTGCCATAAAGAGACGCCATATGCAGCGCGGTGATGCCTTCACGGTTTTTCGCATCGACTTTCGCGCCGGCCTTGATCAACACATCCAGTGTTTCCAGATCATCGCGATACACGGCCCAGTGCAGGGCTGTCGCGCCATCGGCCTGCGCAGCATTGACATCGGCCTTTTGCTGCAGCAATGCGCGAACGGCGGTTTTATCCCCCCTCATCACCGCGTCCGCAACATCGCTACGACTGCCGGCAAAGGTTAAGCTCGCAGTACCACATAGGAATAATGCGAGAAGTATCATTTTGAGCGAGCGCATCAGAGTATGCCTCCCAGAATAACTTGAGACCGAATCTACAAGCTGTATCGAATCAGAGTCAACATTTTGTGCACGCCGGAGGCGTGTCAGGAAATTAGCCAGGGGTTAAGCGAGCGGGTGCGAGCGCAACCCCCGGTTCTGAAACCAAAAACCGCCGCACCCGGGCAAGGGTGCGAGGAGTCCTCGATACCCTTTCAGGGTGCGGATTCCTGAGTTGTCGACATATTCCAGGGGTAGCAAAATACCCGTATCCCTATCTAATTTTCCCGCACCGCTCCGCGGTGCGCAAAATGGAAAACGCTCGATCCGCTGTTTCCGCACTAGCGCCGCGGTGAAGTGACCACCAGCGAGATCATTTGTGACGCCTGGCCGCGGGTCAGGCCTGCGGGAATTGGGATACGG
>Ga0066709_100002224_pt1 | contig 13926 bp, 10 predicted proteins | sample GraSoiAngelo_158_FD_79665 | JGI IMG/M metagenome (GOLD analysis project Ga0066709, IMG submission 79665) | Grasslands soil microbial communities from the Angelo Coastal Reserve, California, USA - 14_1009_16_30cm | ecosystem: Environmental > Terrestrial > Soil > Grasslands | place: USA...
CGGCAAAAATAGACTCAGATGGAAGAGAGACGGAAGGCAGGTAAGCTATTGATAGGCATGAGCAAACAAAACTAGGCAAGAATAGACTATAAAGCCATAATTAGGCCGGGGACTTGATTTGTGAGCCGCTAGAAGCGCCACGACCTGACGGGCAGGTGGGGTCTGCTCACGGTCGTCAGAGGCTGCCAGCGTAGATCCGGGCGCAACAAAGCGGCCGTAGTATCGGTTGGGCAAACGGAAACAGGCTCAAGGACACCAAGTAGGTCGAGAGTTCCCCCAGTTCGGCAAACATTAGCTAGGGTTTGGTTGGCTTGCGTTTGGCAGGATAATGATCTTGAACATACTTTTGAAGCTCCCCATTTGAGACAACCATCTTCAACGGCAAAATGTATTCTTGAGTTTCACAGCTCAGTTCCTGTTTTAGCTTTGAGAAGCAAAGGTCCGGGACATCCTGACATTTGAAGTGATGTTCCATTAGGGACTCACTATTAACGCTCAGCCTAAATTCTCGCGTTTTCATGGAGAGGTCAATAACTCGAAAGGAATAGGTTCGAACATTCAACGTCGACTCGTATCCAACATATTGGATCATCACCGGGCCCCCTTTTTTCTACCTTGGAATTAGCAGCGACTTCTCACCGAAAAACTCAGGGCCCCTTCTGCAGGGGCCCCTCACTGGCTCTAGATCTTGACAACGTCTCCAGCCTGCAGGCCCTTGGGGCCCTTGCTTACGGTAAACTCCACGGCCTGGCCCTCACTCAGAGACTTGAAACCTGCCTCTTGAATGGCAGAGTGGTGGACGAAAACATCGTCTCCTGAGGCGCGTTGGATGAATCCAAAACCCTTGGCATCGTTAAACCACTTGACTGTACCTTGTTCTTTCATTCTTTCTTCTTTCCTTTTATTAAAATATTTGTCTTTCTCTGCCTTGGACCCCGAGGGCCGACGAGTAAAACCGGCCCCAAACCAAAAAAAAGGCCACAGAACCATGGTTTCTGTGGCCTTCATAAGGATGAGATCACAAAAAACTGATTAAGACAGGAGGAGTATAGGTGAGAACAATCCGAATTGCAATGGAATTCTTTTCAATTGCAAACTCCGGTTCAATCGAGCAGACGCTGCCGGATCGGTCTGCCTCATCAGGGGGATGTCATCCACTGAGAAACCCGTGCTGCGCAGCCGCTCGGCGGCTCACTTATTTGCAACACGATTCTTTGTTTACCTGCTAATGGAGTTAACCCTCGAGTCCACCAGGCGGGCCTCTGCGTAGCGGTGAGTCTTCCTCAGCATTAAAGCGTACTGGGCAAGGCACGCTTGGATTTCCGGATGCGCCGCAGGAAGAGTCTTTTCCAGGATCGACAAAGTGCGTTGTATCGCCTCTAACGCCTCGCTTAAACGATGTTGTCCCCAATATACGTCGGCCAAGGCACTGAGGCTTCCGGCTACATCCGGGTGCTCCGGTCCGAGTTTTTTCTCACGGATGTTCAATGAGCGTAATAGCAAAGGCTCAGCCTTCAAGAGTTCTCTTCTGGAGATCAGTACCCTCCCCAAGATGTTCAGGGTTGCCGCCACCTCTGGATGGTCGGGTCCGAGCGCCTCCTTCCGAATAGTCAGAGAGCGTTTCAACAACCGAACCGCATCCTTACTCTTCCCCTCTTCCAAATATAAGGAGGCCAGATTCCCTAAACCCAGCGCAACCCTGGGATGACTTGGCCCCAGCACCTTTTCCCAAATGGCCAGTGCTCTCCGGTAGAGCGGCTCAGGGCTGATCCCGCCTCCCTGCTTTCGCTGTAGCTCCGCCAGATTATTTAGGCTGGAAGCCACTTCTGGATGATTCGGCCCCAGAGCTCTTTGGCGGATCGCTAAAGCCTGGCGCAATAGTGGTTCACTTTTGCGGTACTGACCCAGATGATAGTACAGGACTCCTAAATTATTGAGCGAGGCCGCCAGGGCAGGATGCTCCTTGTCTAGCGCTCTCCTCCGGATTTCCAGGGCTTTGAGGTAAAGGTTTTCGGAGTCGACATAACGACCTTGAGCACGATAGAGCTCAGCTAAGTTATTGAGCGCGGTGGCTACCTGGGGATGCTGCGGACCTAGAAATTTTTCCCATAGCACCCTCGCTTTTCGATACATTGCTTCCGCCTGGACGTATTGCCCTTGCGCTCGGAGAACTTCTGCCCAATTATTCAACGCTGCAGCCACAAAAATCTGCTCCGGACCCAGAGCCGTTTGATACACAGCCAGTGATCTTGCAAAGACTTTTCCTGCTGCGTCCAGGCGGGCTTGAGCGCGGTAGATTTCTCCAAGATTGTTTAGGGGTGCCGCTGTCACAAACGCTTCGCTTTTGCCATCTCCCTGCACCAGTTTTAGAGCTTGCCCGTAAAGCGCTTCACTTTCCGCGTAATGTCCCGAGGCTACCTGCTCTTTGGCAACCTTATTCAAAGACCAGGCACGCTCGATCAGGCCAGGACTGTTTGAGATTCCTGGGGTAGGTATCGGATTGGCGCTCGCCGCACGAACAGAACTTGGGTCGAGAGTTAGTTGCTCACGGTTGCCTACAGACGCGGCCTCGGAACCGCCTTCTGCAGCCGCTCCTTTCGAAAAAACGACGATGCAGATTCCTGCAACCAAGATGGGTCGGAACAGATTTCTTCTCATGGATCTTCTCCTCGTGAACGCTAAAAAGTCGGCCTGTCAAGCAACATTGACAATTTGTGCGGGCTCGACACGGCTAGACTGCCAGTGCGGACTCTCTGAACAAAAGTGAGACCCGGTAATTCCACGGTGTTGCACGGTGGAGAGGAGCTTGAATCTGCTGCTTCGGCTGAGTTAAAGTGAGAGCAACATCACCTCGGGTCAAAGGACGGTCTTCATGGGAAGCAGGAGCGTTTCAGAGGGAAGAGTTGGCGACGACCAGGACTCATCAAGGTTCGTCGGCCCATCGCAGTCCGCTTACGATGACATTCGCCGACAACTCGAACGAATCCTGGCCAGCGATGGATTTGCTCGGGCTGAGCGCATGAGTCGCTTTCTCCGGTTCGTTGTCGAACAAACGCTGCGAGGCCGGGGCGATCAACTGAAAGAATACCTCATTCGGGTGGAGGTCTTCGATCGCAGGGAGTCATTCGATCCAAGAATTGATCCTGTTGTGAGGGGGGAGGCGCGCCGTTTACGCTTAAAGTTGAAAGAATATTATGACTCCGAAGGCCAAAACGATCCCGTTCGCGTCGTGTTGCCCAAAGGGAGTTACGTGCCCAGGTTTGAGCCTGCCTCTATCATCAGATCAGCACTTGAGACCCCGGCGGCGACTGCCGCTCACCGACCCAAGGCGATTGCAGTGTTGCCCTTTCTCAATTTGAGTTCCGACAACGAAAATGAATACTTTAGCGATGGACTGACCGAAGAGATTATTCACGCACTAGGAAAGGTCAAGGGGATGAGCGTGGTGGCTCGCACTTCAGCCTTTCAATTCAAGGGCAGGGCGTATGATATACGAAAACTTGGGGAGCAACTGAACGTTCAAACCGTTTTGGAAGGAAGTGTTCGCAAGGCTGGCGAGCGACTGCGCATTACCGCCCAGTTGATCAACGTCTCGGACGGGTACCACCTCTGGTCCGAAACCTATGAGAGGAAAATGGAAGATGTCTTTGCCGTCCAGGAGGAGATTTCAAACGCGATTGTGAATGCCTTGAAGCCTTTCTGCCAGGAGGAGCCTTCGGTCATTCGCAGGGCCAGTGAAAACCTGGAGGCGTATCATCTTTTTCTCAAGGGCCGTTTTCATAACAGAAAGCGCACCGAAGGCGGCCTCAAGAGGGCGATTGAATTTTTCCATCAAGCCACCGAGATTGATCCAAATTATGCCGCTGCGTATGCAGGGCTGGCGGAATCGTTCAGCCTGCTGGCCCACAAGGGACTGTTTTGGCCCCGAGAGGTGATGCCCAAGGCGAGAACCGCAGCTCTGAAAGCCATAGCCCTTGATGGCCAGGTATCAGAGGCCCATATGGCGTTGGGTTTTGTCAAATCCGTCTATGAATGGAAGTGGGAAAAGGCTGAATGCCATTACCAGCAGGCCTTGCAGGTGGCTTCCTATGGCAACGCTGAGGCCCACCACTGGTACTCTTCGGACTATCTGGCGCCACTTGGACGATTGGATGAGGCCCTGCAACAAATGCTCCACGCCCAGTTTGTGGACCCGCTTTCGCACCTCATCAACTCCAGCCTCGGGTTTGTCCTGATCATGAGAAGAGAGTACGACCGAACCATTGATCATTACCGCAAGTGCCTTGAATTAGACTCCAGCTACTATCACTTCTATACCGGCTTGGGGAGGGCTTATGCCCAGAAGGGAATGCTGGACAGAGCCTTGGAATGTTTCGTTAAAGGGAAGGAACTTTCGGGAGATCTCCCTTACATCACAGGGGTCATTGCCCATTGCCATGCCATGATGGGCAGGTTTTCACAAGCAGAGAAGCTTTTGGGCGAACTACTTCTTCTAGCTCAGGAGCGATATATTCCCTCCACCACATTAGCTTTGGTCTACAGCGGTCTCAACAACCTGGACGAGGCGTTTCGATGGCTGGAACGAGCCTTCGCTGAGCGTGAATGCTCGCTGGTGTATTTGAACGTCTACCCAACCTACGACAACCTGCGCCAGGATCCCAGGTTCCACGCCTTGATCGACAGGATCGGGTTTCCCCCTATACCTACCGTTCGCCCTGCCTGAGTCTTTCTTGCAGCAGAGTTGTTCCCGCTCGCTTCGGCGGCACCAAGGAACATTGAAAATAGAGATTCCCTCTGGGAACAGCTTTGGCGCAAAGTACGCGAGGGGAATGTTTCCGTTTCTTGCAGGCCGAGAAAGAAAAAAATGCAGCCCAAGTTCTCAAACCCAGGTTGCAGGAGAGAAAATGCTTCTTTATGGATTCTGATGTTAAAAGATTCAAAAAAGACTAAAGGAAAACTACGGTTAGGGGTTGTGGAATGTCAAACGGGCGCAGTCTATAAACCCGCGCTGCCTCCTTCATCCAATTATCCGTTCGATAAATGCAGGTCTTCGAAGATCATCTCATAAGAACCGATCCCTTTTGGGGTGCAAAGCGAACTGCTGGCTTATGATTCCGGCAGAGGCCTGCTAGAGCGGTGCTACGATGTTTTTAGCGAATCGGCTGGTTGGAAGCGGTCCGCTTGGGGAACGATATAGGGAAGGGCTGCTATCGCCCGAAAGATGCCGATCTTCAAAGATCATGAAATTCTCGCACCTCCCAGTTCAGATCCCGCCACCATCGGTGAATTCGGAATCCATATCGATATCTAGCCGTTTACGGGATAATTCCACGGCCTCAAGAGCCATGTCATCCAGGCGTGAAACAGTATCCCCCCACGAGTCTTGTGCCCTGCCGCTGGGAATCACTCGCACCGGGTGAGGGCGCGCAAAATTGATCATATAACCGCCGCGAAGAGAGTCGTGTTCGGCAGGTTGTGTCTCGCTGGCGGTTGAAATGGCTCGGGACACGAACTGGTAATCCTTTGGCGTGTTGACTTCCCAGAGGTATTCCCAGAGAGTCCAGGAATAGGGTGCCTGAGGTCCCACAAGGCTCGCGGCCCGCCAGCTTCGCCCACCATCGGTGCTTATTTCCACCTTAGCCACGGCCTCCTCCCCGGCCCAGGCAATGCCAGAGATCCGGTTGACGCCGGGACGCAGCTCAGATCCCGCTCGCGGACGAATGATCTGAGACTTCACGGCCATCCTGTTCAGGCGCTTCAGGCATTCACCTCGGGCGTCTCTTCTCCGAATGGTATATTTGTTGGTCTGGAAATACCCCTCAAACTGGTGGTCCAAAAGCTCAAGCCGGGTGATCCATTTTACCGAGCAAACTCCATACCAGCCCGGGACGATCAGGCGCACCGGAGCGCCATGGCTGCGGCTCAGTGGCTCACCGTTCATTCGGAAAGCGAGCAAGGTATCAGGGTGCATTGCCTTCGCCAGGGGTAAGCCACGGGCAAAGTGCATAGGTTGGGGCTGATCCGGCTCAGTGCCACTGTCCGCACCCTCACACAACACTTCTAAAGTATCACTCAAAGGGCGAGAGGCCTCAAGGACGGTAGCCAGCGGCACGCCCGTCCACTCGGAATGACCGATGGCGCCAGCTCCCCATTGCACGCCTGGCTCAGGTTGGCGGAGAAAGGAACGGCCATTGCCGGCACATTCGATAGTAGCGAAGACCGTGCGCTCTGGCAGCTCATTCAACTCTTCCCACGTCCAGGCGCGGCGCTTGCGGACATGACCGTGTACCTGCAGTCTCCAGTTCTCAAGAGTTAGTTCAGGCTCGGCAAAATGGTTGCGAACAAAGAAGACAGCATTGGGCGTGACCCACGAACGCATCTCGCTGAGAGGAGTTTCACTGTTCTCCGGATACTCTGTCACAATCGGGCGCTCAATTTGCATATCTACCACCTCTCCGTGAGCGGCTTCTGATAATCATTGTTTTCTCATCCTTCAAATTGAGAAGGACACACGCCTAGCTTTTAACCGGCCTCGATTTCAATGGTGATCACTTGGACTGTTAAATTACTTCAGTTTTGCCTGCATGGCAACATCAATTTATAGCTTCGAAAGGCACGGATTGTTTGGGATTCTCCAATATTGCCTTAGTTGACTTCCGGAAGCGAACTGGTACCTCCATCCTTGCCCGTAGTTGCTCTGCTCTGGCCCAGCTCTCAGTCGACTAAAGTGAGTGTAAGAGCACAGTGCCAACAACCAGCTCTGAAAAGAAACGCCTTCGCGAATGGAATTTGTGAAGCCGGGTACTAGGTAGAGCATTTCAATAATAAAGTGACCTCTGTGAAGCGCTGCATTGTCAGATGGACTTCGCGAATTCGCTGGCTTTTCATTAGCCCCGTGCTTTAGCTCGGCGAAGACATAGAGCTGTTTTGTCTTGGTGGTCCCCGCCCGCCGTGCCGATCGGCCGATCGGCGCGGCGGGCAGGCACGAACAGAACCTTGGTGAATGCCAGCACCCCGCGCTGAAGCGCGGGGCTAATAAAAATGGGCATGTATCAAACTAGTCAAGGGCTTTGCCCTTGATAGCCCCGCACATCGTACTCGTCGTCGCCCTCGAACTCGTCCTCGAAATTAAGGCCGAACACGACGACGAGGACGAGAAGGACGACGACTGCAGAAACGAGAACAAAATTCTCTGTTCACCGCGCATAACTGTCTAATCCGTACCATCGGGATCAGCTGAAATACGCCATCGTACTTGCGAAATCCAGTACTAAGTCTGCACAATCGCGGTAGGAAAGTCCCTCTCCTAGTCTTTTTTCCAGGGGGTTACCCCCCCATTCTACCGATTGGCACGCCGTTTCCTGAATGTTATGTTTCCCAAGTGTAGCGAAATAGATATTTGTTGAGGAAAAGCTAGGAGGCATAGAATGGATTCGACATCGTCGGGAAGGGCTTTTTTAATTGATTTTTCGAATAGCCTGGCTGAACACGTTGAGCTCGCGATGCGAGCTATAGTCGCAGTGAACGCGCGGGTGCGCCTACCCTCGACGGGTGTTCACTGGAGCCGGGGGGTCGTGGTGACTGCTGCTCATACCATCAAGCGTAACGAAGATATCACAGCCACTCTGCCGGACGGCCGCACGACACCTGCCACACTGGCTGGCCTTGACCTTAGCACGGATCTGGCAGCCTTGAGAATTGATGCTCCGGAACTGCCGGTAGCGGAACTGGATGACGGCTCTTCTCTCAAGTTGGGCCAGCTCATGCTCGCTGTGAGTCATGGGGGTGATATTGGGCACTATACAAGTTTAGGAATCGTTGGCGGGTTAGGGGGACCATGGCGCACCTGGCGAGGGGCCCACATTGAAAGATTCATTCGTCCCAATCTCGCCATCTACCCTGGCTTCTCCGGCAGCGCCTTGATAAATGCCCAAGGCCTCGTTGTCGGGATTAACACAGCGGGGTTATCACGTCGAATGCCTTTAACGATTCCGACCAGCACCGTTCGCCGCGTTGTTGAGGAGTTGCTGAGGAAGGGTCGAATCGTCCGTGGATTTCTGGGAGTAGGGTTACAACCAGTCCGTTTGCCTGCCTCTCTAAAGCGCAAGTTGAACCTGGCGAGTCAGAATGGCGTCATCTTACTCAGTCTCGAGCCAGACGGCCCCGCGGATAAATCAGGTCTCCTAATTGGCGATGTGCTCCTGGAACTCGATGGCAAAACCATGGCCGACGTTAGCGATGTGCAAGACATTCTGGCGCCCGAGTACGTTGGCAAGACAGTAAGGGCTCGATTGATTCGGGCTGGTGACTTGGTAGAACTTTCCCTGACCATCGCGGAGCGGTCAGGTAAGTAAAATCAACTAAGTTCTTGTTTTTGCACCCAGGGGTAAGCGTCAAATGATTCGTGTTCTGGTCAATGCTGCTTCCGATGTTGTCCGCACGGGGCTGGAATCGATGCTCTCCACAGCTGCCGGTATTTCTGTGGTAGGGAGCGGGATCGGAATGGAGAAAATCGCTTCGCAGGTTGAAGAACTGCAACCCGACGTAGTCTTGGTGGAAACGCCTTCCGAGGAAGCTATGGCCGGCCTACTCGAGTTTAGCTCAAGAATGCCCACACTGGGGATCGCTTTGCTGGCTGACGATTCAGACGGCCGCAAAACATTGGAAGCGTTGCGGTGGGGAGTACGGGCGATCATGCCGCGCAATTCCATGACGGGCGAGATTGTAGGAGCCATTCAAGCAGTGGCCGCTGGCCTGGTCGTCATTCATCCCGAAGCCACAGAGGCTCTGCTGGCGACTGCGCCATCGATCGAGCCTTCGGCCTTTACAAAACTTGACCAGTCACTGACGCCCAGAGAGGTTGAGATTCTGAGCCTCATGGCCGAGGGCCTGGGCAACAAGGAAATTGCATGGCGTTTGTCGATTTCCGGTCACACCGTGAAGTTTCATGTCGCGTCTATCTTCAGCAAACTTCATGCCGCTACCCGGACAGAGGCCGTAACGATCGGCCTCCGGAGGGGGCTGATTATGATTTAAAGGAAAAGTCGATGATCGTCTCAGTTTAGGAGCATTAAATGACCTCATACTCACAAGCACTTAACACAATGCCAATTTCTGAAGATGATTTAATAGACGCCTATTCGCAAGCTGTTACTGGCGCGGCCGAGAAGGTCAGCCCTTCGGTGGTGAATATCGATGTACGCCAACATCTGCCAGGGAGATTGCCGGGGTTTTCTCGTTTCCCTCGAGAAGCCAGGGGGAACGGATCGGGTTTTGTCTTTACACCCGATGGCTTCATTCTCACTAACAGTCACGTCGTGCATCATTCCAGCCGGATCGAAGTGGGCCTCGCTGACGGACATCGCTTTCAGGCAGAGTTGGTAGGTGAGGATCCCGACACCGACCTGGCTGTGGTTCGGATTCAGTCATCCAACCTGTTACCTGTCGACTTGGGGAACTCGCAGTCCATTCGTGTGGGCCAGTTGGTGGTGGCTATTGGGAATCCATACGGTTTTCAATGTACCGTCACTGCGGGAGTCGTCAGTGCCTTGGGACGCACGCTGCGTTCCAGCTCAGGCCGGCTGATCGACAACATCATTCAGACGGATGCTGCACTCAATCCAGGTAATTCAGGAGGTCCGTTGGTCAATGGGCGCGGTGAGATCATTGGAGTCAACACGGCCGTGATCTCGCTGGCTCAAGGCATTTGTTTTGCGATTGGGATCAACACGGCGAAGTTTGTGGCTGGTCGCCTAATTAAGGATGGTAGAGTGAAGCGAAGTGTCATTGGTGTCGGCGGGCAGAGCGTCCCCCTGCCTCGACGCTTAGTACATCATCACAAATTGTCCCGCGAGAATGGGATTCTTGTCCTTTCGCTAGAACCACAGGGGCCAGGTCACAGAGCGGGTCTGAGTGAAGGCGATGTTATTATCGGGTTCGACGAGCAACCTATTTCGGGTATTGACGACTTGCACAAGTTGCTTACCGAAGAAAAGTCGGGAGTAAAGGTGCCTCTGACGATACTGAGAGGCGCAGAGAAAGTGACTCTGCCGATCGTGCCGGAAGAGAATAAGAAACAGGTTTAGTCCTGGACTAGATCGCCAGCGACCTGGTTCCACTTCGGAGTCGGTCCTGAAAAAATCTTATGCCAAGACGTCAAGGCCCAAAAGGCCTTGCGTGAGGCGAGCTTCTGCGCTTAGCCCTCCAGTTTCAATCACTACCCTTGTTCGTAGGACGAGCAGCCTACTAGACAGACCCCAAGGGGCCTGGTCCCAATGCCCTCAACTGGAGATCCTCATCCGCAGGAAGCGGCAACACCTTCCTCCACCGCGAGTCGAGATTTCGTTTTCGCTCATGGAATGAATCGCACGCCAACTAGCCAAGCCGTCCTTAGCGTCTTTGTGTCTTTGCGTCTTTGCGCCTTTGCGAGAGGTTCCTTTGTCCTAGCGTGAGCGAGGAGACGCGGTTAGCGCGTCTTCTGCAGCAGCAGTGCTCAGTCCCGCTCTGAAATGCGTTTGATCCGGAGTGCGATATCCACCGAATGCGGAGGGGTGGTGAAGGACCGGTTGCCGCCTTTGTGGGTCAAGGTTTCCATGTGGACGACCGAACCAGAGGCCGGATCCAGCCATTCCTGTCTGTAAGTACCCGCCGGTAAGTCGAGCACGAGCTTTTCCGTATAATTTCCGGGCCTTGCAATATAGTAGTGGTTTCGTTCTTCAAGCCGGCTGTGGTGTTCATACAGAGCATACTGTTGGCCCGGTTGACTGATGCTCCGACAGTAGGCTCCAGCAGGGACTCCGCTGACGATGAAGCTTTTATCCGGATGCATCTTGAGGAAGTCAAAGCTGCAGATGAAATTCTTCAGACTGCGGAGCGTACCTAAAATTTGGGCGTTGTCAGGTGTCTTTCCGGCGGGATCCCGAACTGTGTATCGTCCATTCAAGTGGTTGAAGCTGGCCCCACCTCCCACGATGAACTCCCAAGCTTCCACCCGGGAAGCTGCAACTTTATCGCCCTTGTACCAGACCGGGTACCAAGCGGTTTCGTTGAATTCAATCGGTTTGTTGTGACCATACTCGAGGTCGAGAGCTCTCATTCCCCCTAATTGTTCCGATCCGCCTTCCCAAACATACTGCGCAACGACAATCGATACATTTGGGTTGCCAGAGAAATCAATAGGACCTCCCACCGGTCCCTCCACCTCCTGCGCCACCAGATGCCTCTTGGGCAGGGTATCTTCGGTATTCTTGATGACCTCCACGAAATGACCAACCCACGGACCCGCCTCTGCATGAGGGATGAAGAGGGATGGCTCATCGCAGATCTCGAGAATGACGTTGTCGAAGGAATTGACTTCTTGCGTGATTTTGCGCACGTAGTCAGCCTCTCTGCGCACCAGATCTGGGTGTTTTAACGTCTGGGCGTCCTCGAAGTCACATTTGCCCACCTCCTGTATATTGTTTTCGTAATACAAGGGAGAGATAGGCCAGGAGTCCGAATATTGTGAGTTAAAGAAGCAGATCTCTACGACGATATCTCGCTCCGCAGCCCGGGCCACGAAATCCTTGAGGCGCTCGAAATACTCCGGGTCCCATCGGTCGAGATCGAACTTATTGCCGCAATACAAGTAACCCGGCATGCTGCTTCGCGCCCAGGGCACGATCAGACTAGCCGGTTTGGGCCCCAGGGGATTTTCCTTGATGAACTTTCCCATCGGCTCAAACATTGCGCCCGGATAGATACGCGTATAGTTGAGCCCATAAGATTTGAGTGCCTCAAAATAGGTCACATAATCGAAGTCTTTATTGATCACCGCACCATAATGCTCGGCCGACGTGATCAGGATAGTCGGCTGACCCTTGAACAGATAATAATGTGGGTTGGCGGGATGAAGTTTGATCGGCTCGGCGTTTGATCGCGCGACCCACAGTGCTAATACAAAGACAAGAATCCTTATTCTCTTCAACATGACAGTTCTCCTCTGAAAATCCCCTCTGGGGAGGGGCAGAAGGCCTAGCGTTCGGGGTGGGTCTTCCGGTTGAGGACAACTCATCCCTGCACCCTCCCAAGAGGGGAATATTTTCATTCTTGGTGGTGCCGCAAAAAGCGACATGGGAAACTCTCCTGGTTAGTTGTTGGCTCAATCAAGTAGCCGTGCCGGATTCGTTTGCATCATCAATCGGATGTCATCCTGTGAGAAACCAGTGCTGCGCAGTCGCTCCGCGTAGAGTCGCAGGCCTTCCACCGGTGGTGGCGTATCAGGTTGCCCGAGATCGGTAGATAAGACGGTGGTGTCAACACCAACGTCGGTGATGGCACGCTCGATGACTTCGAAGGGAACAAAGCCACAGCGATGGGTGGTGGAAACGAAGCAGCGCTCGAAAACCACGTTGCCTCTGGATGAGAGTTCTTTTTGCATTTCGGATGAATAGAAGGTAGGCATCCATTCCGGATGTGTCACCAGCAGCTTCTCTATTCCGACCGCCGAGGCGCGGTCGATCAGCACGGATGACTCCTGCGGGCTCAGGTGGCCAGTGCCCAAGATGCAGTTGCTGTGCGCAATCTCCTGAAGAATCTCCTCGACCGCAGGAACGAGCTGGCCGTTGGCGTCGAGCACCGAGATCCCGCCGGCCAGGCCGTGGTGGCGCCGATGGTTTTCGGCGGAGCGGGTAGGCATCCAGATCTGTTTTGCGCCCATGCTGATGGCAAGGCGCACGGCGGCAGGGTTCAACCCTCCGACTGTCTCATTCAGAACCAATCCGCCGTAGACACGGATTTCGGGAACGATCCGCGAGACCAGAAATGCACGCTCGACCGTCGAGTTCTGATGCGACTTGATGAGAATGGCGACCATGCCCGCCCGCGCCGCTTCGCGCGCCAGTTCGATGTCATTAAACCGGCGGGCATCCACGTCCGGAGCGCTATGGACGTGCAGATCGACGGCCCCTTCCAGAAAATCGAGTTCTGCGGTCATTCTGCCAATGCCCCCGTGCGGGCTGGCCGGCGGCTGGCTATGCTGCCGGCGATGGCGGCTAGTCCCGCGGCCACTGCAAATGAGGCCATCGGTATGGCGAAGCTGGCCGTGGCGTGCGTGACTTTGCCGACGGCCCACATCGCCAGAGCGCCGGCAAGAGAGCCCAGCCCGCTTAAGACTCCGATGGTCGTCGAGACGTGAGTTCGGGAAATGTCCTGCGCCATCGTGAGGTACATCGCGATCCAGATGCCGAGCCCAATGTTCACCGCCACCAGCAGGCCTACGGCTTGAGAGAGGAGCGGAACATACGGGACGGCAGCGCATAACAGGAGCGGCACGGTCGCCCACAGGAACACGATTCGACGCGCGACCAGAACCGCATAACCGCGACGGGCCAGCGCGAGAATAGCTGTTCCACAGATCAGGTTGCCCAGATCAAGGCCCAGATAGATCAGGGTCAGAATCCAGCCGAGCTGGCGGCCGGGCGCCAATCCGCGCTGCTGGGCGAAATAGGTAGGAAGCCAGTTGACACTGAAGTACAGGCATGGATTCACAAGAATGGACACGATCAACACGGCAAAGAAGTGGGGGCTCTTCACGATCTCAGCGAAGATGCGAAGCTGAGATCTGCGTTCGCTAGTTTGCGGTTGAGGCTCGCGCCAGACCGGCTCGAGTTCCTTACCGGACGTGGCGAGTAGCCATCCAGCCAACCAGACAGCACCCAAAGAGCCGACCAGAACGAAAGCCCATCGCCAGCCCAGGGCTGATGAAATCGCCAGAATGACGCCAGGCGCGACCAACGCGCCCACGCTGGTCCCGCTGGTGAAAATGCCGTTGCCAAGCGCCCTCTCACTGGGCTCCAGGACGCGAGCCACAATGCGGATGGCAGCAGGCCAGTTGGCCGACTCCATGACTCCGAGCAGAAGGCGAAAGATAATCAAACTGGCTAATCC
>Ga0066709_100002225_pt1 | contig 13922 bp, 14 predicted proteins | sample GraSoiAngelo_158_FD_79665 | JGI IMG/M metagenome (GOLD analysis project Ga0066709, IMG submission 79665) | Grasslands soil microbial communities from the Angelo Coastal Reserve, California, USA - 14_1009_16_30cm | ecosystem: Environmental > Terrestrial > Soil > Grasslands | place: USA...
CAACCCCCAATTCGCCCCCCATCCAGAAGCCGTAGGCGACGATCAGCGCGAGCGGAACCCCGATGAGCAGAGCGAGAGTCATGCGAAGAAGAGCAACATGTGTACCACCTGAGACCGAAGAGGATCTCGCCGAGCCGGTCGGCGGGGTCCAGATACCGGCGTATGAAGGAGGGCATGGTGTTCCCGCGCCGACCCTTCCACTCGGGGCGCTGAAATGCCAACGATGGCTAGATTGAGTTCGCGATCTTGTCCTCGCCGGGGATCGTGCGCGAATGGGGTTCCTGGTCTCGCGACCGCTCGGCCCACGGCACCGTCGCCGAGCCCGACTACAGGCGGTGGCGTTTCTTGACGCGCAACTGGGCGAGCGAGCGGGCGAGCGAGGCGTTGACCGTCGCGACCTCCTCGTCGGAAATCTTGTCGCGCAGGCGGGCCGCCGCGCGCTGCCGTGCTTCCTCCGCGCGTGCCTCATCGATGTCCTTGACCGCTACCGCCATGTCCGTGACGATCGCGACGCGGTCGCCCGTTACTTCCACGACGCCTTCGCCCACGGCGAGGAACTGCTCGTCACCGTTCTTGCGTACGATGATCTCGCCCGGGACGATGCGGGTCAGAAGCGGAACATGACGCGGGTAGATTCCGACCTGGCCCTCGACGGCCGGGAGCGTGACCATGTGTACGTCCCCGGAATAGACCGTGGCATCCGGCGTGACGATCTCCAGCTTCAGTGTGTTGGCCATGTTTCACGCTTTCTGCTCCCTGACTTCCTCGATCCCGCCCTTCATGTAGAAGTTGTCTTCGGGCACATCGTCGTGTTTGCCGTCGAGGATTTCCTTGAATCCCCGAACAGTATCCGCGACGGGGACCTGTCGGCCCTCGCGGCCCGTGAATGCCTGCGCGGAGCTGAACGGCTGGCTCAAGAATCGCTGGATCTTGCGCGCGCGGAAGACGGTGAGCTTGTCTTCGGGGGACAGCTCGTCCATGCCGAGAATCGCAATGATGTCGTGCAGGTCCTTGTAGCGTTGCAGTACCTTTTGCACGCCGCGCGCCGCACCGTAGTGGTCCTCGCCGACGATTTCCGGCGTCAGCGCGCGGGAGGTCGACGCGAGCGGGTCCACGGCCGGGTAGATCCCCAGCTCGGCGATCGCCCGCTCGAGAACGATGGTCGCGTCGAGGTGGGCGAACGTCGTGGCCGGCGCTGGATCGGTCAGGTCGTCGGCCGGTACGTACACCGCCTGAAAGGACGTGATCGAGCCTTTCTTCGTCGAAGTGATGCGTTCCTGCAGCATGCCCATCTCGGCGGCGAGCGTCGGCTGATACCCGACGGCGCTGGCCGTTCGGCCGAGCAGCGCCGAGACCTCGGAGCCGGCCTGCGAGAACCGGAAGATGTTGTCGATGAAGAGCAGCACGTCCTGGCTCTTCTCGTCGCGGAAGTACTCCGTGATGGCGAGACCCGATAGCGCGACGCGCAGGCGGGCGCCGGGCGGCTCGTTCATCTGGCCGTAGACCAGCGCGATCTTCGACGCGCTCAGGTTTTTCTCGTTGATGACGCCGGCCTGCGCCATCTCGTGGTACAGGTCGTTGCCCTCGCGCGTGCGCTCGCCGACGCCCGCGAACACCGACACGCCGCCGTGCAGCTTGGCGATGTTGTTGATCAGCTCCATGATCACGACGGTCTTGCCGACGCCGGCGCCGCCGAACGCGCCGATCTTGCCGCCCTTGAGGAAGGGACAGATCAGGTCGATGACTTTTATGCCGGTGGACAGCACCTCCGGGGACGTGGACTGGTCCGCCAGCGGGGGCGGAAGGCGGTGGATCGGGTAACGCTTCTCGGCGTCAACCGGCCCCCGCTCGTCGACCGGGGTCCCGGTCACGTCGAACACTCGACCCATGACGCAATCGCCGACCGGCATGGAGATGGGAGCCCCGCTGTCTCTGACCTCGTACCCGCGCTTGAGGCCCTCGGTGCCGGACATGGAGATGGTTCGCACGCGCATGTCGCCGAGGTGCTGTTGCACCTCGAGCGTCAGCCTCATCGGCTTGCTCTGGACCGTGCACTCGACCGCCAGGGCGTTGTAGATCGCGGGGAGCGCTTCCGGAAACTCCACGTCCACGACTGGACCGACGACCTGAACGATTCTGCCTGTGTTCATCTCGCCCACCCTCCCGGCTCACTGCGCCTGGCCGCCGGCGATCTCCAGCAACTCCTGCGTGATGCGCCCCTGACGCAGCTTGTTGTATTCGAGGGTCAGGTCCTTGATCATCTGGACGGCGCTGTCGGTGGCGGCCTTCATCGACACCATTCGCGCGCTCTGCTCGCTCGCCTTCGCGTTCAGCAGCACGACGTGGATCAAGATGTTGAGGTAGTGACCGAGCAGATAACCGATGATGTCGTCGGCCGTCGGCTCGAACAGGAATTCCGTCTTGTCGGCCGCGAAGGATTCCGGCGGCGGCGCTCCCGGGACCTGCACTCCTCTGATATCGGTGACCGGAAGAAACTCGAGGGCAACCGCTTGCTGCACCAGCGTGTTGATGAACCGGGTGGCAACCACCCGGACTTCGTCGACTTCGCGCTTCAGGAAGAGATCGCGGGCCAGGGCTGCAATCGCCCGGGATTCGGGGAAGCGCGGCGTGTCACCGTACGGGAAGTCGGCGACCAGCTGCCGGCGCGTGCGGGCGACAAACTGCGCGGCCTTGCGGCCGGCCGTGATGAAGACGGTCGAACGCGGGTCGTATTCCGCCACGAGACGGAACACGTTGTTGTTGAGTGCGCCGCACAAGCCCTTGTCGGACGCGACCAGGATGATCGCCCGCTTTCGAACCTCGCGCACTTCGAGTAACGGATGCTTGAAATCGATCGCGCGTGTCGTCGCTGTCCGCTGGATGCGATAGAGCAACTGCACGAAGGGTCGCACTTCAATGGCCGCCTCCTGCGCCTTGCGCATCTTCGAGGCCGCGACCATCTCCATGGCCCTGGTGATCTGGGCCGTGTTGCCGATCGACCTGATGTGCCCCCGGATGTCCCGCGCACTGGCCATGGATCAGGTCCACATCTGCTTGAACTGGTCGGCGGCAGCCTTCAACGCCGTCGTGAGCGCGTCGCTGAGCGCCTTCTCCTTCGCGATGCTCGCGAGCAGGTCGGCCTTGGACGACGTCAGGTACTCGGTCAACCTGGCCTGGTAGTCCTTGATGCGGTCCACGGCCACCTCGTCCATGTACCCGTTCTGTACGACCCAGAGCAGGGCCACCTGGACCTCGACCGGAATCGGGTGATGCTGAGGCTGATTGAACAGCTCGATGATGCGCTTGCCGCGATCGATCTTCGCCTGCGTGGTCGCGTCCAGCTCCGAGCCGAACTGCGCGAACGCGGCGAGCTCTCGAAATTGCGCGAGATCACCCTTGAGACGACCGGCGACCTGCTTCATCGCCTTGAGCTGCGCGGCCGAGCCGACGCGGGACACCGACAGGCCGACCGAGATCGCGGGGCGCGTCCCCTGATAAAAGAGGTCCGTTTCCAGGTAGATCTGACCGTCCGTGATCGAGATGACGTTGGTGGGGATGTACGCCGAGACGTCGCCCGCTTGCGTTTCGATGATCGGAAGGGCCGTCAGCGAACCGTTGCCGTACTCTTCCCCCACCCGGGCGGCACGTTCGAGCAATCGGCTGTGGAGATAGAACACGTCGCCCGGATACGCTTCGCGACCGGACGGCCGCTTCAGCACCAGCGACACCTGGCGGTACGCCACGGCGTGCTTGGACAGGTCGTCGTACACGATGAGCGCGTCCATCCCGTTGTCCATGAACCATTCGCCCATGGCGGCGCCGGCAAACGGCGCCAGATACTGACTCGTTGCCGAATCAGCCGCCGGCGCCGCGATGATGATGGTGTAGGGCATCGCCCCGGTTTCCTCGAGGACCGAGATGAGCCGCGCGATCGTCGATTGCTTCTGGCCGATCGCGACGTAGATGCAGTAGAGCGGACGATAGTCCGTGTCGCCGGCGGCTTCCGCGGCGCTGTTCAGGCGAGCCTGGCTGATGATCGCGTCGATGCAGATGGTCGTCTTGCCGGTCGAGCGGTCGCCGATGATCAGCTCGCGCTGGCCGCGGCCGATCGGGATCATCGCGTCGATGGCCATGATGCCGGTCTGCACCGGCTGGCTGATCGGCCGGCGCCGCATGATCCCCGGAGCGATCTTCTCGACCGGATAGACGACGTCGCTCGCGACCGGCCCCTTCCGGTCCAGCGGCTCTCCGAGCGTGTTCACGACGCGGCCGAGCAAGCCCTTGCCGACCGGCACCTGAAGCAGCTTGCCGGTCGCACGGACCTCGCCGCCTTCCTCGAGCTGCGTGTCGTCGCCGAGGATGATCACACCGACATCGGTCTCCTCGAGACTCAACGCGAGGCCGGTGATGCCGTGGCCGAGGTCGAGCATCTCGTTGAGCATGACGTCGCTGAGGCCTTCGACACGAGCGACGCCGTCGCCGATCTCGCGAATCACGCCCACGTTCTGCTTGAGCGTGACCGCTTTCGCACCGGCAATTCGCGCTTCGATTTCCTGTACCAGAGTGCTCATTGCTTCACCTCGACCCGCTCGCCGCCCGCTCGACTCAGAAGCCCGCCCCGAGCGCTGCCAATCCACCCCTGACGGTGCCGTCATAGACGTCGCTGCCGATCTTCACGCGCAGCCCCCCGATCAGCGACGGCTCGACGACGAAGGTGGTCGTGATCGAGTCACCGTACTTGCGGGCCAGCCCTTCCTCGACCGCGGCTCGCACCGCGGCATCGAGCGGCACCGCGCTCTCGACCCGCGCTGACTGTCGGGCGCGATCGAGCTTCAAAAGCCGGAGAAAGTAGGTCAGGACGGCTGGCGTGCCGCTGTGCCTCGACTCGATCACCTGCTCGACCACCTGCCGGGCGCGCCCTTCATCCAGCGATCCGTTCACCAGGCAGAGTCGCCACAGCTGCTCGGCATCACGTTTCGTCTGTCGAGGGGTCCTCACGTCAATTGCCTGGCGGCTTCCTCGGCCAGGCGCCGTTGATCGTCCGCCGTCAGAATCTTGCCGGTGACGGCGGCGGCGGTCGTCACGACAAGACGGCCCACCTCGCCTCTGAGCTCGGTCAGCATGCGCGTGTGTTCCCGCGCCGCGGCTTCGCGCGCCTTGAGCACCAGCTGCTCCGCGGCTGCGACCGCTCGTTGTGTTTCCTGTTCCTTCACACGTCTGGCGACGCCCCGGGCCTCCTCGATGAGCCTGGCCGCTTCGGTGCGGGCCGCGGTCATGATCTCCCGCCGCTGCGTCTCGATCGCGGCAAGGGCCGCGTTGATCTTCTCCGTGTTGGCCAGGCCTTGCGCGATCTGCCGGCGGCGCTCTTCGAGCATCCGCAGCACCGGCTTGTACGCGAACCAGTAGAGCAGCGCGCAGACGATGGAGAAGCTGACGACCTGGGCTGCCAGGTGAGGCCAGTCCACACCGAAGGTTCGGGCGATCTCTTCCACCCGGCCGCCACCGCTCGATTCCACCGTCACCGCAAGAACATTCATGGCCGCATACGCGTCGGGCGCGGGCGTCGCACTAGCGGCGCTCCGCCTCCGACCGCTCCTCCTACTTCACGAGGAACAAGGCGTAGAATACGATCGCTTCCGCGAACGCGATGGCCAGGATCGACTGGACCATAACCGAGGTTGCGGATCCGGGATTTCGTCCCACCGCCTCCGAAGCCTTCGCGCCAATCCAACCCACGGCCAGGGCCGCGCCCAGCGCCGCGAGACCGACGTGCACATTACCGCCCATGTTGTCTCCTCGCCCTTTCTTGTGCCTCACTGCTGCCGCGATGGCAGCGGTCGGAGCATCGTTGACTCAATCGTGTGCCGTCGCGGGACCTTCCTCGTGATGCTGACAGATCAGCAGCGTGAAGACGGCGGTCAGGAGCATGAACACCAGCGCCTGCACCAGACCGACCAGCAATTCCAGGAAGTAGAACGGTATCTGAACGAGCCAGCCGACATGTGGAACGCGCGCCATCGTCTCCAGCATCGTTTCACCGGCAAAGATGTTGCCGTAGAGACGAAAGCTCAGCGACACAGGCCGGAACAGAATCGAGATGACCTCCAGGCAGCCGGCAGCGAAGAACACGACGATCATGAGGACCCGCATCGGGCCTGCGCTCTCGCCTTTCGGCGCGAACAGCTCCTTGAAGAACCCCTTCAGGCCGATCTCCTGCAAGGCCCAGACGATCCAGCAGGCGAAGAAGACGAGCGCCATGGCGAGCGTCATGTTCACGTCGGCATTGGCGCCGCGGAAGAGCGGCACGTCGAGCTGGAAGCCCGCAGCGGTCACGTGGCCCCAGCCGATCGAGCCGACGCCGGGAATCAGGCCGAACCAGTTCGCGGCGAGGATGAAGATGAAGACGGATCCGAAGAACCAGAAGGTTCGCTCGACAAGATGGTGGCCGATGACCCCTTCGAGGAAACGGTAGAGGCCCTCGATGAGCCATTCCAGAAGGTTCTGCGGGCCGTCGGGAACTTGCTTCATCGTCCGCGTCGCGTTCTGAGCAAAGAGAATCAGCGCGATTGCGACGATCCACATTACGACCATCGAGTTGGTGACCGGAAAGCCGAACGGCCGGGCGATCTCGACGGCCTTCTGCGACAGGCCATGTTCCATCAGTGCGTCCTTGACTTCTCAGTCGATACCAGAGCGTTGAGCGGAGTGTCTTGCCACTTTGCGCCAATGGGGCGACTCACCAAAGGAAGCGCCGCGCGCGCGCCTCGCGGGACCGCAGCGCCTCGGCGAGCGCGGAATACTGCGCGGCGACGTCCCGTCGTACGGCGTCGGAGAGGGGCGTCTGCATCCCGCAGATCGTTCGACGGATCGTTCAGATCGGCGGCGAGCCGCATGAGGATCTCGTCGGGCAGCGGAAGGCTCCCGGGAGAGTGCGTACGCCGCTCAGACTCGTGTCGCGGGCCCGGGCTGATCGAGACCCTCGATCAAGCGATCGTTCACACGCGGATCCGCCGGCGACAGGTGCCTTCGGCGTCCCGGAACAGCAGCGGCGGCAGATCGTCCGCCCCGAAGGATCTCGTCGCGCGCCGCGTCGGATCCCGGGATCGAGAAGCGTGCGCTCACCCGCGGGAGCGACGGAGGAGAATCCGTAGAGGGGAGGGACCCCCATGGAGACGCGCCGGAGCGACTCGCGGAAGCTCGCTTCTCCAGGGTTGCTTCATCGCGCGGATCTAGCGCGTGGGTTGCCAGGATGCGTCGGGGTCGTAAGCGGTGATGGCCTTGGCCGCGTCGGCCGTGCCCTCGCCGAGATCCTTCTGGAAGACCACCCCCTGCGGACCAACCATGAAGGTCATGATGCCGCTCGACCCGTGATCAGCGGGCCATGCAACGAGCGCGAACCCGCCCGTCATCTTCCCATCCTTCACGTAGTCCCTGGCGCCGTCCGGCGCGTGCTCTCCCTGAGCCGTCAGGATGCGGAAGAAGTAGCCGTGGTACGGCGCCCGCGGCGCGTCGGCCTCGCGCAAGTGATAGCCCTCGCCCGTGGCGTCGGCGACCAGCGGCCCGAACGGGCTCACGTCGTGATCGGTCGTCTCCCAGTAGAGCCCATCGCGCTTGCCCGGCGTGCTGCGAAAGGACTGGGCAAAAGTGTGGAAGCGCCTGGCGAACACCTTCTGTGCGTCCACGTAGGCGCGGCACACCTCGATCGTGACGAGCTCGTTACGGCCGACGCGGCGATTGAGCAGCTCCTCCTTGCCCGCCGCGGCGTCGAACCGCCATCCGTCGGCGTCGTGCACGATCGGGATCGGGAAGGGCCAGTCATCGCGGCCGACGCGCAGGACGGCGATCGCGCCGTCGGTCGGGTGCTCGATCCGTGTCCGCGCGGCAGCAGCGCTGGCGAAGCGCCGGCGAGCCGCCGCGTCATCCACCGGGTCGCCCGAGGAGACGATCTTGTCCCCCTCGGGGCCCAGGATGGACAGCAGGCGCCCGGGATCGCTGCCGCGAGTCGCGGCCTCGAGCGCGCGGGCAGCCGCCTCGGGTGAGGGGAAGTGCTGCTGCGCACCTGCGGTCGTGGGCGATACTGCGCAGTAGAACGCGAGCAGAGTCGCGAGCCTCATGGTAGCCCTCATCGGCGCCCTCCGCCGCGGCCTCCACCGCCACCGCCGCCACGGCCTCCACCACCACCGCCGCCACGGCCTCCACCACCGCCGCCGCGTCCCCCGCCCCCACCACCACCGCCGCCTCTGCCGCGGCCTCCTCCTCCCCCGCCTCCGAAGCCCCCGCCGCCGCGTTGTCCACTGCCACCACCGGCATAGCTGGGGCTACCGCGGCTGGCGGCGCCGCGGGTGCTCGCGTTCTGCGCGGAGCGCCCGCTCTCGTAGCCCCCGAAAGCACCACCGCCGCGCGTGTCCGGACGCGAACCTCCCCCGCCGGGACGCGTGGCGGGCTGCTGCGAAGGGCTCCCACCGGGCCGCTGTCCACCTCGCCCGCCGGGTTCGCCGGCCGATGCCTGCCGCCCCCCACCGCCCTGACCCGGTCCCGTACCGGGCCGCGACCCGCCCTGCTGCGGGGAGCGTCCGCCGGCGGGTTGCTGGGAGGGGCGCCCACCGCCCTCCTGGCCACGACCGTAGCCGCGCGAGACGTCCTGATTCGCGCGGTCGCGAGCCGCCACCCGATCCCTACCGCCGTACTTCTTGGCGGAGGCCTGATCCCGGTAGCCCACGCCGCCACGGTGCTCGGGGTTGTGCTGCCACTTCTGCCGGCCGCCGCCCTCGACTTTGGTCCGGCTCCTGTCGACGTTCTTGTTGACGTTCACGTTGTTGTTCCCACCCCCTCCGCCGCCACCACCGTAGTTGTTGTTGTAGACGTTGTGATCATCCCAGTCGCAGCCGCCCGAGATGGCCGCGCCGACCGCCATCCCGGCGCCGAAGGTGAGCAAGGTCATCGTCGGGTCGTAGGGGGGATACATTGCAGGGTAGTACGGCGCCGGGGGCGCCGCGTACGTCGGTCCGTACGCGGCAGTCGGGCTGTATTGCGGGACGTAGACGACCTGCGGATCCGCGGGCTCGACCCGAATGATCTCCTTCTCCTTGACGATCTCGCGGGTGACGGTCTGCTCCTTCGTCGTTTTGAGGGTACCGGCGTCGTATGCCTTCGCCCGCATCCGCTGGACCCCGTCGAGGACCTCGTCCTTCTGGTCGAGGAACGCATCCCCCAGATCCTTCGTCCAGTCGAGATTGTCCGACATGCGCTTGAGCAGGTCGGGAAAGTGCGTGAGCGACTCGACGCTCGGGTCCCATTTTTGGGTCTCGAGCGCCTTGTCGAGAGCATCGCCCTGCAGGCTCGCGTTCTTCGCGCGCCAGCGGGCGGCCTCGACGATCTCGAGCGGATAGGTCGCCGCAATCAGGACCTGCACGGCAAGCCCGTCCGGATAGAGCGCGATCGGCACGACGAGCTGCTCGATCTGCGCGGGCGAGAACTTCGCGGTCTGTGCCGCCGGAGGAATCTCGTCGGGCTTGGCCTCGTCGGCAGCCCGGACGGGGCGGGCCATCAATAGCGAGAGTGTGACGAGGGCCAACGAGAGCGCTCGGCGACGTCCAGATGCCGCTTCCCGGTGGGAAGGCCCAGCGGGCAGCTCGTTTCGGCACGATCTTCGGTGGGTCGGGCACATCGCAGAATACCCATAATCCCTCGCATGGCCTTCGTCTTGCCATTTCGCGTCAGCCGGCTCGAGTGCCTCACCGAGCGTCGTCGACCGGCGGATGCGGTTCGGCGCGCCCGGGCAAGACGGCGCGACGGCAGATCGGCATTGTTGGTCCCGGGGGGCTGCCGGGAATGACCGCCTGGGGGACCCTCGAGAAGACCTGTGATCGCGGAGGGAGCACCGCCGTCAGCACGCAAATCGTCCGATGGTGACGTCGGACGGCTGGTAGGCGAGGTGATCACCGTGGTGCTGGCGACCGGCAGCGGCTTTCCGGAGATCGAGCTCGTCGCCGAAAGGGTGGGAACGAGTGTCCGGACGCTGCAGCGACGGCTGAACGCGAAAGGCGTGACCTTCACGAAGATCGCCCAGCAGGCGTGCCGCGTGGTGGCACAGCAGATGCTCAAGGAGCAGCAAACGAGGATCGGCGACATCGCGCGGGCCCTCGGGTATTCCCATCCCGCTCATTTCACTCGCGCGTTCCAGCGCTGGACGGGCTTTACGCCTCGCGCCTTCCGCGGCCGATCTGGCGTCATCGGGAGGCGAGGTCAGCGCGGCCACCGGTGAGTCGCGGCGCGAAGTGTGCGCTGCCGCGAGGCGCTGGCGCAGAATGGCAAGAATCGACGCCCGCTGGAGTGCACACTCCCTCCTCGCTGCCCCGAGCATGAGCTCGGTTTCGACGAGCCCAGGTGGAGGACCCGCCGATGAAGACGAGCCGTGTGATCAGGAGAGCCGCTGAGCTCGCAACACCCCATCGCGTCACCGATGGGCAGAAGTTCCACCTGAAGGACGTCGACCCCGGCGACACCGGCACGCTCAAGTCGCAAGACAAGCCCCGCGCCAAGGAAGCTCTGCAGATCGGCGTCGACGTGCTGGCCGAGCTGCAGGACATGCTCTACGCCCAGGACCGCTGGGCAGTGCTGCTGATCTTCCAGGCCATGGATGCCGCGGGAAAGGACGGGGCGATCAAGCACGTCATGTCGGGAGTGAACCCGCAGGGCTGCGAGGTCTACTCGTTCAAGGGGCCGGGGCCGAACGAGCTCGACCACGACTACCTGTGGCGCACGCACCTGCGGGTGCCGGAGCGCGGGCGGATCGGCATCTTCAACCGCTCGTACTACGAGGAGGTGCTGGTGGTGCGCGTCCACCCGGAGATACTGCAGCAGCAGAAACTTCCGCCGGGATGTATCGCCAAGGACATCTGGGATGATCGCTGCAGGGACATCCGCAACTTCGAGCGGTATCTGGCTCACAATGGCGTCGTGATCTGCAAGTTCTTCCTGCACGTCTCGCGCAACGAGCAGAAACGGCGCTTCCTCGAGCGACTCGAGCAGCCCGCGAAGAACTGGAAGTTCTCGCCGAACGACGTGCGCGAGCGCCCGTACTGGAAGGAATACATGCGGGCGTACGAGGAGGCGATCCGGGCGACGGCCGCCGAGCACGCGCCCTGGTACGTCGTGCCCGCGGACAATAAGTGGTACACGCGGGTGGTCGTTGCGGCCGCGATCACCGACAGGCTCGGATCGCTCGGCCTGCACTACCCGAAGGTGAACAAGGCCAAGAAGCGGGATCTCGCTGCGGCCCGACGCGCGCTGCTGCGCGCGGGCTGAACATGGCCGCGCCGGCGACGGACCGTCCGCACTCGGGATCGCCCGCGAGTCCGGTCGCCGGGCTCGCGTCCTACGAACCGAAGTGGCTGTGGGCGGATTGTCTCGCCGGCGTCACGCTGGCCGCCTATGCGGTTCCGGTAGCGCTCGCCTATGCGACCCTCGCGGGGCTCGCGCCCGTCGTCGGGATCTACGGCTACATGCTGGGAGGGCTCGCCTACGCGGTGCTGGGATCCTCGCGGCACCTCGCCATCGGACCCACGTCGGCGATATCCCTGCTGGTGGGTGCGAGCATCGCCCCGATGGCCGCCGGCGATCCCGTGCGATTGGCGAGCGTCGCATCGCTCGTCGCCCTGCTGGTCGCCGTGCTGGCGGCGGTAGCCTGGGCGCTGCGGCTGAGCACGCTCACGAGCTTCGTCAGCGACACGATCCTGGTGGGCTTCAAGGCGGGCGCCGGCATCAGCATCGCCGTCACGCAGCTCCCGAGCGCCTTCGGCGTCCCGGGGGGCGGGGACCACTTCCTCGAGCGCGTCTGGAAGCTGACGCAGCAGCTCGGCGACGCCGACCCCGCCGTCCTCGCCGTGTCGGTGGGCGCGCTCGCGTTGCTGCTGCTCGGAGACCGCCTGCTGCCGGGCCGGCCGGTCGCGCTCGTTGTAGTGGCACTCTCGATCGTCGCGACCTCCGTCTTCCGTCTCCACGAGCACGGCGTGGTCACCGTAGGGGCGATACCGGCGGGCCTGCCGACGATCGGTCTGCCGGGAATCCGGCCGCACGACGTCGACGGTGACATACCGCTCGCGGCAGCGTGCCTGCTGCTCGGCTACGTCGAGAGCGTATCGGCGGCGCGAGCGCTCGCCAGCAAGCACGGCTACGACGTGGACGTTCGCCGGGAGCTGCTCGCCCTGGGCGGGGCCAACCTCCTCGCCGCGCTCGGGCACGGGTACCCGGTGGCCGGAGGGCTGTCGCAGTCGGCGGTGAACGAGAAGGCGGGCGCCAAGTCGCGGCTGGCGTTGGTCGTGGCGTCCATCGCCCTCGGCGTCGCCCTGCTGTTCCTCACGGGCCTCCTGCGTAACCTACCGAAGGCCGTGCTGGCCGCGATCGTCCTCGTGGCGGTGAAGGGGCTGATCGACGTGCGCGAGATCGGGCGGCTGCGGCGCGTGAGTCGGCTCGAGTTCCGGGTCGCGATCACGGCGCTGGTCGGCGTCCTGCTCCTCGGCATCCTGAAGGGCGTGCTGCTCGCCGTGATCGCTTCGATCCTGCTGCTGCTGCATCGCGCGGCCTACCCGCACGTGGCGGCTCTCGGTCGCATCCCGGACACCACCCGCTACTCCGACCTCGAGCGCCATCCCGACAACGAGCGGACGCCGGGCGTCTCCATCTTCCGCGTCGAGGCGGCGCTGCTCTACTTCAACGTGGACCACGTGCTGCGGGAAGTGCTACGACACGTAGACACACGGGGCGAAGCCGCACGACTGGTCGTCTGGGACCTGTCGACGTCGCCGTACGTGGACCTGGCGGGTGCACGCATGCTGACGAGACTCTGCTCCGAGCTCGCCACGCGAAACGTGGCACTACGCCTGGCCGAGGCACACGCGACGGTGCGCGACATCCTCCGCGCGGAAGGTCTGGACGCGAGAGTCGGCCCCATCTCGCGTCAGACCTCCGTGGCGGACGCCATAAAGGCCTTCCAGCGCGCGGGCGTCGCGTGATAGCGGGCCTCGGGGGACGGCCCGGAGAGATATTGTGATGCGTCGAGACCGCCACGGAGTGCGGATCGGCTGACACGGGTGAACCTAAAACCACGGAGGACGAGAGTGAGAACGATTGCATGGAGCCATCGGGTCGCGTTGGGATTGGCAGTGGCCGCAGGTCTGGGCGGCTGCTCGACCACCCAGCAGGTCAAGGTCAAGGAAACGGGCGGGAGGGAGTGCGTGTTCCTGGGGAGGGAAGTCTGCGACAAGCTCACCCCGACCGAGACGCCGGGGCGCTTCTCCGGGACGGCGGTCAGCGGTAGCGGGGACACCGTGATGGGCCTGCGCTACATCAACCCGAACGCGCGGTGGACCCGGTACAACAAGGTCCTCATTGCGCCCGTCAGCTTCTGGGGCGGCGACGACACCTCGGTATCGAAGGAAGACCAGGTGGCTCTGACGAACTACTTCAGCAAAGTCCTCAACGACGCGCTGTCGAAGAAGTTCCCGGTCGTGGACAAGCCGGGCCCGGGCGTCATGGAGATCGACCTGGCGATCACCGACGTCGGCAAGGCCATCCCGGTGCTGCGGACGGTCTCGATGGTCATCCCGCAGGCCCGGGCGCTGGCCACGTTGAAGTATGCGGCCACCGGCACCTATGCCTTCATCGGGTCGGCGCAGGCCGAGGGCAAGGTGACCGACGCCTCCACTGGCGAGCTGCTCGCGGCGGGCGTCGACAGGCGTGTGGGGGGCGGGAACATCAAGGCGGCTGCCCAGTGGCAGCTCGGGGACGCCGAGAACGCGATGAAATCCTGGGCCGAGACGCTGGCTGACCGGCTGTCGTCCTGGACGTCCGGTACCACGCCTCATTGAGTCGGCGGGCCCCCTGGCCCACGGGCGCCAGTCGTGGCAGACGCAAGCGACGAC
>Ga0066709_100002228_pt1 | contig 13919 bp, 13 predicted proteins | sample GraSoiAngelo_158_FD_79665 | JGI IMG/M metagenome (GOLD analysis project Ga0066709, IMG submission 79665) | Grasslands soil microbial communities from the Angelo Coastal Reserve, California, USA - 14_1009_16_30cm | ecosystem: Environmental > Terrestrial > Soil > Grasslands | place: USA...
AAGCGCGGGATACAAGTCGAGCCAGGCGCGGACGCGGTCCGTCGAAGGCGGGTCGCCGAGGCCCATCGAGACGACGAACGCGACCGGATGTGCCTCGCGGGCGACGGCCTCACCGAGCGAGCGCCCGCTCTGCCGCAAAGCGAGATCGAGCGCTGCGCTCTCGAACGCCCAGCGGCGGTAGTCGACGTAGCGTGGTTGCGCGGGCTCCTCGCCGAAGAGCGGCTGAGCCGCGAGATGCTGCGAGAAGGAATGCGGGGTCCACGAGCCGGCCAGTGGGAGATCGCTGCCGCGAGCCTGCACGCGGTCGTGCTCGGCAGCGTCGTACGTGACGTCCTCTCCGATTCCCTCCTCGCCCGCCCCGTGCAGGTGGACGACGGTGGTCTTGCGGAGGAAGTCGCTCCGTGCCTGGAGCTCCAGGCCTTCGAGTTCGTAGCCCTCGATGCGGAGCGGGAGATCCCGGACTGCGTCGTAGAGAGTCACGAGCGGTGCCCTGGGAGCGCGCGAGCCGCACTGGCGACATGGGAGGTCACAGCGCCGCGAACGCTACAGCCACCTCCGCAGCCAGCCTTGCGTTCGCGAGGACGAGCTTCCTGTTGACCTCGAGCGTGCCGCCGGCCGAGCGCTCGTGCAAGAAGGCGAGGACGAAGGGCGTGACCGCCTGGCCCGAGACTCCACGCGCGTCCGCCTCCGCGAGCCCCTCCTCGATCAGGTCTGCGACATCGAGGCTCTCGGGGGGCGGGTTCGCGAGGACGAGGCCGGCGCCGCAGAGGCGCCAGTGGGCGGCGGCGATCCTCGCAGCCTCGGCGGCGCTCTCGACTCGATGCGCGAGCTCGGGACCGCCCTCGGCCGAGTAGAAGCGAGGCAGAGTGTCCGTCCGGTAGCCGAGAACGGGGATCCCGAGCGTCTCCAGGAGCTCCACCGTTGCTTGGATGTCGAGCAAGGACTTGGCGCCCGAGGCGGCAACCAGGATCGGCGTGCGCGCGAGGGCCAGAAGGTCGGGGGAGACGTCCGGCCGTGCGGCGTAGCCCCGGTGGACGCCGCCGATCCCTCCGGTGCCGAGGAAGTGGATCCCGACGAGGCCGGCGACTGAGAGCGTGCCGCCGACGGTCGTCGCGCCGACTGCTCCCTGTACCGCGCAGGCGGCGAGGTCGCGCGGCCCGGCCTTGCGCGCATCGACGCCGAAGCGCGCGAGCTCGTCGGCTCCGAGGCCCAGGCGGACATGACCGTCGAGGACCCCGACCGTCGCGGGCACCGCGCCTGCGGCGCGGACCGCGGCCTCGGCTTCGAGCCCGACCTCGACTCCGTCCGGCGCGGGGAACCCGTGTGCGATGAGCGTCGTCTCGAGCGCGACGACGGCGACCTCGCGCTCGAGCGCGTCCCGGACCTCTTCCGAGATCCGGACGAGGGACGCGAGATCGGTCACGGCGAGCCCGAGCGTACCGGCATCGCGCCGACCTGCTGGACGCATTGCGACGCAGCCTCGAGCGCAAGGTCGGCTCCGCCGACGATCCAACCCGCGGCGAGCGCGTCGCCCGCACCGGTCGTGTCGACGACGCGCTCAACGGGCAGCGCGGCCCGCTCGTCCCCGGCGAACGAGCATCCCCGTGCGCCGCGCTTCAGGATCCAGACAGATTCCGGGAGCGGGCCCCCAAACACGCGCTCTTCTTCCTCGTTCGCGAACACGACGTCGGGAGCGAGCCTCGTGAGCAGGTCCCGGAACTCGTTCGCTCCTGCATTTCGAAGCGCGCTCCACGACGAGAGGTCGACGCTCACGCTCGCTCCCTCGTCACGTGCAAACGCGACGGCGCTGCGGGCGGCTGTCCGCACCGGTTCCTGGAACAGCGCATAGCCGGAGACGAACAGGTGGTCGCAGCCGGCGAGCCATCGTGCCTCGATCTCCTCGGGTCGCAAAGCGGCGGCCGCACCTCGGTCTGGCGCCAGCGACCGCTGCCCGTCGGGAGAGACCAGCGCGCAGACGACGCCTGTTTTCCCTTCTGCCGGACCGAGTACGCGCACGCCTCGCTTGTCGAGGTCCTCCGCCGCGAGCTGCCCGGCGAGATCCGCGCCTCGCTTCCCGAAAAATGTCGATTCCGCCCCGAGCTTCGACGACCAGGCCGCGACGTTGGCCGCCTGACCTCCCGGCGAGAGGCCGATCTCTGCCTCCGTGTCCCCTCCCTCGGCGAGCGGGCCGGCAAGCCGCACCGTAACGTCGAGCGCAAGGTCGCCGAGGGTGCAGACACGCACGGCGGCAATCGTAAGATCAGTGTGATGGATGGCGAGAAGAAGCGTCGAGGCGTCAGGTCGTTCGTTCTCGGAGGCCTGGTCGGGGCCTCCGCGGTCGCGGCGACGCTGAATCGCCGACGACGGATCCAGCGTGGACGCGGCCGTCCGCGGGGTCTCGCCGCCTTCGAGAGCGCGCCCTGCTATCTCGAGCTCCTGGAAGCCGAGCGGGAACGCGAGCAATCCGCGCCGTAGCGGGCGCTAGCCTTTCACCCTCGTGCCGATCTACGAGTACCGTTGTCCGAACGGGCACACGTTCGAGGTCTTCCAGAGGATGGCCGATCCGCCCGTGGAGACCTGCACTACGTGCGGGGCGGGCCCGGTCGAGAAGGTCCTCTTTCCCGTCGCGGTGCACTTCAAGGGCTCCGGGTTCTACTCGACGGATTACGGCCGCGGCAACCGCAAGCCGGCTTCCAAGGAAGGCGACGGCGCGGGAGAGAAGCCCACGAAGGACAAGCCTGCGGGCGACACGACGACCGGTGAGAAGAAGACCTCCGCGGACGCGGGCTGAATCGGGATACGAACCCGCTAACGCCGGGTGCAACCCGGCGCGTAGGGACTGCCCTTCGCCGGTGCGAGCGCCGCCGAGCGGCGCAGGAACATCGAGACGACGTTGACGTTGTCCTCGGAGCCTACGAGGACCGACTGCCCGCCGATCGTCGAGGGCTGCCCGCCAAGACGACAGTGCAGAGCCTTGCCGTCGTCCGCTCGAAACCGGACCCAGCCGAGTTTCGCCAGGTCCCAGGCTGAGAGATCGGTCGCGACGGGCGAGGCGAGCGAGTCCCCGATGAAGGGAAGCTTGAGAAACGTGCCAAAGCTCGCGACCTTGTCACCGACGGCCTGCGCGACCGCCTGCTGCCGAGTCGTGCGGCTGATGTCCGTGTCGGACGGGTCGAGCCGGTTCTCGCGGATCCGGGAGTAGACGAGGGCGCGGCGCCCGTTCATGTGCTGCTTGCCCTTGCCGAATCGCCACCCCTTCCAGGTTGTGCAGCGCTTGGGTGGGTACGGGCAGTCGAACTTGTTCGAGAGGATCGGTCTCGGCACGGTGACGTCGACCCCGCCCAGTGCGTTGATCAGGTCTTTGAAACCGTCGAAGTCCATGAGGACGACGTGCTGGATCGGCAGGCCGGTGAGCTCGCGAACCGTGGTGATGGTGAGGGCCGGGCCTCCGAACTGGTTCGCGCTGTTGATCTTCTCGGCGCCGTACCCGGGAATCTCGACGCGCAGGTCGCGAGGAATGGAGAGATAGGAGATGCGGTTCTTGCCCGGATCCGTACGGATCAGCAGGAGCGAGTCGGAGCGATGGGCATCGCCTCGTCCGGGCGCGCTTCCGCCGTCCGTCCCGATGACGAGGATCGTGGTCGGGTTCGAGAGGACCGAACCGTCCTGCTTCGCGAGTCGCGTGACTGCGCTTCGCGGTAGCCGGTCGTTCGCCTTGTGCACTCCCCGGGAGAAGGAGAGGTAGCCGAGGACGCCCCAGGCGACGAAGAGAACGAGCAGCCCGGCGAACCCGAGCGCAATCCAAAGAGCCCAGCGTCGCCGCCTAGGAGCCTCGGGGCCGGAGGGCGTCGTAGGGTCGCCCGGCCTGCGCGTTCGCCGCTCGAGGGGGACCTTCCCCTTCGTGCGCCCGCCGCGATAGAGCCGGTAGGGCTTGTCTCCCACGGCCATCGGAGGGACATGATGCCTACGGTCCTCGCGGGCTCGGAGAGCAGTGCCGGGTCTCCCGGCGTACGGGCGGTATTGTGGCCGCGCCTTGGATGCGTCCCTCGTGATCGGCGTGGACGTGGGCGGGACGAAGATCCTGGCGGGCGCCGTCGAGCGGGACGGCTCGGTCCAGTCGCGGTGTGAGCTCGAGACGCCGACCAGCTCGCAAAACGACGTCGTGACGGCGCTCGACACCGCGGTTCGGGGACTGCTCGACGAACGGATCGGAGCAGTCGGGTACGGGATTCCCTCGAATCTGGACCGCTCGACACGCGTCGCTCTGCAGGCGACGAATCTCCCGCTTCAGAACCTCGATCTCCGGGCCCACGCGCAGGAGCGGTTCGGACTACCGGTCGGAATCGAGAACGACGGAAACGCCGCCGCGCTGGCGGAGTGGCGGCTCGGAGCGGGTCGCGGGACGTCGAACCTTGTGATGCTCACGCTTGGGACCGGCGTCGGTGGCGGTCTTGTCCTCGACGGTGCGCTCTACCACGGGTGGGCAGAGCTCGGCCACGTCGTCGTTCAGGCGGGCGGTCCTCGCTGCCAGGGCAACTGCCACGGACGAGGCCATCTGGAGGTCATGGCGTCCGGAACCGCCGCCGACCGGGCCGCTCGCGAGCTCTACGGTCCGCAGGCTCACGGAAACCTCCTCATCGAGCGCGCGCGTGCGGGCGAGTCGCAGGCACTAGAGCAGCTCGAGGCGATCGGCGAGCTCCTCGGCGCCGCGATCGGGTCGTTCGCGAACCAGTTCGATCCCGAGGTTGTCGTTGTCGGAGGGGGGTTCGGGAGAGCGGCGGGCGAGCTCTTGCTCGACCCTGCCCGAAGGGCTGCCAGCCGCGAGGCACTCGCTCCCGCGGATCGAGCCCTGCGCATCGTGCCCGCCGAGCTCGGAGCCGACGCTGGCCTCGTCGGTGCTGGGCTCGTTGCCTTCGACGCGCTCGACGAAATGCGCTGAGCATGCCTCTCGCGGTTTGCGCGACGCCGATCGGGAATCTCGAGGACGTGACGTTGCGTGTCCTCCGCGAGCTCGCGGAGGCCGACCTCGTCCTCTGCGAGGACACCCGCCGAACTCGGATCCTCCTCGAGCGTCACGGAATCGTCGCGCGGCTCCAGAGCTACCATCGGCTGAACGAGGCGGCCCGAACCACGTCGGCGGTCGAGCGGCTGCGGCGAGGGGAGCGGCTGGCGCTCGTCTCGGACGCGGGACTGCCCGGCGTCAACGATCCCGGGGCGAGGCTGATAGCGGCGGCGGTACGCGCTGGTGTTCCGGTGACCGTGCTTCCGGGCCCGTCGGCTGTCGAGACAGCGGTCGTCGCAAGCGGGCTCGTAGGTGAGCGGTACCAGTTTCTCGGGTACCTGCCGCGCCGCACCGCGGAACGTCGGGCGCTCGTTCGGGAGCTCGTGCAGTATCCACACGCGGTCGTCGGCTTCGAGTCACCGCGGAGGCTTCCCTCGACGCTCGCGGTGCTCGCGGAGGAGATGCCGGATCGGGCGGGGGCCGTGTGCAGGGAGCTGACGAAGCGCTTCGAGCAGATCGAACGGGGATCGCTCGCCGAGCTCGCCGAGCGCTTCTCGGACGTTCCGCGCGGCGAGGTCACGCTCGTGCTCGGGCCGGTCGTCGAAAGCGTCGTGGAACGCGTGACCGACGAGGCGGTCGCGGCCGTCGCCGAGCTCGTCGGAGCGGGGCTCACCCGACGACGAGCGGTGGACATCGTCGCCGGTCTCAGCGGGAGCCCCAGGAACGCGCTCTACAAAGCATCTCTGTAGTCGTATTTGACAACGACGCGCCCTCGCGCTATCCTGGGCCGGCATTGTTGACACATCGGACAACTCGCTACCCGGTCGCGGTGCTTGCCGCCGCAATTTGCGCTCTCGCAGTCGCGCCTGGTGCGATTGCCTGGGCGTGGCCCGCGGACGGGCCCGTCCTGCGCGAGTTCTCCCTGGGCGACGATCCCTACGCTGCGGGTCAGCACCGGGGAATCGACATCGGGATCGTCGGGGCTCGGAAGGTGCGGGCGCCGAGCTCGGGCGAGGTCACGTTCGCCGGCTCGGTACCGACGCACGGCTGGACGGTGACGATCGTGACCCCGGACGGGTACAAAGCGTCTCTCACGCATCTCGGCACGCTTCTTGTGCACAAGGGCGACAACGTGAAGGAGGGGACTCCAATCGCCGACCCCGGTCCTTCCGGCGAGGCCGAGTACTCGACTCCCTACGTGCATCTCGGAATCCGCGTCGGTGACGGCGAGAGCTACATCGACCCTCTGAGCCTCCTGCCTCCCCGTACGACGTCGACAGCTCCCACACCTGCACCCGCACCCACGCCTGCCCCCGTCCCTGGCCCGACACCGACGTCACCTTCGCCCGGAGCGGCTTCCAACCCGGCTCCCTCGCCTGACCCCGACCTAGCCCCTACACCCGCGCCGTCCGCCGGCGCTCCTTCGGCCCCGGCGCCGACACCTTCGGCCACCTCGGACGCCCCTGCGGCGGGAGTGGAGAAGGCATCACCGTCGATCGGCGATCGAGCGGGCTCGGGGTTGACCGTGTTGTCGACTCGCGACCACGCGACGACGCGTACGCGCGAGGCCGAACGCATCGGGACCCGCGCTCCCGGGCGTGCAGGAACGACCGTTTTGGCTCGGCCTTCGTCGGCACCGGCTCTCGACAGAGGCAAGACGAGATCGACGCTCGGCTCGCGCCTGGCGGAATGGGGGAGGTCACGATGGCCTCGTCACTCACACCGCGCGCTGACCCTCGGCCATAGAAACCCAAGGGCCATTAGCCGGCCAAGAGGCGTATCAGTCCATCGACGCCACGCGACGCGGGACCTGATTCCGGTCGCCGGAGGACGGCACCGGAACCGACTGGTCGGTGAGCGGCGAGCACTGTGGTGCGGAGCCCTCCTTGGCCTCCTCGCCCTGGTCTCCGGCATCGCAGTGGCCGCACGGGTTGCCAGAAGGCGACTCCCTATCATTGCGAGCGATGCGCTACTACGTGACGACACCGATCTACTACGTCAACGCGACGCCTCATATCGGGCACGCGTACACGACGATCGCTGCCGACATCCTGGCGCGGCACCATCGCCAGCGCGGGGACGACGTCTTCTTCCTCACGGGCGTCGACGAGCACGCATCGAAGGTTGCGCGCGTCGCGGAGGAGCAGGGCCTCGAGCCGAAGGAGTACGCAGATCGGATCGTCGGCGCGTGGCGCGCGCTCCCGGAGCGGCTGAACGCGACCAATGACTTCTTCATCCGAACAAGCGACGAGGGACACAAGTCCTTCGTCCAAGACTTCCTGCAGCGCCTGTACGACGCGGGCGACGTGTACCAGGACGTGTACGCGGGTTGGTACTGCGTCGGGTGCGAGGCGTTCAAGACCGAGGCCGAGCTGGTGGACGGGAAGTGCCCCATTCACGAGACGACGCCGGAGTGGATCGAGGAGAAGAACTGGTTCTTCCGGCTTTCGGCGTACCAGGGTCGCCTGCTCGCGCTGTACGACGAACGGCGCGACTTCGTGCTCCCGGCATTCCGCTACAACGAGGCTCGGAGCTTCATCGCCGGCGGTTTGCAGGACTTCTCGATCAGCCGTGCGGGTCAGCCTTGGGGAGTCCCGATCCCGTGGGACGAGTCGCAGGTCGCATACGTCTGGGCGGACGCGCTCGTCAACTACCGGAGCGCGCTCTCGTATGCCCGGCCGGGCGAGGATCTGGGGCCGCGCTTCTGGCCCGCGGTTCGCCACCTGCTCGGGAAGGACATCCTGCGGTTCCATTGCGTCTACTGGCCGGCCCTCTTGCTCTCTGCCGGCTACGAGGTGCCACAGCAGCTTTTCGTCCATGGCTACCTTCTCCTCGACGACCGGAAGATCTCGAAGTCGCTCGGCAACGTCCTCGATCCGCTCGATCTAATCGATCTCTACGGCGCGGACGCGGTGCGCTTCTGGAGCGCGCGTGCCGTCTCGTTCGGTCAGGACGGCAGTGCCTCGATCGACGACCTCCGCGAGCGCTACGAGCGCGAGCTCGCGAACGATCTCGGAAACCTGCTCTCGCGAACGACCGCGATGATCTCTCGCTATCTCGATGGCCGGCTCGCCGCGCGACCTTCGGATGATTCGCCCGTCCGAGCGCTTGTCGAGCCCCTGGCCGCCGACGTCGCTAAGCGCTTGGACCGATATGACATCACGGGCGCTGTCGAGCGCATCTGGGAGGTCGTCCGCGGTCTCAATCGCTACGTGGAGAGCCAGGCTCCGTGGCAGCTTGCAAAGGACGAGTCACGTCGCGAGGAGCTCGAGCGGACGCTCTACGACCTGGCGGACGGTGTGCGCGTCGTCGCCATCGCCCTCGCCGCTTATCTTCCCGAGACGTCCCCACGGATCCTGGCCGCCCTCGGCGGGAGTCCCGACGAGATCGCCTGGGACGGTGTCGCGTACGGGTTGACGCCCGCGCGCGACGGCGTCGTTCCCGCCGAGCCGCTCTACCCGCGGATCGACGCGCCAACTGCGGCGGCGTGACCGACTCGCACGCGCACCTCGACGCGTGTGAAGAGCCGGCCGAGGTGCTCGTCGAGCAGGCCCGGAAGGCGGGAGTATCACGCATCATCACGATCGGAACGGGCGTCGAGTCTTGTCGCGCGGCTCTCGAGATCGCCGATCGGGCCGACGGCGTCTACGCGGCGCTCGGGATCGACCCGCACCACGCGGCGTCCGCCGAAGCAAGTCGTCTTGACGAGCTTCGCGAGCTACTCGAAAAGCCGCGCGCGGTTGCCGTCGGGGAGACCGGTCTTGACTCGGTCCGCAGCGAGGCGACGCTCGTGCAGCAGCAGCGGCTTCTCGAGGCCCACCTCGAGCTCGCCGCCGAGCTCGGGCTTCCGGTCGTGATCCACAGCCGCGAGGCGGCCGACGAGACCGCCGACGCGCTCGCTCGCTTCCAAGGAACGGTAGTCCTGCACTGCTTCTCGTCGCCGGCGTTGCTCCCAGTCGCGCTCGACCGCCGGTACTTCGTCTCGTTCGCAGGGAACGTGACCTATCCGAAGGCTCCCGAGCTGCGCGAAGCGGCGCGCGCTGTGCCGCGCGACCGGATCCTCGTCGAGACGGACAGTCCTTATCTCGCCCCACAGGCGGTCAGGGGTCGCCGGAACGAGCCTGCGCATCTGGTTCACACCGTCTCGGAACTCGCGCGGGTGCGAGGCGAGGACGCCCTCGACCTGGCCGTCCGCACGCACGAGAACGCCACCGCCGCATTCCGTTTGTGAGCAACGCTCGCCTTCGGCTTGCGTTCGCGGGGGAAACCACGTTTCCCCATGTCTTTTCGCGACCGGAATTCGCGCGAGCGAATTCCGGTCTTGCGAACAATCAGCGTCGCCCCCTTCTTCTTGAGAACGTGGAGAACCTCCCGGTTCCCCACCCCCCTCCACACGCTCGTGGGCCGACGGCCGGCCCATGAGCGTCAGGCCGAAGAAGTCGCTTGGCCAGCATTTCCTCGTGGACGAGAACCTGTTGGGCGTCGTCGGCAGGCTCGCCGACCTGGGCCCGGACGACGTCGTGCTCGAGGTGGGGCCGGGGCTCGGCGTGCTGACCCGCTTCCTCGCTGCGCGCACCCGTTGGGTCCACGCGATCGAGCTCGACCGCGAGCTCGAAGCCTCGCTGCGGGAGGCCCTCGGAGGTGCCACCAACGTGCGACTCACGTTCGGTGACGCGCTCGACCTCGATCTCGGGTCCCTCGTACCGCCGCCGGTGAAGCTCGCCGCCAACCTCCCGTACAGCATCGCGACGCCGCTCGTCCTCGAGAGCATCTCCGGGGTCGCCACGCTGCAGCGCTGGTGTGTCATGGTCCAGCGCGAGGTCGCGGATCGCTTCTTCGCAGCTCCGCGGACGAAGGCGTACGGTGCCGTCTCGGTGCTGATCCAGCTCCAAACGCGGCGCGTCGGGTTCCACCGCGTCCCGCCGACGGCGTTTCGGCCGCGCCCGCGCGTTGAGTCGGCGCTCGTCGCGTTCGTGCGTGTGGCGGGCCCGGACGTCGCTGCCGTGCGACCGGCAGTCGAGGCAGCGTTCGCGCACCGGCGAAAGACCCTGGCGAACTCGGTCGCGCTGTCGGGTCTCGCAACGCGCGAGGAGGCAGAGAACGCGCTCGAGTCGATCGGAAAGTCGCGACGAGCACGTGCGGAAGAGCTTGCTCCGACAGAGTTTGTCGAGCTGGCCGCGAACCTCGGCTGATGCGCAGGCGGGCATTCGCGAAGATCAATCTCGGCCTCGTCGTCGGCTCCCTCCGACCCGACGGGAAGCACGAGGTCGTGACGGTGCTGGAGCGTGTCGATCTTCACGACGTGATCGAGCTCGAGCGCGGAGAGCAAGGAACCGTCGTCGTGGGTCTTGCCGAAGACACGCTGGTCCGCAGATCGCTCGAGCTGTTCGACGAGAGGACACGCTCGGAGCCGGCCTGGCGGGCGCGCATCGACAAGCGGATCCCGATCGGCTCTGGCCTCGGGGGCGGCAGCTCCGACGCTGCCGCGGCGCTGCGGCTCGCGAACGCGCTCAGCGGCGAGCTCCTCGCACATGCCGAGCTGCACGAGCTGGCAACCGAGGTCGGCTCCGACGTTCCCTTCTTCCTCACTCCGGGGGCCAAGCTCGCCACGGGGGACGGCACGGAGCTCGAGCCCGTCGTGCTGCCACAGGAGTACTGGGTCGTGCTGGCGCTCGCGCACGACGAGTCGAAGCCTTCGACCGGGAGCGTCTACGACGCGATCGACGCATCCGCTGCGGCGGCGGAGTTTGACGTACGTCGGGGCGGGCTGCTCGAAGCGCTCCGGAACCTCGAAAAACCGCAGCACCTCGGGAGGCTCCCTTACAACCAGCTTGCCGACAGGAATCACTCTTCCGCCCTTGCTTCCGAGCTCGCGGACCTAGGAGCTTTTCGCATCGATACGAGTGGCGCAGGTCCGACTGTCTACGGCCTCTTCGAGCACGAGAACGATGCACGGCGCGCGCAGCAGAAGCTGACGCACGACGCGCGAACGTGGCTCGCTCGGCCCGTTCCCGGGCCCTGACGGGCTGAGCACGTGCGAGGGATGGCAAACTGGTGCACCAAGCTCTGGGGCGTGGCCAAGTGGTAAGGCAACGGGTTTTGGTCCCGTGATCCCAGGTTCGAATCCTGGCGCCCCAGCCACCGTGCCGACGATGACGACGACCAATCTCGGAGCAATCGTGATGGCCGCGGGTCTCGGGACGCGGATGCGCTCCGACGTCCCGAAGCACCTGCATCCGCTCCTCGGACGCAGAATGGTCGACTGGGTCCTCGGCGCCGCGCATGAGCTCGGCGCCGACCCCGTCGTCGTCGTCACCTCACCTTCGACCGCCGGTTCGTTCGACGGCCTCGAGGTCGCGGTTCAGGCTGAGCCGCTCGGAACCGGGGATGCGGTGCGGAGCGCGCGCGCGGCACTCGAAGGCCGGGCCGACGACGTCCTCGTCCTCTCGGGAGACACGCCGCTCCTCGGGCCCGACGCCCTGCGCGATCTGGTCGCGGCGCACCGCGGATCGGGTGCCTGGGCGACCGTGCTCTCGTTCGTGCCCGACGATCCACGGCAGTACGGCCGGATCATCCGCGATGACGGAGGGCGACTACTGCGGATCGTCGAGGCGGGCGACGCAACGTCCGAGCAGCTCGCCGTTAGAGAGGTCAACTCCTCGATCTATGTCTTTCGTGCGGACCGCCTCTGGCCCGTGCTCGACCGGCTCGAGCCGCACAACGTGCAGGGTGAGCTCTACCTCACCGACTCGATCGGCATGCTCGTCGCCGAAGGCGGGCCGGTCGTCGTCCACGATGGAGGGAGGCCAGTGGAAGCCGAAGGTGTAAACACGCGAGCAGAGCTGGCTGTGGCAGCGGCCGAGCTCCGCCACCGGATCAACCAGGAGCACATGCTTGCAGGTGTGACGATCATCGACCCGCAGTCCACGTGGATCGACGCCGACGTCGCGATCGCGGGCGACGCGGTCATCCATCCGTTCACGGTCATCCGCGGGTCGTCCAGCGTCAGCAAGGGTGCGCAGATCGGCCCGCATGCGGTTCTCGTCGACGCGACCGTCGGCGAGGACGCCCTCGTCGGCCCATTCTGTTACCTTCGGCCCGGCACCGTGCTCGAGGCAGGATCGAAGGCAGGCACGTTCGTCGAGATCAAGAACTCACGGATCGGTGAACGGACGAAGGTTCCGCATCTCTCCTACCTCGGAGATGCGGACGTCGGACCGGACACGAACATTGCGGCCGGGAACATCACGGTGAACCTGAATCACGAGACGCTGACCAAGGAGCGGACCGTAATCGGACGCAACGTCAGGACGGGTGTCGACAATGCGTTCGTCGCCCCCGTGACGATCGGCGACGACGCATGGATTGCTGCCGGCTCCGTAATCACAGAAGACGTCCCCCCGAACGCGCTCGCGGTCGCGCGCGCGAGGCAGGTCATAAAGGAAGGGCGCGGTGGCAAGCGGGACGATTGAGCAGAGCCTCCCGGGACTCGACGTCGGGCCGGTCCTGCCGGAGATGAGCACCGGGCATGCGATACCGCTCACGCCGCAGAAGCGGCTCATGGTCTTCGCGGGCCGCTCGCACGGTGAGCTGGCGCACAAGATCGCCGAGAAGCTCGGCGTGGAGCTCGGCGCGATCGAGCTCGAGACCTTCGCGAACGGTGAGACTTACTGCCGCTACGAAGAGTCGATCCGCGGTGCGGACGTGTTCCTCCTGCAGACGGGCTGCGAGCCGGTCGACCGCAATCTCATGGAGCTGCTCTTCATGATCCAGGCGGCCAGGCTCGCGTCGGCGAAGCGCATCACGGCTGTCATTCCGCTCTTCCCGTATGCCCGCCAGGACCGCAAGGCGAAGCCGCGCGAGCCGATCTCGAGCCGTCTGATCGCAGACACCCTTCAGCTCGCCGGGGCGGACCGGGTGCTCACGATGGACCTGCACGCGGGCCAGATCCAGGGCTTCTTCACGATCCCCGTCGACCACATGACCGCTCTCCCGTTGTTCGCACGCCATTTCCGCGACCTCGGGCTCACGGGAGAAGGCGTCGTCTCCGTGTCGCCCGACGCCGGCCGGGCGCGGCTCGCAGTCCGTTTCGCGGAGATGATCGACGCGGAGTTCGCGATCATGCACAAGACCCGACCGGCGCATGATCAGGCGTCGGCTACCGAGATCACGGGCCGCGTCCGCGGCAGGACCGCAATCGTCGGCGACGACGTGATCATGACCGGCGGGACCCTCCTGGCGAACGTTGCGGCGCTCAAGCAGCACGGCGTCAAGGACGTCTGGGTGTTCGCCACCCACGGGCTCTTCTGCGGCGACGCGCTCAGCAAGTTCCAGGGCAGCGACATCACCGGCATCGTCGTCACGGACACCGTGCCGATCGACTTGAGCAAGCGTCCCGACAACCTCACGGTGCTCACCGTGTCGGGCCTGCTGGCCGAGACGATCATGAACGTCTTCAGCGACGACTCGGTGTCCGCGATCTTTGGCGGCGAGAACCAGCTCTTCTAGCGAGAACGGCTCAACCAAAGCGGCTGGGCCGTTCTTTCTACCCCGACTTTCTACCCCTGGCCGACTCCTCTGCTTGCATGAGGTTGTTCCAGTCCTCACCCGTGAGCCGCACCAGGCGAGTAGCACCCCGCGGATCCTGTCAGGACCCGCCCGGGGCTCGATACCCAGCGGCCGTTCGGCTCGACTCGTCGGTCTAGACCGTATGGAGTACCCGGCGCCTCGCTCGTAAGTTGGCGCGGGTTGCCGCCGGGATAGGCCCGGCGGTAGAGCCGCACTTACGGGAGGCGCCGGTATGGCCGAAGGTAGCTGGGTTGGGTTGGACGTACACGCCCGCACGACGCTGGCGGGCGTGCTCGATGCGGCGAGCGGAGAGTTGTCGTTGCAGCGCGTGCAGCCGCGAAGCGAGGAG
>Ga0066709_100002230_pt1 | contig 13917 bp, 10 predicted proteins | sample GraSoiAngelo_158_FD_79665 | JGI IMG/M metagenome (GOLD analysis project Ga0066709, IMG submission 79665) | Grasslands soil microbial communities from the Angelo Coastal Reserve, California, USA - 14_1009_16_30cm | ecosystem: Environmental > Terrestrial > Soil > Grasslands | place: USA...
ATGGCAATCCTGAGACCGTCTCGACGGACTACGACACCAGCGACCGCTTGTACTTCGAGCCGTTGACGCTCGAAGAGGTTCTGAACATCTGCGACACCGAGAAGCCGGACGGAGTAATCGTGCAGTTCGGCGGCCAGACACCGCTTACGCTGGCTCTGCCGCTGAAGCACGCCGGCGTGCCCATCATCGGCACAGATCCTGAGAATATCGATCTGGCCGAGGATCGCAAGCGCTTCGGCAAGCTGCTCGATGACTTGCAGATTCCGGCCCCTGCCAATGGTTCGGCGACAAATGTGGCCGAGGCCTGCGCGGTGGCGCGCTCCATCGGTTTCCCAGTGCTGGTGCGGCCAAGCTACGTGCTCGGCGGCCGCGCCATGGTAATCGCTTACGACGAGGAAACCGTGCGGCGCTACATGCAGGAGGCCGTCGTGTTTTCGCAGGCCCGCCCGGTACTGATCGACCGCTTCCTCGAGGACGCGACGGAGATCGACGTCGACGCGCTCGCGGATTCGAGCGGCGCTGTGCTCATCGCCGGCATCATGGAGCACATCGAAGAAGCGGGCGTCCACTCGGGCGACTCGAGTTGCGTGCTGCCCGCGACCTCACTCACGCCGGCCGTGCTCGATTCCATTCGTGCGTACACCGAAAAGCTGGCGCGGGCGCTTAACGTGATCGGCTTGATGAACGCGCAATACGCGGTCAAGAATGGAACTGTGTATGTACTCGAGGTGAATCCGCGCGCCTCGCGGACGGTTCCCTACGTGAGCAAGGCCACCGGCGTTCCGCTGCCGAAGATCGCCGTGGGCGTGATGCTCGGCGGAAAAATCAAGGATTTTACGGATCGCGAGGGCGTCCTTCCGGTGCCGCAATTTTTCGTGAAGTCGCCCGTATTCCCCTTCAACAAATTTCCGGGCGTGGATCCGACCTTGGGTCCGGAAATGCGGTCGACCGGCGAGGTCATGGGCGTGGGAGAGAATTTCGGGGAAGCGTTCGCCAAAGCGCAGTTGAGCGCCGGCACACCGCTACCGGATAAAGGCCGCGTGTTCTTGAGTGTGAACGATCGCGACAAGCTCCTGGTAGTCGCGCTGGCTCGCCGGTTCACCGAACTCGGGTTCGAGGTGACCGCTACGCGCGGCACGGCCGACGCGATTCGCGCCGCCGGAATTCCGGTGAAAACCGTCTTTAAGGTCAACGAAGGCCGGCCGAACGCAGTGGACTTACTCAAGGCGGGCTCGCTCGATCTGGCCATCTATACGGCGACAAGCGAAGCCCACGCGTTCAGCGATGAAAAGGCGATCCGGCGCAACGCACTGACCTATCGTGTACCGTGCATTACAACCATGAGCGGCGCCAGGGCTGCCATCGAAGCCATCGCCTCTCGCCGGCGCGATCCGATCCGGGTGTGGAGCTTGCAGGAAATCCACCGGGAGGCCACTGCCAAGGTCTCCGTGCTGTAGGAGCGTCCGGCGGGTATACGATATCATCTTGTCTTCACGGATCATGGGAGACATCCTTCCAGTCGAAGAACCGTTACAGCCCAAAGTGTCTGTCATCCTGGTGGCGTACAACCATGCGGGCGCCCTGCGTCGATCCATCGAAGCCCTGGAAAAGTCCAAAGACCGCGGGCGTTTGGAAATCTTGCTGGTCGATTGCGGCAGCCAGGACGAAAGCCCGCAACTCGATAACGAATTTCCCGCGATCATCATGCTTCGCTTGCCGCACAACTTCGGCGCCACCAAGGCGATGAACATCGGCGCGCGGACCGCGAAAGGTGATTGGTTGCTGTATCTGTCGCCGCAAGTCGAGGTGGCTCCGGATACGGTTATGAAACTGGCCGGACACTTGGAAACAGATAACGACGTGGTGGCCGTATGCCCCCTGTTGGTCGATCCCGAGGGCCGCCCGGTGTCCCGTATCGCCAGGATCCCGACCCGTGAAACGTTGGCCGCAGTGTGCCGCGGCGAAGAGGGGCCGCGCGTGGAACTCGATCTCGCGGCGGAGAGCGTGTCGGTCGAATACGCCGGACGCGACGCGATCATGGTGCGAAAACAGTTCATCAAAGGCATGAACTACTTCGACGAGCGCTACGGCCAATATTGGGCTGAGGCGGACCTGGCGATGCAGGTCCGACGCGCGCAGAAAAAGATCCGGCTGTACCCGGCGATTCGGGCCGTTTACCGCGCCGGGCCAGACCCGTTCGAACGCGATCCGCTATTCGCCGCCGACCGGGCGCTGGGGGCAGCGCGATTCCTCTCCAAGTATCACGGCTTTTTCGCCGGACTCGGGTTCCGTGTCAGCGCGATCCTGAGGGCGTTGGCCCGATTCGATTTCCGCCAACTCGCCGCACTGGTCAGCGGCCAGAAGGTGGACGGATCTCAGGCAGCTTAGGCCGCGACTCTACTCTGGCTAAGATTTTTCGCCTAATACCCTAACTTTCTTCCCATGCGCTTCCGATAGAAGGGGCAGGTAACACTATGCACTTGGACGCCTTTCTGTGGATGTTCCTCCCGGTCTTCGTGGCCGGCGGGAGCGCGCTATTGTCGTTCTATGTTATGCAGGCAAGGATGGAAGTTGCCCTGGCCAGAGAGCGCGAATCGCTGGCCGAGGCGCGCGCCACCATCAGCTCTCAGAAAATCACCATGGAGGAACGGATCAAGGCTGCCGAAGAGGCCACCAAACGGCAGGCCATGGAGGAGTTCATGCAGGAGTTCCGCGTCGAGGAGCGCAGTTACGTGCGTGAGAGCAAATCCCTTTCAGCCTCGCGAAAAAGCATGGTGATGCAGGAGCGCTTGTTCTTCCGCAATATTCCGCTTTCGAACTGGATCGAGCGGGAGATGGTGCTCGAGGAGGGCCAGGACCTCGACCGGTTGCCCCAGGCCTCGGTTTTCGCGACGCCCGCCATTCCGGGAGAAGGGCGCCTGGCGATTTCCAAATTGCTCGATGAGGTGACGTTGGGGCGCGGCAGTCAGCCGTCCGACCGCGGCGCGCTAATTAGCCCTCGTGTCGCCGCCTTTGGGGCGCAATAAAGACGCGTTTAACTCCTTCTATTTGAATGCGGTCGCGTCTCTCTTCGCTTTTCCGCGCCGTCGCGTGAAAGATGTAAACCACTGGAAAATCGGGCCGTCCTGAAGAGTATGATGGGGCTTATGGCCGAGCCTCTGTTGGCCGAGCACACGGAGCCGGGACTGCTGCGCGACTTTGGCACGTGGATGACGTCCGAACAGCGGCGTATCTATGCTTTGTGCCAGCGCTTCCTCCAAGATCGTGATGAGGCGGATTCTGCTACACAAGATGTGTTTCTCAAGGCCTTCCAGGCGCTAAAGCGAGCCGGAACACAGGAACTGGACGACCCGGCGCGGTGGATCACACGGATCGCGGTGAACACCTGTTTGGATCGGCTGCGTTCACGCAAGTGGCAGTTCTGGAGGCGGCGTCCCTCGCACGCGGACGAAGCGGCGATACTGGCAATCGCGGCTTCCCCGTCGCCGGAAGCCGAAGACCGGTATTTTGCCGCCCAGATCCATGCCAGACTGAGTGGAGCTCTCGAAAAGTTATCGCCCCGTCAGAGGGCGGTGTTCACTTTGCGTCATTATGAGGATAGGAGCCTGGAAGAGATTGGAAATATTCTGGGCCTGGATGTGGGGACCGTGAAGGCGCACATGTTTCGCGCGGTGGCGAAGCTGCGCGAGGATTTGCGGGATCTTTACGAGGGAATACGATGAACCGGCATTGGACGAATGACGAATTGCTCGATCGGCTGTACGGGCTGGCCGAGAAGGACTCGCACATTGAGAGTTGCGCCGATTGTGCCCGGCGTTGGAATGAACTACGCGCGAGGCGCGCCATGCTGGCCGCGCCCGGACACGTTTCGAGCGAGGTCCTGGCTGCGCAACGGCGAAAAATCTATGCCCGCCTCGGCCAAGAGCCGGGTTCCCGAAAAGTGTGGGCGCCGGCCCTGGCCGCGGCAGCATGTGTACTGGCAGTGGGACTGTTCATTTACAAGCCCGCGCCGGTTCCCCATCCGGAGGCGGCGGACGCGCAGCTGTTCTCGGAGGCTTATTCGATGGAGCAGTCGGCAGAGCCCCGGGCAGCCGCTCCTATCCATGCCCTGTTCGAGGACAATCCATAACTATGGGCAAATGGTTCTTTCTGATTCTGGCGCTGCCTTGGATGTTGAGCGCTCAGCCTCCGCGCGGGATAGGTTTCTGGTGGGATGGCCGGATCGCTAAGGACCTCAACCTGAGCGATGAGCAGAGCAGGCAGATCTATGCCACCGTGGGGGAGTACCGCAGCCGGGTGTTCGACTTGAGGCAGACCGTTGACAAGGCCGAGGCGGACCTGGAGCAGGCGTTCAATGAAGATCCGGTCGATCAACGCAAGGCCAACGACGCGATAGAACGCCTCGCCGCCGCGCGCGCCGACCTGACCAGGACGCTGTCGCAAATGACGCTTAAAATGCGCAGCGTGCTCACGGCGCAGCAGTGGCAGGACTTGCGAAAACGCCAACCGACGTGGCCCAACCGTCAGGGTGGGCGGCGGCACGGACCTCCGGGGTCTGGCAAGCCGACGAGCCAAGAGCAACAAAAATAGTTATCGTTTCTTGAACGGAACTCACCGGGCCAGGCATGCGCCCACGGCATGATCGTGAATGAGCGCCGCGTGCGTTGAGCGGATGGCCGGGACGTCGAGAATCCTGGTTTCCTCGGGCGGATGCTCCACCGCCCAGACCATTGCCGCAACGATTTCCTGGAGCGTGACCAGGCCCAGGCGGCGCGCACCGTCACGTGTCGAGGCGAACAATTCTAGCAGCGAATAGACGGGTTTCAGCACAATCGGCCAGCGGTGCCCCGGGCCCAGCACGTACCAAGGCCGCAGGATCGTGGCGGTCAGGCCGGCATCCTTGAGGATGTCTTCACACTCACGGCGCACGCGAATATACGCCTTCATCACCGGCGCAGGATGCGCCACGCTTACGTAGATAAAGTGACCGACGCCGGCGGCTCTGGCGGCTTTGGCCGAAGCTCGCAGGCTGGCCAGATCGATGGCGCGAAATGCACGCTCCTTCCAAGGGGCCGGATGCGAGACGCCCACCAGATGGACGACCGTATCCGAGGGCGGCACGCGATCGGCGAACGTTTCCGCGTCGAGCGCGTTGCCTGGGACGACATCCCCTCTGAGGGAAGCCTTGCGCTCGCTGCCGGCCCGAACCAGCAGGCGCACTTCGTGGCCGCGGGCAACCAGTTGCTCGACCAGGGCGCGTCCCATGTACCCTGTTCCGCCGCTTACAAAGATTCTTGCCATCTCATCCTGTAGATGCTACGAGCCGGGGCGTGGTATCAGATGTTTCTCTGGTCATGACGTCTTCCGGGCGGCGCCGTTTACTCGAGCGCTATGTATTTGACTTTTATGTCAGCGGCAAGGTATCAGTTGAAAGTAGGTCTTCCGCAAGGCGCGGTAGCCAAGTGGTAAGGCAGAGGTCTGCAAAACCTTTATTCACCGGTTCGACTCCGGTCCGCGCCTCCAACACTTTAGTTAGTTTTTCTATCACTTACAACCCTTCCGGGACCGTCCCGCCCGATCCCTCGTTTTCCTGGTTTTCAGCGCCTTCGACCGGACGGAAACCGGACGAACGTTTCTTGGCGGAAATGTTCAGCGCGTTTCCGTGCCTCGGTAGGCTCGGCCTCGGGCCATTGCGGACCTGAACGGGCGCGATTGGGATGGACGGCGCATCCGGGTTGAGCGGGCGCGGTCCCGAACGGAAGACGGAAAGGGTCGCAGGTCGGCATTCCCTACGGCTCGAATCCCGAGACCTGCCCCATTCGCGTTCTGCAATCGTGGCTCGAACAGGCGGGCATCGGCAGTGGGCCGGTCTTCCGCTCGCTCAATCGCCACGGCCAAGTACAGCCGGGCCGGTTATCACCTATCGCCGTTGCGCGCGTCGTGAAGAAACTCGCGATGCGTGCGGGGCTCGATCCGGCGAAGTTCGCAGGGCACTCACTCAGGGCGGGCCATGCGAACTCTGCGGCCATCTCGGGTGCATCGGAGCGATCCATAATGAATCAGACCGGCCATCGGAGCGTGCAGATGGTGCGGCGGTACATCCGGGATGGCAGCATGTTCCGCGAGAACAGCGCTGGAAATTTGGGTTTGTAGCGCCCGGACCGGGAACGGAGCTGATTCAATTTTTCCCGGATAAGGCGTGATACGACCAAGTGCCGCACGCCCACTTCAAGTGTAGGAAATTCGTTCGCTGGGCCGCTCAACGCTGCAAGACAACCTTCCGCGCCCCAGGGGGCGGCTTGAACTGGAAAAGCCTGTCTGGGAGCGGCTCGCCCAGCTTGATGGCGGTGTAGACCGTGCTTCCGTCGGCCGTAACCTCCCGCACAATGTGATAACGCTCCTTATCGAACCACCACGTGTATGGCCCCGGCCATTTCTCCGGAACCGACACGACGTAGCAGCCCACCTTCGCTCCAGCGACTTCGATCTCGTCTTCCCGAAGAAACTTGGCAGCGTCGGCAAAATCCGCAGCAACGCGATACTTCTCCATGGCGACCCGATCCGTTGCCTCCGGCGTATGAGTACTCCCCTCACGATCGACGGCCAGTTTGTCTGCGGGGATTGAGCCGTACTGATTCGACTTCGGAAGGTAAAACCATAGAGCAGAGCCATCATGAATCATGACGACTTCCTCGAAGTTCGAATCGTCCGACAGCAGGCCAGGAATCATTCCTTCCAGTCGGTACTGATTCGGTGCCCTGAACGCGATGCGTACGTGTGCGTGTAGCGGGGGCGTATTGTCGCCTTGCTCCTTTAACGTCTGCTCGGCGACAAAATCATACTGCGACACACCCTTGTAGGTCTTGCTGACCTTCTTCAGAATATCCGCCACCTCGGGCTGCTCTTGCGCGGGAGCCGCGCCCAATAGCAATGTCAGAAGGCTGATCAGAATCGTTGGCCGCATTCAACAAAAGCCTAGCAAAGGCGAACTCACCAAGGAACGCACGAGGCCCCGAACAGTGATAGTTCCCCTCCAGACAATCTGAGCGTATGTTAAGTGGCTGGGAAGTCGGCCTACTCGGACAAATGCCAGTAGCGCTCCAGGACGCATGGACGCATCGGACGCTTTTTCAGGACTTCGCATGCGGGGCTGTGTCCTCTTCCCAGTGAGGCCTATACGGCGAAGATAAAATCTAACCGTCAACGATCCTGCTGCTTTTCGGACTTCTTCGCTGACGCCGGTTTCCCCGCCGGTGGAGCGTTGACTTGCGCAGGCCGGTAAGTCTGTGTATCGAACCAGGGGATGGTCCCAATCGCGCCCGTGGGACGACGCCCAACCGAGCCAGGCGCCGATTGCGGTGCTGCCTTCATCCGCCGGACCTGCTCCAACTGCGGGGCAAACAAGTTGGGCTGCGGGGGCCGCATCGTCTGCCCAATGGCGACGGCTTCGTTTGCCAAACGCTCGGCCTCATCAAACTGCCGTTGGCGGGCCAACGCGAGAGCGACCTGGACGCGAATGAAGCCGCGCCGCGCATCGTTTGCGCGGAAAACCAGGTCGGCGATGGAAACAGTCTGCCGCCGGAGCGGCAGCGCGCGTTGCGGATCACCGGCGGACTCGTACAACTCAGCGAGTGTCTCGGCGGCCCGCAAGTACGGCTCGCTGGTGTTTCCGCTGAGCGACTCTTCGAGCGATAGCAGGTCCTGCGCGGCGCTGAGGGCCCTAGCCTGTGAACCATGCGTGCGTTCGAAATCGATATTCAAGCGCAGAACCTCTTCGAGCCAGCCGGTGCCCGCGCCGCGCGCAGTCGTGAGAGCGTTGCGGTAGCGCTCGATCGCGCCGGGCGCGTCGGCCCAACGGTCCTGCTGTTGCATCAGGAATCGCGGGTAATTTTGCAACACGTTCAAGAGAGGTTGCAGAGTGTCGGCCGACCAGCTCTCGGCAAGCCCGAAGAGACGTTGATAGAGTTGCTCCGCCTTGTCGGGCGCTTTCTTATTCACAAGAGTGCCGGCGAGCGAGGACACCTGCCAGGCAACCTGATCGCGATCAACGGCATGCCCAGCGGCATCCATCGCTTGCAGGGCAAGGCCGAAGGCCTCGTCAAGGTTTCCCCCATTGGCCGCGGACTGCGCCTTCTGGAGGTCCTTCCCGATAAAGACTTGTCCGGCCGGTGTCGGCTGGGCGGCCGGTTGCTTCTCCATAGCGGCGCGCTGGTATTCTTCGGCGCGCTTCGGCTGGCCGGACACGCGCGCCACGTTGGCGAGTGTGGAAAGAAGATTGATTTCCTCCCACGGCTGCAAGTTCGGGTGATTGGCCATGTAGTCTTTCAAAAAATCCTCAGCTTGTGCGCCGCGTTTCGTCGCGGCGAGATAGTTCGCATAGTTGCTGAGCAGTCCAGTGGGCAAGCCATCCCGGCCATCTTTGGTTTCGGCCAGCAACTGCTGGTAGACCTCATCGGCGGCTTGGGTCTGGCCCGCCTGATGGAGGATGCTGGCGAGGCTTTGGCGGATCGAGATCGTTTGGTTGTGCGCCTCCGGTTTCCCAGAAGCGTCGAGCGCAGCAACGGCCTGCTGGAGGGCAGCCGCTGCTTCGCCGTATCGTTGTTCCCGCTGGTAGAGATTAGCGAGCGACTGGAGAGGACCGGCCACTTGCCAGGGTTGGGATTGCGGATTGGCAGCGGCCTGCTCCGCCAGTTTCTTGTATATGGCCGCGGCCTCGTCGAGTTGGCCCTGACGTTCGTAGATCGAGGCGAGAGCGGCGTCGTTATTGGTGGCGAGTGTGCGCATCTTCGCCAAGACTGCGGCGGCGGCATCCGGACGACCGAGCTGCTGGTAGAGATCGGCTAGCCGCGGGTACACAAAGTTGTTGTCCTGAACTGGGTCCAGCCGGGAGGCTACGTTTCTGCCGGAGAACCCGACAAACGCCCGATTAGAATAGGGTTGGCCTTCGGCACCAGGCACCGGGGACTTCGCCAGCGGGGCGGCATCCACGGCAGCGGCGGCCTTTTCCAGGCAGGCCAGAGCCTTCAGCAGGTTCCGGTCCTGCTGCCAGGAACTCGCCAGCGTATTGAGAAGCTGGATGCGTGTCGGATGCGATTGGCCTAGCCCTCCGGCGCGAGAAAGAGCCTCCTCGGCAATGGAGCGCGCCTGTCGGCTCATGCCCCCGCTTTCATAAAGTTGCGTGACGCTCAGGACCCGGTTGCCGAATTGAGGCGCGTCCACAGCCGTGCGCTCCAGGAGCTTGCGCGCTTCTTCTCGCTTGGCGGCGGCCTCTTCGAAGTGACCTGCGCTGCGGGCTGTCCAAAAGGCCTGGAGGGCGGCGTCGAAGGGGTCCCGCTGGGCAATCTGTGCCACAGCGGGCAACGTTAACAGCAAGCACACCATCCCGCGATTCATGCTTGCTCCTATAGACTCTGCGCGCGGTCGCCGGGTTCCATCGGCACCTGCCCCGTCCGGAGGACGTGCCAGCCCGCTTCAGACTTGTCCAGGCTACCCCGTACCGCCAAACCCCAGCTCGCATTAAGCTTCAACTACTAGGCGGCCACCAACTGTTGGAGACGGTCTCCGACTCTCGTGGCCGGTTTGAGTCTCGACCAAGAAACTAAGGCTATCGCCTGGAAAGCCCACGGTTGTGCACCCGCTATAAGAACTGGCTCAACGTGACGCTTGAGAAAGTCGCCCCATATCAAAACTGGTACTTCAGCGCAAATTGGACAATGCGACCATCATTGCTGGCGCCGGGGCCCTGGTTGCTGCTCGTGATCCGGCCGAAGCTGTTCGGTTGCCGCAGGTCCAGGCCAGGTGTGCCAAGGTTCACGTGATTGAAGAAGTTGAAGAATTCTGCCCGGAACTGGATGTTGTGCGACTCACGAAGGTGGAAATTCTTGTTCGCCGAGAAGTCCACCTGGTTCAACCCGGGAAGGTGGATCGCCTGTCTGGCCGCGTTTCCGAAACTGCCGAGCGGTGTTTGGGTGAAGGCGGCCGTGTTGAACCACTGGTCTCTCGAACGCTGTCCCCGGTCTAACTCGCTCTTCTGCCCCGGAACAACCGTAGGGCGCGAGCCCACGCCTGTGCCTGTGGTATCGCCGACGCCCGCCAACGCCGCGGCGAAGCCGGTCTGCGCAGTGATGATCGTTCCGGCCTGCCAACCGCCCAGCAGCGCGCGCATCGCTGCGTTACGTGCCGAGCTGAACAGGGGAACGTCGTAAAGCACCGCCACCGATAGCCGGTGGCGGATGTCGAAGATGGAGGGCGAGCGGCTTCCGCGCAGATCAAAGTAGTTCTGGATGCCGTTCAGGTTGAATCCACCGCCCACGGTGCTAATGTCGGCATCGCTGAGGCTTTTCGACCAGGTATAGGCGCCGAGAATGGAAAGCCCTTTGGCCACGCGCCGTTCCGCCTTCATCTGAAGGGAATGAAACGTCGAACTGCCGATGGACTTGGCGACAGTGATGCCGCTGAAGCCTTGCAACGGTCTGCGAGCGGCGAGCGGCGCCACGTCGGGACCCGGCGTCACTACCTGGATCGCGCGATTGCCGTCGAAGGCCATCGTCAGGTTACTGCCTTTTGATCCCACGTATCCCACGTCAAGATAGACGTTCTGTGGCAGCTTCTTCTGTATGGTGAAGTTCCACTGCTGCGTGTAGGGTGCCCGCAGTTTGGGATCGTGGGCGCCGGAGCCAAAGAGGCCAACTCCAGGTCGCCCGGCGGCGCCAAAGGCGGTTTCCACCTGGATCGGCTTGTCGAACGTCCCTGCAAAATCAAAGGTCTTCACGATCGGTGGATTCAGGGTCAGGGTCGTCCAGGAGTTGGTGATCTCGGGGGTGTAGTAAATGCCGTAGCCACTGCGCACCACGAAGTCGCGGATCTGCGGGACCGCGTATGCGAAGCCCAAACGAGGCCCCCAATTGTTGCGGTCCGGGTAGACCAGAGAGGCTGGACGATCCGAGGTGTCGGCAATATCCGGAAAACCGTGGAAGGTCTGCCGCGAGGGGACGAATCCCGGAACCACCCCGTTCAAGTCGAAGTTGGTCGCCTTGCCCCGCTGCACCGGTGGCGCGAAATACTCGTAGCGCATGCCCAGGTTCAACGTGAGGTGAGGCGTGAGCTTCCAATCGTCCTGGAAATAATAGGCCTGTGACCAGTTGTTCATGCGCGTGGCAAACGGCTCAACGCTCACCTGAGCACCCGTGGCTAACCCCAGCAAAAAGGCGGCGAAGCCATGCTCGCGAACCGGGTCAGCGCCACCGGAACTCGTGCGGCCGTCAAAGCTGAACGAGCCCCGCGGGTTCACCGATTCATCGAAGGTCCAGTTGCGCCGCGCGATCAGAGCGCCAATCTTGAGGAAATGATTGCCCTTGCGAAATGAAGCGTTATCGGCACCCTGCCAGAGTTGGTTCAAGCGGTCGCGAGGGCCGATGCCACGGGTTGTCGGGAAGTCGTAGCCGGCGCCACCGAACGTCGGGTAGCCGAAATTGCGCGGATCTTTCGAGACGCCGGGAATCCCGATGATGTTGGCTACATCCAAGTCGGAACGGTCGGTGGTGCCGAAGAATTCGTGCTCGAAAAAGCGGTGCCAGCCCAGCCGCAACTCGTTCACCAGGGCAGGCGAAAAAACATGCGTGTCGGTGAGGCTCAGGTTCTGTGCCCGTCCGCGATTGCCACGCGTGTCGAAACCGAATGTAGGAATGGAATTGTCCGCCTGAGTGTTGAACATGTAGCTGCCATAAAGGCCGTTTCGGTCAGAGAAGCGGTGATCGATGCGCGCGACATACTGATCTTGATCGACCGGAGCTGAAGCTCGGGGCCCGCGGAAGTTGATCGACGGTTCGTTCGCGTTCGGCCGGGGCACGAACTCCAGGAACTTGCGCGCATAATTGCGGATACGGGCTACCGGGATCGCGTTGTTCGGGAACGGTTGGCCGGTTTCTAGATCAAAAATGGTGACCGGTGCGCTCGAAAAATCGCCACTGCGATATGGAACGGGCGGCAAGAACGCTGTTCCGCCAAAAGATCCGGAGACCTGGCGACCAGATTCCCAGTTGAAAAAGAAGAATGTCTTATCCTTGCTGGCGTAGATTCTTGGAACGTAAACCGGGCCTCCGAGATTGGCTCCAAACTGATTGCGATTGAGCCGCGGCGGCTTCGCGTCGGGCGTGAACGGTTGAAACGGCGCTAGTGCGGCGAAAGCGTCATTGCGGTTGAATTCCCACAGCGTGCCGTGCATCCGGTTGGTGCCGCTCTTGCTCATGAGGTTGACCTGGCCGCCGGGCGCGCCGCCCACTTCGGCCGAGTAGGTGCTGGTTTCGACCCGGAACTCCTGGACAGCATCGATAGAAGGGGAAAAGCTGAAGCTGTAGCTGTCGAGATCCATGGCCTCGATGCCGTCGTAATAAAAGCGATTCTGCGTGTCACGCGCACCGTTGGCCGACATGCCGACCTGTTGGCCCACCGCTCCGCGGCTCCGTCGCACGGTGATGCTGCCTGGCGTGCCAGGGTTGACCCCTGGGGTCAGCAGCGCCAGTTGAACGAAGGAGCGCCCGTTTAAGGGCAGCTCCACTACCTTCTGGCTGTCAATCACCGTTCCCACGGTGACGTTTTCTGTCTGCAAAGCGACTGTGCTAGCTTCGACGGAGACCTTCTCGGCTACTTCGCCGATGTTGAGCTGCACATTGATGCGGGCCACTTGGTCCACACTCAACTGAAACTGGCTCACCTCGGCTTTTTGAAAGCCCGTGGCTTCGACGCCAAGCGTGTAAGCGCCGATCGGCAAGAAGGAGAACTCGTAGTTGCCAACCTCGTTCGTTTTGGTAGTCCGGGGCTGGTTGGTCTGGACGTTGGTTATGCTGACCAAGGCCGCCTGAACGGCTGCGCCGCTGGGGTCGGTCACCGTGCCCACGACTTTGGCCGTGATGGCCTGGGCAGAAAGGTCGTTGGGCAGGCTGAGAAAGACCAATACCGCAAAAACGAGCAAACGCCACCACAGAGTCATAAACGGCCTCCGTAGGTGTAGCAAGTATATGCCGTCCCGGCTATTGGTTCAAGCTTCTGGCGCTCCGTGTCCAAGGACTTTCGGTCGCGCGGGTAGACCGCATATTGTGCGGCATTGCGTTTCGGTCTGGTCGATGCGCTGATCGCCGCCAGAGACTGCCGCGCCGCGCCGTTGGTTCAGACGGCGCTGTGCTTCGCCATGCGATAGGAGGCATAGATCACCGTCTTCGTTCGAGGTGCGGAGACCGGGTCTCTGAATGGAGTGATCGCCGTGATTTCGAGGCCCGCGACGAACTAGACTTCGCGTCGATCAAACGAAACGCTTCGCGGATCAATGCGCCTAATTGTTCATCATCCACTTTGGAAAGGTCGACGCCAATCCAGCCGCTCACACCAACATAGGGCGGCCGGAAATAGGTTTCGGGGGCCTCTTCGATCAACGCTGCTTGCACTCCTGCGGCGGCCGGTAGCCACAAGGCAGCACGCCCATCGCCATGGTGGCTGTTCGCAAACATGGCGAAAACCCGCTTCGGTGTGAAAAATGTCGGCTCGCCATGGGAGAGCTTTTCGGTTGTTCCGGGAATTGAACTGCAAATACGGCGAACGCGGGCCAACTGCGTTCCGCGATCTAGCTTCGGAGCCGGTTCAGCTTTGGATCGAGTGGACTTCTTTTCAGCCATCTGACTATTTCTCCGGTTTTTTGATAGAGCTGACCCAGCCTAGCAGAGCGAGCCATCCCAAGGAGTCTGGCTGATCGCCCTTAAGGATTCATACTCGGCACACCCGTGATGTGTAGTAGAGTCTTACACTATTGCCGGAGGACGTTATGGAAGCAATGATTTGGAATCTGGTGAGCCGCTTCGAAACGGGGGCGCTCACGCGCAGGGAGTTGGTTCAGGGGCTTGCTATGTTGGCCGCGGCGGGTGGCGC
>Ga0066709_100002231_pt1 | contig 13916 bp, 8 predicted proteins | sample GraSoiAngelo_158_FD_79665 | JGI IMG/M metagenome (GOLD analysis project Ga0066709, IMG submission 79665) | Grasslands soil microbial communities from the Angelo Coastal Reserve, California, USA - 14_1009_16_30cm | ecosystem: Environmental > Terrestrial > Soil > Grasslands | place: USA...
GCTTGCTCGCCGAGGCGGATTCCCTCCTGCGACTCGCCGGCGAGCGTTCGCTGCCGGGCGGAGGTCGCGAGTACCCGCGCCTTGGCGGCCGACGCGGGCGCAGCCGCGACGAGCTCCTCGGCTCTGGCCAAGTGGGAAAAAGCTTCGTCGCGCCCGCCGCGGTGCCAGGCGGCACGCGCGAGAAACGCGGCGGCCTCGCCCGCCGTCTCGCGGTTCCCGGCCGCAATGAGTGCGTCGCGAGCTTCCTCGAGCGCAGCCTCACGGCGCTCGTCTCCGGCCAGGTGAAGCGCATGCGCCCGCCGGAAGAGCAAGTCGGGCCGCTCGTCGCCGTCCGGCGGCCAGAGCGCGAGCGCTTCCTCGTAGTAGCCATCGGCCGCGCGGTAGGCATTCAGCGCGAAGGCGCGGTCACCCGCGCCGCGTAGGGCGAGGCGAGTGTGCTCGGCCAGATCGCCGGGGTCCCGGCCTGCAACGTGGGCAAGCTCGAGGGCCGCGCGCCAGTGGTGGGCGAGCATCTCTCCGTGGTCCTCCGGGCGGCCCAACGAGTCGATCCACTCGGCGACGAGCCGGTGCTTCTCGGCGCGTTCGCCTCGCGGTATCTGCCCGTAGGCGACGTCGCGCAGGAGCATGTGGGCGAAGGCCCACTCGCCTTCGCTCTCGACCGATGAGCGGCGCTGACGCGTCAGGAATCCCTTGCGCTCGAGTCCGTGCAGGAGTTCGGCCGTCTCCCGTTCGTCTCTCCGCAACGCACCGGTCCAGAAGACCTTGCCGATGACTGCAGCATCCTGGAGGAGTGCCTTCGCGCCGGCTGAAAGGCCGTCCAGGCGTGCGGCCACGATCCCCTGCAGCGTCTCGGGAAGAGGCAGGTCCTCTGCCGAGCCGCGTTCGAGGTAGAGCTGTGCGAACTGCTCGGCGTAGAGCGGATTACCTTCTGCCCGTTCCAGCAGCGCCTGCTGGATCTCGGCCGGAAGCAGCGCACGCTCGAGCACCTGCGAGATCAGGACTGCTGTCTCCTTCTCCGAAAGCGGGGAGAGCCCGACTGTTGAGGCATTCAGCGTCCCGCCGCCCCAACCCTGACGCCGCTCGAGGAGCTCCGGTCTCGCGCTACAGATGATGAGGAGAGGTACGCCGCTCAGCCAGTCGATCAATTCGTCGACGAAGTCGAGCAGACCCTCGTCGGCCCAGTGGAGGTCTTCGAAGACGAGCACGAGCGGCCGCTGCTCGGCGAGCGCCTCCAGATACCGCCGCCACGCCGCGAACGCTTCGCCACGACGGTCACGGCCGAGTACCGTCTCGCTCTCGAGTCCGATCAGGGGGCGAAGGTGCGACTCGACCCAGCGGGCGTCGCTCGCGTCGTCGACGGCATCGGCGACCGCAACTCGCAGCTTCTCCGCCGCCTCCGCTTCGGTGTCCCGCTCGAGAATCCCGGCCTGCGCCTTGATGACTTCGGCGAGCGCCCAGAAGGCGACCCCGTCGCCGTAGGCAAGACAGCGGCCCTGGCGCCACGTGATCAGCTCTGGGTCGGCGTCGACGATCCGCGAGAGCTCGTATACGAGCCGGCTCTTGCCCATCCCTGGGACGGCGACGAGCGTGACGAGCTGTAGGATCCGCTCGTGCCGCGCGCGATCGAGCGCGTCACGAAGAACGGAGAGCTCGCGCTCACGACCCACGAGCTCTGCACGCGCATGGTGGGTGACGTCCACGCCGAAGCGGGCGCGCGCTTCGAGTGCCTCCCAGACCGGAATCGGATCCGCCTTCCCTTTGGCCTCGACAGACTCAGCTGCTCGGTATTCGATCGCGTTCCTCGTCGCTCGGTACGTCGTCTCGTCGGCGAGCACGCCATTCACAGGAGCGGCGGCCTGCAGGCGAGCGGCGGTGTTGACGACGTCGCCTGTCGCCACCGTCTCACCCTGCTCGGGTTTCGCCGAGAGCCGCACGAGCGCCTCTCCGGTAGTGATCCCGATTCGAAGCTCGATCCCTTCCTCTCCCGCGTACCGGCCGATCGCAAGGGCTGCTCGAACAGCCCGCTCGGGATCGTCCTCGTGCGCCACCGGCGCACCGAACAGCGCCATGACCGCGTCGCCGATGAACTTCTCGACCGTACCGCCGAAGCGCTCGAGCTCGGCACGGAGGCGTTCGTAGTACGGGGAGAGGAGCGCTCGCACGTCCTCGGGGTCCATGGTCTCGGCGCGTTTGGTGAAGCCGACGAGATCCGCGAAGAGGACAGTGACGACCTTGCGCTCCTCGAGCACGGGATGCGGTACAGCGACCGTCAGGGAGACGCCGCAAAACGGGCAGAACGGGAACGCCCCAGGCAGCTCCTTGCTGCAACTCGGGCAGACCGTCATCCGCCGAGTCTAGGCCACTCTGTTCGCGAAGCGAGGCTGTCACCGGCGATAATGCGGCGCGTGGCCGAAGCGACTCGGACGACCGCCGCCGCCCTCGGCTTCCATACGAAGGACGCCAACCTGCTTTGACGGACGAACCGGGGGTCGCTGCGGCCGAGCGCCGCGGCTTCCGTCAACGAGCGTCACGGTTCGTGCTCGACGTCACGCCGCTTCGCCGCCACCCCGCGTTCAGGCGGCTCTGGTTCGGGCAAGGGATCTCGTTCATCGGCACCGAGATCGCCGAGGTCGCGCTGGCGTACCAGATGTACCAGCTGACGGGCTCGACGCTCGCCGTCGGACTCATCTCGCTCACTCACCTCGTCCCGCTGGTGACGCTGACGGTGGTCGGAGGGGCGATCGCCGATGCGTTCGACCGGCGCCGAGTAATGCTGGTGCAGCAGTGCGGGATGGTCGCCGGCAGCCTCGGACTTGCGGCGAACGCCGCGCTAGGTCATCCGCGGGTCTGGCCGTTGTACGTCTTCCAGTTCGTGATCTCCGCTGCCTTCAGCATCGGCGTCGGCGCCCAGCGGTCGATGACGTCCCAACTCGTCGACGAGTCGCACTTCATGGCTGCTTCGGCGCTGAACAGCGTCACGTCGCAGTTCGGTGCGGTCGGCGGGCCGGGGATCGCCGGCCTTCTGATCAAGTTCGTCGACCTGAAGTGGGTGTATCTCGGCGACTCGCTCTCGTATGTCGGTGCGATTGCCGCAGTCGCGCTCCTGCCGCGGCTTGTGGCGAGGGAGGACGCCGACCGTCCGAGTTGGGGCTCGATCGTCGCCGGCTTTCGGTACGTGCGCAGTCAGCCCGTGATCCTCGGCTTCTTTCTCGTCGACACCAACGCGATGGTCTTCGGAATGCCGAGCGCTCTCTTCCCGGCGATCGCGGCGCACCGCTTCGGCGATCCGTCACTGGTCGGTTACCTCTACATGGCCCCCGCGGCCGGAGCCTTGCTCGTCTCGTTGCTCTCGGGACCGTTGCGGCACGTGCGCCGGCAAGGCCTCGGTGTCGTGATCACCGCGTCGCTGTGGGGAATGGCGATCGCCGCTTTCGGCGTCGCGCAGCAGCTTTGGCTGGCGCTGGTGCTGCTCGGTCTGGCCGGGTTGGGCGACCAGATCAGCGCGATCCTGCGCTCGGTCATGCTCTACCGGATCACACCCAAGGAGGTGCTCGGCCGAGTCTCGGGCATCGAGTTCATGCAGGTCGCCGCCGCGCCGTCGCTGGGCAACCTCGAGGCGGGCGCCCTTGCGTCGGTGACCAGCCTCCGCTTCTCGATCGTCTCGGGCGGCGTCGCGTGCATTGCGGGCTGCCTGCTCCTTGCCGCCGCGTTTCCAGCGCTGCTTCGGTATGACGCCCAGGCGAATGCTGAAGCGTGACTTCTTCTTCGGCCGGAGCGTGCACGAGGTCGCACCGGACCTGATCGGCGTGACGTTGCTCGTCAACGGCGTCGGCGGCCGGATCGTAGAGGTGGAGGCTTACGACCAAGAGGATCCGGCCAGTCACGGCCATCGCGGGCCAACGGCACGCAACGCCGTCATGTTCGGCCCGCCGGGACATGCGTACGTCTACCGCTCATACGGCATTCACTGGTGTCTGAACCTGGTGTGCGGGGAGGAGGGCGTGCCCGAGGCCGCGCTCATCCGGGCGCTCGAGCCGACGAGCGGACTGGACCTCCAACGGCGCCGGCGAGGGCTGGACGACGTGCGAGCGCTCTGCTCCGGCCCGGGAAAGCTCTGCCAGGCACTCGGGATCACGCGCGAGCACGACGGTCTCGCGCTCGACGTTCCTCCGTTCGAGCTCGTGGAGCGAGACGAGGTCCCGGAGATCGTCACGGGCCCACGCATCGGGATCACGCGCGCCACCGAGCTGAGCTGGCGCTACCTGAGTGCGGGCTCGCCCTACGTCAGCCGCGGCCTACCACGAGCTTGACCGTCATGTGCGGCGCCGCCGCGACACCGGCGGCCGGCGTCTGCGCGAGCACACGGCCCGCGCGGCCCTTCGCGAAGCGCTCGATCGTCACCAGCCCTCGCGCGTGCAAGCGGCGGCGCGCCTCGCCGAGCGACAGTCCGGTCACCTTCGGCACCACGCCGTTCAGCGGCTTCGCGAGCACGAGGGTCACCTTGTCGTACGACGACAGCCGTCCCCTTCGCGGAAACTGGTCGAGCACGAGGTCGAGCCGCTGCTTCGCTCGCGCCGGCTTGTAGACGACGTTGGCGGTCAGAGGCTGCGCGCCGAGCCTGATCTTCGCACGCGCGAGCGACATGCCGACGACCCGCGGCACGTCGACCTCGTTTGGCTTGCAATCCGCGGTGTGACCCGGGCCGCGCCCGACGAAGTACGAGACCAACTCGGTGCCACGGCAGTGGCCGTTGTCGAGCCGGAGGAGACCGTCGCGCCACACGACACGCTTGGCCGAGGAGTACTGGTAGGAGTACGACGGGAACGACTGGGCCGGCGTGCCCGCAAGCGCGAGTTGGTTGAAGACGCGCCAGATGTCGGCCGGAAAGGTCCCGCCGGCCACCGCTTGCCCGTGGTATTCGGTGAGCATCGGCTTCAACTTGTTCGGATACCCGACCCACACCGCCGTCGCAAGCTGCGGCGTGTACCCGACGAACCACGCGTCGCCGTAGTTCTCCGTCGTGCCGGTCTTCCCCGCGACCGTACGGTTCGGCAGGCTGGCCCGCCTGCCCGTCCCTGCGCGGATCACGCCCTGGAGGATGCTCGTGAGGAGCGCATCCTGTTCGCGGTCGAGGATGACTCGGTTGACCGGCTGGTTGTCCTCGATGAGCCTGCCCTCAGCATTGTCGATGCTTGCGATTGCGCGAGGCCGGTTCCCGAACGCAGAGCCGTCCACCCGGCGGCCGTCGTTCGCGAAGGTGGAGAACGCACGCGCCATCTCGAGCGGGCTGACGGCGTCCGCACCGAGCCCGATTGCGAAGTAGGGATTCAGGTGCCGCGTGATGCCCAGTTGGTGTGCGGTGCGAGCGACATTGGCCGGTCCGACCAGGCGGGTGAGCTGCGCGAAGATGCTGTTGTCAGACACCACCGTCGCGGTCGTGAGATCGGCCGAGCCTATGTAGTCGTTCTCGTAGTTGTGCACGGGCCAGTACTTGTCGCCTATGAAGATCGAAACCGGCTTCGACGGGAAGGTCGTCGTAGGGGCAATGCCCTGCTTGAGTGCGGTGGCGAGGACGAAAGGCTTGAAGGACGAGCCGGGCTGCCTCTCACCTTGCACGGCGAGGTTGAACTGGCTCTGCCGGAAGTTGTCACCGCCGTACATCGCAACCACCTCGCCTGTGGTCGGACGGATGGACACCAGCGCGGCAGACGGTCCGTTCGGCTCCTTGAGGACAGTGCCGATCGCCCGTCGTGCGAGTTTCTGCAGCCGCAGATCGATCGTCGACCGGACATTGAGCCCGCCCCCGAAGACGCGCCGCGTTCCGTACCTTTCGATCAGCTGCTGTTTCACGTAGTTGACGAAGTAGGGCGCAGGTCCTTGAATCCCGGGCAGGTGGACGTCGGCGGCTCTTGGCAGCGGCGTACGGTCGGCTCGGCGGAGGTCGCGCGCGGAGATCTCGCCCTGCGCGAGCATCGCGTTGAGAACCTCGAGGCGGCGCGCCCGCGCAGCCCGGGGATTCGTGACCGGATCGAAGCGTGAGGGGTCGGCGGGAATTCCGGCCAGCAAGGCTGCCTGCGGGAGCGACAATCTCGAGGCGGACGTGTTGAAGTACGTCTGTGCGGCGCGCTGGACGCCGTAGGCGCCGTTTCCGAAGTAGATGGTGTTGAGGTAAGCGGTGAGGATGCGCAGCTTCTTCCAGCGCTGTTCGAGCTGCCAGGCGAGTGCGGCCTCCTTCAACTTGCGGCTGATCGTCCGTGCGGACGTGACACAAGAGTTCTTGACGAACTGCTGCGTGATCGTCGATCCGCCCTGCACGACCTTCTTGCTGGTGACGTCCGCCCACACCGCGCGGCCGATGCCGCGCAGGTCGACGCCGTGATGCTCGTAGAAGCGCTTGTCTTCGACGGCGACGATCGCCTGCTGCATGATCGGCGCGATGTCGGCAGTGCCGACGAGGATGCGACTTTCGGACCCTCGCAAGGTCGCGAGAATGGTGTGCCCGTCGTTGGCGTAGATGTGTCCGTCCACCTCGCGCGGCACGCGAGCTGGATCGCAGGTCGGAATTTGACTTGCGATCGCCGTGATGAGGCCGAACGTGAAGGACGTCAAACCCAGTACCAGGAGGAGCAGGAGGAGGGCCGACAGGCGAAGCTTGCGGACCCTCCGGCGGCGTCCGTTGGAGGCGGGCGCGCGGGTGCTGCGTCTGCGGCGAAGCAAGCGCCCGATTCTAGCTCTGAGCCGTGTTCCTGACGATCAGGAACGGCGCCCGTGAAGGAGCTTCTGTCCCGCCTGCCTTCTCTTCGGTGACCAGCACGGTGGCCCCGGCGCGGACCGGCTGATCGAGGGGGACTGCGACCGTCGTTCCTCCCGAGAACAACCCAGCAGGCTGCGGAGCGCCACCGTCGGCGACCCACGCTTCATAGGTGCGGCCCGACCCGGGCTCGGCAAGCTGGTTCAGCAGCAGCGCTCCCTTGCCGTCAGCTCCGACGACGAGCGTCCCGCGCGAGAACGCGATCTTGTGCGAGCCGGGCTGAGCGAGGATCTGCGCCACGCGTTGCTGACGCGCCAGGTCCGCTTCAGTGCGGTCGAGCTTGCCCGAGAGCGAGGAAGCCCAGAGCCCGAGGCCGATCGCAGCACAGGCCGCCACCGCGGCTGCCGCGATGACGGGCCGCAGCCAGCGAGGGCGCAGCGGCACGACGTTGGGGCGTTCGGACCTCGCCTGCTCGAGGATGCGCGAGCGCAACTCCGGAGACGGCCTCGGCGCATCCGCGGCGTAGGCGAGTGCGCTCGCGGATTCGGACAACTCGGCGAGTTCGCTCTGGCAGCGCTGGCAACGCGCCAGATGAGCCTCGTAGCGTCCCGCGTCCTCCGCATCGAGGGCGTTCAGCGCGTAGGCGGCGGTCAGGTCGTGTAGGGCGTCGGCTTCCATGCCGCCTCTCCGGGTCTGGGGTCTGCCAGCAGCTCGCGCAGCCGCGCAAGGCCGGTGAACATCCTGCTCTTGATCGTACCCACGGGCTCGCCGAGCCTCTCCGCCAACTCGGACTGTGTGAAGCCGCCGTAGTACGCGAGCTCGAGCGCTTCTCGCTGCTGATCCGGAAGTTGCTTCAGGGCGGACTGGACGCGTTCACGCTCGAACCGCAGCCACGCGTCGTCTTCCGCCGAGCCCGAGGAGGGAGCGTCGACGCCGTCGGTCAGGGGCTCGGCGCGTCGACGATCCTCGCGCCGCACGAGGTCGACCGCGCGACGATGAACGAGCGTCAACAACCACGTGCTCGCTTTGCCGCGTTCCGGGATGAACCGGTCGGCGTTGCGCCACGCGGCGAGAAACCCTTCCTGCACCGCGTCCTCGGCGAGCCTCTCGTCACGAAGGATCCGTAGCGCGAGCCCGTAGGCGACGCGCCCGAAGCGGTCGTAGAGCTCGGCCAGCGCCGACTCGTCAGAGCGCGCCAGCATGGCGACCACCGCCTCGTCGGAAAGGTGCGCGAACGTGCGCGTCATCAGCCGAGGAGTCTCGCTCATCCCTCTCATTCGCGTCGTGCCGCGTTTCGGTTCGGGTCGAACCGGTCAGCCGCGTGCAGCGAATCAGCGCCGACACGACGGCCACCGCAGACCCGACCGGCCGTCCGAAAGGAGCAGAGAGGACGATGCGAAAGCTGGCAGTCCTAGTCCTGGCGGCCGCAGCCTTGGGAGCGTTGTTCGCAGCGCTCGCGTCGCGGGGTGGAAGCCCTGCGGCGGCTCAGGCATCGAGTCACCGGGAAGCACCGTTGATCTCGGAGGATCCCTCCGCGGACAACACCGATACGTACGCGTTCCGGAGCCCTGACCGGCCCGACAGCGTGACGATCATCTCCAACTACATCCCAGGAGAGGATCCGGCGGCAGGTCCCAACTGGTACACGTTCTCGCCGTCGGCACGCTACGTCATCTACGCCGACAAGAACGGCGACGGCAAGCCGGACGTCACCTGGAGGTTCCGGTTCAAGAACCAGGCGCCGGTCGCGTTCCTGCAGAACACGCAGCAGTCCTACACAGTCACTCGTGTCGACGGGAATTCCTCCCGCGTCGTCGGCGAGGGCCTGCTGACGCCGCCCGACAACATCGGACCAAGGTCGACGCCCGGATACCACGCGCTGGCAATGGCGGGTGTGCACGATCTGAGTGACGGCTCGAAGGTCTTCGCCGGTCAGCGCGACGACGGATTCTTCGGGGACATCGGCGCGGCGTTCGATCTCGTCGCGATTCGCAACGGCACGGGGGCGAGCGGCGGAGGGAAGGACTTCTTCGCGGGCTACGCAGTTCACACCGTCTCGCTGCAGGTCCCGCTGTCGCAGCTCGACAACGGGTCCAACCACATCGTCGGCGTCTGGTCGGCCAGCGAACGTCCGGTCGTCAAGGTCACGCTCGCGAAATGGCGCGGCCGCAAGGTCCTGCAGAAGGAAACCGAGTGGCAGCAGGTCTCGCGGCTCGGAAATCCACTGATCAACGAGCTGCTCATCCCGACGCAGCTCAAGGACAAGTGGAACGCTTCCGACCCAAACAAGGACAAGCAGTTCGAGCAGTACTACTCGAGCCCGATCCTGGCCAAGCTGCTCAACCAGCTGTATCCGCAGTTCGGCCCGTTCCAGGAGAACAACCGCACCGACCTCGTCTCGGTGCTGCTGACCGGTCTGAAGGAGCCGAACCTCAACTTCACCGGGAACACCCTGGCAGACGAGATTCGGCTGAACCTGGCGATCGCGCCGACGGCGCCCGTCGGACAGGGCAACCGCCTCGGCGTGCTCGGCGGCGACCTGGCCGGATGGCCGAACGGCCGCCGGCTCGAGGATGACGTCATCGACATCGCCGAACGTGCTGTCGGCGGCGCTCTGATCGGCCACAGCCTGCCGCTCGGCGACGGCGTGAACGCGAACGACGTCCCGTACATGACGTCCTTCCCGTACCAGGCCGATCCGTTCAGCGGGTACGACAACACCAAGGGCCTGCAGCAGCCTTAATGGCTGCGAAGCGGCTCATCTTCGGAGGGCTGGCGGCGGGCGCGACCGCTGCCGCCCTCCTGCTCGGCGGCGTGCTGACCGACGGCTCGGCGCAAGAGGCCGCAAGAGTCCCTGTGGCCTCGGCCATCGTCGCGAGCGGGAGCGCCTTGATCCCGCAGCTGCAACAGCAGGTGCGCGCGAATCCGACCGGTGTCGTCGGCCTGGGCCTACTCGGCCTCGCCTACCAGCAGCGTGCACGCGAAACCGGCGACCCGAGCTACTACACGAAGTCCGAGGGTGTGCTGCATCGCGCCCTCCGTTACTCGCCCGACGACCTCGTCGCCACCGGCGGGTTGGGCGCGCTCGCGCTTTCCCGTCATCGTTTTCGTGAGGCGCTCACACTCGGCCAACGGGCCGTCGCGCTTTCACCGTCCACGGCACGCGGCTACGGCATCGTCGGTGACGCTCTGGTCGAGCTCGGCCGCTACCGCGAGGCCTTTGCGGCCTTCGACCGGATGGCGTCCCTCAAGCCGAGCCTGTCCTCGTATGCGCGTGTCTCCTATGCACGTGAGCTCCTCGGCGACGTCGGCGGAGCGGCACACGCGATGCGACTTGCGATCGACGCCGCGGCGGGTCAGCCCGAAGCGCTCGCGTGGTCGCAGACCCAGCTGGGAAAGCTGTTCTGGTCTCAGGGACGAGTGGCGGCTTCCGAGCGTCAGTACCGCTCAGCGCTCGCGGTGCGCCCGGGTTACGTCTACGCGTTCGACGGGCTCGCGCAGGTGGAGGCCGCGCGCGGCCGGATTCGCAGCGCCATCGCGTACGAGCAGCGAGCAGTGGATGCGATCCCGCTGCTGCAGTTCGTCGCTTCGCTCGGTGACCTCGAACGACTGGCCGGCAACGAGAACGCGGCGCGGCGGCAATACGCACTCATCGGCGCGATTCGGCGCTTGCTGCGTGCGAACGGTGTCAGGACGGATCTCGAGACCGCGTTGTTCGACGTGGATCACGCGGTTCGGCTCCCGCGCGCTCTCTCTCTGGCCAGGGCCGCGCGGGCCGAACGGCCTTCGATCGACGGCGACGACGTGCTCGCGTGGGCGCTTGCACGGACCGGCCACTGCTCAGAGGCGCTGCACTACTCGAAGCGTTCGTTGCGACTCGGCACCCACGATGCCGTCAAGTTCTTCCACCGCGGGATGGTGGAACGCTGTCTGGGCAACAGCGCGGTTGCGAAGACGTGGTTCCGCCGCGCTCTCGCCCTCAACCCGCACTTCTCGGTGCTGTGGGCGCCGGTCGCTGTGAGGTACTCGGCGTGAAGCGGCTCGCGTTGCTCGCCGCCGGGATCGCCGCGCTCGTGCTGCCCGTCGCCGCGTCGGCTCATCCGCTCGGCAACTTCACCGTCAACCGTTTCAGCAGGATCCAAGTCGCGGGCCCGCGGATCTACGTTCGTTATGTCCTCGACCTCGCCGAGATCCCGACCTTCCAGGCAGGCAAGATCGATGCGCAGGCCTACGCACGTCGCCTCGCGCGCGGCGCGCACCTGACGGTGAACGGGCGCCGCGTGCGCTTGACTCCGATCGAGACCGCCCTCGCGCACCCGGCGGGCGCAGGTGGCCTGCGGACCACGCGGCTCGAGACCATCCTGCGGGGACCGACACTCGACCGCGCGAGCGATGTCGAATACCGCGACACCAACTACGCGGATCGCATCGGCTGGAAGGAGATCGTCGTCGGATCCGCGCCCAGCGAGAGCCACGAGTTGCGCGCCTATCCCAAGGACCTCCTGTCGAGCCCGCTCGGCGTTACGACCGCCCGGACAAGGCTCGTCCCAGGCACCGTCCCCGGGACGCCTCCGCATGTGACGAACGGGACTGCGCTGCAGGCGCCCGACCGCGTGGCGGACTCGGGCTTTGCGCGCCTCGTCGGCCGAGATCGGCTCGGCTTCTGGGTGACCGTCGCTTCGCTCGGCGCAGCCCTCTTCTGGGGCATGGCGCACGCGCTGTCGCCGGGACACGGAAAGACGATCGTGACGGCCTACCTGGTCGGCCAACGCGGAACCCCGCGCCACGCGGCTCTGCTCGGCCTGATCGTGACCGCCACGCACACGGTCGGTGTCTTCGCGCTCGGTGTGGTCACGCTCGTCTTGTCACGCTTCATCGTGCCGGAGGAGCTGTACCCCTGGCTCAACTTCGTCTCGGGCGTGCTCGTCGTTCTGATCGGGGCGTCCGTGCTGCGGTCTCGCTGGCGGCAACGCCGCACGCACACGCACGAAGACGGCCAACATCACCACGATCACGGGCATGGGCTCAACCGACGCTCACTCGTCGCCGTGGGCGTCTCGGGCGGGCTCCTGCCCTGCCCATCCGCGCTGGTCGTTCTGCTGGCTGCGATCACGCTGCACCGCGTTGCCTTCGGGATGCTGCTCGTCGTCGCCTTCAGCGCCGGGTTGGCGCTGACGATCACCGGCATCGGCCTCGCGGCTGTGCTCGCGCGCGGCGTCTTCCGCCGCGTCGGCTTCGACGGCCGCGTTGTGTCCCTCTTGCCCACCGCGAGCGCGCTCGTGATCGTGGCGGCGGGTCTGCTCATGACGTTCCACGCGCTCCCCAGGGTCGGCTAGCCGCTCGGGTCGCAAGGACTCGCGCCTCACGCCTTCCGGTTCGATACGTTGCGCCCGGTGGCAACGACGGCGCCTTACGGGTCCTGGGCCTCTCCGATCACGACCGGGCTCGTCGCGAGTGAAGGCGGCGTCTCGTTCGCCTACCTGGACGTCAGCGAAGACGGCGTCTACTGGACTGAGAGCCGGCCGCAGGAAAGCGGGAGGAGTGCGCTCGTCTTCCGTCCGCACGGCGGAGAGCCGGCCGACATCGTTCCCCCGGGCTTCAACGTCCGCACGCGCGTGCACGAGTACGGCGGCGGCGCCTGGTTCCGCGACGGCCGCGTGGTGTTCTGCTCGAGCTTCGATGACAGCCGCCTCTATCGGATCGACCCCGGCGGCGAGCCGAAGCCGATCACCCCAGAGGCTCCCGAGCCGCATGCGGTGCGGTACGCCGACGGCCGCGTGTTCGCCGACGGCCGCCTGATCGTCTGCGTCCGTGAGCTCCATGGCGAGGGCGAGCCGGTGAACGAGCTGGTCGTCCTGCCGGCAGACGGGTCCTCGGACCCGAAGGTCGTCTCGACCGGACGCGATTTCTACGCCGCTCCCCGTCCGAGCCCTGACGGCAAGTTTCTGGCGTGGGTCGCCTGGGATCACCCGCACATGCCGTTCGAGGGCACGGATCTCTGTGTCGCAGAACTCAACCCGGACGGCTCGGTCTCGAACGGCCGCCGGGTGGCCGGCTCGGAGCAGGAGTCGATCTTCCAGCCCCAATGGAGCAGCGACGGGCTTCTCCATTTCGTGTCGGATCGGACTGGCTGGTCGAACCTGTACGTCGAGCGCGACGGCGAGGTGCACGCGTTGACTCGAGAGGAGGCGGAGCTCGGCTATCCGCAGTGGGTCTTCGATCTCTCGCGCTATGCCTTCCTCGCGGACGGTCGCATTGCCTGCATCTTCACCAGGGCCGCGATCGACGGTCTCGAGTTGCTCGACCCGGAAAGCGGAAGGCTCGAGCCGCTCGACCTTCCCTACACGAGCTATGCGTCGCCGTCGCTCCAGAGTCACGGCACGAGTCTTGTCTTCCCGGCCTCGACACCGACCGAGCCTGCCGCGGTCATCGAGCTCGATCTGGGTTCGGGCGAACGGAAGGTCTTGCGCCGTTCGACCGAGATGAGGCTCGACGAGCGCTACATCTCCGTTGCACAGCCGGTCGACTTCCCGGGTGCCGACGGGCTCATCTCGCACGGCTTCTACTACGCGCCGGCGAATCCCGATTTCTCGGGCCCCGACGACGAGCGGCCGCCGCTCGTCGTCCTCGTCCATGGCGGGCCGACTGCACACGTGACACCCTCGCTCGATCTTTATGTCCAGCTCTTCACGAGCCGCGGTATCGCCGTCGTCGACCTCAACTACGGCGGCAGCACCGGCTACGGGCGGGAGTATCGGGACCGGCTGCGCGGACGGTGGGGCGAGATCGACGTCGAAGACAGCGCCGCCGCAGTGCTCTACCTTGGCGATCGTGGCGAGATCGATCTGGGTCGCGTCCAGATCACGGGCGGCAGCGCTGGTGGATACACGACGTTGATGGCCCTGGCTGTTCGCGACGAGTTCGCGTCAGGAGTGTCGTACTACGGCGTGGCGGATCTCGTGACCTTTCACGAGGACACGCACAAGTTCGAGTCGCACTACGACGAGTATCTGGTCGGGCCGTGGCCAGAAATGGACGACCTATATCGGGACCGTTCCCCGGTCGCGCACGCCGACTCGATTTCCGATCCGCTTCTGCTGCTGCAGGGCTTGGACGACAAGGTCGTGCCGCCTTCCCAGGCGGAGGTGATCGTGGACGCGCTGAA
>Ga0066709_100002232_pt1 | contig 13916 bp, 11 predicted proteins | sample GraSoiAngelo_158_FD_79665 | JGI IMG/M metagenome (GOLD analysis project Ga0066709, IMG submission 79665) | Grasslands soil microbial communities from the Angelo Coastal Reserve, California, USA - 14_1009_16_30cm | ecosystem: Environmental > Terrestrial > Soil > Grasslands | place: USA...
CGATCCACACGTTTCAGCAGATCGTGGGCGATCCCAACGTCGCGCCGCGGCTCGCCGCGGTCGCGAACGATCACTTCGTCTTCACCGGCAAGGCTGCCGACGAGAAACAGACCTCGATCTCGCGCGAGTTCGCGCAGAGGCACGGAATCCAAGCGCCCCACTACGCGCCGCCCGGGACTGGAATCTTCCACTGCTATTTCCCGGAGCAGGGCCTGATCGCGCCGGGCGGCTTCTACCCCGGGGCCGATTCCCACAGCCGCGCCTACGGGGCGTACGGCGCCGTGGGAATCGGCGTCGGCAGCACGACGCTCGGCTTCGGGTGGGCGACCGGCTACATCTACGTGACGGTGGCGAAACAGCGCCGCGTCGTCTTCTCGGGGAAGCTCCAGCCGTGGGTGAGCGGGAAGGACATCGTGTTGCGCCTCCTCCAGGGATGGGGCGTCAAGCAATCGCAGGGGATGTCGGTCGAGTTCGTCGATTCGGATCAGCAGCTTCCCATTCCATACCGAAATACGATCGCGAACATGATGGCGGAGGGGGAGGCCTTGAACGGGATCTTCGCGCAGGACGGGGTGACCGAGGCCTGGTATCGGGCGCGAGGGTTCTCGCTCCCGTATCCGCGGGTCGTGGCCGGCGACGATGCCCGCTACGAGATCGACGAAACGCACGACCTCTCGAGCGTGGCGCCGATGATCGCGAAGCCGTTCAGCCCGGGAAACGCGTTCCCCGCGGAGGAGGTCGCAACCGAGCGGATCACCTTCCACAAGGCGATGATCGGCTCGTGCACGAACGGCGGATACGACGACCTGCTTCAGGCTGCCCTGGTGATCCGAGGCGCGCGCGGGATCGGAATCGACCGGATCGGAAAGGGCTACGAGTTCATCGTCTTCCCGGGAAGCGGCACCGTGAAGCGGCTCATCGAGGAGCCCGATCCGCGCCTGGGAGGCGACTCGATCGCGGAGGTGCTGAGGCGCTCCGGCGCAGAGATCCGCGAGTCCTGGTGCGGCCCCTGCTTCGGTCAGGGCCCTGACTCCCTCTCCAAGGGGGAGCGGGCGATCACATCGTTCAACCGGAACTGGCAGAACCGGATGGGGGTCGGTGGGGAGGGCTATCTTGCTAGCCCTGCCGTGGTTGCTGCCTCGGCCCTGGCTGGGTACATGGCGCCGCCTTCGAAGCTCGGACTCCGGTGGGACCCCGAGGCGTACGGGGTCTAGCTCTGAATTAGCTATTCTCAATCTATTCAATATATGTTCATAATCTGTCCGAGTTGAGGAAGTCGATACTTCTCTCAAACCGGGGAGGAAGCCGTGCCCGATTCCGCGCGCAGCCGGTCGCTGACGATCGGCGCTCTTTCGCGCGCGACGGGCATCCCACCGGCCACGCTCCGCACGTGGGAGCGCCGCTACAAGTTCCCCCGCTCCGCCAGGAAGCCCTCCGGCCACCGCCTCTACTCCACTGAAGAGGTCCCGAATCTTCTCCGCATAAAGGCCGCGCTCGCTCTCGGGCATCGGCCGGCAGAGGTCTTCCGCCTTCAGCCCTCCGCAATCGATGCGCTCGTCGCGATCGGCGCCGCGCGCCCGGCACCGAGCCAGCCTGTTCCCCCGGCGCCGCCGCCACCGCCCGCCGCGCCGGCGGAGCGCATCGCGAACGACGTCGAGGGCTCATCGCACCGACTCCTCGAGAGCGTGAGATCCTTCGATCGCGTGGGTCTCGAGCGCGAGCTTCGCGCCCGATGGGCGCGCCTCGGGCCGGTAGGATTTCTCGAGCGGGCCGCGAGCCCATTCATGGAGGCGCTCGGCAAAGAGTGCCGCGAGGGACGTCTCCACGTCCGCCACGAGCATTTCGCGTCGTCGCTCCTGGCAGACCTTCTTCGAGAGCTCCGGCACCCCTACGACGATCGGGCATCCGGGCCCTGGGTCGCTGCGACGACCTTTCCGGGTGATCGCCACGAACTCGGCCTTCTGATGGCGTGCCTTCTCTGTGCGGTGCGGGGCTGGCGCGTGCTTTATATCGGGGTCGATACGCCGGTCGAGCAGATCGCCGCGCTCTCGCGGGAAGCGCCGCTCTCGGCCGTCGTCATGAGCATCTCGGCGACGGTGCCGCAAGCCTATGCGTTCGCCCTCACGCTTGACCTGCGTCGAAAGCTTCTCGAGCGGATCGCGATCTGGGTGGGAGGCAGGGGAGCGTCAGCGGTCGCCGCGGGAGTCCAGCCGTTCGATGATTTCGAAATCCTCGACCGCCATCTCGCCGCGGTCGCGGGTGGGGTCGCTCTACTTTAGGAGGCTCATCTTGCGGGTGAGACGTTTCCCGCCCGAGGCGAGATCGTAGAGATAAATCCCCGAGGAAACCGCCCGTCCCGCGTCATTCCGTCCATCCCAGCGCACCCGATAATCGGCGGCCGGGAGGGTCGCATCGACCAAAGTCCGCACGAGCCGCCCCTGCGCGTTGTAGATCCGGAGCGTTACCCTGCCGAACTTCTCCGTGCCGAACCCGATCGTCGTGATCGGATTGAACGGATTGGGCCTGTTGGCCGAGAGCTCGAACCGCGGCGCGGCCAGGGTCGTGACCTCCTCCACGGCCGTCGGAGCCTGGATCAAGAAGAGGCTGTCCGAGAACGACGTCGCGCTCGCGGTACCCGCCGAGTAGACAACGCCGCGCACCTTCGCCTGGGTCGTGGCCATCGATTGGTCGACGAAAAATTGGAGCGACCGCGGCGGTCCCGGCGTGACCGACGTCAGCGCGCCGAGCTGGATCGGATAGGTGCCCCCGCCGTCGCGCGAGAGGGAGAGGACCACCGAGTCGGCGGTCGCGCCACCAAGCGTCACCGTCACGGAATCGGGCTTCCCGGGCGGGATGTACTGGCCCTTCGACGGGTGCGAGACGAGGAGCGACATCACCGGCGCCAGCGCGGCGGCGGCGTTCAGCTTTCCTGCGCCCCAGGCCACGTTCGGAACCGTCCCAGTGAACCCGTCGACGCGCGCGGTCTGCTGGAGCCTGCCGCGTATGGCGGTCGATCCACCGTTCGCCCACGTGGGCTGTGCTAAGAGGAGCGCGACCGTGCCCGTGATCTGGGGAGCGGACATGCTGGTCCCCGCCTCCATCACGTGCATCCCGTCCGGCACGATGAGCGCCGTCTGCGGGGCCGTGTTCGCGGATTTCGCCGATGCCACGCCGAACCCTGGAGCAGAGAGGTCGGGCTTCAACCTTCCGTCGCGGAGCGGGCCCTGGCTCGAGAACGACGCGATGGCGTTCAAAGTCGGCTGCGGGTTCCAGCAGTAGGTGGCTGCGTCGATCGCGGTCCAGCAGGCCTTCGTCGTGTGCGCGGCCGCGGTGATCACCGAGTCGGCCGAGCCGGGCGATCCGATCACGCCGCCCGCCACGAGGCCCTGCGACCACGGAACGAGGGAGAGCCCGTTCCCCAGGCCGTTGCCGAAGAGGTACATGTCGACGCGGCCCGTCGACGCGATGCTGACGGGAGTGAACGCGAACGTCCACGTCCCTTGCCTCGGCGACTGGTTCGCGAAGCCGTCGAAGATCTCGATATAGATCTCGTGGTCCCCGTTGCTCGGGGCGCTCGTCGCGTTCGTGATGTTGATGTACCCGGCGGACGTGGCGTTCCCCAAGCTCTCGGTTCCGGTCGCGACGGGACCGATCACGGTGCCCAGCGGCGTCGTGATCGTGAGCGAGATCTGGTCCGCTCCCTCGTACCATCCCGAGAAGAGGAGGTAGTCGTTTCCGGCTCCGGCGTTTCTCGTGTAGTTGGGAACGATCAGCGTCATATTCTGCGGCGATCCGCCGAGCGTGAGCTGACCGTGGAGGTTGTCCTCCTGCGCGTTCCCGGCGGACGCGACGACGATCTTCCCGGGGCCGGTGAGCGCGCTGACCATCGTGTCGAAGGCGTTCGTGCCGTCGTGGGGCCCGTCCTGCGAGCCCAGGCTGAGATTCACGGCGGCCCTCTTCCCGAGCGCCGCGGCGCGCTGAAAGATGAAGTTCACGCCGTCGACGATCCCCACGTCGCTCAGGTCCGTCTTGACCATGATGAGGTCGGCCTTGGGCGCGACGCCGACGTATGTGAACGCGGGGACGCCGTTCCCGGTGCCGCTTCCGTCTCCCCCGGCGATCCCGAGCACGTGGGTGCCGTGGCCGTTCGTGTCCAGCTCGGTCGCTTGGCCCGCGTTGATCTGCGCCTGCGTCCAGTAGGCGCCGTACGTGAATCCAGGCGGCGCCGTGCCCGCGACCGTCTGATCCCATACCGCGACCAACCGGGTCGTGCCGTCTGGATTCTTGAAATCGGGATGGGCCAGGTCGATCCCGGTATCCACGTCCCCGACCAGAACGCCCTGTCCGGTTTGTCCGGTGAAATCAGGCGGCGGTACGGTGCGAACCGACGGAAGACCCAGGTCCACCGCGCTCTGGTCGAGGTAGAGCTTGCACCTCTCGGAGACCTTGAGGCGCCTGATGCCGGGCGTGGCCACGAGCAGATCGACCTTCCCGAGCGGACAACGCGCCGTCAGGAATCCTCCCGCTACCGTGTTCACCTCGATGCCCTTCGCGCGGAGCACTTCAGGCGCGACATCGCCCTGGATGAAGAGATCGACCATCTGCGCGCCGTTGGCGGCGGCGGACAGGAACCGCTGATTGATCTTGAGCGTCGGGTCGATCGGCGCGCGCAGCGCGAGGGGAATCGAGCGGGGCGCCGGTGCGACGGTGATCGCGCCGGCCGGGGCCACGAAGAGGCCAAGCGTGAGTAGGCAGACCACGCCTAGCGAATGTCGGCTGGGGGGCGGAAAGGGCCGCGGCGAGTGCATGGGCTCCTCGAATTCGTGGGGACTCTCACAGCGGTGGCGACCGCGCTACATCCTCTATTTTACCACTTTCAGGCCCGCGTTGGAATCAGCGTTTCCCGCGCAACTTGTTGATCGCTTTGAGAGTAGGGGCGCGGACGGGAAGCTCCCTGATCTCACTTGGCGCGGCCCACCGGCCGGGCGGCGCCAGGTCGCGGCCGCCTGCCGATTTGTTCTCCCAGACCTCGAAGGAGATGTCCGCGGAGAACGTGCGGTGCCGAAATTGGGCTACCGGTCCGCGCAGGTCGCCCCGCTGCCCGTGCCGCCGTGCGAGGGAGCGCGCCGCACGCGCGCCATCGGCCCCGGCCGCCGCCATCGGGAGCGTCCAGACGGTACCCTTTTCGGCAGGGTCGGGGATCAGAAGGAGTCGGCCGTTCCTCCGCGCGAGCAGGATCACGCGGCGCTCCTGCTTGGGCGACGCGACCGGCGCGGCTTCCGGATAGCGATCCGCGTGGCCGCTTCGGCGCGCGATGCAAGGAGTGCGCGCGGGACATCGCTCGCAGAGCGGCTCTCGCGGAAGGCAGACCGTCGCGCCCAGCTCCATCAAGGCCTGGGTCCAGTCGCCGGGGCGCGGCCCCACCGCGAGGGTCTCCGCGATCGCATTCACCCGGCGGCGGAGAGCGGTCGAGTCGCGCCGCCCTCGGAGTCCATGAATTCGCGCGAGTACCCGGATGACGTTCCCGTCCACTGCTGCGGCCGGCCGGCCGAACGCGACGCTCGAGATCGCGGCCGCCGTGTATTCGCCCACCCCGGGGAGACGGCGCAGCGCGGCCGGGTCTTCGGGGAGCTGTGCCGCGTGCTCCCGGACAAGCACCGAAGCGGCGTCGCGGAGGTTCCGTGCTCGCCCGTAGTAGCCTAGCCCCGACCACCGGGCGAGGACGTCCGCCTCACTCGCCTTCGCAAGGGAGCGGACGTTCGGGAATCGCTCGAGAAACCGGCGATAGTAGGGGATCACCGTCTCGACGCGCGTCTGCTGGAGCATGATCTCGCTGACCCAGATGGCGTAGGGGTCCTGGGTGCTCCGCCAGGGGAGATCCCGGCGATGCTTCAGATACCACCGGAGAATCGCCGCGCGGAGGGTATGGGGGGCCGTCTCCCGCAAAGCGCGCCTCACGCGTGGCCTCCCCACGCGAGCTCCGCCGCGCGGTGCCCGCTCCAGACGGCCCCCTCGATCGTCGGCGGGAGCCCCGTGTCGGTCCAGTCGCCCGCGAGGAAGAGGCCCTCGATCGCGGTCCTGGTCTTGGGACGCAGCCTCTGCGCTTCCGGGGTCGCGCGCATCGTGGCGCGGCGCTCCTTGTAGACGCTCGAGTCTAGAAGCCGCGCGGCCCGCGCCGCGCTGAACGCTTCCCGCAGCTCGCTGTCGGCCTCGGCCGCGATCGTCGCGACGTCCCGATCGACGTCCGCGAAGGCCGCGCTCCGGACGGTCCCCACCAGGAAGCGCCCGGCGCCGGACGAGCCGCGATCGAACGCCCACTGCGTCTTCGTTCCAAGCATCCCGACGAAGCGCGAGGGAAGAATCGGCCGGTCGTACACCTGGAGCGTCGAGACGATCGGCGACCACGGGAGCGTGACGACCGCGGCCGTTGTCCCGAGGTACTCCGGGCGGAGGACCCACCCGGCCCGCTCGTGCGGAATCGCGAGGACGATGCTTCCAGCTTCGACCCGCTCGCCGCCCAAGAGCGATAGGCCGAGCGCCCGCCCGCCCTCGACGCGCACCCCGAGGACGGTCTGGCGGTAGCGGACCTGCCCGCCGCGGCTCTCGACATACTCCTCGAACCCCGCGATGAGGTCGCCCAGCGCGCGCCGCGGAAGCGCCAAGCCGCTCTTGGACGCGGGCACCGAGAGGAGGCGGTCGAGGACGCGCGCGAAGAGGAGCGCCGACGCATCCTCGGGCGCCTCATTCAATGCGGCGGTCGCGAGCGGCTTGAGCACGGCCGCCAGGTCGTCGCTCCCCGGGGCCGCTTGAAGCCAGTGCGCGACCGTCACGGCGCGTCCGTCTCCGTTCGACGCGATCAAGGCGCGCGCGCGGTCGTGAAGCGTGAGCGCGCCGACGCGCGCGATGGCGGAGAGCCGCGCGCAGGAGCCGGCCGCGGCCAGCCAGTGGAACGGGTGGGGAAGGTTGGGGCACGCGAGGTCGTATTCTCCGCGCCCGCGCTCCCAGAGGTGGAGCCGGAACGTCGGGTCGGCTTCGAGCGCGTCGCCGGTCCCGAGGCGGCTCAGGAGCCGCGCCGTCTCGTCGTAGAACGACGCGAGCACGTGCTGGCCGTTGTCGCGCACCTCGCCCGTCGCGGGGTCGACCCAGGAGTAGGCACGCCCCCCCGGGCGCTGGCGCGCTTCGAGCACCAGAACCCGCGCGCCCCGCTCCGCGAGCGCCGTCGAGGCCGCGATGCCGGCAAAGCCGGCGCCCACGACGATGACGTCGGGACGACCGCTCATCGCCCCGCGAAGACGCCGAGCGCGGTCGATGCGGCGATCCAGGCGCGCTCGAGCTTGGGCACCCGAATCTCGCTGCGAAAGACGTCGAACTTGGACGCCTCGATCCGATCGAGGAGGCGGCGATAGACACGCGCCATGATTTCGGCGGCCACAAGACGCCTCCGGTCGAGGCGCGCCACCTCGCGCTCCGCCGACGCGAAGAACGCTCGGACGCGCGAGGCTTGGAACTGCATCAGGTCGAGAAACGCCTTGCTTCGCTCGGAGCGGGCCAAAGCATCCTCGCCGTATCCGAATTGGCGCAGCTCGTCCTCGGGGAGGTAGATTCGTCCCCGCGCGTGATCGACGCCGACGTCACGTAGGATATTGGTGAGCTGCAGGGCAACGCCGAGGTCCACCGCGTATCCGCGCCCGCGCTCCTCGTAGTCGCCGAAGATTCGCAGGCAGATGAGCCCGACCACCGAGGCGACTCGATAGCAGTACCGCGAGAGCTCGCGGAACGTGCCGTAGCGCGCGTGAATGAGATCCATTTCGATCCCGGTGACCAGCTCTTCGAGGTAGATACGGGGAATGCCGAAGCGCTCGACGTGGGGAGAGAGCGCCTGCGTGGCCGGCTCCTCCGGGCGGCCGTCGTAGAGGAGGTCGACCTCCCGCCGCCACCGCTCGATCGATACGCGGGCGCACGCCGTGTCGACCGCATCGTCGACGCCGTCGTCCACCGAGCGGCTCCAGGCGTGAAGCGCTCGGATCGCGTCTCGCTCCGCGCGAGGAAGAACGGCGAACGCGACCCCGAAATTGGTGGGCCTGCCGTTCGGGGCCGCGCTAGGCATCGAACCCCAGGAGCGAGGTGAGCAGGATGCGGGCCCGCGCCGGGCCGCCGAGCGTGGGGCGGTTCCGCAGCACCCGCCAGCCGCTCCGCTCCACCTGGCGGAGCACCGCGCGGCCCCCGGCGATGGTCAGGCGCAGCTGGAGCGACAAGCCAAAGGGAACGCGCCGCACGATCGGCCGTCCCCGCTCGTAGAGCTCGTTCGTCGCCCTGCACTCGTGGACGAGGAGGCGCGTGAGAAGGCCGCGTTGGGCCGGCCGCGCGAGATCCTCGCGCGTGAGGCCGAAGCGGCGCAGATCCTCGAGCGGCAGGAAGAGCCGCCCGCGCGTCAGGTCGCCCCCGAGGTCTTGCCAGAAATTCGTGAGCTGGAGCGCCGTGCAGATGGCGTCCGACTCGCGCAGGGCGTCGGCATCTTCGATATCGTGGAGGGCCAGCACGAGCCTCCCGATCGTGTTCGCCGAGCCACGGCAGTAGGCAAGCAGGTCGTCCCACGTCGAGAAGGTCTCGTCTCGAGCGTCCTGGCGGAACGCGGAGAGGAGATCCAGGAGCGGCTCGACCGGAAGCCGGAATCGCTCCACCGAATCGGCGAGAGCGACGAAGATCGGTCCGCTCGGAGCGCCGTCGACCGCGCGATGGAGCGCGACCTCGATCTGATCGATCGCCTCGAGACGCTCGCGCGGCGGGGCCGAGGCGTCGGCGACATCGTCGGCGCGCCGCGCGAAGGCGTAAATGGCGGCAAGGGAGGATCTCCGCGCCGGCGTGAGGAACCGCGACGCGACGGGGAAATTCTCGTAGTGGCTCCGAACGATCGCTTCGCAGGCCGCGTATGCCTCGTGAAGCGGGATCGGAACTTCCTCGGTATCGGTCTGTTCGGTGGGGGAGAGGGGTTGAGCCATCGGACTCCCAGGGGGTGATTTTGTGCCCGAAGTAGACCACGCGCCTTCGCGGTCGTCAAGGCGTGCTAAGCTTCCGCCGCCGTTGGATGTCGTTCCCTGAATGCAGATCGGGAGGAATGAAGCCATGCGACCACGCACGACTCTGCTTCTCTTCGTTGCACTCGCTTCGCTCGCCGTCGCGGGCGCTCCGCGTGAGGCCCACGCGGCCAGACGCCCGATGCCCAGCTGGGACGGCCGCGCCGTGCTGCGGCTGCACGGGGGCGCCTCATTCCCGATGGGGAATTTCGGGAGCAGCTATCAGACCGGATTTTCGGGCGGAGGGTCGATCGGATACGGCGTGAGCGAGCAGGTCCTCATCTCCTGGGGCGTCGCCTATCACCACTTCGGTCACGAGCAGCTATCGAACGTGGATGCGAACATCACCCCGTACACGATCAGCGTCGACTACAAAATTCCCGTCAGAAGCGGGATCAGACCGTGGGTGAGCGGCGGGATTGGCCTCTACCACGTGGCCCAGAGCGTCGACCTAGGGGGCGGCACCACAGCTTCCGTCAGCGAGAACAACTTTGGCCTCCACTTCGGCGCGGGCATCGGCGCCCCGGTTGGGGCGAAGACCATGATCGGGACCGGTCTCAAGTTCCACTACGTCGGCGGGGACAACTTCATCGACACGCCGTTCATCACGTATCAGGTCGGCGTCGCCGCTGTCTTGTAGGGGAGGCACGATTCGGGCGGGCCGCCCGGCCCGCCCTGAATAATTAGGAACCCGCCCCGAGTAGGTGTGTTCGGCGGAGGAGAAAGGTCCAGCTTGGGATTCACTTCCAAGGCAGGGCCCGCGTCCGCACGAGACCACCGCCTCGGGGGCATTGAAGTGGGATCGGCCAGATCCGCGTTCCTAATCTCCGCACTGCTCTGCGTTTCAAGCCAAGCCATGTCATCCGAGCTGGAGGGCATTTCGGACGAGCTACCAAACCGGGGAATCCTCGGCCACACCACGATCCGAGCTTATGGGGCTATGGTTCCCATCGGCTGGGGAAGTGATTTTGGGGGGCGTCCAGGGTGGGGTACCGGGTTCGGCCTCTCTTACGGAGTTGCTCGGGCCGCACAGATCTCAATCGGATTCGCCTACCATCGAGTCAACCCCATCAGTTCTGAAGATTGGGACGCGTTGCGCCAAGTGACAACCTCGATAGAGCTCGTCTCCCCCTCCAAGGATTTCGTGAGACCCTGGCTCGGGGTTGGCCTCGGCTACTACGACTCGGAGCTGTACTCGCCACCGATCTTCGCCCTGGATGCTTCGGAGAGAGGGCGCAGAGACGAATTTATCACGCATCAAGGCACCCTTGGATTCAACTGGGGAGCGGGTTTCGCATTCCGTCTCAGCCAAAGCGTCGGGCTCGATGCTGGCGGCCGATACAACATATCCTTCGACAATCCGGCGCGCCACAAGGTGGATCTTCTCAGTGTCCAGGCAGGACTTTCCTACGTGGTCCGATAGGGATGGCACACACGGCGGGATCGGCCGGGTCCGCGTTCGTAATCTCCGCACTACTCTGCGTTTCAAGCCCAGCCATGTCGTCCGAGGTAGAGAGTCCGACCGACGAGTCGCGTCCAAGCGGGCTCCTCGGCCACACGATCATCCGGGCCTTTGGGGCAATTATCCCGGCCGTCCAGGATCAGAGCCTCATGCACGCGGGGTGGGGCACAGGTCTTACGGTCTCATACGGCGTGGCACGAGCGGCGCAAGTGTCCCTGGGACTTGCCTACCATCAGTTCCAGGTCACTGAGTTTACCGGGCTTGACTGTGACTGCTCGGTAAGCCCGAGGCGTAATGAGATCCGCCAGACCACAATGTCGGTCGAGTTGCAGCCGCCGACGAGACGTTGGATTCGACCTCGGTTTGGCGTCGGATTTGGAGTCTACGAATTGACCGAAACTCAAGTCGTGTATACGTTCTACTCCACTGGATACAACCGCCAGCGCTACGTCTCGTCAGGCACTCAGCTCGGCATTAATTGGGGAGTGGGACTCTCGGCCCGAGTCAATCAGCGTCTTGCCGTGGAATTTGGTGGTCGTTACCACCATAGCTTTGGCCAGGCCTTCCTAACTGAAGACCAATATCTGACGGCTGCGCGGCTCCTCAGCGTGGAAACAGGTTTGTCCTACGTGATTCACTAGCTGCAGCGAAACCCGCACAACAGCACCCCCCACCGCACGCGGCGCGGCGTGCGGTCCCCCCTCAGCGCGCCCCGCCCCGCGCCCCTACTGAACCCGACGTTTTCTGTTCTGCGCGAAGTCGACGAAGAGGTAGGAGCCGAGGTCCTCTAAATCGGAGAAGTATGCGCGCCCCTTGTTGAGCTGCGTGAAGCGCTCGACGAAGCGCACGAGGTAGGGGTCCTGCGTGACCATGAACGTGGTGATCGGGATCCGCTTCCGCCGGCACGCCACCGCCTCGTCCATCGTCTTGTTCACGATGCGGGGGTCGAGGCCGAACGCGTTCTTGTAGAACCGCCCGTTCTCGAAGATGGCCGACGGCTTTCCGTCCGTGATCATGAAGATCTGCTTGTTGACGTGTTTCTGGTGGGCGAGGATTTTCTGCGCGAGCTGGAGGCCGGCCTTCGTGTTCGTGTGGTACGGGCCGACCGAGACGTAGGGAATGTCCCGGATCTTCACCTCCCACGCGTCGTCCCCGAACAACACCACGGAGAGCGAATCCTTGGGATAGCGGGTCAAGATCAGCTCCGACAGCGCAAGGGCCGCCTGCTTGGCGGGCGTGATCCGGTCCTCTCCGTAGAGAATCATCGAATGGCTCACGTCGATCATGAGCACCGTGGCGCAGGATGATAGGTGCTCGGACTCGAACACCTCGAGGTCGTCCTCGGTGAGCCCGAGGCCCTCGTCGCCCCAAGCGCCGCGCTGCCGCCGCATGGAGTTCCGCACGCTCGACAGGAAATCGATGTCCGTGACCGGATCGCCGAAGGAGTAGGGGCGCGTCTCGGTGACCTTCTCGCCTCCCGCCCCGGTCCGCGGCACGCGGTGCTCGCCCGCCGAATCCTTCGCGAGGTCTCCGAAGATACGGTCGAGGGAGTCCTTCCGGATCATCCGCTCGCCCGCCTTGGTCATCACCGTCCGGCCGTTCACTTCCCGGATGGCGTCCTTCTCGCGTAGCTGCTTCTTGAAATCCTCGATCGTGAACTTCTCGTTGAAGAAGCCGAAGCGTTCACCGAGCTCCTCCAGCGCGCGGAGGGCCTGGTCCACCTTCCCATCGGTCATCAGAAGCAGGCGGTGGTAGAGGGAGAGGAGGTGGCGCAGGAAATTGAGATTCTGCGTGAGCCTCTCGTCCCAGCGCGAATACCGAAAATCCACGACTAGTCCTCCGCTTCCTCGGGCTTCCCGAGCATGGTCGAGAACATGTCGGTATAGGCGAGGGCGGCGGTATCGGTCCGCTCCTTGGCGAGAATCGAGTTCTGGTGGAGCGCCTCCAACACGAACTCCATCGCCGTGGGCAGCTCGATCGGATCCTTGACCGGCAGATACCGCTTCGGCAGCTCCTCGAGGCCGGCCACCTGCTGGAGCCGGCCCTGGAAATCGCGGGCCGAGAGGTCGTCCGAGATCTCGACCTTCTTCCCCTGCGCGAACCAGCGGAAGATCGGGTCGTACTCCGACGGCGCGCCCTCGTTCTTCTCCTTCGCCTTGTAGGCGTCGGGGAAATACTTGGCGAAGACCTCCTTCACGGCTTTCCCCACGAGGTGCTTCGCGACCGCGACGGCGCCTTCCTGCTCGCCCTCGTACACCAGCTCCACCTTGCCGGTGATCGAAGCGATGCCGTTCTGGAGATCGCAGATGCGGACGGCCAGGCGGCGCTCGCCGCTCCGGATCGCGCGCCGCTCGGCGTTCGAGACGAGATTCTCCATGAGCGCGATCGTGAGGCGCACGCTCACCCCGCTCGACTGGTCGACGTACGATGACTTCCGCGCCTGAATCGCGACCTGCTCCACCAGCTCCCGGATGTAGGGAGGGATCAGGACCTCGATCCCGTCCGGGCGCTTCACCCATGCTTCCTGCTCGGTCACCTTCATCGCGTCTTCGACCGTGTACGGGTAGTGGGTCATGATCTGCGAGGCGATGCGGTCGCGGAGCGGCGTGATGATGTTCCCGCGGTTCGTGTAGTCCTCCGGGTTCGCTGAGAAAACGATCTGAAGATCGAGCGGGAGCCGGATCGGAAATCCGCGAATCTGGATGTCCTTCTCTTCGAGAATGTTCAGAAGGCCCACCTGGATGCGCGGCTGAAGGTCCGGCAGCTCGTTGATGGCGAAGATGCCGCGGTTCGTGCGCGGAATGATCCCGTAGTGCATGACCTCGGGGTCGCTATAGGAGAGTCGCTTGTTCGCCGCCTTGATCGGGTCGATGTCGCCGATCAGGTCGGCGATCGTCACGTCGGGCGTGGCGAGCTTCTCGCGGTAGCGCTCCTCGCGTGGGATCCACCGGACGGGCAGCTCGCCGCCGCTCTCGGCCGCGCGCCGCTGGCATGCGGGGCAGATCGGATTCAGCGGGTCGTCCTGGAGCTCGCACCCCTCGACCGCCGGGATCCACTCGTCGAGAAAGCGGGGGAGCGAGCGGAGAATCCGCGTCTTGGCCTGGCCTCGAAGACCGAGAAGGATGAAATCGTGCCCGCTCATGATCGCGTTCTCGATCTGCGGCAGGGCGGTCTTGTCGTAGCCGACGATTCCGGGGAAGCGGTCCTCGCCGCGCTCGATGGCTGCGATCAGGTTCGCCCGCATCTCCTGCTTGACGGTTCGGTTCGTGTAGCCGCTATCTCTAAGTTGCTTCACGGTTTGTGGGCGGTTCATAGGGCGGGTGGATCCTCCTCCGATATGGGGTGGTTCGCTCCATCAAGCCTACTCTTAGATGCGCCCG
>Ga0066709_100002233_pt1 | contig 13914 bp, 19 predicted proteins | sample GraSoiAngelo_158_FD_79665 | JGI IMG/M metagenome (GOLD analysis project Ga0066709, IMG submission 79665) | Grasslands soil microbial communities from the Angelo Coastal Reserve, California, USA - 14_1009_16_30cm | ecosystem: Environmental > Terrestrial > Soil > Grasslands | place: USA...
TCCCTCTTTCGAAATCAACGTTGGGTTTGTCGTAACTCCATCCAGCACGCCGGTACTGGCGGCATCGCCGATCTCCTCAAGATTGGCCGTGTCGAGGAAGAATTTCATGTGGGATCTCCTTGTGCAAAACAGCATTCTACCACCCTCTCCCTTTGGGAGAGGTTAGGGTGCGCGTAATGGTGCGCTCATCGCGCTTTCGTTTCCAAACTCATCCACAGCGGAGACTCGATAGTAAAGACCGGAGCGATAGGAGGAATCGAGGAAGGCGTTCGTCGTAATAATGCGATCTGACAGCGATCGAAACTGTGCATTGGCACTCTCGCTGCGAAAAACGTGATACCCCGCGAGATCGGTTTCCTGATTAGGATTCCACGTCAAATACCCCCCCATATCGGATTGAACAATGTCCAGGCCGGCCGGCACCGCCGGCGCGGTTTTATCCTCGACAGTGACTGTGACGGATTCAGGTCCGACACCCAAGACCGGATTTCCCGGCATACGGCGGACCGCCGTTACCTGATAGGTCAGAACTTTGCCGGGCTGATATTGATTATCTTCGAATCGAGTCTCGGAAACCGTTTGCGACTCGGAAGGCACATCGGTGCGCGCGATGACAAACGCGTCAGCCAGTTCCAGATGTTCCTGCGGCCTGTCCCATTCCAACCGGATGCGACGCTGATCGACCACCGCCCGAAGCCCCAAAACTCTGCCGGGAACCTCTACTGGTTCTATCGTTGCGACATTTGAAACTTGTGACGTTTTCCCCTGCGTTGTATCCACAACCGCTGTGTATGTCCGAAGGCCGCCGAGGGATAAGCCGAGTGGAATGGAATGCGATTGCAGCTGTCCCGGAGCACTCACGTTTAACATTGCGAGTATTGCGCCATCATTCCGGATCTGCACGTGTGCGAGGTTTGTAGCGGCCGAACCGTCGATATTCTTTGCGGGGTTGGTCCATGTCAGTATCAAAGTGTATCCATTCTGAACGGCTTTGAGATCTTTTACAGGCTCCGGAATTCGAATAAAGGGCGGAAGGGGCGGACCTTCTTTGCCGCAAGCAGGAAGGAGGAGAAGAAGCAGCAAAAGAATGCATTCCCCTCCTCGTAGGGGAGGGGTGGCGCGGAGCGCCGGGGTAGTCAGTTTGGCCGAAATTTCGCCGGTCTGACCACCCCGGCTGCGCCTTCGGCGCATCCACCCCTCCTCTGCGAGGAGGGGAATATCCGAAATCACAAGATGTACCGGCTGAGATCCTGGTCCTTCACGATTTCGGCGAGCATTTTTTGGACGTATCCTGCGTCAATTCGGATCGTCTTCTTTTTGAGATCGGGGCCCTCAAAGGAGATGTCGTCAAGGAGCTTCTCCATGATCGTATGAAGGCGGCGGGCGCCAATGTTCTCCGTGCTTTCATTCACCGTCGCGGCGAAGCGAGCCACCTCTTGGACGGCATCCTCGGTAAACGCCAGTTTAATGCCTTCGGTTTCCAACAGCGCGACGTATTGCTTAATCAATGCATTCTGGGGCTCCGTCAGGATCCGCACAAAATCTCCGATGGTGAGCGAATCGAGCTCCACGCGAATGGGAAAGCGCCCCTGGAGTTCGGGAATCAAGTCGGAAGGCTTCGACACGTGAAATGCGCCTGCGGCGATGAACAGGATGTGATCGGTACGAACGAAGCCGTATCGCGTATTCACCGTGGTTCCTTCAACGATCGGCAGGATATCTCGCTGAACGCCCTCTCGGCTCACATCAGGGCCATGCCCGGTTTCGCGTCCGGCAATTTTATCGATTTCGTCCAGGAAAATGATGCCGCTGTCCTCGACACGCTCGACAGCCAGACGTGTCACGGTATCCATATCGACAAGCTTCTGTTCCTCTTCCTGAATCAGGTACTCCAGCGCTTCGGCGATCTTCATCTTTCGCTTCTTGGTGCGCTGTCCCAAAAAACCGGGAAGGATATCTTTGATGTTGATATCCATTTCCTCGATGCCCTGATTGCTGATGATCTCGAATGCGGGAAAGTTGCGTTCCTTGACCTCGATTTCGACCATGCGCTCGTCGAGTTTGCCTTCCCGCAGCTGAGCGCGCAATTTTTCCCGCGTGCGGTTCCACTGTTCAGTTGCCGTCCGGTTGCTATCGTCGGATGCCCCGCTGGGCAACGGCATCGGTGGAAGCAATAGGTCCAGAACCCGCTCTTCGGCATTGGCTTCCGCTTTATCGGCCACTTCTTGGAGCTTCTCATTGCGCACCATTTCGATCGCGATTTCGACCAGGTCGCGAATCATCGATTCCACGTCCCGGCCGACGTAACCAACCTCCGTAAATTTGGAAGCTTCCACTTTCAGAAATGGTGAATTAGCCAGTTTTGCAAGACGCCGCGCGATTTCCGTTTTGCCGACCCCCGTGGGACCGATCATGATAATGTTTTTCGGCATGACCTCTTCCGCCATTTCAGGCGGAAGTTTTTGACGGCGGATCCGATTGCGCAGCGCAATCGCAACGGCTCGCTTTGCTCCGGCCTGCCCGATCACGTATTTGTCGAGCTCGCGGACAATCTCACGGGGCGTCAGCTCGTCGAGGTGAGGGCTTTCATCGACCGTCTCAGGTACGTACATACTCAATTCGATTCTACCTCACAGTTCTTCGATCGAGACGTTATCGTTCGTATAGATGCAAATCTTGCCCGCAATTCGCATTGCTTCCTCGACGATTTCGCGGGCGCTCAGTTCCGTATATTTTTCCAGCGCGCGGGCCGCGGCGAGCGCGAAGGCGCCGCCGGAACCGATACCAACGATACCATCGTCGGGTTCGATCAGATCCCCGGTCCCCGAGATCAGAAATGTACTCTTGTTGTCGGCAACAATCATGACGGCTTCGAGATGACGCAGCGACCGGTCCGTTCGCCAATCCTTGGCCAGCTCGACGGCCGCGCGGCTCAAATTTCCATGAAACTGTTCGAGTTTGGCCTCAAAACGAGAGAACAGGGCGAATGAATCCGCGGATGATCCGGCAAAGCCGGCAAGAATTTTCTCGTTATAGAGCCTGCGGATTTTTTTCGCGCCGTGTTTGATCACCGTATCGCCGAGAGTGACCTGACCGTCACTTCCGATGGCGACCTTGCCTTTGCGCCGCACACACAGAATGGTCGTAGCTTGAATGGAAGGATTCATGAATTTATTTTGATGCTGGCGGCGCGAACAAATTGTCCGATAACCCCGAGTTGTAATCAGCCGTATCCAGGTGAATTTCCATTGTCTTGACGTTGTCGGTAAGGCGGCTCAAGTAGAGCGGGGTCATCACTCCCTCGAATTTGTGCCAGTTGCTGTACTGCTCCTCGTGCAGTTTTGATTCGTCGGCTCGCCGGACCTGCATTTTTGTGGGTAAGTGCGTGTCGCGATCGATGTAAAAACGAATGCGATTTTTATCGGGGTCACGCAGCTCCACGACATCGACCCGTTTGAAATCGATCATCTCAGTTGGCAGGCTCTGTGTTGTGGTCAGGCGTTCTTTGAGCGTGAAACGCAAAACATAATCAAAGCCGGTCTTGACCCCTTTTAAGAATTCTTCTGTCTCGCCGGCCGACTGAGTTTCCGGAGACCTTTTTCCGACGATTTTCCATCCTTCTTTGCCGCGATTGATCTGAGTCGTTCTTCGAGTCACAGGACCAAATTCGACGCGCTCCATGTCGGGGAACTTGATGTAGTCGGAGAAAATATCGGACCCGCTCAACTGGCCGCGGGTGAAAGCGAAGAATCGTCCGGTGGTGTGAATATCCTTCACGTCCAGGAACGCAGGGCCTCCGAGAGCATCGATCATCTGATCGATCAACTGATTCGACTTCGTCTGGGCCCCTGCCCGGCCTGACACCGCAAGGGGCTTTGCCCACAAAGTCCGAAATGGACCCCCTCCGCTCGCTTCGCTCGCGGTCGCCCGCGAAGCGCGAGCCCGATAGGGCGAAGCATCAAGAGAAGGCGGCAGGGGGTCGCTCACAATGGATTTTATGGGCAAAACCGCCGCAAGGAGGCACAAACAAAGAGAAAGAAAACGAAAAATTTGCCAGATCATTCACAGACGATTATAGCGAAGGCGCGCCTGATCGATAAACGTTGTGAATAGCGCCTTCGCTAACGACGCAAACGGATCATCTTTCCAGCCACACTCGGGATGCCACTGGACACCGAGGATGAAACGGCCTCTTGTATCTTCAACAGCCTCGATGACGCCGATTTTGGGTGGTCCAGTCTGCGCCGTCGGCGTAGTGCGGAACGAGGCTTCAGCAATCGCGATATCCGCCAACAGCTGGCTTTGACCCCGCACCTGAGGCAGTGTGCCAATCCCAAGAAGGCCGGCGCTAAAGTCAGCCGCATCTTTCGGCGCCTGCGCGCACATGGCCTGGTTGCAAAAATCCCGCGCAGTCGCCGATGGCGCGTCACTCGCTACGGACGACGCGTCCTAAGGCGCCATCCTCCACCTGCGCTATCACGACTTCCCCCGCGTCTATTCCAAGGCGGCTGCATGATCTAGAATCTTCAGAATTCTTCTTCGCAAAACGCAAAGAAGTCACAGTGGAAGAACTTACATTCCCGGCAGGGACCGAAAGGGGCATCGCGATGCAGTCCTTCAGGACGTTTGCGTTCTTCTGCACCAGAAACTGCCCCCCGGGTTCGCGCAGAATTGAAGACTCCAGTGCGGACGCACGGGCCGTTCTTCGAAAGGCGGATATTTCCACGGAAACCGCACAGTTTATTGGCGGTGGGATTTGCGAGCTGAAACGGTGTCATTTGCGCGACGAGACATATGCAAGTTCGTTAGCACAACCGAGTTTGTTGGCCCATAAGGCGAGATATCTCTGGTTCAACCTCCCGCCCATACGATCGATGATGCCCGCCGCGTCGATGAGATCTTGCGGCCTGCCAACCTTCAGCTTCTGAAGGAGCAGATCTTCGGGGGATGGAAACCACAGATATCGGCTATCAAACCGCTTTCGCTTGCGCCGCGAGAACGCGGCTTGATCGTGGGCATCTCGGTTCAGTAGAAGGTCGACGGCTGTCCGGCCAGATCTAAACCGCTTGTGAAATGAGCGCATCATTGGATTATATCGTTCCCATCTCGTGTCGAAATGGAACCCAAGACCCGCAAGGTTTCTAATCAACTCTTGGGGTAATTCGGAAGTTTGAATCATGAAATCAAGATCCAGCGTCGCACGCGGCCGCCCCCATGCGGCCAATGCAAATGCGCCGATGATCATGTACGGAACACCAGCCTCAGACAAGGCATCAACAATTTCGATCAACTGATTCTTAAGACTGGCCGGACCGGCGCCGCGAGTTCTCACGACGAGGTCTCCTCGATGGTTTGAAACCGTTTTGAATCCAGATCAGCTCGTTGCGGGAGGAAAATGCTTCAACCATGTCCATCGCAGCTTCCGACAACGCAATACAGTCGTCCAGAGCATCCTGAAAACGCAATCGATGGAGATCTTGTACCACACGCCGGCGGTTGGACATATGGACATTATGGCATGGCTCGGAAGGCCCCACATGGAGAACACGGGCAGAATGGCCTGCACAAAAACGTAATAAAAGTTTGTTCGTCATGACCCCGAGGCATATCAGAAGATCGATCGGATCCTGGGACGAAGCACCAGAATCGACAAGCGGACACCTCACTCACGATCGGGATCCACGGTATACAGCTCAAGCTCTCGGCGGGTTCCGCAGAAGGTAAAGAATCGGCAATTCAGCGTCGGCTTTCTTTCGATCCGCGTTCGATGAGCTTCTTAGTCAGCAGGACGAGTCCGATTTGCTGTGACCATTCAGAAACGATGTTGCTCACGACGGTTCCCCATTTGCTTTCCGGATCGACGCGGGAGAAGAGCCCTATCCATCCGAGCCCCGTCAATAACAGGAAAACAGTGAGGGAATGCTCATGGAAAAATTCGTGGATCGGGCCAAAGTGTGCGCGGACTGGCTGCCGGCTTTCTCGCGATCCTTTTTCAAAAAACCATTTCGTCGCCAGAATTGTAATGAGGACGCCGGTCCAGTCCGCCATCGCATTGCCGTAAAAAGAGCCGGCGTGGGATTTGGGATCGGCCAGTACATACAATAGGAACCAAAGTGTCAGCACACCCGCCGCGGCAAGGCTGAGCGAATGTTCTTTCCAGAAAGACCTCTTTCGACGCGTCACGTTCTCCTCCCGCTGATAAATCGCTTATCGTCCGCGCCTGACAACGGCCCCCTTCTGCACGCTGCATCCGCGAACTAAGTTCCTTTTCCGGGTCAGCTGGACGTTATTGAAGATCGTTTGGAACCGGTACTGCCGTCAGCCTTAAGGCAAAAATGGGACAACTAAACATGGCGCAAGGCTATCACGGCTTTTTCCTTCAAACCCGCTATACTGATCCGGCCCAAAACTTAAACGGAGAACAAATATGAATAAAGCGCTCTTCGCTTCGTTTGCATTGCTTCTGTCGTTGTCGTTTTCGAACACGCTGCTTGCGCAAAACAATCCCAACTTGAGCTTCTTCATTACGAGCGCGGGATCAGGCAACGGCGCCAACCTGGGCGGCCTCGCCGGCGCAGACGCGATTTGCCAGCAGCGCGCGGCTGCGGTGGGTGCCGGAAACAAAACCTGGCGCGCCTACTTGAGTACGACTGCTTCGGGCAATCAGGCGGCCGTGAATGCGAGAGACCGAATCGGACGCGGACCGTGGCAAAACGCAAAAGGCGTTGTCGTGGCGCAAAGCGTGGACGACCTGCACAGCGCCAATAACAAGTTAGGAAAAGAGAATTCACTTACCGAAAAAGGAGCTACTGTTAAAGGCCGCGGCGACAGCCCGAACACGCATGACATGCTGACCGGTTCGAGTGCCGACGGGAGAGCCCTGACTGGCGATAACACTTGCAGCAACTGGACGGGCAACGGCGCAGGCAGCGCCCGAGTGGGGCACCACGATAAACAAGGGGGCGGCGACAGCCCGAACTCGTGGAACTCCGCCCACGCCAGCAGCGGCTGCAGCCAGGCGAATCTCGTGTCCACCGGCGGCGCCGGGCTCTTTTACTGCTTCGCGCAATAAGCGCGCGTTAATTGAACTCATGCCAGAACTGAGTTCAACACGACCGCCAGGACCAACACCGTAACCAGATCACGGAACGATCTCTGCTGTTCCTGATAAGTCCCTCCGTATTCGACGCGAATCGCCGGCGGCAGTTTTTAGATCCGCCACGGTTTTCTGAACGGCGGCGATGCCGGTCCCCAAATCGATGTCCTCCAATCGAGCGGTCACGTTCGCATCACGCTGGAGGTTCTCCCTCAGAACTTCAGTCTGCCCCGGCGCTTCAGTAACCGCCGTCAAAGAACCCAGCGTGGCCGGTCCGCCATTAGAGTTTACTAGCATCGTGTTGCTCATTGCCTCCAGCGACTCGCGATTTGCCGCTGGAAAGCGCACCCGCAGGGTATACGGCCGGTCATTAATAATGACAGGCTTGTATTGCAGGTTCACCTTCTAGGATCGCCGTCGTCACAGCGCCCGGATCGTCCGCGCCAAAACCGGCGCGCGCGGCGTTGTCCGACGCATTCGAAATGACGAATGCGCTGTTGGGGTGGCTATTTCTTGAGGCTGCGCGCTATCGCGCTTGCGCTTCGCGGAGCGCCCCTACAGTTGCGCGATTCGACTTTTTCAGCAGGCTGCTAGCAGGAAAAACAATGAAACCCAGTCCCATCATTGACCTTCTGCAACTGAACTTGCCATCTTTCTGGCTGACGCCGAACTCGACGGTAAACCGGTTGAGCACGCATTGCTCCACATCGTTAAGAAAGCTATTCAGGCATATGAGGAGCGTACTGGCGAGATACTCGATCCCTGAGGTTGCGAATCAGGGGACGATAGCCCAGATCCGAGCCGGCGAGCCCGAGCCGTCTTTCAATTTGAGGGGGCTCACGATCAATGTTGCACCCTTAGCGGGGAGCTGGTCGAGGTTCGCCATATTCTCGATGTGATAGATGCCGTTGGGTTGTGTGGTGTAATGCACTTTGAAATCGCTGGATGGTCCGTAGTCGACGCTCAGCGTATCGATGCCTAGTCCTGCGACCTTGCGCTCCACCAGCCGTCTGGCCGCTTCCACGCTGAAACCGGGAAAATGCATTACTCCTTTCGCGTCAGCATTCCGATATGGTTCGCCCTGCTTCCAACGCGCGCTCCATCCCGTGTTGGCAATCACCACGCTTTGCGCGGGAATCGGGCCGTTCCCTTTTTCCCACGCATCGACGTCTGCCAAGCTCAGCAGGTAATCCGAGTTCTTCTTCACGGCCGAGGTGATGTCCACGACAATAGCGGGTGCGACGAGTTGCCTCAGTGTCAGCTCGCTCACCATCTGGCGATTTTTGTCGCCGCCGAAGTGCGATGGTGCGTCGACGTGCGTTCCAAGGTGTTCAGATGCTTTGAAGGTACGGCTATAGATGTGGAGCTTGGCTTCTTCCGTGTCCTGCCGTGCCGAGAAAGCCATCGTCGGAAAGAACACTGGCGACGTAGGGCTTATCTCTTGAGTCAAATCCAAAATCCGGCCGGCCGGTACCCTTACCTGCGCCAAAGCGCAGCCCGCTATTGACAGAATGCATAGAGCGATTCGTTTCATCTCTCCTCCTATCAGCGGTTGGATTCTGCGAGTTTACTCTATTCCGGCTTCCAATTCGCGAAGCTCTTGATGCCTGCGGATTTTCGGTTCTTTTGACAGTCGGTCGACGGCAGTGTGAAACCGTTGCATATCCGCGCCATTCTGCTGAAGCAGCCGCTGGAAGGCGGGGACGTCGTCATAATAATTGGCGACTGTGTTCAGTTTGGCATTGTTTAAATCATGGGCGAACCAGTCGTCGTAACCGGAATAGCCAGCCCATGTGCCTTTCAGCTCCACGTATTGACGGCGCAGGTCGTCGAAAACGCGCTGCTTTTCGCGGCGCATCTCATCTTCGGTGCGGTGCGCATCACCATAAATCTGCGCCAGGCGCTCGCGCGTGGCCAGGATAAGATGCACGAACTGCTCTTCGCGTGCGATTGCCACATCGTATTGCCCGGCCAGACCCGCCTCGCCTTTGGAGTCTAACCAGCGGCGAGCGCCTTCCCGGCCGACAGTCGTCGCATAGGCTTCGTTGAAATCGGTGTCGCCGTTGGCGAAGACACGCTTGTGCGCGAGTTCATGGAACAGCAGTTCTGCCAGCTCAGGTTCGCTGTCGTTAATGAACGTGTTCAACAGCGGGTCTTTGAACCAGCCGAGCGTGGAGTACGCCTCAACGCCGTCGACATAGACGTCGAATCTCTGCTTCGCCAAGCGACTGCCGTGTTCTCGAGCGCGCTTCTCGGAAAAGTAGCCGCGATAGGCAAGGCGGCCGACAAACGGATACCACCACACTTTCGGCTCGAGTGAGAATGGAAGCGCAGCCTGGACGTTCCACACAACATATTTCCGGTGTACGTCGACATACTTTTCGTAATTCCCGTCCACCGGCAATTTGAGCTCTGTTCTCGCGAACGTCCGCAGCCGCTGAACGAGTTCCAATTGTTGTTTGAGCGTTACCGGCGTTTTAGAGTCGGCGATCAGCTTTTCGATGGAATGCCGATGCACCAGGATCTGGAATTCCCCCCTGATGGCTTGGAGGTAGTAACCGAAGTCGAAGATAAGCAAGAAAGCACAGGCGCGTGCGAAACCTCTCACTTCCCAAACATACATCGAATTTGGAACAAAAAGGCAGGTTGAGCTACAGAGTATTTGCCGCAACTTAGACCCTCACCTTTTCTTTGGGATTCGCCCTATCGGGCTCGCGCTGCGCGAGCGCTTCACGCGTCGGCCAGGCTCAAAGGGAGAGACAAGTTGTCAGCCGGCCGAGACGGCGTGTTCCAGATGTTGCCGGAAGACCGCTTCCGGAACGTTTCCCACGAATTGGACAGTCTCATTGATGACGGTCTTTGGAACGCCGCGCACGCCGTATCGATTGACGAGGTCCGGGAATTCGCTGACTTCGACGACGTCGGCTATAACGTGCGAGTTAGCAATTGCCATCCTGTGGGCCAGCCTGGCCACATCCGGACAGTGGGGTCAGGTCGGTGTAACGAACACCTGGATGTGGACGTCCTTGTCCAGTTTGCTTAGCACTTCACTGGTTTCCTCGGCAAGATCCGCGTCCGCCTTCGATACGTTCACCAAGCTGCCGACAAGGACGGAAAATTCGTAACCGGACGGCAAACCAAAGTAGCGGATTTTTCCCTGGACACCCTCGGCCGACATGATCAACGCAGGGATACGATCGATACCCTGCTGGCGTGCGGCCTCACCGTTCGTTGTCACCTCATGCACATCCAGATGGAGCTTATCGGATAGGGCAACCACTTCCTGCAAAAGCAGCCGTGTATCTTTGCAAGTCGGGCAATTCCCCCCAGGGATAATGATCGGCGACTCGCGTTCCGTAAAAAACTCAAGATGGACATCGTGGTCAAGTTGGTCAAAAATTGTTTTAATTTCTCTTTGATTTTCCTCAGACAGGAACGCCACGTTTTTGCACCTCACCTCTATTATGGACGATTTCGAGAACACTGTGATGTTGCGGAAGATCTACCCTCTCCCTCTGGGAGAGGGTAGAGTGAGGGTCTCAAGATTCGGACTTCTACGTTGCGCCGGTCTTCTATTGAGGCTTCGCCCTGTCGGGCTCGCGCTTCGCGGCACCCCGTCTGCGCCGCCTGGGTGGCTTCGCGACATTCTTCTGATGGCGCATTGTACTAAGCATTACGAAGCCGTGCTTGATCGATAAACGCTGTAAACAGCGCCTTCGCGAACGGATCGTCCTTCCAGCCGCGCTCGGGATGCCACTGCACTCCGAGCACGAAATGCCCCGTTGTATCTTCGACCGCCTCGATGACACCATCGGGGGCAAAAGCCACCGGTCGAAGATTGCGGCCGGGATTTTCGACCGATTGATGGTGATAACTGTTGACCTCGATCTCGGAGCCTCCAGCGAGCCGCCCGATGAGACTACGTCCCGTAATCCGGACCGTATGGCGCGCGGGCGGCTGACCATTGTCGGTTTCATGCGTGACGGCGGCGTTCACTAATGCCGGAATGTCCTGGACAAGTGAACCACCGCGAAAGACATTTAGACTTTGTATGCCGAAACAAATGCCGAGCAGAGGCAAGCCTTCCCCCTCTACGTGCCGCAGGATCTCGAAATCTGTGGTGTCGCGTTCGGGATAAAGCTCGCCCAGACTGGCGTGCGGAGCTGCTCCGTAGTGTTTCGGGTCGATATCGGTCGGGCTTCCGGGAAGAAGAACGCCGTGCACCCGGGTAACGTATTCGCGGATGATTTCGCGATCTCCCGTAGTGGGTATCATCAGCGGCAGGCCGCCCGCCCAGAGGATCGCGTCGAGGTAATGCCGGATCTGGCCAATGTACTCAGATTTCTCGTGATAACGAGTAGGAATTCCGATCCAGGGTTTTTCCATAATTGAATGTCGTTACGATCTCGTCGCGAACGCGATTGGCCAATTCTGCCGATGGCACACCTTCTGAAGGAATCGGCTCGCCGATGATGACTTCCACGGCTCCGCCGCGTATGTGATACGTCTTCGGAACAAGAACCGTTCGCGAACCCCGAATAGTCATCGGTACCACCTCGGCGCCGGACCTTGCGGCCAACATAAAGCCACCGCCTTTGAAAGGCTTAATGCTACCGTCGCGACTCGTTCCGCCTTCGGGAAAAATCAATATGGGCGTACCCTTCTTGATCGTTTCTGCCGCGTCCCGCAATGATTTGACCGCCGCGTGCGGATTTTCTCTATCGATCTGAACGTGACCCGAACGCCGCAGGTGCCAGCCGAGGAATGGATAGCGAAATAAGTCCTTCTTGGCCGCGAATCGAAATTGAAACGGAAGTGCGGCCAGGATGATTGGAATGTCCATATGACTCTGATGATTCACGCAAAGCACGTATGGACGGCCACCCTCGAAACGCTCTACACCACGAACGCAGACGCGAACTTGCGCCGTCCACAAAATCATGCGCGCCCAGATTTGCGCGCACGTGTGCTGGATCCGGCCCCGAGAATCAAACAGCGAACTGGCCACGGAGAACGATCCCATAATCCCCGTGTAGAGAAAAATCAGCGGAGCCGTGATCAACAGCGAGCGTGCATAGCTGAGCTTATCGAGCATGGTTTTCGCCTCTCCCGCTGGGAGAGGGCTACTCTAGCATGGGCCGCGCTTCCCCAACGAGATACAGCGAACCACATATCAGAATCGTCGCGTTTTCCGGCGCATTCGTGCGCGCATGCTCGATCGCCCCCGCCACCGTTTCCTCGGCGTGCGACCCCGCCACCAACCTCTGCAGCTCTGCAGGATGCTTCGCACGGCTGCTCTTCGGTCTCGTAAATATGAATTGCCGCGCGTGAGGCCGCAGGATGGCGATCATTTCTTCAAACTGCTTATCGGCCATGACGCCGAATATGACCCAGACACCTTCGGGATGACACTCTCGAAGAAAGGCAGCGAGCGCACCGGCTGCTGCCACATTATGCGCGCCGTCGAGAAGAAAGCGGCCGAACCGTTCCAGCCGGCCCGGCCAGGTTGTGGTGTTGACCCCGAGCACAATGTTGTCTTCAGAAATTCCCAAACACTCCGCAGCTCGAATCGCCACAGCAATATTTTCAAGCTGATGACGACCCAGAAGCTGCGGCCGCAGTTCCGGATACCGGCCCAGGTCGGCGCCTCGCATGAGCCGGTTTCCGGCTCGCTCGCGGATAACCGGCAAATCTGCCGCCGGCCCGATGATCACCGGTTCGGTGGACTTGATGATGCCGGCCTTTTCGGCGGCGATGGCTTCGATTGTCGTTCCCAAGAATTGCTGATGATCCAAACCAATGGTCGTGATGACCGAGACATCCTGCGCGACGATATTCGTCGCATCCAGCCTTCCTCCGAGACCGACTTCAAGAACGGCGAACTTCACGCGATCGCGAAAGTAGAGAAACGCCATCGCCGTAACAAGCTCAAAATATGTCGGCGTATAAAGCAAATCTTTCGCCGTCGATGCCGCGTCCTTGACGGCTGCGAAGACTTCGTTCAACTCGTCATCCGAAATTTCCCGTCCGCCGATCGAGATGCGTTCATTCAGACGTACCAAATGAGGCGACGTGTACAATCCGGCCTCGGGCATCATTGAGGACAATAACTTCGCTACGGATCCCTTACCATTGGTGCCGGCAATCAGAATCGAGCGGAACGCCCGCTGGGGATCGCCCAGGGCGGCGGCCAGCGCCTGCATATTCCGCAGGTCATATCGGATGGATCGATACTCGTTACTCAGCGTGTAAAGATACGAGAGGTCGGCAGCTATCACTTCCTAAAGCGGCTTATAGGTGCAGGCCCGCCATAATTATTGCATCCCTCGGTTTCAACTGCTGGTTCTTCGGATCGACTTCAACAGCAAAATTTTCGAGGGCTGTAGCACCCAGCAGGTGCAACGTTCCAGCAGGCGCAAAGACGACGCGGCAGGTCGCCGAATCCTGCAGCTGTGGAATTGTGAATAGGGCTTCCCCTATTAGCGTCTTGTCCCTCCGCCCATCCGCCAGGATATATTCCCACGCTCGCTGCGGCACGATGCCGATTTCCTTCAGCCGGTCTTCGGGAATCCATGAATAGAAGGATCCCGTGTCTACCCAGAAATTCTCCTCAAAGTAACGGGAGCGTTCGATTGGATTGGACACTCGGACCTTGACCTGGAACATACCCATATTCTAACTCCTACATGAAAATGTTCGTCTCTTTACGAGACCTGCTGGGCTTCAACGGGCACTTTGTAGGAGCACGACTCTTGGTTGCAGTAGCGGATCAGGCCTTCCCGCTTTGTTGCCTTCTCCAGCAGGAACGGCGCTCCGCA
>Ga0066709_100002234_pt1 | contig 13912 bp, 12 predicted proteins | sample GraSoiAngelo_158_FD_79665 | JGI IMG/M metagenome (GOLD analysis project Ga0066709, IMG submission 79665) | Grasslands soil microbial communities from the Angelo Coastal Reserve, California, USA - 14_1009_16_30cm | ecosystem: Environmental > Terrestrial > Soil > Grasslands | place: USA...
AGCGGGAACAGCCAAGCGGCGCGCCTGATCTCGGACTCGCTGTTGTTCTCAACCACGGTGACATGGAATTGACGCGGCAGCAAAACGATGGCGAACAGCGACAACAGTGTCATCGCCAGCAGCGTGCCCGCCACCGGCTCGCGACTGAACACGGCCGCGGTATCGGGTCGCTCCAGCGCTTGCGCAAAAAGCGAGAGCGGACCCTCGAACATCCAGAAAGTGACGAACACGCCGACGCCGACAAAGGCAACGAGCTTGACGATCGACTCGGTGGCGATCGCCAGCATCAGTCCGTCCTGATGCTCGGTGGCGTCGATATGGCGCGTGCCGAACAGGACGGCGAAGATCGCCATCGCGATCGCGACGTAGAGGGCAATATCGCCCAAGACCGGCTGCATCGCTTCGTGCGCCGGTCCGGCCTGCGCGAGGATCGTGGTCAGCGAGGCTGAGACCGCCTTAAGCTGAAGGGCGATGTACGGAATCGTTCCGATGATCGCGATCAGCGCCACGGTTGCCGCGACGGTCTGGGCCTTGCCGTAGCGCGCGGCAATGAAGTCGGCGATCGACGTGATGTTCTGTGCCTTGGCCAGCCGCACGATGCGCATGACGAGCGGCGAGCACAGCCCGATCAAGAGTATCGGGCCGATGTAAATGGTCAAAAAGTCGAAACCGGTGCGCGAGGCGAGCCCGACCGAGCCGAAGAAGGTCCAGGACGTGCAGTAGATCGCTAGCGAGAGCGGATAGATGCACTGCCGCCAGCCGCCTTCACGGCCAAACCGGCGGGTTCGATCGCCATAGCTTGCGACCACGAACAGCAGGCCAATGTAGCCGAGCGCAACGGCGATAACGATCCAGCCTTGCAGCATAATGGCGGTCCGTGGGCGCCAAGCGCGCCGAGCGCCATTCTACCGCACGAGGGGCCGAGCGAGAATATAGGCCGCCCCTGAGGGTGTGCCCTGAATCATTGGGCCGGCATATGCCGGCCCGGACGCGAGTTCGCTGAGTGGCGTTTGCGAGCCGGCGGCGTTGGATCACTCGGCAGCGAGCGCCCGCTGCCTGAGCGGCAGCGCGAGCCGCTCCCACACCTCCAGCAGCGCCTCGGCCAGCGCATCAATCAATGCGTCCTCATGGTAAGGCGAAGGCGTGATGCGCAGCCGCTCCGTCCCCTTCGGCACGGTCGGATAGTTGATCGGCTGAATGTAGATGCCGTGGTCCGCGAGCAGGAGATCGGTCGCCTGCTTGCATTTCTCGGGATCGCCCACGAACACCGGCACGATGTGGGTGTCGTTCGGCATCACCGGCAGCCCCGCCGCGTGGAGTACTGCCTTGACGCGCGCGGCGCGCTCCTGATGGCGCTCCCGTTCGAAACTCGATGTCTTGAGATGGCGAATCGCGGCCGCGGCCGCGGCGCAGATCGGTGGCGGAAGCGCGGTGGTGAAGATGAAGCCCGGCGCATAGCTGCGCACCGCGTCGCAGAGCGCCGCGCTCGCGGCGATATAGCCGCCGAGACAGCCGAAGGCCTTGGCCAGCGTGCCTTCGATCACGTCGATGCGCGCCATTGCCCCTTGGTGCTCCGCCTGTCCGCCGCCGCGCGGCCCGTACATGCCTACCGCGTGCACCTCGTCGGCATAAGTCATGGCGCGGTAGCGCTCGGCGAGGTCGCAGATACGGTTGATCGGCGCCACATCGCCGTCCATCGAGTAAAGCGTCTCGAAGACGATCAGCTTGGGCCGGTCCGGATCGGCCGATCGCAACAGTTCCTCGAGATGCGCCATGTCGTTGTGGTGAAAGATCCGCTTCTCGCATTTCGACTGCCGCACCCCTTCGATCATCGAGTTGTGGTTCAACGCGTCGGAGAGGATGAGGCAGTTCGACATCAGCTTGGCGATGGTCGAGATGCCGGTTTCGTTGGATACGTAACCCGAAGTGAAGACGAGGGCCGCCTCCTTGCGATGGAGATCGGCGAGCTCGCGCTCGAGATCGACCAGCGGATGATTGGTGCCGGCGATGTTGCGCGTGCCGCCGGCACCCGTGCCCATGCGCGTCGCGGTTTCGACCATCGCCCCGATCACTTTGGGATGCTGGCCCATGCCGAGATAGTCGTTGGAGCACCACACGATCACGTCGCGCGGTCCTTGCGGGGAGTGCCAGATCGCGCGCGGAAAGCGGCCGGCAAGCCGTTCGAGATCGGCAAAGACACGGTAGCGGCGTTCGTCCCTGAGCCGGGCGAGGGCGTCTGCAAAATACGCGTCGTAATTCATGGCTCGCTGTATCCCTCGGCAGGCGGGCCTTTCTGGAACTCTCCCAAATTAGAGGCGTTCCAGGGCGCTTGTCGAGGCGATAATTCGCCCGCCGCCCAAATGGATCAGTCAGAAATTGATGCGGATTGCTGTAAACTGCTGCGTATTGCCGCCATGGCCGGCGGGCCAAGCGGGGCGCCTGGCGAGGTTATAGAGTGAGCGAACACACGCACGGGCTGCAGCACGGTCTTACCAATTACGGCGACCGCGACTTCTCGCTCTACTTGCGGCGCTCCTTCGCCCAGTCCATGGGCTACTCGCGAGCGCTGCTGAGCAAACCCGTCGTGGGCATCGCCTATACGCCCTCCGGCTTCAACAATTGCCACCGTCACTTCCCGGAGCTGCTGGACGCGGTCAAGCGCGGAGTGCTCGCGGCCGGCGCGCTGCCGATCGCCTTTCCCACCATCTCGCTCGGCGAGGTGTTTCTCAGCCCGACGAGCCTGAAATACCGCAACCTGATGTCGATCGATACCGAGGAAATGATCCGGGCGCAGCCGATGGATGCGGTCGTGCTCATGGGCGGGTGCGACAAGACCGTTCCGGCGCAGCTCATGGGCGCGGTATCCGCGGGCCGGCCGGCGGTCATGCTGGTGGCGGGCCCGATGATGACCGGCCGCCACCGCGGTGAGCGGCTCGGTGCCTGCACCGATTGCCGCCGCTTTTGGGCGCACTACCGGGCCGGCGAGGTGGCCGAAGCGGAGATCTCGCAGGTCGAAGGCCAGCTCGCGGTCACCGCCGGCACCTGCGCGGTGATGGGCACCGCCTCCACTATGGCCTGCATCGCGGAAGCACTTGGCCTAATTCTGCCGGGCAGCGCTGCGATTCCGGCGGTGCACGCCGATCGCTTGCGCGCGGCGGAAGCGACCGGCGCCGCGGCCGTGCAGTTGATCGGCTCGGAGCGCACCGCGGATCGCATCGTCAACGCGAAGTCGGTCGAGAATGCCCTGCGTGCTCTTCTCGCGCTCGGCGGATCGACCAACGCGGTGATTCACCTCACCGCGATCGCCGGTCGTGCCGGCGTGAAGGTTTCGCTCGATGATCTCAATCGGCTCTCGGATTCGACCCCAGTGCTGGTCAATCTCAAGCCGGTGGGCAACGGCTATATGGAGGATTTTTTCGCCGCCGGCGGGATGGGCGCGCTTCTGCGCGAGCTCAAGCCGCTGCTTCATCTCGATTGCATGACGGTGACCGGCGAAACGCTCGGCGAGCGGCTTGCGTGCGATGCCGCCGCTTACGTCGACCGCTCGATCATCGCGGAACGCGAAAAGCCCTTCGAGCCTCAAGGGGGCCTGGTTGCCTTGTTTGGAAATCTCGCCCCCAAAGGCGCCGTCCTCAAGCGCTCGGCAGCCGATGCAAAACTGTTCGAGCACGAGGGCAGGGCGGTTGTTTTCTCTTCGCTTGCCGATCTTGCCGCACGCATCGACGATCCGGCGCTCGACGTGACACCGCAGGACGTGCTCGTGCTGCAGAACGCCGGCCCCCATGCCCGCGCGTGCATGCCCGAGGCCGGCTATCTGCCGATCCCGAAGAAACTCGCGCAGCGCGGGGTCAAGGACATGATCCGCATCTCCGATGCGCGCATGAGCGGTACGGCCTATGGCACCATCGTGCTGCATGTTACGCCGGATGCGGCCTCCGGCGGCCCGCTCGGTCTCGTGCGCAGCGGCGACCGCATACGCCTCTCGGTCAAGCAGCGTCGCATCGATCTCCTGGTCGAAGATGCCGAATTGAAAGCGCGCGCGGCCGCGCTGAAGCCCGCGCCGATGCAACCCGAGCGGGGTTATGCCAAGCTCTATGCGCAGGAGATTCTGGGTGCGGACGAGGGCTGCGACTTTGCCTTCCTGCGGCCGGCCACAAGTCTGCCGTGAGCGAACCATCAGCATGACTTTATCTGCCGTCAGAGCGGGTACCCACATTGCAAAGCTGGTGGTCATGGATCCCCGCAACGGGTCCCCGCGCGAGCGTCGCGGGGTGCTCCTTGCCGGGACGACAACGCATGAGCTTTGAGTCAGATTGCGGATGACAACGGAGGAAAAACCGATGGCCGTCGAAAGTATCTTCTATTCGGTGTCCGGCCAGAGTTGTCGCGGCGCGCTGGTGTGGGATGAAAGCGTCAAGGCGCCGCGGCCGCTGTTGCTGATGGCGCCCAATTGGCGCGGCGTCATCAAGCCGGCGATCGAAACCGGCCAGATGCTGGCGCACGAAGGTTATGTCGTCTTCGTCGCGGATATGTTCGGCGAAGGCAACGGACCGGTCGGAACCGAGAACCCCATGGAGTTTCTGCGGCCGTTCATGTCGGATGTGGCGGGAATGCGCCGGCGCATCGCCGCCGCACTCGACACGCTGACGCGGGAAGCCGACCGGCGCGCCGTCGGCGACATTAGCCGGCGGGCGGCCATAGGTTACTGTTTCGGCGGGCTCAATGTTCTCGATCTGGCTCGCACCGGGGCCGATGTGCAGGCGGTCGTGTCGATGCATGGAACACTGTCGACGCCGCAGCCGGCCAAGCGCGGCGACATCAAGGCGGCGGTGCTCGCCGTGCACGGCGCCGCCGATCCGGTCGCGCCGAAGGCCGAGCGGGACGCGTTCGAGGCGGAGATGACGGAGGCCGGAGCGTGCTGGGCGCTGCTCACGTTCGGCGACATATGCCATGCCTTCACCGACCCGCAGGCCAACAACACGGGCGTAGCCGTGTACGATGAGCCTGCCACCCGGCACGGCTATGCGCTTGCCCATGCCTTCATCGCCGATGCCTTCGCCGGTCGGCGGCACGGTTGCCCCGCGCTACAGCCGGCATGATAATCTCCATCTAAGTCCTCACACGGGGAGCCTCCGATGCATACGCTGTCCATCCCCCAATCGGTCGTCGACCGCGTCATCACGCGCCGCGGCCGCGAGCACATCTATGAAAATCTCGATCCGGCCAAGACCGCCCTCGTCGTGGTCGACATGCAGAATGCCTTCATGCTGCCGGAGGTTGCGCATGCGCTCTGCCCCATGGCGGAAAAGATCGTGCCGAACATCAATCGTCTCGCGCGCGCGGTGCGCGAGACCGGCGGAACCGTGATCTGGATCCAGACCACATTCACGCAGGAGGCGCTGCAGAGCTGGTCGACCTATTTCGAAATGGCGACGCCAGAAAACGCCGCAAAGCGCGCGCAAGCGCTCACATCGGGCAGCAAGGGGCATCAGCTCTGGGCCACGCTCGACGTGCGCGCGGAGGACCTCATCGTCGAGAAAAATCGGTTCAGCGCATTCATTCAGGGCTCGTCGAATCTCGCCGAAATCCTGCGCCAGCGCGGCCTCGACACCATTCTCGTCACCGGCACGGTGACCAACGTGTGTTGCGAGTCGACCGCGCGCGACGCCATGATGCTCAACTTCAAGACGATCATGGTCACCGACGGCAACGCCGCCGTGACCGACGAGGACCACAACGCATCGCTGTGCGCATTCTACCTCATGTTCGGCGACATCATGTCGACCGACATGCTGATCGGCTGTCTCGCGCGCAATGCCCGCAGCAATCTGGCGGCGGCCGAGTAGTACACGCGCCGCTGACGCGAGATGGAGCCGGCGCGACACACCGTAGCCGCCGCGCCGGAGCCCGCGGACATCATTGCCCGCGCCCGCGCATTGATTCCCACGCTGGCCGAGCGCTCGCGTGAAGCCAGACGCCGGCGCCGCATCCCGGATGAGACCATCGCCGACATGCAGCGCGCCGGATTTTTCCGCGTGCTGCAGCCCAAGCGCTGGGGCGGCTATGAGATGGACCTGCACACCTTTTACGACGTCGAGCTTGCGCTCGGCGAAGGCGACATGTCGACGGCGTGGATTTACGGGGTGTCTGGCGTGCATCCCTGGTTCATGGCGCTGCTCGATGATCGTGCGGCGCAAGAGGTCTGGGGCGAGGACACATCCGTCCTGATCTGCTCCTCGCTGATGCCTGCCGGCAAGGCGAGGGCAGTCGACGGCGGTTACCGCCTGAGCGGGCGCTGGCGCTATGCGAGTTGCTGCGTCCATTGCGACTGGGCCCTGCTCGGCGCGCTCGTCGCAAGCGCTGACGGCGGAGCGCCCGAGGGCCGCATCTTCCTCATGCCGCGCATGGACTATACCAGCGTCGACACCTGGAACGTGTCCGGCCTGCAGGCCACCGGCAGCTGGGACATCATCGTGGAGGATGCCTTCGTCCCGGCCTATCGCTCGCAGAGCATGGTCGACAACTTTCGGCTCAAGGGTCCGGGCCAGGCGCTCAACACGTCGAGCCTCTACCGATTGCCGTTCGGCCAGATTTTCGTGCGCGGCATATCGACCGCTGCGCTCGGCGTGCTGCAAGGCATGCTCAACGCGTTCATGGACTACGGCAAGGCCCGCGTGACGCGAGCAGGAGGTCGATCGGCGGAAAATCCGTTCGTTCAGCTCGTCTGCGCCGAGACGGCAGCGGCGATCGACGAGATGACAAACACGCTCCATCGCAACCTGCAGAATTTGCACGCTTACGCGCGAGCCGGCGAGATGCCGCCGCTCGAAGAGCGCCTGCGCTACAAGTTCCAATCGACGGAGGTCACCGAGCGCTGCACGCTGCTCGCCGCGCGCATTTTCAAGGCGACCGGCGCCGCCGGTCTTTCCGACGATCTGCCGTTCGGCGGAATTTTGGCGGACCTCATGGCGGGACGTCAGCATATTTCCAATCAGTACGAATATGTCGGCAGCAGCTGGGGCGGGGTGATGTTCGGCCTCGAGAACAAAGATTTGATGCTGTGACAACGTAGCCGCGAATGCGCGTAATCTCCTCTGTCGTCCCCACGCAAGCGGGCACCCATATTCCAGAGGCGGCGGTCATGGGCCGCTTTCGCGGGGGCGACAACATATGGGTCCCCCGCCAAGCGCGATGCGTCGCGCCGCGAGCGCGGTGATGGTGAGCAGGAAGTCGGCGGCGTGCGGCGGATCGTGAGTATCGGTCGCGAACTCCGAGGTGCCTTCGGTTGCGAGAAAGCGGGCGTAGCGGTGCTCCCACCCCTCGAGCTGGCGATCGAGGAAGGCGCGGCGCGCTGCGTCATCGCATAATGTCGGCAGATGGGCGTCCACTCGGGCGATGAAGCGTTTGGCGCGATCTGCGCGATGCCATGGTTCCGGGGGGCTAACGTCATATGGCTCTCTCAGCGGCATCCTGTTTCCCGGCAGTCCTTCCATGACCGCTCGGGCGTAATAGCTACACTACGTAGCCGCAAATGTCAACTACTTTTTGTAGCCAAATTAGCCGGGACTGAGCGCAGCAAAATCCGCATCCCGGGTGCCGCTTCGCGCACCCGGGCTACACGCGAATCAGGGTGTGCCTGAAAATCAGCCGCGACGGGAAATGCTGTTGACGCGTGCGGCCCATTCGATCGCGACGTCGAGGATGGGCTTCTCGGTCGCGGAGTGCAGGGTGTAGAGGCCGAGGTCCCTGCCGCGCTGCACCTGTTTGATCAGGACCCGGCCATCGGCGAGACCCACAACGCAGAGCTGGCCGATCAGGTCAGGCGTCATCGGCCGGCGCACGTCGTCATAGAAAACGTACCAGCGGTTGAAGAAAGGCCCGAGACTGTCGCCGCGGATTTCCACGGCAGCCGTTGATTCGGTCGCATCGGGAGGGCCGTTGATTTCGTCGAGATGGGAGGGTGGCACGTCGTAAAAATGCGCTGCCGACCCCGCCCCGACGTAGCCGATCACGGGCACTTTGGGCGCGGGCGGTGCCTCCTCCGCGCCGGCGCCCGGAAACGGCTCGCGCCCGGTCAGCAGCCATTCCGGCGCGACCTTGAATCGGCGCCCGTACTTTTTGGCCTCGTCCGGACCGTAGTCGCGCCCGCCGGGCGATTCGGCGCGCTCGTGCGCGCCATAGGTCGACACCGGGATGCCCATGGCCTTACCCGCGAGACGCGCCGATTTGAAGTGCTTCTCGCGCGCGATACGTAGCCGCTCTCCTCGGGTGGTTCCCATGCCGACCACATTACAGCACACGCATCTACATTTGGCGGTTGACAGTCGAATACTAAATGTAGTTAAATGCGACCGAGGCAGTGGAGGCGTAATGTTCCAGACATCGTTGGTTCTGCTGCGAGCGCCGAAATCCCGCCGGATCTCGCCTTGGACCAAGGCGCGCACGCGATATCTGCGGCGACGGTGGGCGCAAGGCGCGCGGGTGCGGGACATCGCAGCGGAGCTGGGTCACGGCATCACGCCCAATGCCGTCATCGCCAAGATTCACCGGCTCGGCATCGCCGATCTGTCGCCCTTCGGCGGCGCGCCAGGCAGACGGCAGGCAGCCAAGACGATTCGCCGCCTGGATAAGGTCGCATCCGAATATCGCGCGGCGTACTGGTACCGGAAAGGGCCGCTGCCGGCCTGGGTCCTAAACGCCAAGCCCTACGTCGAGGATGCTCGCCTAGACGCGAACATCCCGCGCCGCCGGCGCCGCTCTCTCCTTGAATTGACCGAGGATACCTGCAGATGGCCGGTGGGCGATCCCGGTTCCTCGCGCTTCTTCTTCTGCGGGGCGCGGGCAGCGCACAACAAGCCTTACTGCGCCGAACATTGTGCGCGCGCCTATCGGCGCCCGCGGACGCCGCCGGAGAATGCGCGTGCCGCCGCGCGCGACGGTGGAACCATCACGCGCGGGCAGGGCGCTCGCGACCGATCAGCCGGAGAACGAAGATGAGAGCACGAGAGGGACGCATGCGCAATTCGAGCAGGCGCCGAAAAGACGTGGAGCGGCGCGCCTTGCCCACGCCGGAGCGCCTGCGCCGCGCCGGAGCCGACGTCGAGCGCGGCCACAGCGGCCAGATCACCATGCGCGATGCCCCGCTCGAGCGCGCGTTTGCGCGCAACGCAATTACGGCGGAGCAGTATTCGGCCGCCCAGAAATATCGCCATCACTGGTATCACGCCGGCCTCGCCGGGTATCTGCAATCCGTGGATCTCGATCGCGTGCTTGCGATCGACCTCGGCGCATATGCGGGGATGGCGAAAACGGAAAACCAGGTGTTCCATCGGCAACGATATCGGGAAGCCGCGCAAGCTGCCGGCAAGATCGGATCGCACGTTCTGGAATGGGCGGTGTGCCGGGAAGTGGCGCTCGAGCAGGTCGGCCACGCGTTGGGCTGGAGCAGCCGGCCGCAAGCCTATGCCGCCGCGCTCGAGCGGATGAAGGCGGCTTTGGATGAGCTATGCAAGCTGTGGGGAATCGGCGGCGGCTGATACCGGTGCGACCATCAGATGTAGGGTGGGTTAGCGCCGAAGGCGCGTAACCCACCAAGCAAGTCGACGCGCAGAAACGGTGGGTTACGGCGCTTCGCGCCTAACCCACCCTACGCCTGCTCGAATTATCAGGATCCGCGCTGCCGCTCCGGCATCTGCTCGCTTGCGGCGTTTTGGTTCAGCGCCGTCTTGAATTCGCTCTCGAGCGCCGCAAGCGTTTCCAGCCAGGCGGCTGCATTGAGCAGGCGAGGGGCACCGATCGGCTCGGGTGCGTCCCGAAGCTTGTAGGCTTTGGTATCCGGCATCGCGCTGCTCCATCGTGTCTTCGAAAATTCGCTCGAAGCGCTGTTCGGCCGCGCGTCCGTCATGATGCGCCGGCATGGTTAAGCCGGGGTTAACATCGCGGCGCACGCGCAAGAGCGTGATGAGTTTGGGTTGGATCGTTGGCCCCTCCGCCGTCATCGCCCGCGAAGGCGGGCGATCCAGTAACCAACAAGACTTTCCGTGATTACTTGATGCCCCGCTTTCGCGGGGCATGACAGGGGAGGAGCGATCGACTCTATCTAAAGTCATCCCGCCCTAGGGCGAGGCATGCGGTTCGCCGCGAGGTCGCGCTGACGATGGTCGCACGAGCGACATCGCGCTGGCGATAATGACGAAGCTGCCGAGCAGGATGATCACGTCACCGCTCGCCGACAACAGCTCCTGTGCTGCGGCGTGCAGCGTGTTGTGGCCAGAACCGGTGAGGACCGCGAGCCGCCATGCGAGCAGCGAGGATGCGGCTGCGACGCCGATGCTGATGCCGCAGGACCGCGTGACGTTGAGCAGTCCGCCGGCTTCCCCGGTCAGGGAAGCCGGCGCGGCGGCCACGATCGCGCTGTTGTTGGGAGAGATGAACAGTCCCTGACCGATGCCGAAGAGCGCGAGCGCGAGCATCACCAGCGGCAGGCTCCGCGGCGCACCGTCGAGCGTGGCGAACAGCAGCGCCAGCGCGACGATGCAGATGAGCATGCCCGATCCGGTGAGCAGACGCGGACCGAGCCGGTCGTAAAGCGCGCCGCCGAGCGGCGCGATCGCGCCGAGCATCGCCGGAACGATGGTCAGCCGCAGCCCCGCGGCAAACGCGGAATCGCCATACGCGCGAGCGAACACGAACGGCATCAGAAAGAACAGTCCGAACAGCGCCGCGTAGCACATCAGGCCGGCGATATTGCCGGCCGTGAACGCGCTTTGCCGGAACAGCGTGAGATCGACGAGCGGGAATGGCGCCCGCTTCTCGGAGCGAATGAACAGGGTGAGCAGGATCACGCCCGCGAGCGCGCAGCCGACAAGGAGCGGCGAAGTCACGCCCCACGCATATCCCTCGTTGAGCACGGCAATGAGCGCGGTGAGCGCAGGCGCGATCAGGATCGCGCCTTTCCAGTCGAAGCGCGCATCCTCGGGCAAGTCCTTGGTGGGCGGAAGCACGAACCAGCCCAACACGGTGCCGGCGAGGCCGACCGGCACGTTGATCCAGAACACCCAGCGCCAGTCGAGCACATCGAGCAGGAGGCCGCCGATCGCCGGCCCTGCGCTCAGTCCGACCGCTTGCGCGGCCGCCTGGATGCCGAGCGCGCGGCCGCGCTGCGCGGGTCCGGCGGCGGCCACCACGATGGCGACGCTGTTCGATGACAGCAGCGCCGCGCCGATCGCCTGTAAGACGCGGAAGGCGATGAGCACCGGCAGATTCGGCGCAAGGCCGCAAAGCGCCGAGCCCAGCACGAACAGCAGAAAGCCGCCGGTGTAGAGAGGCTTGCGCCCGACCATGTCGGCGAGCCGGCCGAAGATCGGCAGAAACGCCGCCATCGCCAGCAGGTAGGCCACCGCGACCCAACTCACGGTGCTCAGCCTTGCGTGGAATTCGAGCTCGAGGTGCGGCAGCAACATCTGCGTGATGCTGGAATCGACCTGGCCCATGAAGGCGCCGACGCACACGCTGCCGACGACAAACCAGCGGTAGGATTTCAGGCGCGCCACGACCTGCGCCGGCGGCGGCTCGCGGCCCCTGCGGATCGCTTCGCGCAGCGCGGCGAGCGAGCCGGGGCCGGGCGCGTCATCCATGGTGTTTGCTCATGGGCATTGCGACACCACTACCTATCCTTTTGGCAGCTCACGATGAAATCGAAAAGTTTCGACCTGAAGCATTTTTCGCTGGACTCGCGTTACACGAATCTTCCAGAAGAGCGTATTCAGCGAAATTATGCCTGGATCCCGATCCGCTGCCGCCGCTTTGGCCAGCGTAGCGGAGCGGGCGCATGACGTTCTGCGCCGCACGTTCCGCGGCGGCGCGGGTCCTTTTCACAGGAGGCTGCGAATGGCAGACGTAAGCTATTACCGTTCCCCTGGACATGGCGTGTTGCCTGACAATTTAACCCGCCCCTGCCCGGAATCTATTCAGCACTTTCGATTTCAATAATCGTGTCCCGTCGCTCCAGCCCGGCTTTGCACTAACGGCAATTAGCCGTGATGCGCCAGTCAAAGACGCGCCTATCACCTTGACCAATCCGTTCGACTTTTCTCGATCACCGCTAGAGGTATTGGTGAATGAGTATCTTTGGCACCATCTGCTGTTCGACCCCCGGCCACTATCGAGAAACTTGTTCTTTAAGCCCGATGCCATTCCCATTCCGCATTCGAACTTATTTGAACCTGTGCCAATGAACCCACAGGAGGGCTCTCCCATTGTGTCGCAACAGTTTCGCTAGGCTCGAGGGCGCAACGTATTTTGTGATATAATCCGCGGCCGAGACTTGTTGGGCTCGTCTCGTATCTTTGAAGGGTAAATTCATGGCTCTGAAGATCTTTACGGTTCTCGCGCTCTGCCTTGCGACGACTGCCCCAGGGCGGGCTGCGACGGTAGTCGATATGCAGCTCATTCGTGCTGCCTTTTTCTCCGATGCATGCCGGCAAGAGGCCGAGGCGCTCGGCATCGCGCCCACGTCCGATGCGAACGCGCTGCTTGCGGCCTTTGCCGGGCTGCACCGGCGGCCCGCTAGCTTGCCCGCCGCCAATGGGCGCAACGACTGTGGCTTGCCCGCGGTCGCGGTGATCAACCTGTTGCGGCTCAACGGGATCGATGCGGAGCTCGTTTCAGCGACAATGGCGAAGGAGGCGGCGCCGGCCGATCAGGTCGAGCGCGTGCTCGTTTATGTCCCCACGCTCGCTCGCTATTTCGATCCTGCGCTGCCGCTCGAAGAACAAAGCCTCGTCGATCTGCTCGTTCGCGAGCGCGCCGAACGGAAACACGTTCTCGGCCCTGCGCTCGGCGCCGACGCCCGTGATGCTTGCCCGAGCACCTACATGCATGTGTACACGGCGGCAGGCAACGCAACGCCGCCCGTCCGCGTCAAAACCGAGACGATCCGCGGCCGCTGAGCGAAGGCCATTCCGCAGGCGCGCTCCTCATGCTGAGGAGCCGCGCGTGGTTCGAGGCCCACCCTGAGGAACGCGAAGCGCGTCTCGAAGGATGAAGGGCGGGCACCTCACCATGAGGAGCGCGGCGTCTCGAAGCATGGCCGAGAGCATTCGGGCCGCCCTCAGGGTTCGAGACGCCATAGCGCGTCGAAGACGCGCGTAAACGCGCTTTAGGCTCCTCACCATGAGGGCGGCGCCAGACCACGGCGCATGAAGCCGCGACGTGGATCATATCAATTCACAATCCGATGCAACGACCCGAATTTGTTGTCGACTACGCACCGCGCCGCCAATTCGAGGCCTTCCACGATCGCCGGCAGCGCTTCGCCTGTATCGTGACGCACCGCCGCGCCGGCAAGACGGTGGCCTGCATCTATGACTTGCAGCGCGCCGCCGTCTCGAGCGAGCGGCTTCGCTCGCGCTACGCCTATCTCTCGCCCTTCCTCAAGCAATCGAAAACGGTGGCGTGGGACTATCTGCGCAGCGCCATGGCGCCACTGCGGCGGCTCGGCGCAACCGTGCACGAAAGCGAGCTGCGCGTCGATTATCCGAAGGGCGGGCAGGTGCGCCTCTACGGCGCCGACAACCCGGATGCGCTGCGCGGGATTTATCTCGACGGCATCGTGCTCGACGAATACGCCGACATGGACCCGCAGGTGTGGTCGGAGATCATCCGCCCGGCCTTGGCCGATCGCGGCGGCTGGGCGGTGTTCATCGGCACGCCCAAGGGCCGCAATGCCTTCTTCGAGCTGTGGCGGCGCGCGCAATCGCAAGCAGACTGGTTCACCCTCATGCTCAAGGCAAGCGACACCGGCCTCATTCCCGCAAGCGAGCTTGCGCTCGCCAAGCGCGATCTCAGCGAAGAGCAATACGCGCAGGAATTCGAATGCTCGTTCGACGCCGCGGTGGTCGGCACCTACTAC
>Ga0066709_100002235_pt1 | contig 13907 bp, 10 predicted proteins | sample GraSoiAngelo_158_FD_79665 | JGI IMG/M metagenome (GOLD analysis project Ga0066709, IMG submission 79665) | Grasslands soil microbial communities from the Angelo Coastal Reserve, California, USA - 14_1009_16_30cm | ecosystem: Environmental > Terrestrial > Soil > Grasslands | place: USA...
GGGCAGAGCTCGATGGTTCGTGGCAGCGAGACAGCGAGCTTCTCCGCGTGTCTGCCGAGATCGACCGGACGGTTGTGACCATCCAGCCACAGCCGGCTGGCCTCAACTCGCTCGACCGCGAGCGTTTGGCCACGCGGAATGGAACCAACCCGCGCGTTAAAAGTGACCACCATGCCCCGGCGGTAGTTTGCGGCATCGCTCTTCTGCTCGACGGTCCAGTCCAGTGGCTCATGGACTGTGATGGCGGTCCCTTCCCCCAGCAACTCCCGCCGCTTGAGACCGTCACGGATGGCCTCGGTGAACCGGTGGTTCTCTTCCCAGGTTGGGGAAATGGCGATGCAGCGATCGAGATCTCTTCCGCCCGCGGTGGCTTCGAAGTACGCCTCGGCCGCTTGCCCGACATACTGGCCACGCCCCTCCTGGACCCAGTCCAAAGCGCCGAGCAGCCTCATGCCTCCGAGGGCGTCGCCCCGCGCCATGGCGCGGATGGCGGCGTTGTACTCCTCCACCTGCTGACGGCGGATGTCCTTGATCTCGGACTTGCGGAGATTGGAATGTTGCTCGAGGATGCGCAAGAAATCTCCCGCTTCGACCGAAACGTGCTGCCGGATGTCCCCGACGAGCAGGACGCGAGCGTCGCGGAACTGGGCAATGCGCAGGAGCGAGGCGCCCATGTTGACCGACTGGAGGCTCGACTCGTCGATGATGATGACGGAACCCCGAAGGCCCGCGCTCTTCGCCTGGTTCGTGAGGAAGTCGTCAACCGTCGTGGCGTGGCTGAAGCCGTCGCCTCGTAGAACCTCAACGGCCGAGGCGGTCGGGGCCAGGTACCAGGCCGTGCGTCCAGATGCTTCCAGGCCCTTGCGGACTTCCGTCAGACAGCTGGTTTTCCCGGCTCCCGCGCAACCGCGGATGGCATAGACCCGGTCGGTGGTACGCAAGGTCTCCAGAACCGCCTCCCGCTGTTCTTCCGATCTGAAATCAAAAGCCACGCCCTCGGTCCTTCCGAGCGGCGCGCAACAATCCTGGGTCTGATTGACAAACTCAATGGACCAGCGCTCGAGGTTCAACCCGCGCCGGGAGGCCCACTGGCAGGACAACAGCGGATTGCGCGCGTGCTCGGCCAGGCGGACCATGCCGGTATAGTCGCTGGTCACGTAGCGCTTGAGTGTTGCGAGGTCGAGATAGCCAAGCTGCTGGTTGAGGGCCTCCGCGAAGAGCTGATGGCCGCGAACGACGGAATGGCGCTCGTACAGGTGATCGCGGGCGCGCATTAGCGCCCGCCAGCCGCGACGGCTTCAATGGAGCCGGCCATAGCGCGCTGTTTGATTGCATCGAGCGAGGCCAGCTCCGATTCCGAAAGCTGCGAGCGCTGCCGGGCCCGCACTTCGGGCGTTGTGATTTCCTTGAGCTTTACGTTGCGCGTCTCGCGCGTGATGACGTGGATCTCGCGGGTCGTGGGGGCGCGGCCTTTCTCCCTGCGAAATACCTCGATCCCGGCTTCGACCTCCGCGCGGCGCTTGCTGAACCGTTCCCGGATAGCGCTTGAGACCCCCTTGATTTCAAACCCCTCGACGGTCCCTCTCTCGTTGCGCGCGGTCTCGATCGTGTAGCCCAGCCGGCGGCACTCGCGGGCCAGCTCGTTCTGGTAGACTTTGCCGGCATAGCGGTGCAAGCGATCGGTCCGTGGTCGCCATCGGTTGCAGACGAGCGAGGCCGTGGGGGCCGCCGGAGTCCAGGTCGGCCCCCATGCCATCGCGCTTGCCGCCGACCTCAACAAACGGATCGGCGTTCCGTTCGGTAAGCTCAGCGCTGTGTTCCACACCGCGTTCTCGCTGTCGATCACACGCGGCGGCCTTTGCCTCGCACTGCATCGCGTCGCTTCCGTCTTGACCCCCACCTACGACGCGCTTGTCCGTCAGGTGCAGCAAGCTCCGCTGGTCGCCTCCGATGAGACCGGATGGAAAGTAGGCGGACACCAGCACTGGCTCTGGGTCTTTGTCACCAACAGGGTAACCGTCTATCGGATCATGGCCGGCCGCGGCTACGAGGAGGCCTGCACCGTCCTCGGGGGCAACTTCGACGGAACCTTGCTGCGCGACGGCTGGAGTCCTTATCGGCGCTTCGAACACGCAACGCATCAGACCTGCCTGAACCACCTGATCAGCCGGTGCGTAAAGAACCTCGAGACGGCCCAGCGAGGCACCGCACGCGTGCCCCATGCGGTCCTTCGGGTTCTCCGCCGTGCTCTGCGTCTGCGCGACCACTGGCTGAATCACCAACCCACAGTCCGCGGACGAGCTATCCACGCGGGACGCGTCGTCGCTGCGATGGACCTTCTCCTTGCTTGGAACCCGACCGAGGAGGAAAACCGTAAGCTGCTCAAGCACCTCCGCAAGGAACGCACCGCGCTGTTCACCTTCCTCCATGACCCGAGCGTTCCAGCCACCAACTGGTGGGGCGAGCAGGCCATTCGTCCCGCCGTCGTCACGCGAAAGATCTGGGGCGGCAACCGCACGGCTCCCGGCGCCGTCACCCAGCAGACTATCGCCAGCTTCCTCCGTACCTGCCATCAGCAGGGCATCGACCCCTGTTCGATGATCGCGGACCTGCTTCGGTACCCCGTCGCCACTCTCGCACCCCTGCCGTCCCTTGCCTCGGGACAGCAGGCTCCCCTCGGTCGTCAGGAGTACACTACCGGTCGTGGCTGGGTACGACGACGATCTCGAACAGGTCCCTTGGTGGGATGCCAAGGCCCTCTGCATGGTGGAGGCGATCGAGCGATCTATCGTGCGCCTCAACCTCGACAGCCAGGGAGAGTTCGTCGCGATCACCAACGCCATCGAGATGCAGCTCGAGTCCCAGCAGACCGTGCCAGAGGTCGTGCGGATTCTCGCCGAAGCACTACGCGCTCTCGCCCTCGCCCGTGGCATCGACGAACGACAGCGCCGTCGCCTCGACCAGCGGCTGGACGAGCTAATCGAACGGTTCAAGACAAACCCGTGAGCCGGACGCTAAACAATTACCATCATGCTTCTTGTGGGGCGAAGGGTATGTGGCGGCGAGCTTGTCCAGTATCTTCTTCCCGGCAATTGTGCGAAAAAAATCCGATGCGTCGATAACTACTGCCCGGATATCCAACGATTCTGGAGAAGACGACATGACTTCCGTGGCCTAGCGGCCTACTTCCTCGCGCGCATCATCGAGAGTCCTCCACAGTGGCCGGTAACCCGCTAGCGTCGCTAGCGCTTTGCCCATATGGATGCTGCCGGGATTACAACTTTGTGATTCGACCTTCGCCGGACTCAGGGTAATCGGCTGCCGAGATGTGGCCGCTCAAAGTGTGAACAATGTAGTTAAAGAGCGTCTGCTGTGAGGTCAGGCCCAGATTAGTGAAGGGCGCGCCACGAAATGGATATTGATCGCCACCCGTCGCAAGGAAGGTTGTGACGGCAATCGTGACCGCAGGCGCGCTGGACACAACGGCGCCTCCGGACACAAGAATGGTTCCATTCTTCAGGGTGACTTCGCGAATACGAGTGCCAGGTGACGTAACGTTGCCAAGGCTGTCCAGTACCTGCGCAGTTCCGGACGAGTCCCATGTGAACCTGATGCCTGACACCTGCGCAAATCGGCCATCCATGTTATCGACCTGCGAAACCGCATTTTCCAAAATCTCTTTCAGTTGTGATGCGGGAATCTTCGGAACGATTGCGAGTAAGTTTGGGAACGGCACGATTTCGAACGTATCCAGTTCCGTGATCCCACCCGCAGGGATCACGCTGTCGTTTCGAATTGCTCCTCCGTTGATTATGGCAAGATCCGGGGAAGGCGTTCCGAAGCTTGCAGCGAGCCTTCTCGCTTCGGAAAACACACTGTCCGCCACGAGATTTCCTTCGTTCGTCTCAACCGTGCGCACATCGCTTTGAATGCCATTAAGATCTACTTCACTTATTGCAATGACGTTCGAAGCGAGCGCCGCAACAGCCGCCTTTAATGGCTGGACCACCTTCTTTTCCAGTGTGGGATCGGGCTGCACGGCGTCCGGTTCGTTCCCTCCGGCCACTCGAAACGGACGCGTGTGTTGAGTGTCAATTTTAATCAAATTCCCGTCGCTGTCGAACCCTACGGTTAGTTGTCCGATGTAGCGGTAATTTCCGGTGGTGCTGACAATCGGGACTGCAGTGCCATTCTTATCATGAGCAATTAACGGATAAGGAGCAAAGGCCACATCACCCGGGATGAGTAGATCCGCCGGATTGGCCTGAAGTTCATTCGTGCTTTCGCTAGCCGCGCTCACAACGACATCCACTCCATGCAAAGCCGAAATCAAAGCCTGATCCTCAGCCAGACTTCCGATATGTGTGAGCATGATGATGATTTTTGCACCCTGTTCCTGAAGCGATGAAACTTCGGACTGGATACTTCCGACCAGATCCGAATCGACAATTACATTTCGCGGACTCGAGATGATGCGCAGTCGCGGCGTGATGGCTCCGATCACTCCTACTTTTTCACCGCGAACATTGAGGACAACGCTGCGCGCGAGGCGACCATCCCGTGCGAGCGCATTGAGAGCGGGATCGTTGTGAAAATCGAGGTTCGCTGAAACAAAGGGAAGAGACCGGAAACCCGATATAAATTCAGCGAGAATGTCGGGGCCAAAATCGAAATCGTGATTGCCCAGAGCCGAAACATCGTATCCGATCCTCTCCATGGCAATTGTTTCGTAAAAAGGAATCCCCTTTTCGATGCTCGCGTTCAACTCCGCGCCCGAAAAAATGTTATCGCCTGCGTTCAAAACGATCACTCCCCGTTTCGTCCGGAGGCTGGAATCGCTTTGCGCCTCGATGCGCAGTTTTTGCGCCAGCGTTGCAAAACGGGCAACGCCGCCAAAATCCTCCAGCCCCGGTCCGGCATCGATCAACTGAGATTCGGAATCATCGTTGTGTAAGATCGTGAGCCAGAAATCAACGGCGCCGAATGCGTTTCCATGAATGAGGAGATTGAAAAAGACAAAGAGAACAAAATGCTTCATCCGAGCCCCCATATATGTTTCACGATGTGAGATGTAAGGTTGTCACGGCGCAAGCTACGGATTTTCCGCAACGCACTCGCGCGACCGTCTTTTTCTTGACGTCTGTGCCAGCCAAAGCCGCTTCAGTAATGTGCATCGCCGGAGAAATGGAATCAGCCGCCCGAGCGATTCTACAACACTCCCGGCCTGCGTGAGCCATCTCACGGGAGAACCCGTCTGCAACTGCAACGGGACCAGGTCGGGCGTCAGATCGCGGGAGGAACGCCCGCTTTCTGGCGCCAACAATGGGGTTCGTCCCGGCCCGCGACAACCGGCGAACTTTGCCGAGATGAAGCGCCAGCCCTTATCCGCCCGTGTAGTTGATCGGTTCATCCGCCAGGCGCTTTCCGGGGAGCCCTTGCGGTGGCCCGGGGTGACGGTCTCGAACCAATGAACTATGGGCTGGCGGTTGACTGCCCTGACTACCCCAGGAATTCGTTTGTTCCTGTCGCGCCTTCGCGATCTATGGCGGGTCCCGGACTATGCCGGGTGAAGTAAGATCGCCTGATTGGGAACCCCAGTACTAGAGGTTCTCCTCCGTTTGCGACCCGTTCCCACCCGGCATAGTTTCCTGAAGTCACAAGCTCTTGAGAAAGGCGAGCAATGAGTCTTCGGCACGAAAACGCCCGTGCTCACCGCTGATCGGCTTCGTTTTCGCAAGCGCCTTTTCCTTGAGAGCCAGATCGGCATCTAGGTAGATCTGAGTGGTATCGACCGATTCATGGCCTAGCCAGCGGGCAATCACGGAACGATCCACACCAGCTTGAAGCAATTCCATTGCAGCGGCGTGTTGAAGAACATGCGGCGTGACGCGCTTCCTCCGTAATGAAGGGCACGTTCGTCTGGCGACTGCCACATGCTTTGCGAGCAAATCCTGCACGGCGGCGGCGCTCAGCGGGCCGCCGCGAGCATTAGGAAACAGCCACTCGCTGATACGATTGTTTGATTTCCGCAGCCAGGTTTTCAGGACCGCTACGTGCGCTTGGTCAAAGGTGTGCAACGCTCTTTTCGACCTTTACCCAAACAGCGAACATGGGCTCCTATTTCCAGGTGCACATCTTGGCTTCGCAATCCCGTTAACTCCTACAATCGCAACCCAGTTTGAACTGCCACCAGTAACAGTGCATGATCGCGACGACCGAGCCATGTTCGTTGGTCCGGAGCAGCCAACAGTGCGTCAATCTCGGGCCGGTTCAGGAACCTGAACCAAAGCCCGCGAGTACTTTTTCGCGGGGATCGACAGCACACGCTGGATCTGGAAATAAGCGTCTGTTGTTAGGCACTCGCGGGCGCCCGTGTTTCAAGTACGCAACGATCGCCGCGCCGACATCCGCAGGTAATGGCAATTGAGATAATCGTCCCCCCTTGCCCTGCACGGTAATGAGACCGTTTTCCCAGTCAATGTCCTCCAAGGTGAGGTGGACGACTTCTCCAGCCCGCAGGCTGAGCCGAGCAAGCAGCATCAAAATCGCGTAATCGCGTCGGCCGACGGCTGTCTTTCGGTTGCAGTGTGCAAGGACCTGTTTCACGTTTGCCGGTGGAAGCGATTTCGGAAGTGTCGATAGAGACCAACTGGCCACCGTCGGCACGCACGCAGCCATATCCAAAGTGATATCCCCACGGTGGCGGCCGAATCGCAGGAAAGAACGGAGTGCCGTGGTCATCTGTTGAACCCGCTTCCCGTTTAGCTGTCCGGCATGACGTCGCACAAATCCCGTGATGTCTGCGGCACGCAGACAAGAGAGTGCAACCGGACCCTTTCCAAACCGCACGCTCAAAAACTGTTGAACAAAGGGAACGTAGTTGATTCGTGTCGCCAGAGAGAGGGCTCGCTCCTTCTGCAAAAAGGCGTTGTATTCCTCTACTAGTCGCTCGCTCGGCGTCGTGGCCGCCGACAACGCCCGCTGAGCGATCACACCCTGGTCCTGGAGCAGTTTCAACAAGCGTAGCAACGCGGCGGAATCGCCTAAACCAAGCCGATAACCGCAGCGTTTGCAGTACGGCAAGTAATCTACTGTGTGTTGGACTACCGCCTTGTTGGCAGCGACGCTTTTTTCATTCAGCCATCGACTAAAGCCACCAACGAGCCGAATCTTCAAGCGACTTGACCGCCTTGCGTATCCCTCTGAAAGCAAGTGCGCAGCGTAGGCACCAATATAGGGACCCAGGGGCCCTTCCTCCTGCGCGGATATTTTGAGGTCCTCCAACAATCTATTCATATGATCTTCTCCTTTCGCGATTAGCGTCCAGGGAAAGATCATAAGAACCATGAAACAGATGGGGCAAGGCTATGCCGCGTGAACATCACATCAACCTGCTGATTGATGCGTCGGCGATCAATTCACCCGGCATAGTCCGGGACCCGGCATAGATCCCGCTATGCTGGTACCGGCATAGCGCGATACAAACACCTATAGTTTTACGTGGGGCCACGCTACGAACAGGCCCCGATGGCCACAGTTCCCGAGAGAGATCCACTCAATACTATCTTGCCGGTGAACGTAAAGATCGTCACTTGGATCCTCGCGGATGCTCCCTGGTGTTGGAGGCGCACCTGTATGGTGAGGTTGCCGACGAATGGCGGGTACGGCGCGTTGATGTGGGCAAAGCCATGGAGCGTGACATCGGCTTGGCATACGGCTGCATGCGAGTTGATGCTGACAATCTGGTTCGGCGCCTCGCCGCACTTGATTCCCGCACCCGGCTGGTTGCCTGACAACATGCCATTCTGCACACCGAGTTGCGCCGTCGGACCGAGCGTCGAGCAGAACGACAGCCTGACCCCATCGCCAAGTCCGATCAGTCCATCGCCCGGTTGAGGACCGCCAGGAGCAAAGCCGTTGCTTAGCGCGAACGATACGGCGCCGACGCCGGGCTCAATCTCTGTGGCGAGCATCACCACGGAGTACTCCTGGCCCGTATTCAGGTCGACAAAGGTCGCAGGAATGAAGGGGCCAAGCTGGCCCACTTGCGCCGTCGCACCCGGGGTCCACCCGCTCACGCGAGCTTCGGAACCCCCGGCGTTGATGCTCATGGCACACATGATTACGGTGAGCGTCACCGTCCCTCGGACAGCATCGTGAATATTCATCAAGATAGACCTCCTCCGCCTAGTGGTCCACTTTGGGCTCGGACACTTCGATCCCGCCGACCCCATGGTAACGAGAGTGCCTACTCCAGACCTGTTCAAATACAGCCAGCGGATAGAAAAAACAACGGCCACTTTCCGCTCGCTGAGTGCCCACTGTAGCCCGTCTCTGTTTGCAAGTGTGTAGATGTTTGTATCGCGAAGCCGTCGCAGGCGCAAACGAATTTCCGCACCAGGTGGGCGTGCGACCCGACCTCCAAAGCCGCTGTTGAACATTACGTACACGCTTGCCGACAGGAGGACGCGCTCCCCCTTCACTGTCGTTCCGTGTTTAATATTTACGGCCCTGGAGCGGCAGGGCGTGTAGTTGATCGGTTCATGACGGCCGCCAAAATCTCCGCCCGGATCATGATGTCGCACAAGAGCCGCGCGAAGCGAGGACAAAGACCGCATATAGCATAGTTGAAGCGGACGGAACACTACTGGGGTCGCCGCCAGTTCGTGCGCGGGGCGCTCTACGTTTCCCAAACCGGTGCCCTGAAAGAATTCATGACAGCCGGCCTCGTGACTTCCACACTTCGCCGCGTGTTGCGCCTGGCCCGGGACGAAGCCGCGCCACATCCGCTTTTCACATACCCCGCCGATGTCGGCCTCTGGAACGGGCTGCTCAGATACGCGCAGCTCGCAGAATGGGATGGGCAAACCCTGTGCTTACGCTCCCTGGCAGCCAGGGTCCTGCCGTCGCTGCCCGCAAGGCTCCGCCCGGCGGATCTTGCATCGCGGCTGGACCTCCCTCCTCCGGATGAAGAGCATCCCGTGGCTGCGGACAGATGATCTGGTGTCAACGGAGGCCGCTTCGTGTCGAGATAATTGATCGTCATCTTGCTGCACGGAACATCGTGCACCCTGGAAGCTGGGAGTTTGCGGCCCCAGGGCCACCTGGGCCTTTAGCGGAAGAATGCTTTCCAGTCAGGCAAGAATTTTTTCTCTCTTAATAGTATCAAGGAGCTATCATGTGTGCGTTTCAAAGAAACGGGTGAGATTTGAGAAACATTATGCGGACAACTATCCAGCGTCTCTCTGGGCGTCGTTCTCATCGCCCTCTGTTCCGGCGTGCTGCTGATTTCCGACTGGGACCAGCGGAAGGGGGTAAGGGGAAGCGGATCCCGCAGGTGCGGCTTCGTTTGGGAGCATCGCGCAGGCGGCGAAGAAGGCCAGGTTGCCGGTGTTCGCGTTTCAAAAATCTCAGGCGCTTGGTGGCGCGGCGGTGACTCTGGCGCGGGACTATCATGATGCCGAAAAGGCTGCCGCCTGGTTGCGGTGAGCATCATCCGCGGCGAGAGTCCGGCCAGGATCCCGATCCAGTCTTTCACAAAGACGAAGTTGATCATCAACCCGTCGGCGGCCCGCGCGGCCGGTATGAATATTCCGCAGTCTGTGATGAGGCGTGGCCCGGAGGTCATTGGAAAATAATATGGAGATTACCAAGCAGCATGCGGGTGAGTTTACGGAATTGATTGTCAAGGGCCGCCTGGACGCTTACTGGGCGGACCACCTAACCACGGCACTGGAAGAAGTCATCCGCGGTGGCGCGCACTATATCCGGCTGAACCTCGCCGATGTTGCCTACATCAGCTCGATAGGTATCCGCGTTCTACTGCAGTTCTACAAGCAATTGCACCGGATCCATGGCGTTTTCGTGGTATCGAACCCTTCCGAACCGGTCAAGAAGGTCCTGCACCTGGCACACCTCGCTGATGTGCTGATGCCCGCAGCCGCCGGGTCCGCGCCCGCAGCGGCGCCGGAGACCGGGCGGCAGATGGAGCGCGGGACTGCGGCCTTCGAAGTGTTCGAATGCGCGACTAATGCGCGGATGAAGTGCACGCTGGTGGGCGAGCCGGGACTGCTCGCCAATTGCGGCTTCCGCAAGGAACACTCGCGCACCGTGACGTTTCCGGAGTCGTCCATGGCGGTTGGTTTGGGCGCCTTCGGGAACCACTTCGAGGATTGCCAGGGGCGGTTCGGTGAATTTCTCTCTGTCGCCGGGGCTGCTGCCTATCAGCCTACGGATGGCAGCAACGTCCCCGACTATCTGATTGCGGAAGGCACGTTTGTCCCCGAGTTGCAGGTGCTCTACAGCCTGGTTTGCGAAGGTCCGTTCGCCCGCCTTGCCGGCTTTGAAGCGAAAGGCGACGCGGGCACAGTGGTCCTGAGCGAACTGGTGGACGCTTGTCTGGAGGTCGCCGGCAGCGATATGGCGGGTATCGTCATAGTGGCCGAATCGGCAGGGCTGATAGGGGCCGCTCTCCGGCAATCGCCGGCGCAGCCAGGCGGGGAAGGGGCGCCGTTTCGGTATCCGGAGGTCCGCCGGTGGTTGTCGTTCAGCGCAGAAAGGGCTCATCTGCGGTCCCTTACGGTGGTAGCAGGAGTGGGGTCGCGGTCGGCGGGCGGCCGCTTCGCCTCGATGCTTCGCCCTCTCGAAGGCGGCTCGGGAACGGCCGGACACTTCCATGCCGCCGCGTTCTCCTATCGCCCGCTGCAGAAGGGCAGAATCGATTTGAAGACAACGGTCAAATCCGTGTTCGAAGCGGAGACTTTGAAGGGTGTGCTGCATCTGCTTGGGGACGACCGGGAGATGGCTGGAGCCGCGCAGAGCGAATTCGTGCGCGGGTCGTGCTGGGTCAGTCCTATCGGGGAGGTCGCATGAGTCCTTTGATAGGTTCGACGACGATCGGCACGATTCTTTCGCGGCCGCCCATGTTTGAGACGCGGGAGATAACCAAGACGTTCAATGCGGTCGCTAAGTACATGACTCCATAAATACGGCGACGTATTCCGCCTGAGCGGGGCGAAAGGAAATTAAGCCGGGGGTGAGCGAAGCGAACCCCCCGGTTAGGAGAACAACGACGATACGCACCCCGGCCAGGGGTTGCAGGAGCTCCCTGCGCCCCTGCCGGGGCGCATTCGCTTATTGCAATATTCCGGGGGTTCGCTTTCGCTCACCCCCGGCTATGCTCCCGGCGCCCTTCCAGCTTCCAGGGCGCCCGGGCGTATCTGGGAAAATACATCGCCGCATTTATGAAACGGTGTACTAAGGAAAGCCTCATGAGCCGCGGGGTTGGACTGTCCCGATCTCGACCTCCAGAAGCGAGACATCGTCGTCGAAGCCTTTGCCGCCGCACAGGCCGGTGATGTGCTCGATCAACCGGTCGAGGGTCCCTGAGTCGTAAGCGGGCTTGCCCATGAGCTCGACAAAGGTGTCGAGCTCCCACATCGAGCCGTCTGCCTGGTAGATCTCGAACGCCCCATCGCTATAGAGATACAGCCGGTTGGACGCGTCGAGCGAGCAGGCCGTGGAACCAAATTCCAACCCGTCGAAGGCCCCGACTATCGGTCCCTCCCCTTTGAGAAGCTGCATCGTTAATTGCGACGGCGATGACCCGCTCAGCAGTATGGCCGGCGGGTGGCCGCCGCCGGAATAGACCAGTTGTCGCGTTTGCCGGTCGTAGACGCCGTACCAGATCGTGAAATACTTGCCGTCTTGCTGCTCCATGCGAAACGCCTTGTTCAAGGCCGTCAGCACCTGGCCTGGCTGGCGAAAATCCGTCTGGGGAAGGGATTGCGAGCGCAGCGTGTTGAGAACGGAAACCGAAAGCAAGGCGGCGCCGACGCCGTGGCCGCAGACATCCAGCAGGTAGCAGGCGAAGTAGCGAGCATCGAGGTCGTGATAGCCGAATGCGTCTCCGCCAAGCGATGCTGAGGGTATAAATCGCCAGTCGGTCCTGATCTCTCCCTGGGGAATGCGCGGCGGCAACAGCGACTGCACGTACTGGGCCGCCTGGGCCACGTCCTCGGCCAGTGCCTGCTGGCTGGCCAGCAGTTTCTGGTACGCCTCGTTCCGCTGCAAAAGGTTGATGTAGCCCCGCGAGTGATAGCGAATTCGGGCGAGCAATTCCAGCTGGTCGGGTAGCTTCACGATGTAGTCGTTGGCACCGATGGCAAAGGCGTCGGCCTTGATCTTGGCTTCCTCCTTGGAAGACAGGACAATCATGGGCACATCGCGCGTGGCATCGTTCTCCCGGAACATCTTTACCAGGGTCAGGCCGTCGATCTCCGGCATCACCAGGTCCTGCAGGATGACCGTGGGAGATACGCTGGCCGCGGTTTCGAGAGCCTTGGCCGGGTCCTTGCAGAAGTGAAACTCGATGTCCTGCTCCTTGGCGAGCATGCGGCGGACCGCCTCCCCAATCAAGGGCTGGTCGTCGACCAGCAAGACCGTGATCTTGTGCTGGGTCAGGGACGGTTGCGTACTCATGGGAGCTCCTCCTAGCCCGTCGATATTCATCGGCATTTCACCGCGGCGAAAGCAGAGAACTCTGAGTGAAGAGGCCAAGCCGGCAGGCAGAGAAGTTCAAACGGGGTCCGGGCAGTATTTTCCTTATCTTCGTTTTCTTCTGCTCCGCGCTCTCCGCGCGCTCGGCGGTGAATAATCCGACTAGCGCCCTTTCATCGTTCGAATCTGCTCGGTGATCGCCGAGGCAATCTTATGGACCGATAAGACTTCGACCGCCGCACCGCACTCGGCGGCCGCGCGCGGCATGCCCCAAACGACGCTGGTTTGCTCGTCCTGGGCGATCGTGTGCCAGCCACGCTGGCGGAGGCGAAGAAGTCCCTGGGCACCGTCCCGCCCCATCCCGGTCAAGAGAACTGCCACTCCCCAGGCCGGACCGTGAGACGCCACGCTGCTGAACAAAACGTCCACCGACGGACGATACCAGAGCTTGGCCGGCTCGGCGACGTAATGTAGGCGGCCGTCCTCGTCGAGGATCAGATGATCGTTTGTGGCCGTGAGAAGGACCTTCCCTGAGACCGGCATTTGTCCTTCGCCAATGAGCTCAATGGGCCACCGGCATTGTTCCTTCAACCACGAGGCAAGCCCATCGGCGAAGGCGGCATCCACGTGCTGGACGACGACAATGCCGGCCTCCAGGTCGCGCGGCAGCGAGCCGACAATCTGTTTGAGGGCGCCGGGCCCTCCGGTCGATGCTCCCAGAAGGATAAGGGGCGGTGCTTCATCGCAAGCAATGGGCGAAGGGTGCCCGGCGGCCGGCAAGACGTGGAGTCCCGACGGATTGCCGATGAGCTTGCCGATGGTCTCGATTTTGGCCAGCAGGGCGGGGGCCCCTTGAAGTCCGGCAGAGCCCAGGCTGGGCGTATCGACGGCGTCGAGGGCGCCATGTCCCATGGCTTCGTAAACCTTGTGAATGTGTCCGGTCACCGTCGCCGTCACGACCAGGATGGCGCACGGCCGGGTGGCCATGATCTGTCGCGTTGCCTCCACGCCGTCCATACGCGGCATGAACAGGTCCATGAGGATCAAGTCCGGACTATCTTTGCGCGCCAGCATCACGGCCTCGGCGCCGTCTCGCGCCAGCCAGGCCACTTCCAATCCCTGCCGGGACTCTACGACGCGCCGCAGCGCCTCCCGGGCCAGAGCCACGTCGTTGACAATGCCGATTCTCATTCCCTGGCCTCGCCGATCAGGTCCTGTACGGCATTCAGGAACGTCTGGTCGTGAAAGCTGCTCTTGGTCAAATAGCAGTTTGCTCCCGCATCCAGCCCGCGCATCCGGTCTTCCTCTCGATCCTTGTACGACACAATCACGACCGGGAGCGATTTCAGTTTCGGGTCCTGCTTGATGCGCTTGACAAACTCGATTCCGTCCATCCTGGGCATGTCCAC